>Ga0102944_1000055_pt1 | contig 84347 bp, 77 predicted proteins | sample SalPonD_shore_MG_FD_78172 | JGI IMG/M metagenome (GOLD analysis project Ga0102944, IMG submission 78172) | Salt pond soil microbial communities from South San Francisco under conditions of wetland restoration - Salt Pond MetaG... | ecosystem: Environmental > Aquatic > Marine > Intertidal zone >... | reverse complement strand
GATCATGATGTAGACCTCGGGATGCCCGAAGAACCAGAAGATGTGCTGGTACATCACCGGGTCACCGCCGCCGGCGGCGTTGAAGAAGCTGGTGCCGAAGAACTTGTCGGTCAGCAGCATGGTCACGGCGCCGGCCAGCACCGGCATCACCGCGATCAACAGGTAGGCGGTGATCAGCCAGGACCACACGAACAGGGGCATCTTCATCAGCGTCATCCCCGGCGCCCGGAGATTGAGGATGGTCGCGATGATGTTGATTGCCCCCAGGATCGACGAGATGCCCATCAGGTGGATGGCGAAGACCATGAAGGGGAACGCGTCACCGGTCTGCAACACCTGCGGCGCGTACATGGTCCAGCCCATCGCGGGCGCGCCCCCGGGCATGAACAGGGTGCTGAGCAGGATCAGGAAAGCGAACGGCAGGATCCAGAAGCTCCAGTTGTTCAGCCGCGGCAACGCCATGTCGGGCGCACCGATCATCATCGGCACCATCCAGTTCGCCAGGCCCACGAATGCGGGCATGATCGCGCCGAAGATCATGATCAGCCCGTGCATGGTGGTGAGCTGGTTGAAGAACTCCGGCTCCATGATCTGCAGGCCCGGATGGAATAGCTCCGAGCGGATCAGGAGCGCGAGCGTGCCGCCCACGAGAAACATGATGAAGCTGGTCCACAGGTACAGGGTGCCGATGTCCTTGTGGTTGGTCGTGGTGATCCACCGCATCAGCCCGCGGGCGGGCCCTTCGTGATGCTCGTGCGCTACCGCTTCTGCACTCATGAGTTCCTCCGAACGCCGATATCCTGACCGCCCGGGCCGGCGGTGACTGCTTCGGCCCCACCCCGGACCGGCAGATTCCTGCCTCGGGTGACGTCTCTCGCGACCCCTGTTCTAGACCGCATGGCATCCCCGATCAAGGGGGCTCCCGCCCAACGGGCGGACTCAGTCCTCGGTCCGCTTGAGCATGTGTTGCTGGGGCTTCTGCTGCTCCTGCGCAACCCACTGCTTGAACTTCGCCTTGGTCACCGCACGCACCACGATTGGCATATACGCGTGACCGCGCCCGCACAGCTCCGCGCACTGGCCGCGGTACACGCCCGGCTTGTTGATGTTGGTCCAGTCGGTATTGATGTAGCCGGGGATCGCGTCCTTCTTGATCCCCAGATCGGGCACCCACCAGGAGTGAATGACGTCCTTGGACGTGATCAGGAACTTGACCCGGGTGTGGATCGGCAGCACCAGCGGGTGATCCACGTTGCGCAGATAGTGCGGCACCTTGAACACGTTGACGCCCGACCCGAGCTCGCGGGCATCCTCGCTGCTCTGGGCCAGCTTGCTGTAGAAGGCGATGTTCTGGTCGGGATAGGAGTAGTGCCACATCCACTGGTAGCCGGTGATCTTCACCACCATCCGGGGATTGCCGGTGTCGTAGGTCTTGATCAGCACGATCGAGGAGGGAATCGCCGCGCCCAGCAGGATCAGGAACGGGATGATGGTCCAGATGATCTCGACCGTGGTGCTCTCGTGGAACTGTGCCGCAACCGCCCCCTTCGACTTGCGGTGACGAACGATCGACCAGGCCATCACGCCGTAGACCACGACGCCGATCGCGACGCAAATCCACAGCATCATCATGTGGAGGTCGTATATGTCGTGACTGACGTTGGTCACGCCATAGGGCATGTTGAACTGCGGGGCGGCGAAGGCGGACCCGGTGACCAGCATCATCGTCCCGGCCACAGCCCGGCCGACCCCTCCCAGTCTGATGGTGGACATGCCTTGTGTACTCCTCAACGTTTTCGAATTTTCTGATGAACCGGATCATCCCGCCGCGCCCGCGTGCCGGCCGCTACCGGAGGCGAGCCGTATCGAACGCCGCCGGCGGCGCCGCGCGGCCCTGCTGAGATCCGAGTCGGCGACGCGGTCCGTCCTTCCGGGTCACCGATTCCAGCCGCCTATGCAGCCAGCGGCCCGACCGCCGCGCCCAGGCGCGATGCGAGGCTGCGCCGCTGATCCTCCGTCAGGCAGGCGCCGAGTTCGTAGGCCTTTCCATGCGACACGATCAGCAGCCGTGCAGGATGCGTCGGTATGCTGGACGATTCCAGGCGGACGCGCGCCCAGTAACGTGGGAATTCCCGCACCCGGGTCGGGCCCCCGATGCCCGATTCCACACGAATCAGCTCCTCCGTCACCGAGACGACCTCCCGGTACTGATTCTGCTTTTCGATATATATCAGGGCAGCACCGAGAGCCGCCAGCTCGAGCCCCGAAAACGGAGCGATCAGCCACGCGCCCACCAGCCAGAACCCGGCCGCCAGCACCCCCGTCAGCAGTGCCAGGCTGGCAAAAAACCAGACGCCCAGGCGCGGCGACATTGAGCCGTTGGGCATGATGACACAGCGAAACAGGTAGCCGTGATAGTCGCTCTGACCCCGGTCCATGTATGTCTCGTGCCTGACTGGATCGCCGGCCTTGAGAGGCTCGGAAATGCTACTGCATGGCGCGGGCTCACGCAAGGCGCACGGATGCCGGTCAGGGGGCCTCATGCGCGCTCTGGCGGGCCGCCGACCCCGACCAGGGGGGCGAGGTCCAGGGTCCGCGAAAGCGGCTCGCCCAGCGGCTCACGCAAGTACGGAAGCCGGCCCAGGCAGGGCGCCGGCAGGCAGGATTCCAGCGTGCGAAGCTGCTCCTCCACCCGCTCGCCGCCGGCCCGGGGGAAATTGGCGATCCAGCCCACGAGTGGAGCGCCGGACGCCTGGATGCTCTCGGCAGTCAGCCGCGCGTGGTTGATGCAACCGAGGCCGACCGCCACGACCAGCACCACCGGCAGGTCCAGCAGCCGGGCCAGCCGGGCCACGTCGCCGTCCGGGCCCAGTGGCACCCGCCAGCCGCCAACGCCCTCGACCACGACCAGGTCGGCAATCCGGGAGAGCGTTTCGAACCCGTCCAGGATGCGACGGAAGTCGATCCGCACTCCCGCCTCCCGCGCCGCAATGTGCGGTGCGATGGCCGGCGCGAACGCATACGGATTTACTGCCTCGTAGGCGGCCCGAACCCCGGAGGCGGACTGCAGCGCGAGGGCGTCGGGGTTGCGCAGCCCCGCCCCCGTCGGCTCGCTGCCCGAGGCGATCGGCTTCATCGCCGCGGCCCGCACGCCGGCAGCCGACAGGGCATGCAGCAGTGCCACCGAGGCGACGGTCTTGCCCACCTCGGTGTCGGTGCCGGTCACGAACAGGCCGCGCGGCATCATCGGGCCGTGCCCCGCGGCGCCTCCAGCCCCGCCGCCGGCAGCCGGCCCGGTCGCCAGGCGTGACCGTAGACGATCTCGAGCGTGACCGGCAGCCGGCCTTCCGCCTGCCTGGCCTGGTAGGCGCGGCGCATCGCGGCGTAGCGCCGACGCCCGGTGAGTCCGGTGCGGCGACCGGGGTCCAGGTTGAGGCTGCCGCCCATGCGCAGCTCCCGCGTCAGGCTGTCGAAGTCCGGGTAGGTCACCGTCAGTGTTTCCACGTCCATCACCGGCTCGGCGAAGCCGGTCCGCACCAGAGCGTCGCCCACGTCATGCATGTCCAGGAAGGTGTTTACGTGTGGCGTCTGGTCGGCCTCCTGCCACGCCTCGCGCAGCTCAACCAGTGAGGCCGGGCCCAGGCTGGTGAACATCAGCACCGCCTGCGAGGTCATCACCCGGTGACACTCGCGGAACACCGGCTCGGGGTCACCCGCCCACTGCAACATCAGGTTGGAGAACACCATGTCGACGCTGTCGTCGGCCAGCGGCAGCCGGCGCGCGTCTGCCGCCAGGCGGTCGACGCCCCGGCGCAGCAGCCCAGGCGTCGGGACGCGCGCCAGCATCGACGGCGATACGTCCAGCGCGAGCACCCGGGCGTGCCGGTAACGCCGGTCCAGGTCCAGCGCGCCGCGGCCAGTGCCGCTGCCGAGATCGAGCACCGTGCGGGGGTCGATGCGCAGCAGCTCCAGGCGCTCGAGCATGCGCTGCCGGATTTCGTCCTGAACCGCGGAAACCGCATCGTAGCCCGGGGCCGCGGCGTCGAAGACGCGCCGCAGCTCCCGCATGCGCGGGGTCATGTCGCCGGCCTGATCGTTCATGGAACTCCGCTGTCTCTTTCGGCGGGGAACGGAGATGCCGCAGGTCGGATCCATTGTCCCATCCCCGCCCGCCGCGGCACCAGCCAGCCCATGGCTCAGGCGGCGGACCGCCGATAGTGCCTCGCCAGTGTCTCCACGAGCCGGTCGATGTCCCCCGGTTCGTGCGCGGCCGAGAGCGTGATACGCAGGCGCGCGGTGCCCGCCGGCACTGTTGGGGGCCGGATCGCGGGGACCAGAATCCCCTCTTGCAGGAGCGCTTCGCTCAGCCGTAAGGCCTCGCGAGGATCCCCGATCAGCAGTGGCTGGACCGGGGTGCGCGAGGGCGCCAGCGGCAGGCCCGCCCGGTCCGCCTCGTGCCTCAACCGGGTCACGAGGCGTGCCAGCCGCTCGCGTCGCCATGACTCTTCGCGCGCCAGCCGCAGCGCGGCCCGCGTGGCCGCCGCCACCGGCGCCGGCGGGGCGGTGGTGAAAACGTAGGTGCGGGCGCGCTGGATCAGGGCCTCGATCAGCGTGTTGCTGCCCGCGACGAAGGCCCCGAAAGTGCCAAGCGCCTTGCCCAGCGTACCGACGTAAATCGGCAGCCGCTGCCAGCAGATGCCGAGTTCCGCCGGCGTGCCCGCGCCCCCCGGCCCGAGCACCCCGAGCCCGTGGGCATCGTCGATCATCAGGTCGGCGCCGTAGCGGTCCGACAGATCGGCCAGCGCGCCCAGCGGCGCGATATCCCCGTCCATGCTGAACACCGCGTCGGTCACGATCAGCGAGCGCCCGGCGTCCGGCGCCGCCAGCTCACGCTCAAGGGCGGACAGGTCAACATGCGGGTAACGCTGCATGCGCGCCCGACAAAGCCAGCCCCCGTCGAGCAGCGAGGCATGGTTCAGGCGATCCTCCAGTACCCGGTCGCCCTCGGCCACGAGTGCGTTGATCACGCCCATGTTGGCCATGTAGCCGGTGGAGAACAGCAGCGCGCGCGGGCGCCCCGTCCAGGCCGCGAGCTCTTCCTCCAGCGCGCCGTGCTCCGCGGTGTGACCCACGATCAGGTGGGCGGCGCCACTGCCGGCCCCATAGCGCCGTGCGGCCTCGCGCATGGCCGCAGCCGGGCCCGGATGGCCCGCGAGTCCAAGGTAGTCGTTGCTGCAGAAGCCCAGGCAGTCGCGCCCGTCGACGCGCAGGTGCGGCCCCTGGGGCCCGCTGACGACCCGTCGCCGACGGTAAAGGCCCCGCTCGAGGCGCCGCCGCAGCAGCGCCTCGAGATCACGGTCCAGCCGGTCGGCCCCGGTCATGCCCGGGTGGAGGCTGCCCCGTTCGGCCCGGCGGGCGCCGGCGCGCTTTCCCGGCGTATGCCCAACCGCGCGAACAGGGTGGTGTCGTGGTCCTCCTCGGGATTGTCGGTGGTCAACAGACGGCCCCCGCAGAAGACCGAGTTGGCGCCGGCCAGGAAACACAGCGCCTGCATCTCGTCGCTCATTTCCATCCGCCCCGCCGACAGGCGCACGTGCGAGGCGGGCATCATGATGCGCGCCGCCGCGATCACGCGCACGAACTCGAACGGATCGACGCTGTCGGCGCCATACAGCGGCGTGCCCGCAACCCGCACCAGTTGGTTGACGGGCACGCTCTCCGGGTGCTTCGGCAGGTTCGCCAGCGTAACCAGCATCTCCGCCCGGTCGGTGAGGCCCTCGCCCATGCCGATGATGCCGCCGCAGCACACGTGCATGCCGGCGTCGCGCACGTGCGCGAGCGTCTCCAGCCGGTCGGCGAAGGTGCGCGTAGTGATGACCTCGCCGTAGAAGGATTCGGAGGTGTCGATGTTGTGGTTGTAGTAGTCGAGGCCCGCGTCGGACAGACGGCGCGCCTGATCGGCGGTCAGCATGCCGGCGGTCACGCAGGTCTCCATGCCCAGCTCCCGTACCGCGCGGACCATCTCGATCACCTCTTCCAGGTCGCGGTCCTTCGGGCGCCGCCAGGCGGCTCCCATGCAAAAGCGCGTCGCGCCCTGGTCGCGCGCGCGCCGGGCGCTGGCGAGCACCGCCTCGGTGTCCATCAGCTTCTCCGCCTCCACGCCGGTGCGGTAGCGGATGCTCTGGGGACAATAGGCGCAGTCCTCCGGGCAGGCCCCGGTCTTGACGCTGAGCAGCGTGCTGAGCTGGACTTCGTTGGGATCGAAGTGGCGGCGATGCAGCGTCTGCGCCACGAAGACCAGGTCATTGAAAGGGAGCCCGAGGAGGGCCCGCGCCTCGTCGCAGGTCCAGTCATGGCGTGGGCCCTGGTCCAGCAGGCTCTGGATGTTCATCATTGTCGCTGCTCCCGGTCGCCGGATACGGTGGCGCCATGATCGGAAGGGACGCGATGACTGTCAACCACGGAATGGTCTTTAAGGTTTACGGCTGGCTCGAATCGCTGCACTGGGCGGCTTTTCCGGCCCGCTGCGCACTGTGTGGAGCCGCGGGGCTGACCCGGCGGGAAATCTGCCGCGGGTGCCGGGATGATCTGCCCTGGCAGCAACAGGCCTGCGACCGTTGCGGCGAGCGTCTGCCCGGGGCGGGTGGGCCCGGGGCGCCGGTGTGCGGGCGCTGCCGCCGGCGGCCCCCGCCGTTCGATCGGACCCGGGCGGTCTTTGCCTACGAGGCCCCGGTCAGTCATCTGCTGCGTGAGTTCAAGTTCCGCGGACGCCTGCCCAACGGCCGCTTACTGGGGGACCTCATGGCCGGCGCCTTGGCCGCACATACCGGGCCACTGCCGGACCGGGTCGTACCGGTGCCTTTGCATCCGGCAAGGCAACGCCGTCGCGGCTTCAATCAGGCCATGGAACTGGCACGGCCGGTCGCCGACCGGCTTGGCGTGCCTCTGGCGCCCTCGCTGTGCCGGCGCGTGCGCAACACCATGCCCCAGTCGGAGCTGGGCGGCTCACAGCGACGCGGCAACGTGCGCCGGGCCTTCGCCGTCACAGCGCCCGCGCCGCCTCACGTGGCCATTGTCGACGACGTGATGACCTCCACCAGCACGGCGGCGGCGCTGGCGTCGTCCTTACGCCGGGCCGGAGCCCGCCGGATCGAGGTCTGGGTCTGCGCCAGGGCGTCGGGATGAGTGAGCGGCAATGAACCGACCGGACGAGGTCCCATAAGGACTTTTCCACGCGCTTGGACCTGCGGTACGCGCTGTGCCACCCGGTGGAACGGTAACGCTCGCATCGCCGGTTCCGCCGCCGCGAAACGGTACCACCGGCTGATGCGGGCCCGCATGGCCTATAACGAGCAACGGTGCGCGCCACGGAGAAAAGCCCGGCATCCCGAGGCCTTGCTGTTGGCGTGATCGCGGGCGTACGGGTGCCGGCCCCGGCGACCGGCGCTCCGCCCGCGGTCCACCGCGTGATTGCCGGGGGCCCAGCGCCGGACTCCCCCACTCCGGGTAACGCTGGCTCACCGCAGCAGGTAATCGAGCAAAAGCCCGGCAAAGATCACGGCGCCGAACCAGTTGTTGTTCATGAATGCCCGGAAGCAGCGATCCCGTTGGCGGTGCAAGATGAGCACCTGTTGGTAGACGAACAGCGCCGCACCACCGGCCAGACCGGCGTCGTACCACACGCCCAGGCCCGCCCGGCGCCCCACGAGGTACAGCGCGCCAAGCATGGTCACCTGGAGGATCCCGATGATGTGGCGGTCCAGGTCGCCGAACAGGATCGCGGCCGACTTGAGCCCCAGTTTGAGATCGTCATCCCGGTCGACCATTGCATACATGGTGTCGTAGATGGTCGCCCACAGGATGGAGCAGATGAAGATCAGCCAGGCGACCGGCGGAACGTGGCCGGTCTGGGCGGAGAACGCCATTGGAATCGCCCAGCCGAACGCCATGCCCAGGTAGGGCTGGGGCAGGTAAGTGTAGCGCTTCATGAACGGGTAGCTGGCCGCCAGCGCCAGACCGACCAGTGACAGCAGGATGGTCAGGCGGTTCAGCATCAGCACCAGGGCGAGGGCGATCAGGCACAGCACGAAGAACACCGCCAGCGCCTCCGGCATACTCACCCGCCCCGTGGTCAAAGGCCGGTCGTGCGTACGCTTGACGTAGAGATCGAAGTGGCGGTCGGCAAAGTCGTTGAACACGCATCCGGCCGAACGCATCACCCACACGCCCAGCACGAAGATCACCACGATGCCCGCATCCGGGCTACCCCGGCCGGCGATCCACAGTGCCCACATCGCCGGCCACAGCAGAAGCTGGGCGCCGATGGGCCGATGCCAGCGCATCAGCAGGGCATACTCCCGGGCACGGTCCGCCACGATCGGCTGATACCGCTGCCAGAGCCGGCCCGCGGTCTCCTGCGCGCGACGTCCCAGCGCCTGCTGACGGGTTCTCTCGCTCATCTCACCCTTCTCGCCGGAAAAACTCGCTCACCAGGATCGATTTCGCGGGCAGTTGGAACCGGGAGCTCCCTCACCGACCCATCCCCGGCGGTGCCCTGGCCGGTCCCGCGATTATACAGAGCCATCGCCGGCGCCAGACAGGCGGCCTGGGCGGGAACGCGACGCGCGCCGCGCGTGCCGGGACCGCCGCCGCAGCAACGCCACCGGCTTCCGCTTGGCGTGCCTCGCCCGTTGCCCTGCCGCGCCTACGCCTCGGCGTAGCGCCGGGCATCCCGCAGCCAGCGCCGCAGCAGCAGCGCAACTGCGTCCCGGTGCCGAACCAGCATCTCGTCGGCGGCTCTCTGGACGGCGGCCATCAGGTCACCGTCGCGCGCCAGGTCCGCGACCCGCAGGCGCAGCTCGCCGGTCTGGCGAGTCCCCAGCAGCTCCCCCGGACCTCGTAGCTCGAGGTCACGGCGGGCGATCTCGAAACCGTCGTGGCTGTCCCGTAAGACTGCCAGGCGGGCACGTGCGTTCGCGCTCAGCGGCGGATGATACATCAACACGCAGCTGCTGCGGCGACTACCGCGCCCCACCCGACCGCGCAGCTGATGCAGCTGCGACAGTCCCAGGCGCTCCGGGTTCTCAACGATCATCAGGCTCGCGTTGGGCACGTCCACACCAACCTCGATCACGGTCGTAGCCACGAGGAGATCCAGCTCGCCCGCGGCGAAGCGGCGCATCTCGGCCTCCTTCCGGGTCGTCTGCATGCGCCCGTGCACAAGCCCCACCTGCAGCTCCGGCAAAGCCGCGACCAGCGCCGCCGCCGTATCCTCGGCCGCCCGGGCCTGCAGCGCCTCGGATTCCTCGATCAGGGTGCATACCCAGTAGGCCTGGGCGCCGGACCGGCAGGCGTATCGGACCCGTGAGATCACCTCGTGGCGGCGCAAATCCGGCAGCGCTACCGTGGCCACCGGGGTGCGGCCCGGCGGCAGCTGGTCGATCACCGACAGGTCGAGGTCGGCGTAGGCGGCCATGGCCAGCGTGCGGGGTATGGGGGTCGCAGTCATAATCAGCTGGTGAGGGTGGGTGTCCCCGACGATGCCCTTCTCCCGCAGGGCCAGCCGCTGGTGGACCCCGAAACGGTGCTGCTCATCGATGACCACCAGGCCGAGACGACTGAAGCTCACCTCTTCCTGAAACAACGCGTGCGTGCCCAACACCAGTTGTGCCCGGCCGTCGCCGATCCGCGCCAGCATCTCGCGTCGCCGCGAGCCCTTGAGCCGCCCGCCAAGCCAGGCAAGCTCGTAACCCAGCGGCTCCAGCCAGTCGCGGAAATTGCGGTAATGCTGCTCGGCCAGAAGCTCCGTGGGTGCCATTACCGCAGCCTGCCAGCCGGAGGCGATCGCCTCGACGGCCGACAGCGCGGCGACCACGGTCTTGCCCGAGCCGACGTCACCCTGCACCAGCCGCATCATAGGCCGTGGGCGACCCAGATCGCCGAGCACCTCCTCCAGCACCCGCCTCTGTGCTCCGGTCAACTGGAACCCCAGCCGGGCCGACAGCGTGGCGCGGTCCATTCCTCCGCCGGCCAGTCGCGGTGCGGTGTGGCTGCGCGCGCGCCGGCGCAGCTGGCGCAGGCTTAGCTGGTGCGCCACCAGCTCCTCGAACGCCAGTCGTCGCTGGGCCGGGTGGCGCCCGGCCTCGAGCGCGGCGGTATCGGAGTCCCGTGGCGGTCGGTGCACCGCCTCCAGCGCCTCGCCCAGCGACATGCGGCTGTCCGCCGGCACCAGAACCGGCGGCACACCGTCCAGGCGCTTGCCGCCCTCCGCCAACGCCAGTGCCTCGCGCACCAGGCCACGCAGCCGGGCCTGGCTCACGCCCTCGGTTGCCGGATACACGGGCGTGAGGCGTTGTTCCAGTGGCGCCGGGCTATCGGCGGCCACCATGCGGAATTCGGGGTGCACCATCTCGGGACCGTTCACGCCAGGGCGCACCTCGCCATAGCACACCACGCGGGCGCCTCGCTGCCACAGTAAGCCCTGGACCCGGGAGAAGTAGAAGAAGCGCAGCGTCAGCATCCCGCTGCCGTCGGCAACCCGGCAGACCAGCGTCCGGCGCCGGCGTTGCACGGTTTCCGCGAGTTGCACCCGGGCGTCGATCACGGCCCGGTCGCCAGGGCGCAGCCGCCCGATCGGCGTAACCCGCGTGCGGTCTTCGTAACGCAGCGGAAGATGGAACAGCAGGTCTTCGACCCGGCACACGCCCAGCTTTGCCAGCCGCCCGGCGAGTCGCGGGCCGACCCCCCGCAGCGACTCCACCGGCCGCTCCAGGACCGCGGTGGCTGCAGCGCGTCCCGACGCCGGCTTCGCGGCTTCCCGGCTCACCTGTGCCCGCCCGGATCTAGACCGCCATGATGGCGTCCATCTCCACGCCCGCACCCTTCGGCAGCGAGGCGACCCCGATCGCCGCGCGCGCCGGGTACGGCTCCTCAAAATATTCTTCCATCACCCGGTTGACCAAGGCGAAATGGCCCAGGTCGGTGAGGTAGACCGACACGCGCACGACATCCCCGAGCCCCCCTCCGGCCGCTTCCGCAACCGCCGCCAGGTTGTCCAGCACGCGGCGGACCTGGCCTTCCACGCCGGTGTCCACCAGCTCCATCGAGTCCGGGTCGAGCGGTATCTGGCCGGACAGGTAGACGGCACCGCCAACCCGCACCGCCTGCGAGTACGGCCCGATGGCACGTGGCGCGCGATCGGTGTGGATGATTTCGCGGCTCATTGGCTGACCTTTCCTGTCTGTGGTGGGTGCACGCCCGGACCACCATCGGGAGGCCGCGGGCAAGACGGCAGGATCAGGCCCTGGGACGCACGATCCTGATGACCGGCTGCATCGCGCGCAGCCGCTTGATGATCTTCGCCAGGTGGGTGCGGCCACGGACCGAGAGCACGAACATCAGTGTGGCCGTAACGCCGTCGCGGTCGTCGACCGAGACGTGCTCGATGTTGGATTCCATGCGGGAGACCTCGGCCGCGAGCGTTGCCAGCACGCCGCGCTGGTTGACCACGTCGAGACGGATCTCCACCGGGAACTCGCGGTCAATGTCCTGCTCCCACTGCACCTCGATCCACTTGTCGGGATGCTTGCGGAATCCACTCACGTTGCGGCAGGCCTCGGTGTGGATGACGATCCCGCGACCTGCACTCATGTAACCGAGAATGCGGTCTCCCGGGATGGGATGGCAGCAGCGGGCGAAGCTCACCACCATGCCCTCGGTGCCCTTGATCGCCAGCGGCGCCCGGCTTCCGGTCGAGGCCCCGTTGTCCGCCTCAGTGTTCAGGCCCGCGGCGTGCGCCAGCCGGCGCGCCACCAGCGGGGCCATGCGGCGGCCTAGCCCCACCTCCTGCAGCAGATGCGGCACCCCGGACAGCCCGAGCTCGCGCGCCACCTCCTGCAGGTGGCGCGCGGAGAGCTCGTCGTAGGTCAGGCCGAACGGGGTCAGGGCGCGGTCCAGCATGCGCCGCCCGAGGGTGCCGGCCTCGTTCTCGCGCAGGTCCTTGAGGTAGTGGCGGATGTTGGCGCGCGCCCGCGCGCTGACGACGAAGTTGAGCCAGGCGGGATTCGGCCGGGCTGAGGGGGCGGTGATGATCTCGACCGTCTGCCCGCTGACCAGGTGGCTGCTCAGAGGCGCCAGGCGCCGGTCGACCTTGGCGGCAACGCAGGAATTGCCCACGTCCGTGTGCACCGCGTAGGCGAAGTCCACCGGGGTGGCCCCGCGCGGCAGCCGCAGGATGCGCCCCTTGGGCGTGAACACGTAGATCTCGTCCGGGAACAGGTCGACCTTGACGTTCTCCAGGAACTCCAGCGAGTTGCCCGCCTGCTTCTGCATCTCGAGGATATTGTGCAGCCACTCCCGGGCCCGCGTGGTGGGGCCGGCACTGGCGTCGCCTTCCTTGTACATCCAGTGGGCCGCCACCCCCGCCTCGGCCACGTAGTCCATCTCGCGAGTGCGGATCTGGACCTCGATGGGCACTCCGTGCGGTCCGGCCAACACCGTGTGCAGGGACTGGTAGCCGTTGGTCTTGGGGATGGCGACGTAGTCCTTGAAGCGGCCCGGTACCGGCCGGTAAACGTTGTGCACCACGCCCAGTGTCCGGTAGCAGGTGTCCACCTTGTCGACGATCACGCGGAAGGCGTAGACGTCCAGCACCTCGGAGAACGGGAGCTCCTTATTGCGCATCTTCTGGTAGAGGCTGTAGAGGTGCTTCTCGCGACCGATCACCTCGGCATCGATGTGCTCGCGCTCGACCGCTGCCCGCAGGTGTTCCTCGATCTGTCCCTTGATCTCCCGGCGGTTGCCCCGGGCCCGCTTCAAGGCCCGCATCAGGATGTTGTAGCGCATGGGATACAGCGCGGCGAAGCCCAGGTCCTCCAGCTCCAGCCGCATGCTGTTCATGCCGAGGCGGTTCGCGATCGGTGCGTAGATATCCAGCGTCTCGCGGGCGATCCGGCGGCGCTTCTCCCGCGGCATCACCCCGAGGGTGCGCATGTTGTGGAGGCGGTCGGCAAGCTTGATAAGGATGACCCGGATGTCCTGGACCATTGCCAGCATCATCTTGCGGAAGTTCTCTGCCTGGGCCTCCGCCTTCGATCGGAAGTTGATCTGGGTGAGCTTGCTGACACCGTCGACCAGCTCGGCGACCTCCTCGCCGAACTCCCCGGCGATGCGCTCCTTGGCGACGCCGGTGTCCTCGATGACGTCGTGCAGGATCGCCGCGGCGACGCTTTGGTGATCCATGCGCACCTCCGCCAGGATGCGCGCCACGGCAATGGGGTGGTAAATGTAGGGCTCCCCCGAAAGGCGCCGCTGGCCTTTGTGAGCCTGGGCGCCAAAGCGGTAAGCTCGCTCCACGAGGGCCACCTGCTCCGGCTTCATGTAGGCCCGCAGCAACTCCAGCAGCTCTTCCGGACCGTCGGGCTTTCGGGAGGGGGCCAGGGCCCCCGTGAGCGTTTCAGTGGACAGTGTAGCCGCCATACACGTACCGGACTGCCGGCGTCACTGGGACACCGGCGGTGGCTCCCCAACGTCGGCTCCGGTATCCGGCGGTGTCTGCTCCTCGGCCTGAGCTTCCTCCGCGAGCCCGGGAGGGCGGTCGCTTTCGTCCAGGATCGCGGGGGTCACGTGCCCTTCGGCGATCTCCCGCAGGGCCATGACGGTCGGCTTGTCATTCTCCCACGGCAGATGGGGCTCCGCGCCCCAGGTGAGCCGCCGTGCCCGACGCGTCGCCACCAGCACCAGCTGGAAGCGGTTCTCCACGTTCTCGAGGCAGTCCTCGACGGTGATGCGCGCCATTGCGTTACTCCGGTATCGAAACTGTCGCCATCATGGCTACAAGTGTATGGAAAAAGAAAGGTTTACGCCAGTTTTGGCGCGCTTGCAAGCGCGCCGCGAGCTGGCCGGGAGACGACGGGCATCACTCCCGGCTCGACCGGCGCATCCGCTCAGCTGCCGCCTACTTCCGGGGTCGGCTGCCCGAGCAGCTCCGCGATCAGGTGCGCGTGCCGGGCGCGTTGCGCCGGCACGCGCATCCTGCGTGCCACGAAGATCGAGCGCAGCTCGTCCGCCGCGGTCAGGAATTTGTCGTTGACCACCAGGTAGTCGAACTCGCCGTAGTGAGACATGTCGGTAACGGCGTCCGACAGGCGCCGTGCGATCACCGCCCCGCTGTCCTGACCGCGGTCCCGGAGGCGGCGCTCGAGCTCCGCCCGCGAGGGCGGCAGTACAAAGACACTCAGGCACTCCGGCATCGCCGAGCGTACCTGGCGGGCTCCCTGCCAGTCGATTTCGAGGATCACGTCGTGGCCGGCGCGCAGGAGCGCCTCGACCTGCCGCCGGTCGGTGCCGTAATAGTGGTCGAACACGCGGGCGTGTTCCAGGAACTCGCCCGCCTCGACCCGGCGCTCGAACTCGGCCCGGTCGAGAAAGAAATAGTCCTCGCCGTCGCGCTCGCCCGGTCGTCGCGGCCGGGTGGTGCAAGAAATGGAAAAGCGCAGCTCCGGCAGCGATTCCAGCAGGGCCCGCACCAGGCTCGTCTTGCCGGCACCCGACGGTGCGGTCACTACAAACAGGCTGCCGGTGGCGACCATGACGCCGCGCTCATTCGACATTCTGCACCTGCTCCCGCATCTGCTCGACCAGCACCTTGATCTCCACCGCGACTCGGGTGGTCTCCGCATCCTGCGACTTCGATGCGAGCGTGTTCGCCTCCCGGTTGAACTCCTGCATCAGGAAGTCGAGCCGGCGGCCCACGGGGTCCTTCCGCTCGAGCGACGCGCGGACCTCCTGGATGTGGCTGTCGAGCCGGTCCAGCTCCTCCGCCACGTCCATCTTCTGCGCGATTAGCGCCATCTCCTGCTCCAGGCGGCCCGGCTCGGCATCCACCCCGAGCTCGGCGAGCCGGGTCTGCAGGCGTTCCCGGATGGCCTCGCGCACCACCGGCAGCCGCTCCCGGATCGCCTGGACGTGGCTCCCGATCCCGTCCAGGCGCGTCGAGAGCATCTCCGCGATGCGCACACCTTCGGCGGCGCGTCCCTTGGCCAGGCTGTGCAGGGCCGCCCCCAGCAGCCCCAGCGCTTCTTCCATCAGCGGCTCCATGTCCCGCGCGGTCTCTTCCACCACCCCCGGCCAGCGCAAGAGCTCCACCGGGCTGACGGGAGCCGCGCTGTGCAGCGATTCGGAGACGCGCTCGCAGGCCTCGGCCAGTTTGGCCACCAAGGTGTCGTTGATGGTCAGCGGGGTACCCTCCCGCACCCGCGGCTGGAACCGGAGCAGGCACTCCACCTTGCCGCGCCCAAGCCGGCCGGAGACGGCCTCGCGCACCTGCGGCTCAAGTGCCCGGAACTCATCGGGCAGCCGCTGATGCACGTCCAGATAGCGGTGATTGACCGAACGCAGCTCCCAGCAGAGTTCGCCCCACTGCGTCCCGGACGTCTCGCGGGCAAAGCCGGTCATGCTGTAGATCATCTGCTACTCCAGTCGTTCCTGGGGAGCGCCGCAGGCGGACCCGGCAGCGCGGCCCGAATCCGGTGCCGCTTCGGGGCGAGCGCGTATGATACTAACCTGAACCGAGGGAACGCCATGTCCCGGCGTTGCCGCGGGGCGGTCTGGCAGGGATGATGGCCGGGGTAACGGAGCCGTCGGCGCGCGCGGGCGCTGCCCGCACATGGCGTCACCCCGGACGGGGTTAGTAGCATCATTGGCCCGATCGCGCGGCGCGGCGACCCGACGGCCGCGCCCTGCAATGCCACGTGTCCCCCTTCAAGGAGCCTGCATGCGACCCAGCGGACGAGCCAGCGACGAAATGCGCACGGTGCGCCTGACCCGAAGCTACACCAAGCACGCCGAGGGGTCGGTGCTGGCAACCTTCGGCGACACCCAGGTCATCTGCAACGCCAGCGTACTGGAACGTGTGCCACCCTTCCTGCGGGGCAGCGGCAAGGGCTGGGTGACGGCCGAGTACGGCATGCTGCCGCGCGCCACCGGCAGCCGCATGGACCGCGAAGCGGCGCGCGGACGCCAGGGCGGCCGCACCCAGGAGATCCAGCGACTGATCGGGCGTTCCCTGCGCGCCGTGGTCGACCTCGAATCGCTCGGCGAACGCACGGTCACCCTGGACTGCGACGTGATCCAGGCCGACGGTGGCACCCGCACGGCGGCGATCACCGGCGCGTGGATGGCCCTGGCCGACGCGGTGGAACGCCTGCTGGACCAGCGCATACTGCGCGCCAGCCCGCTACAGGGCCAGGTCGCGGCCGTGTCCGTGGGCATCTACCGGGGCGAGCCGGTGCTGGACCTCGATTACGCCGAGGACTCCGAGGCGGATACCGACATGAACGTGGTCGCCAACGACGCCGGCGCGTTCGTCGAGATCCAGGGCACGGCCGAGGGGCACGCCTTCCGCGATGACGAGCTGCAGCGGATGCTGGCCCTGGCGCACAAGGGCATCGGCGAGCTGATCCGGGCCCAGCAGGCGTGCCGGACGGAGGCCCGGTGAGCGTGGTGGCCCGCCGCATCGTGCTGGCGACCGGAAATCCCGGCAAGGCGCGCGAGGTACGTGCACGGCTTGGCGGCCTCGGCCTGGAGGTGGTGCCCCAATCGGAGCTGGGCGTCAGCGGCGCCGCCGAGCCCGCCGGAACCTTCGTCGAGAACGCCCTGATCAAGGCACGCCACGCGGCCCGGGAGAGCGGCCTGCCGGCGCTCGCCGACGACTCCGGGCTGGAGGTTCCGGCGCTGCGTGGCGCTCCGGGCGTGCGCTCGGCCCGGTACGCTGCTGATGACGCCAGTGACCGCGACAACATCGAGGCATTGCTGGCCGCGATGCGGGGATTGACCGGCGCGCAGCGCGCAGCGCGCTTTCGTTGCCTGCTGGTATTCCTGCGCCACGCGGACGACCCTAGCCCCGTGATCTGCGACGGCACCTGGGAGGGCCGGATCCTCGAGTGGCCTCGCGGCACCGGTGGCTTTGGCTACGACCCGGTGTTCCTGGTGCCGGGCCTGGGACGTACCGCCGCCGAGCTGTCACCGGAGGAGAAGAACCGGGTCAGTCACCGGGGACAGGCACTGGACTGCATGGCCGCGCAGCTCCGGCGGCAGGCCGGCTGAAGAGGTGTGGTGTACCTGCCTCTCGAGCTCCCGCCGCTATCGCTCTACGTGCACCTGCCGTGGTGCGTGCGCAAGTGCCCTTACTGCGACTTCAACTCACACCCGAGCGGTGGCGGGCCGGTGCCGGAAGACCGCTACGTGGACGCCCTGCTGGACGACCTGGCGCAGGAAGTGGCCGATGCAGCCGGGAGGGAGCTGATATCCGTGTTCATCGGCGGCGGTACCCCCAGCCTGTTTCGGCCGGAGAGTGTCGCCCGCCTGCTGGGCGGAATCGCCGCGCGGATTCCGCTGGCGCCGAACGCCGAGATCACCCTGGAAGCCAACCCGGGCGCGGCCGAGCGCGAGCGCTTCGCGGGCTATCGCGAAGCCGGCGTCAACCGCCTGTCGGTGGGCGTGCAGAGCTTCGATGACGATCTGCTGCGTTCGATCGGCCGCATCCACGACGGGCGTCAGGCCCGGCTCGCGCTGGAAGTCGGGGCAACGGCCGGGTTTTCGCGGATCAACGTCGATCTCATGTATGGCCTGCCCGGCCAGACGCCGGCGCAGGCCCTGGCGGATATCCGGCTGGCATGCCGCCTGGCGGCAGGACACATTTCCCACTACCAGCTTACCCTGGAGCCGGGCACGCCGTTTCATCACCGCCCGCCCGCTCTGCCCGACAGCGACAACACCTGGCGAATGCAACGCGAATGCGGGCAGGCGCTGGCGGGCGCGGGGTTCCTGCACTACGAAACCTCGGCCTGGGCGCGGCCGGGGGAGGAATGCAGGCACAATCTCAACTACTGGCGGTTCGGCGACTACCTGGGGATTGGCGCCGGGGCGCACGCCAAGCTGACGACCCCCGGTCGGAACGCCGTCGTCCGCCGCTGGAAACAGCGCGGACCGAAGGCTTACATGGGTGCCGCGGCCGGCTCCGCACGGATCGGCGGCGAGATCCCGGTGGCACCCGCCGACCGGGCGCTTGAGTACCTGATGAACGCGCTGCGCCTGGCCGGGGGTGCCGACCTTTCCGCGCTCGAGCGTCGCACCGGGGTCGCGGCGGCGAGCCTCTCCCGACCCATCGGGACCGCCGTGCACCGGGGACTCGCGATACGCGAAGACAACCTCCTGCGGCCAACGGAGAGGGGCCGGCGCTTCCTCGACGACCTGCTGCTCCTGTTCCTGCCAGAGACCGCCGATGCTTGAGCCATTGCCGTTCGCGTGTCCGTGCTGCGGCGCGCCAGTGGAAACCGTGGTCGACTGCAGCATCGCGGAGCAGGACTACATCGAGGACTGCCCGGTGTGCTGCCATCCACTGAGACTACGGGTGCGCCTGGACGAACAGGCGCTGCCCGTGCTCGTGGAAGTGGCGCCGGAGTGACGCCGCCCGGCACCCTGCGGCCGCTTGGGCGCCGTGGCTTATGCACAAGAGTCGGTACGCCTGGGGACGATCCGGCCCGATCCGCGCAAGGCACCACGGGAGAAAAGCGCAACGGACTGTTTTTATTAGGAAACCCAGAGCCGGCCAAGCAATGGACAATATAACAAAGTACCAGACGACTCGGGCCCTTAGGACACCCGCTCCCATCTTTTCCACAAGCTTATCCACAGCAACTGTGGACAAGACCGGTCGTGCCTGCGCGCAGGGCAGCGGACCGGCGCCGCGCTTGCCCGGCCCGGCGATTCCCCGTATCATTCGGCCACTCCGTGCGGGACGACACACGCGTTGATTCCCGGGCACAAGCCAGAGGTAGTCGCCCAATGAAGCCCGACATTCACCCGGAATACGCCGAAGTGACGGTGACTTGCAGCTGTGGCAACAGCTTTGCCACCCGCTCGACGATGGGGCACGACTTCCAGGTGGAGGTGTGCGCCATGTGCCACCCTTTCTACACCGGCAAGCAGAAGATCGTTGATACCGGCGGTCGCGTCGACAAATTCCGCCGCAAGTACGGGCTGAAGGCCAAACAAGCCTGAGCTGCGGCCGGTCCGGGCATACTGCGACGGAGAAAGGGGGCGTCCATACTCGGGCGCCTTTTTCGTTGCACCGGCGGTGCCGGGCGGCCCGATTGCCGCCCGGCGGGACCAGCACATATACTGCTTGCGCGCGCGGCGCGGCCCCTCTTCGCCACGGCAGGGCATTCAACCCCAACCCGCTCGGGTTCCACAGCCGGGATGCACTGATGACGGAAGACAAGCTCACCAGAGACGCGCTTGACTATCACGAGAAGCCGCGCCCCGGGAAGCTCAGCATCGCGATCACCAAACCGTTCACGACCTTCGAAGAGCTTTCCCTGGCCTACACGCCCGGGGTCGCGGCGCCGGTGCGGGCGATCGTCAAGAACCGGGACGACGCTTTCCGCTATACCTCCAAGGGCAACCTGGTGGCGGTCATCACCGACGGCAGCGCGGTGCTCGGGCTGGGTAACACCGGCGCGCTGGCCGGCAAGCCGGTAATGGAGGGCAAGGCGGTCCTGTTCAAGAAGTTCGCCGACATCGACGTGTTCGACATCGAGGTGGACGCCGACGACAAGGACGCCTTCATCGACACCGTGGCCCGAATCGCCTGTACTTTCGGCGGGATCAATCTCGAAGACATCGCCGCACCGCATTGCTTCGAGATCGAGCGTGCCCTGATGGAGCGCCTCGACATCCCGGTCTTCCACGACGACCAGCACGGCACCGCGATCATCGTCGCCGCCGGCCTGCTCAACGCGCTGGAGCTGCAGGACAAACGCATCGAGGACGTGCGCATCGTATGCCTGGGCGCGGGGGCCGCGGGTATCGCCTCCATGAACCTGCTGATGGCGCTCGGCGCCCGGCAGGAGAACATGCTGATGGTCGACCGCCAGGGGGTCATCCACAGCAAGCGGGACAACCTCGCGGCCACCAAGCTGCCGTTCGCGATCGAGAGCGACCGTCGCAGCTTGATGGACGCCATGGCGGACGCGGACGTCTTCATCGGCGTTTCGGGACCAAACCTGATCACTTCCGAGATGATCAAGGTCATGGCGAAGAAGCCGATTGTCTTCGCACTATCGAACCCGGATCCGGAGATACGCCCGGAGGTCGCCCTGCAGGCGCGCAAGGACATTATCATGGCCACCGGCCGCAGCGATTACCCGAACCAGATCAACAACGTCCTCGGCTTTCCCTACATCTTCCGGGGCGCGCTGGACGTACGGGCCAAGCGCATCAACCGGGAGATGCACGTGGCGGCGGTGCAAGCCCTGCGCGCGCTCGCTCGCGATCCCGTGCCCGGGGAAGTGCTCAAGGCTTACCATCTGGAGACGATGAGTTTCGGACCCCGGTACATCATCCCGACGCCTCTGGATCCCCGCCTGATCGACTACGTTCCCCCGGCAGTCGCCAAGGCGGCAGTCGAATCCGGCGTCGCCCGGACCGGATATCCCTCGCACTATCCGGAGGTACCCGTCGACATCCGTCCGGAACAGTGACGCCAAGCGCATTCAGGAGCAGTCTCATGAGCGACAAGAAGTTCATTCTCACACAGCCGGAGAACGATGCCCGCTCGGACCTGCCGGTCCGCGAGGGTACCGCCGGCCCCGCCACGGTCGAAATCGGCAACCTTTTCAGGGAGCAGGGAGTCTTCACCTACGACCCCGGTTTCGCCTCGACCGCCAGCTGTCAGAGCTCTATCACCTTTATCGACGGTGGCGAAGGTGTGCTGCTCTACCGCGGCTACCCCATTGGCCAGCTCGCGGAGAACAGCACCTTCCTGGAGGTCGCCTACCTGATCCTCTACGGCGACCTTCCCACCCGGGACCAGCTGGACCGATTCAAGGAGTCGATCCGCTCCCACACCATGATCCACGAGGCCCTCAAGACCTTCTTCCAGGGCTTCCACTACGACGCTCACCCGATGGCGATGATGACCGGCGTGGTGGGCTCCCTGTCGGCCTTCTACCATGACTCCAGCGACATCCATGACCCGGAGCAGCAGGATATCTTCGCTCACCGCATGATCGCGAAGATGCCGACGATCGCCGCGTGCGCGCACAAGCACTCGATCGGGCAGCCGTTCGTTTACCCGCGCAACGATCTGGGCTACGCGGCCAACCTGCTGCATATGCTGTTTGCGGTACCAGCGCATGAATACGAGGTCGACCCGGTGGCGGCGCAGGCGCTGGATATGCTGTTCATTCTGCACGCCGATCACGAGCAGAATGCCAGCACCTCCACCGTACGCCTGGCCGGCAGCTCCGGGACCAACCCGTATGCGGCGGTCGCCGCGGGCATCGCCTGCCTGTGGGGACCGGCGCACGGTGGCGCCAACGAGGCGGTGCTGAACATGCTGGAGCAGATCGGGGACGTCAAGCAGATCCCCCGCTTCATCGAGAAGGCCAAGGACAAGGACGATCCGTTCCGCCTGATGGGCTTCGGCCACCGGGTGTACAAGAACTACGATCCGCGCGCCACCGTGATCCGGGGCATGTGCCGCAAGATCCTCAAGCGGCTGGGCAAGGAGAACGACCGGTTGTTCGAGCTGGCGCTGGAGCTGGAGCAGATCGCGCTCAACGACGATTATTTCAAGGAAAAGAAGCTCTACCCCAACGTCGACTTCTATTCCGGCGTGATCTACAAGGCGCTGGGGCTCAACCCCGACATGTTCACGGTGATGTTCGCTATCGCCCGCACCGTGGGATGGGTGGCACACTGGCGCGAGATGACCAACGACCCGGAGCGGCGCATCGGCCGTCCGCGCCAGCTCTACACCGGGCCGGTCCAGCGCGACTACGTCGAAATCGACAAGCGTGGCTGAGCCGGGCGCCAACCGCCCGGCCCTCCGAGGGAAGGCCGGGCCGGCTCAGCCCGCCTCCGCGATCAACGCCTCCACCTGGGCAAGCGCCGCGCGGCGCATGGGTTTTCCGTCCACCGGGCTCAGCGGTGCCTGCCGCAGGTCCGTGTCGGCGAACACGATCGCCTCGATCGCGACCCCGCCCGCATCGAACCGGTACACCGGGTAGTCCCGGTACCGGTCCGACTTCACCCGCAGCCGGCGCTCGTCCGCGTCGAACGGAACATCGTGCTCCAGCAGGTGCAGCACGACCTGCTCCGGCGTGTCGGCGAACAGGTGCAGCGAAACGCGGGAGTCCCGGGTCGCGTTTCCGCTCAGCACCGAGCCCACCAGCCGGGGGCGGAACCGCTCGAAGAACCGCATCGCCTCACACGCCGCCCGGCGCAGAGCGCTGAGTTCGAGCGGTTGGGTATCCGCCCGGAACAGCCGCAGGTACTCGTCGAGAGCCTCCTCGATCTCCGTGTTGCGTGGCATGTGTGGTGAATTGCGGCTGACTCCGAGACTGTCGGCGGCCTTGTTCTTGGCCACCAGATAATCACGAATGCCGTGCTCCGCCATGATCCGGGCCGCGGCCTGGGCGAGCAGCACCCGCTGGCGGCTGGCCCTCCTTTTTTGAGCGCTCATTGCATGATCGATCCCCGCCCGGAGGTGATGTTCCGACACGCGTGGCCGTAGCCCGTGCCCGGGCCCCATGGCCGCCGCGATCGGGCCCGGCGCGCAATTGCCAGGCAAGGTAACCAGCGCGCGGCAATGCTGCAAGGGACCGTGTGAAGGCGACGCGGAATCGACGCCGGTTGCCATGCCCGCCGGCGCCGAATCCTTGCGCGTGTTTCGACTGGACGGCAGTCGCGTCGCCGGATCAAACTACGCACGGGGCCCAGTGACGACAACCGGGGTCACGGCCGGCATTGACCCCGGGGCAAGCCCGGGAAGATCCCGGCGCGACAGTGCACCACCGGCCGGCGGGGCGTCCACGCGAGCCCGGGGATCGCGCATTTCCGGCGCGAACGTCGACCCGTCACGCTCTTGCGACCGTTTGTCGTCGAACGCTTGACTGTGGTATTTAAGGTCGTAAAGCATGTTTAGTGGCCAAGTGCCGCGATACAAAGGAAAAATAACGTGTTGTTCCGCCGCAGACATCGTCCCCTGATCGGACTCGATATCAGCTCGACCGCGGTCAAGCTCGTGGAGCTTTCGGGGAACCGCGAGAAAATGCGTGTAGACGCCTACGCCGCCGTGGGCCTGCCACCGAACTGCGTGGTGGAAAAGCAGGTGGCCGAACCAGAGGCGGTCGGGGACGCGATCCGCCGCGCGGTGAAGCTGGCCGGGACGCGCAACAAGCAGGCCGTGGCGGCGGTCGGCGGAGCCTCCGTTATTACGAAAGTGATCACGATGCCGGCGGGACTGAAGGACCAGGAGATGGAGGAGCAGATCCGGGTCGAGGCGGACCAGCACATCCCCTACCCGCTGGAGGACGTAGGCCTGGATTTCGAGGTGCTGGGCCCGACCGAAGACGAGGAATCCATGGTCAACGTCCTGCTGGCCGCATGCCGGGCCGACGATATCGAAAGCCGGGTTGCGGCGATCGAGCTGGGCGGGCTGGAATGCAAGATCATGGACATCGACGCCTTCGCCCTGGAGAATGCCTGCCACCTGCTGACCCACCAGATGATCAACGAAGGGCGCGACCAGACCGTGGCGGTGATCGACATCGGCGCGACCACCACCACCATGAACGTGCTGCACGACGGCAAGATCGTGTACACGCGTGACCAGGCCTTCGGCGGCAAGCAGCTGACCGAAGACATCATGAACCACTATGGCCTGTCGTTCGAGGAGGCGGGCAAGGCCAAGAAACAGGGCGGGCTGCCCGACAACTACGAGTCCGAGATCCTCAAGCCGTTCACCCAGGACACGATCCAGCAGATCAACCGTGCCCTGCAGTTTTTCTTCTCCTCCAACAGCGACATCGACCGGGTCGACCAGATCCTGGTCGCCGGCGGCTGCGCCAACATCGAGGGCCTGGAGCGCGCGGTCCAGGACGAGCTCGAGATCCCCGCGGAGATCGCGGCACCGTTCGCGGCCATGAGCATCGCCGCCCGGGCCAAGCCCAGGCAGCTCAGGGCCGACGGCCCGGCGCTGATGGCCGCCTGCGGGCTGTCCATGAGGAGTTTCGACTGATGGCCCATATCAACCTTCTGCCATGGCGGGAAGCGCGGCGTCAGCAGCGCCAGCGGCAGTTCCTGGTGACCCTGACACTGGCAGCGCTCCTTACCATCGGTATCATCTATTGGGCCCACACCCTGGTGCAGGGCGCGATCGACTACCAGAACCGGCGCAACCACCTGCTGCACCAGCAGATCACGATGATGGACAAGCAGATCGCGAAGATCCGCAACCTGCAGCAGACCAAGCAGCAGCTGCTGGCGCGCATGAAGATCATCGAGCAGCTGCAGCAGAAACGCTCCGACGTGGTGCACCTGTTCGACCAGCTGGTCAAGACGATCCCGGACGGCGTCTACCTGAACTCCATCGACCAGAAGAGCGACGAGATCACCCTCAAGGGGGTCGCGGAGTCCAACGCGCGGGTGTCCACCTACATGAAGCAGCTGGACGCCTCCCCCTGGTTCTCGAACCCGCAGCTCACGGTCATCGAGACCAAGACCGAGAACGGGAACCGGGTGAGTGATTTCACCCTGCGTGTCAAGCAGACATCGCCGGAGTCCAGCAAGAAGAAGACGAGCAAGTCATGAACCTGCGCGATCTCAACAACATCGATTTGGGCGACCTGATCCAGGACCTGCGCAACCTGGACTTCAACGACATCGGCAGCTGGTCGGGCTTCGCCCGCGGCTTCGTGATCGCGCTCTGCTGCCTGGTGATCGCGTTCCTCGGCTACTACATGGTCATCCGCGGCGAGCTGAACGACCTGCACGGGGCCCAGGCCAAGGAACAGCAGCTGCGTCAGACCTTCGAGGCCAAGCAGCGGCGTGTCGCCAACCTGGACGCGTACGAGAAGCAGCTCAAGGAGATGCGGGCCTCCTTCGGCAGCATGCTGCGCCAGCTGCCGAGCCAGACGGAGATCGCCGATCTGCTGCAGGACATTTCCCAGACGCGGGTCGCCACCGGCCTGCAGGAGGAGTTGTTCAAGCCGCTCGCCGAGAGGCCCAAGGAGTTCTACGCCGAAGTGCCCATCAAGATCCGGGTGACGGGCACCTTCCACGAGATGGCCAAGTTCGCCAGCGGCATCGCTGGCCTGCCGCGCATCGTCACGCTCAATGGAATCTCGCTGAGGAAAAAGAAGAAGGATCAGCCGGACCAGCTGGTGATGAACGCGACCGCGATGACCTATCGCTACATCGGGAAGAACGGCAAGAAGAAGGGAGGCCGACACAAATGAACGCTTCCGGCCGCCTCCCCGCACGCCGCACGACCCTTCGGCTGGCACTGCTCGCGTTGCTGACGCTGCCCCTGCTGGCCGGCTGCTCGCGCAACATGTCCGACCTCAGGGCCTACATCAAGCGGGTCAAGTCACGCCATTCGGGCCACGTGCAGCCGATTCCGAAGATGAAACCGTACCAGCAGTACACCTACGTGGCCAAAGGACGGTCGCCCTTCGAGCCGGAGTCCCGCCCGACGGGCGGCAAGAGCAAGGGCGTCTCCTCGGTGCCCCCACCGGACCGCAACCGTCCGCCGCAGCCCCTGGAAAAGTTTCCGCTGGATGCACTCCATATGGTCGGCACGATCCAGGTCGCGGGCGTGACCTGGGCCCTGGTGCAGGACAGCAACGGCACGGTGCACAGGGTAAAAAAGGGCGATTACATGGGTCAGAACTACGGCAAGATCGTCGCGATCACGGCCAGCAAGATCAGTCTCATCGAGAAAGTGCCCGATGGCGTCGGAGGCTGGAAGGACCGCAAGGCGTCGGTCGCGCTCAGCCAGAAATAAGGGGAACCAAGCATGCCAGCCGCCAGCTACCAGAGTTCCGTCACCCGGCTGCCGCGTCCCGGCAGGGCGCGAGCGCGCGGGTGGTCCGCCGCGCGCCTCGCGTTCCTGGCCACGCTCGCGCTGCTGTGGGCGGCGCCGTCTCTCGCGCAGGGCCAGGCCGCGACTTCCAACGCGCTCAAGAGCATCAATTTCGTGCCGATGCCCGGCAACCGGCTCCGGATCGTGCTCACGCTGGCCAAGCCGGCACCCAAGCCGATCACGTTCGCCGTAGACAACCCGGCACGCATCGCGCTGGACCTTCCCGGTACCCGCAATGAGCTGAGCAAGCGATCGCAGCAGATCAACACGGGCGTGGCGGAGAGCGTCAACACCGCGGAGGCGGGTGGGCGCACCCGGGTGGTCGTCAACCTGACCGAGCTCGTGCCTTACCACACGCGGGTCAAAGGAAACCAGGTCATCATCGCGCTGGACACCACGGCCGGATCCGCCGGGCAGGCCGCCAGCAACGGTGGCGCCCCGGGACGGGCGAACCAGGGCGCTAACGGGGGGGGACAACAGACACGGGCTTTCGGCGCGGCGTCCCGGGTCACCAACGTGGACTTCCGGCGCGGGGACAATGGCCAGGGCCGCGTTATCGTGCACCTGAGCAACCCGAACACCCTGGTCAACGTGACCGGCCGCGGCAACAAGACAGTGGTCACCTTCCAGGACACGCAGCTGCCGCAGAAGTACGTGCGACGCATGGACGTGACCGATTTCGCCACCCCGGTCAAGACCGTGGACGCGCGGCAGAAGGGAGACAACGCGCAGCTGGTGATCACGCCCACCAGTGCACAGTATGAGCGCCTGGCGTACCAGGCCGACAATACCTACACGATCGAGTTTTCCCCGCCCAGCAAGGCGCAGCAGAAGGCGCAGCAGAAGCCCAAGTACAGCGGCAAGCGCATCTCGCTCAACTTCCAGAACGTCGACGTGCGCGCGGTGCTGCAGATCCTGGCGGATGTCGCCAACATCAACATGGTGGTCAGCGACAACGTCAAGGGCACCCTGGCGCTGCGCCTGCAAAACGTGCCCTGGGATCAGGCGCTGCACATCATTCTGCAGAGCAAGGGCCTGGCCCAGCGCACGGAAGGGAACGTGATGTTCGTCGCCCCGGCGGACGAAATCGCCGCGCGCGAGAAACAGCAACTGCAGAACCAGCAGCAGCTCGACAAGCTTGAGCCGCTTGAGTCCCGCTTCATCCAGATCAACTATGCCAAGGCCTCCGACCTGGCGCGGATCATCAAGTCCAAGCAGAACTCCCTGCTGTCCTCGCGCGGCACGGTCACCGTGGACAAGCGCACCAACACCCTGCTGGTGCGCGGCACCGCCCACCACCTGGCGCAGATCCGCAAGCTCGTCAATCGTTTGGACATCCCGGTCAAGCAGGTCCTGATCGAGTCGCGCATCGTGGTGGCGACCAGCGACTTCACCCATGACCTGGGAGTGAAATTCGGCGCCACCGGGGTCACCAGCAACGGTTCCCAGGGCATCGTCACCACCAGCGGCAGCCTGAACGGCACGGACACAACGATCAACTCCGCGCTGACCAGCCGCCAGAACACCGGGCAGGTCAGCCAGGTGCAGTTTCCCTCCAGCTCGTCCGACCGCCTCAATGTCAACCTGGGCGCCAACAACCCCGCGGGCACGCTTGCGCTGGCAGTGCTGGGCAAGGACTACCTGCTCGACCTGGAGCTGTCCGCGCTGCAGGCCGAGGGTAAGGGCGAGGTGATCTCGAGCCCGCGGGTGGTCACCGCGAACCAGAACAAGGCGGTGATCAACCAGGGCGTGCAGATCCCCTACCAGCAGGCATCATCCAGCGGCGCCACCTCGGTCTCGTTCAAGAAGGCGGTACTGAGCCTGGGGGTGACGCCGCAGATTACCCCGGACAACCGCATCGTGATGGATCTCGACGTCAAGGACGACACCGTCGGCCAGCAGGTGCCGAGCGGCAATGGCGGCTTCATCCCCAGCATCGACACGCGCGAGGTGCAGACACAGGTGCTGGTCAACAACGGCGACACCGTGGTGCTCGGAGGGATCTACGAGCAGAACCGGACCAACCAGGTGAACAAGGTGCCGCTGCTGGGCGATATCCCGGTGCTCGGCCACCTGTTCCGGGAGGACCGCCGCGAGAACCACAAGAAGGAGCTGCTGGTTTTCATCACCCCGAAGATCCTCAAGAACGGGCTCACCACGGCGGCGGAAAACCAGTAGCCGCAGGTTTCGGGGGCGGGTCGCACGCCGACGCGGCCCGCCCCGCCTCCCGCGGGCCGGGCATGCTATGCTGGTCGGTCGCCAACGCCAGACAGATCCCTCGATGCCAGAGACCGTGAACGGGCGGGGAAAGCGCATATTCCTGGTCGGACCCATGGGCGCGGGCAAGACGACCGTGGGGCGGCGGCTGGCGGAGGCCACCGGCTACCGCTTCCTCGACACCGACCAGGAGGTGGAGCATCGCACCGGGGTCGACATTTCGTTCATCTTCGACAAGGAAGGGGAGGAAGGCTTCCGGCGGCGCGAACAGAAGGTCCTGGACGAGCTCAGCCGGCTCGACGGGATCGTCCTGTCCACCGGCGGTGGCGCCGTCCTCGATCCCGAAAACCGGGCCTTGCTCAACGAGCGCGGGATCGTCGTCTACCTGGAGACCACCGTCGACGAGCAGATGCGCCGCACCCGCTTCGACCGGCGCCGCCCCCTGCTGCAGACCGCCCACCCCCGGGCGCGCCTGACCGCGCTGCTGGCCGAGCGGGCACCGCTATACGAATCGATTGCCGACCTGACGATCCACACCGACGGGCGCCGGGCCCGGTCCGTCGCCCGCCAGATCCAGCGCGAGCTAAACCTTCCCCGCGCGAGCTGAACCGGTCAGGCCCCGGCGCCCGCTGGCCAGCCCCCGGAGGCGCAGGCATACTACCGCTGTCAGGCGGTCACCCCCGAAGCGTGCATCCATGAAGGTCCTGCAAGTCGATCTCGGCCAGCGCAGCTACCCGATCTACATCGGCACCGGCCTGCTCGACGCCGGACCCGTCTGGTCGCGACACTTGCCCGGCAGGCAGGTGCTGGTGGTCTCCAACGAGACCGTCGCCCCGCTCTACCTCGCGCGCGTGACCGAAGCACTGTCCGGCTCACGGTTCAGCGTGGAAACATTGACCCTGCCGGACGGCGAGCAATACAAGACGCTGGATACCGCGAGCCGGATATTGGACACGCTCATGGAGCTACGCTACGACCGCGACTGCACCCTGGTCGCGCTCGGCGGTGGCGTCATCGGCGACCTGACCGGCTTCGCCGCGGCCTGCTACCTGCGCGGCGTGCACTTCGTGCAGATGCCGACCACGCTCCTGGCCCAGGTCGACTCCTCGGTCGGCGGCAAGACCGGCGTTAACCACCCGCTGGGCAAAAACATGATCGGCGCCTTCCACCAGCCGCGCTGCGTGGTAGCCGACATCGGCACGCTGGACACGCTGGGCGAACGCGACTTTCGCGCCGGCCTCGCCGAGGTGATCAAGTACGGCCTGATCGCCAACGCGACCTTCCTCGGCTGGCTGGAGGAGAACCTCGACGCGCTGCTGACACGGGAACCGGAAGCGCTGGCCGAGGCGGTGCAAGTATCCTGTCGCACCAAGGCGGACATCGTGGCCCGCGACGAGCGCGAGCGGGGGTTGCGGGCGTTGCTCAACTTCGGGCACACCTTCGGTCACGCGATCGAGACCGGTCTCGGCTATGGCACCCTGCTGCACGGCGAGGCCGTTGCCGTGGGCATGCTGATGGCGGCCGAGCTGTCACGCCGCCTGGGTGACCTCGACGCGGCCGACTGCACCCGCATCCGGCGCCTGGTCGAGCGCGCCGGGCTGCCGACCGCGGCGCCCGAGAAGCTCGATGCGCAACGTTTTCTCTCCCTGATGGCTTCGGACAAGAAAGTCCGCGGCGGCCGCCTGCGCCTGGTGCTGCTCGCCAGCCCCGGCCGGGCCGAAGTCCGGGACGACTTCGACCCCGGCGAGCTGCGCGCCCTCCTGGAGACCTTCCCGCGAGCCGCCGCCTACACCGGATGAGTGCAAACATGCCACCCGAGCGCGACGCGTCTCTTGCTCCCTGGGCCACCGACCCGGCCGGGAGCCGCGGACGGCGCTTCCCCGAGGAGCCGCCGGTGCACCGTACCGAGTTCCAGCGGGACCGCGACCGGATCGTCCACTCGGCCGCATTCCGGCGCCTCGAGTACAAGACCCAGGTGTTCGTCAACCACGAGGGGGACCTGTTCCGGACCCGACTGACGCACTCGCTCGAGGTTGCCCAGATTGCCCGCACCGTGGCCCGGGCGCTCGCCCTTAACGAGGACCTGACGGAGGCGATCTGCCTCGCTCACGACCTGGGTCATACCCCGTTCGGCCACGCCGGGCAGGAAGCACTGCACGCGTGCATGAACGAGCATGGCGGCTTCGAGCACAACCTGCAGTCGCTACGGGTGGTAGACGAGCTGGAACAGAAGTACGCCGACTTCCGCGGGCTGAACCTCACGTTCGAGACGCGCGAGGGCATCCTTAAGCACTGCTCCCGCGACAAGGCGCGCGAGCTCGGAGAGCTCGGTCGGCGTTTCCTCGAGCGCCGGCAGCCGTCCCTGGAGGCGCAGCTGGCCAACGTGGCCGACGAGATCGCCTACAACAACCACGATGTCGACGACGGCCTGCGCGCCGGCCTGCTCTCGCCCGACCAGCTGCGGGAGATCGAGCTGTTCGAGTCGCACCACGCCGCCGTGCGCCACTGCTACCCGCGGCTGGGTGGGCGTCCGCTGATCCACGAGACCATCCGCCGCATGATCAATGAGCTGGTGGTCGACCTAATCGAGCACAGCAATGGCCGGATACGCGCGCACGCGCCCGCCGATTCCGAGGCAGTTCGGGCTGCGGGCGAGTCCATGATCGGCTTCAGCCAGGCCGTCGCCGACCGCAACCGGGAGCTCAAGCGCTTCCTGCGCCGGGAGCTGTACCAGCACTACCGGGTACACCGCATGACCTCCAAGGCACAGCGGATCGTCCGCGACCTGTACTCGGCCTTCGCCGACGACCCGCGCCTGCTGCCGCCGCAGGCGCGGGACCACGCCCTGGTGCTGGCGGAAACCCAAGGCGACGACGGACGAGCCCGGGCAGTGGCCGACTACATCGCCGGCATGACGGATCGCTACGCGATCGCCGAGCACGAACGCCTGTTCCAGCCCCGCGCTCGAACCTGACCCGGCCCGGCGGGCCGCCCCTCCCGCCGGATTGATTGCAACCGACCGGGTGGCTATACTGGACGGCCGCTTTGCGACCGCCGAGGCCGTTCGCCAATGAGCCACGGAGCCCACGGCAGCGCGTTTCTGACTCGACCAGCGACGGCGCGGACAGACTTCCCTGGACAGGACCCCCATCCAGCCGTGACACGCGCGGGCGCACCAGGCGGACATCACAAGCCGGGCAGCCGGCGCCGGCGAACGGCCACCGCCAGACACGACGGGTCAGCCTGATGAGAGAGCTTGAGAACACCCTGTACCGGCCGGAGTTCGAGAAGGACAACTGCGGCTTCGGCCTGATCGCCCAGATGGACGACCAGCCCAGCCACTGGCTGGTCCAGACGGCGATCAAGGCGCTGGTGCGCCTGACCCACCGTGGTGCCGTGGCCGCGGACGGCAAGACGGGCGACGGCTGCGGGCTGCTGATCAAAAAGCCGGAGGCGTTCCTGCGCGCCGTCGCGGAGGAATCGGGCATTGTTCTTGCCGAGCGTTACGCCTCCGGCCTGGTGTTCCTGTCGTCCAACGAAGAAGCCGCCGCGCGTGCCCGGGCCGAGCTGGAAGGCCGGCTCGGTGCCCAGGGCCTCGAGGTCGCCGGCTGGCGCGCGGTGCCCACGGATCCCTCGGCCTGCGGCGAGCAGGCGTTGCGCACCCTGCCGCAGATCGAGCAGATCTACGTCAACGCTACCGGGAACATGGACGACGAGCGCTTCCAGCGCCACCTGTTCCTGGCCCGGCGCAAGGCGGAGAACGCGCTCGCAGACGACGCCGCGTTCTACGTACCGAGCCTTTCGGTGGACGTGTTCTCGTACAAGGGGCTGGTGATGCCGTCGTATCTGCCGGTGTTCTACCGGGACCTGAGCGACCAGCGCATGCAGTCCTCGCTGTGCGTATTCCACCAGCGCTTCTCTACCAACACCATGCCGCAATGGAGCCTGTCGCAGCCGTTCCGGTACCTGGCCCACAACGGCGAGATCAACACCATCCGCGGCAACCGCAACTGGTCGGTGGCGCGCAGCAGCAAGCTTTCCACGCCTCTGCTGCCGGACCTGGCGGAGATCCACCCGATCGTGTCGCCGGAGGGCTCCGACTCCAGCAGCCTGGACAACATGCTCGAGGTGCTGCTGGCCGGCGGCATGGACATCTTCCGCGCGATGCGCCTGCTGGTTCCGCCGGCGTGGCAAAACGTCGATACCATGGATCCGGACCTGCGGGCGTTCTACGAGTACAACTCGATGCACATGGAGCCGTGGGACGGTCCCGCCGGCATCGTTCTTACCGACGGCCGCTACGCCGCCTGCTGCATGGACCGCAACGGTCTGCGCCCGGCCCGCTACGTCGTCACCCGCGACCGGGTGATCACGCTGGCCTCGGAGATCGGGGTGTACGACTACGCGCCCGGAGACGTGGTGACCAAGGGTCGCCTGAAGCCCGGCCAGATGCTGGCGGTGGACACGCACACCGGGGAGGTCCTGCAGTCGGAGGACATCGACGGGCGGCTCAAAGCCCGTCAGCCCTACAAGAAGTGGCTGAGCCGGCATGTCCGGCACATCGAGTCCACCATGGACGAGGATGCCCAGGCGGCGCGCCACATGGACGGTGGGACGCTGCTGCGCTACCAGAAGCTGTTCGGCGTGAGCTTCGAGGAGCGCGACCAGATCATGCGGGTGATCGCCGAGGCCGGGCAGGAAGGCATCGGCTCGATGGGCGATGACACCCCGTTCCCGGTGCTGTCGAAGAAGCCACGGGCGCTGTACGACAATTTCCGCCAGCAGTTCGCCCAGGTGACCAATCCCCCGATCGACCCGATCCGCGAGCAGATCGTGATGTCGCTGGAGACCTGCCTGGGCGTCGAGCAGAACCTGTTCGAGGAGACCGAGGAGCACGCCGAGCGGCTGATCATCGACTCGCCGGTGCTCTCGGAGGGCAAGTTCCGCCAGCTCCTGGAGCTGGCAGACCCCGGTTATCGCCACCAGGTCTTCGATCTGAACTACCCGCGGGGCATCTCCCTGCCGGAGGCGCTCGACGAGCTGTGCGCGCAGGCCGAGCGGGCGGTGCGGGATGGCAACGTGATCCTGGTGCTCAGCGACCGGGATATCGACCGCGGGAAGCTGCCCCTGCACGCCCTGCTGGCGACGGGTGCCGTGCACCACCATCTGGTCGCCCGCGGCCTGCGCGGGGACGCCAACCTGGTGCTCGAGACCGCGACCGTGCGCGACCCGCACCACTTCGCGGTGCTGCTGGGCTACGGCGCCACGGCGATCTTCCCCTACCTCGCCTACCAGTGCCTGTACGACATGGTCGACACCGGCGAGGTCAAAGGCGTCGAGCCGGGCGTGCTCGCCAGCAACTTCCGCAAGGGCATCAACAAGGGCCTGTACAAGATCATCTCCAAGATGGGGATTTCGACCATCGCGAGCTATCGCGGGGCCCAGCTGTTCGAGATCGTCGGCCTGCACGACGAGGTGGTGGACTGCTGTTTCACCGGCACCGTGAGCCGGGTGCAGGGGGCCCGCTTCCCGGACCTCGAGCAGGACATCGAGGCGCTCGCGGACGCCGCCTGGAACCCGCGCGTTCTGCTGGACCAGGGAGGGCTGCTCAAGTTCTTGTTCGGCGGCGAATATCACGCCTTCAACCCGGACGTGGTCGCGACCCTGCACGCGGCGGTGCAATCCGGCGATTACGAGACATACAAGCGCTTCTCGTCGCTGGTGGACAACCGTCCGGTGACGGTGCTGCGCGACCTGTTCCGGTTGCGCGCCGACACCGATCCGATCCCGCTCGACGAGGTGGAGGCGGAGGAGAGCATCCTGCCGCGCTTCGACAGCGCCGGGATGTCGTTGGGCGCGCTGTCGCCGGACGCGCACGAGGCCATCGCCACCGCCATGAACCGCATGGGGGGACGCTCCAACTCGGGCGAGGGCGGCGAGGATGCCGCGCGCTACGGCACCGAACGCATGTCCAAGATCAAGCAGGTGGCCTCCGGGCGCTTCGGCGTGACGCCGCACTACCTGGTCAACGCGGAGGTGCTGCAGATCAAGATCGCCCAGGGCGCCAAACCCGGCGAAGGCGGGCAGCTGCCCGGCCACAAGGTCAACCAGATGATCGCGCGGCTGCGCTTCTCCAAGCCCGGCGTGGCGCTGATCTCGCCGCCGCCGCACCACGACATCTACTCGATCGAGGACCTGGCCCAGCTGATCTTCGATCTCAAGCAGGTCAACCCGAAGGCGCTGGTGTCGGTCAAGCTCGTCTCCGAGCCAGGCGTGGGCACGGTGGCGGCCGGGGTGGCCAAGGCCTACGCCGATCTGATCACCATCTCCGGCTATGACGGCGGTACCGGCGCCAGCCCGCTCACCTCGGTGAAGTACGCCGGCAGCCCGTGGGAGCTGGGCTTGTCGGAAACGCACCAGACGCTGCGCGCCAACGACCTGCGCGACAAGGTCCGGCTGCAGACCGACGGCGGGCTCAAGACCGGACTGGACGTGATCAAGGCGGCCATCCTGGGGGCCGAGAGCTTCGGCTTCGGCACCGCACCGATGGTGGCGCTGGGCTGCAAGTACCTGCGCGTGTGCCACCTCAACAACTGTCCCACCGGAGTGGCGACCCAGAACAACATCCTGCGCTTCAAGCACTTCATCGGCCTGCCGGAGATGGTGGAGAACTACTTCCGCTTCGTCGCCGCCGAGACCCGGGAGTGGATGGCGCGCCTGGGCGTGCGCCGGATGACCGACCTGATCGGGCGTACCGACCTGCTCGAGATCCTTCCGGGCGACACCGAGCGCATGCGCAGCCTGGACCTGACGCCGATCCTGTCCCCGAACTGCCTCGCCGGCAAGCCGCAGTTCTGCGCCGAGCCCCACAACGAGCCTTTCGACAAGGGCGAGCTCGCCGAGCGGATGGTCGCCGACATGCTGGACGCCATCGAGCACAAGCGCGGCGGCACGTTCCACTACGACATCCGCAACAACAACCGCTCGATTGGCGCCCGGGTTTCCGGCGAGATCGCCCTGCGGCACGGCAACTACGGCATGAGCAACGCCCCGCTGGAAGTGCGCCTGACGGGCACCGCCGGGCAGAGCTTCGGGGTCTGGAACGCCGGCGGGCTGCACCTGTACCTGGAAGGGGACGCCAACGACTACGTCGGCAAGGGGATGAGCGCCGGGCGGATCGTGATCCACCCCTCGCCCGAGGCCGGCTTCGCCAGCCAGGACACGGTGATCATGGGCAACACCTGTCTGTACGGTGCGACCGGCGGCGAGCTGTTCGCGGCGGGCCAGGCCGGTGAGCGCTTCGCGGTGCGCAACTCGGGGGCCATCGCGGTGGTCGAGGGCATCGGCGACCACGGCTGCGAGTACATGACCGGGGGCGTGGTGACGGTGCTCGGCGGCACCGGGGTGAACTTCGGCGCGGGGATGACCGGTGGCTTCGCCTTCGTACTTGACCTCGAGCGCAACTTCGTCGACCGCTACAATCACGAGCTGATCGACATTCATCGCGTGAGCACCGAGCCCATGGAGGCCCAGCGCAACTACCTCAAGGAGCTGATCCGCCGGCACGTGGCCGAGACCGGCAGCGCCTGGGGCCAGTACCTGCTGGATAACTTCGCCGACTTCGTGGGCAAGTTCTGGCTGGTCAAACCCAAGGCCGCCGATCTCGCCTCGCTGCTCGATACGCTGCGCCGGGCCGCCTGAACGCGCCCGGCGACCGGCTCCGGAACACGGCCACAAAGAACCCATGACCGATCCACTGCACTTTCTCGACATGCCCCGGCGGGACCCGGAGAAGCAGCCCGCCGAGGTCCGCATCAAGCGGTGGAACGAGATCTACGGACAGTTCGATCCCGACACCGCTGCCTCCCAGGCGGGGCGCTGCATCTCCTGCGGCAACCCGTACTGTGAGTGGAAGTGTCCGGTCCACAACTACATCCCGAACTGGCTCAAGCTGATCTCCGAGGGCAACCTGTTCGAGGCGGCCGAGCTGTCGCACAAGACCAACTCGTTGCCCGAGGTATGCGGGCGCGTGTGCCCGCAGGACCGCCTGTGCGAGGGCGCCTGCACCATGAACGACGGCTTCGGTGCGATCACCATCGGCGCGGTCGAGAAGTACATTACCGACGAGGCTGTTCGGCAGGGCTGGCGGCCGGACCTCGGCGCGGTCGAGGACAGCGGCCGTCGCGTGGCGGTGGTCGGGGCGGGTCCCGCCGGCCTGGCGGCAGCGGACGTGCTGGTACGCAATGGGGTCCGCGCGGTGGTCTACGACCGCTACCCCGAGATCGGCGGCCTGCTGACCTTCGGCATTCCGCCGTTCAAGCTGGAGAAGGAGGTCGTGCGCACCCGCCGGCGCCTGCTCGAGGAGATGGGCGTGGAGTTCGTGCTGGACACCGAAGTGGGGCGCGACATCGCCTTCGATCGGCTGGTCGCAGAATACGATGCGGTGTTCCTGGGCATGGGTGCCTACACGGCGATGCGCGGCGGCTTTCCCGGCGAGGATCTGCAGGGCGTGCACGAGGCCCTTCCCTACCTGGTGTCCAACATTCACACGGTGATGGAGATCCCCGGCGGTCCGGCCGAGCACATCAGTATGCAGGGCCGCCGGGTGATTGTGCTTGGCGGCGGCGACACCGCCATGGACTGCAACCGCACGGCCCTGCGCCAAGGCGCTTCCAGCGTCGTGTGCGCCTACCGGCGCGACGAGGACAACATGCCCGGGTCGCGCCGGGAGGTGCTCAACGCCCGCGAGGAAGGCGTCCAGTTCCGGTTCAACCGGCAACCGGTCGAGATCGTCGGTGACCGTCGGGTCGAAGGCGTCAAGTTCGTCACCACCCGGCTGGGTGACCCCGACGAGCGCGGGCGACGCAGGCCCGTACCGGTCCCCGGGTCGGAAGAAGTGGTCCCGGCCGACCGCGTGATCATCGCCTTCGGCTTCCGGCCCAGCCCCGCGGACTGGTTCCGCGACTTCGAGATCTACTGCGACCAGGGCGGCCGCGTGGTCGCCAGCCAGGCGCAGTACCGCTTCCAGACCAACAACCCCAAGGTGTTCGCGGGCGGCGACATGGTGCGCGGCTCCGACCTGGTGGTCACGGCGGTGTTCGAGGGGCGGCAGGCCGCCGAGGGCATCATGCGCTACCTCGAGGTCTAGCGATGTCCGGCGCACAACGCGCCCGCCCGGCGATCGATCCCCACGAACGCCTGATCCTGGCGCTGGACGTTCCCGACGTCGCCAGAGCTCGGACCCTGGTCGAGACGCTGGGCGACAGCGTGCGTTTCTACAAGCTGGGTCTGGAGCTGTTCATGGCCGGCGGCTGTTTCGAGCTTCTCGACTGGCTGACCGGCCGCGGCAAGCAGGTATTCGTCGATCTCAAGTTCTTCGATGTGCCCGCCACCGTCGCTGCCGCGGTACGTGCCCTGCGCGGACGCGGCGCGCGCTTCGCCACCGTCCACGGCAACCAATCGATCATGGAGGCCGCGGCGCAGGCCGCCGGCGACGGCCTCGGCATTCTCGCGGTGACGGTCCTGACCAGCCTCGACCGCGGCGACCTCGACGACCTCGGCTTCACCTGCGACGTCGAGTCTCTGGTTCTCTCGCGCGCCCGGCGGGCGCTCGCAGCCGGCTGCGAGGGGGTGGTGTCCTCGGGGCTGGAGGCCGCACGGCTGCGCACCGAGCTGGGACCGCGCCTGATGGTGGTCACGCCCGGGATCCGCCCGGTGGAGAATCGCCCGGTGGACGACCAGAAGCGGGTCATGACCCCCGTGCAAGCGTTCGCCGCGGGGGCTGACTACATCGTGGTGGGCCGTCCCATCCGCAACGCGCCCGACCCCCGGGCGGCGGCCGAGGACATTCAGGCAGACATTGCCCGCCATTTCGCCGCCGGGGAGGGCCGCAGATGAGCGAACCGGGACCGCGTAACGACCGCCTGCTGCGGGCACTGGCGCGCCAGCCGGTGGACCGCACCCCGGTATGGATGATGCGCCAGGCGGGACGCTACCTGCCGGAATACCGGGAAGTGCGCGAACGTGTGCCGGACTTCATGACCCTGTGCCGCACGCCCGAGCTGGCCTGCGAGGTCACGCTGCAGCCGCTGCGGCGCTTCGACCTGGACGCCGCGATCCTGTTTTCGGACATTCTCACCGTGCCGGAGGCCATGGGGCTCGGGCTGCACTTCGTGCCCGGCGAGGGACCGCGCTTCGAACGGCCGGTGCGCAGCCGCGCCGACGTCGGCACGCTGCCCCGACCCGACCCGGCGCGGCAGCTTGCGTACGTGCCCGAGGCGGTGCGCACGATCCGCCGCGAGCTGGGCGGCAAAGTGCCGCTGATCGGCTTTTCCGGCAGCCCCTGGACGCTCGCGACGTACATGGTGGAGGGGCGCCCGAGCCGGCAGTTCGCACACATCAAGGGCATGCTGTATGACGATCCCGGCACGCTGCACCGGCTGCTGGCGCTACTGAGCGACACCCTGATCGACTACCTGGGTGCCCAGATCGAGGCGGGCGCCGAGGCGCTGCAGATCTTCGACACCTGGGGCGGCACGCTCAGCACTCCGGCCTACCGGGCGTTCTCGCTGGACTACATGGCACGCATCCTGAACGGACTGGAGCGCGAGCGCGACGGCCGGCACGTCCCCGTAATCCTGTTCACCAAAGGCGGCGGAGCATGGCTCGAGGACATCGCGGCCACCGGCTGTGACGCGGTGGGGCTGGACTGGAGCCTTGAGCTGGGCGCGGCACGCGCCCGAGTCGGGGATCGCGTGGCGCTGCAGGGAAACATGGACCCGGCGGTCCTGCGGGCGCGCCCCGAGGTGATCCACGAGGAAGTGGCACGGGTGTTGCGCAGCTATGGCGCGGGCCACGGCCACGTCTTCAACCTGGGGCACGGGATCACGCCGGACGTCCCGCCGGAGCATGCGGCGGCGATGGTCGAGGCCGTGCGCGAGCTGAGCCCGGCCTGGCACACGGAGCCCTGATCGCGCCGCACCCACGTGAGGTTACCGCGGTTCGCGCTCAGGCCGTGGAAGACAGGCGCCGGCCGATCTGGCGCAGCCCGTGATCGATATCGTCTCCGAGCGCGACACCCCCCGCCGCGGTGATCGCGGGCCCGTGGCGTACCGAGAAGCCGCCCCCCACGAACACCGGGCGTGCGGCGGCATCGATCAGCCGGGCGAGGCGTTCACCTCGTTCCCCCCAGTCCAGGCGCTCGGACCCCGACAGCACGATGGCCGCGCTGCGCGAGCGACGGGCGGCCTCGGCCAGCTCGTCCAGGGGCATGTCCGCTCCAAGCAGCACGAGGTGGAAGCCCTGCTCCAGCGCCCGCAGCGTGAACAGGATCAGCCCGAGTTCGTGCAGCTCGCCTTCCATGCAAGCCGCCAGCAGCCGCGGGCGCTGCCGGTCGGCGGCAACATGGTGCAGGCGCGCACCGAGCTTGTTGCGCAGGTAGACCCCGAAAAAATGCTCCTCCGCCACGGTCCCCTCCCCGCTCTCCCAGCGGCGTCCAAGGCTCTCCAGCAGCGGCACCACCAGTCGCTCGACCACGAGGTCCACGGGGTAGAGCGACAGCGCCTGGTTGTATACGGCCTCGAGCGCGGCGTGGTCGAACGCGGTGACGGCATCCAGCATCTCCCCCAGGTACTGCTGCCACGGGCCGGCCGGGTCGCCGGCAGCGGCTTCCTCGGCCTCGAGCACCCGGCGCGCCTGGCTGATGGAGATCCCCCGTTCGAGCAGCTGGAGCACCCGCCGGATGCGTTCAATGTCGGCCCGGCCGTACAGCCGGTGCCCTTTGGGTGTGCGCCGGGGCTGGACAAGACCGTAACGACGCTCCCACGCCCGCAGGGTGACCGCGTTGACTCCGGTCAGCGCCGATACGGTGCGGATCGGGTACAGCTCGCCGTCGGAGACCTTCGGTTCCGGTTCCATCGTTCTGTTGCGCCCCCCGGGCTCGTCGGGCCTGACCGGTGACCGGCTTATGAATTATACAATTCCTGTACACGGATGCCAGCAGCGCGCGGTCCGCGGCTTGCTTCGGAGGCGAACCGGCAGGAACATGAAGGAGTCCGGCGATCCGCCGGCGGCCGCTTTCTGGGAGCGATGGGCAGCACCACGACAGTCGAGCGTACCCGCGCGATTACCTTCGACCTCGACGACACCCTGTGGGAGGTGGAGGGCGTGCTGCGCCTCGCCGACGCCCGGTTGCACGCGTGGCTGGCACGCTACCAGCCGCGGGCGGCGTCACGCTTCCCGCCCGTCGAGCTGCGCAGCATGATGGCGGCGATTGCCGCGGAGCGGCCCGAATGGGCCCACGACTTCAGCTACCTGCGACGGGCGGCGCTTTCCCGCGCGGCGAGGCTGGCCGGCGACGAGGAGGACCTCTCCGACGAGGCGTTCCGGGTGTTCCTGCGGGCGCGCAACGAGGTGGTTCTCTACGACGACGTGCGCCCGGTGCTGGACCGGCTGCGCCGGCGCTACCCCATGGCCAGCATCACCAACGGCAACGCCGACGTGCGCCTGGTCGGGCTGGAGACGTACTTCACGGCCGCGATCTCCGCCGCGGGGGTCGGCTACGCCAAGCCCCATCCGGTCCCGTTTCAGGCCGCCTGCGCCGCTCTCGGGCATGCGCCCGCCGAGGTGGTGCACGTCGGCGACGATCCCGAGTCCGACGTTGCCGGGGCGGCCGCCGCCGGCCTGCGCACGATCTGGGTGAACCGGAAGGGGCGGGATTGGCCTGGAGGCCCGGGACCGGACGCGGAGATACGCTCGCTCGACCAGCTCGAGGTCGCCCTTACCGGGCTCTGAGCACCGGCCGGTGGCCGGTCCTCATCCGCCGTCCCCGCCGGTCGTTGCGCGTTGTCCACCGGCCGTAGCGCGAGCCTTCAGCAAGGGTACGAGCTTGGCCCATACCACCGCCAGCACCAACGGCTGCGCACGGGCATTGGGATGGATGCCGTCCTCCTGCATCAGCGCCGGATCCAGGTCGTCGCCCTTCTCCAGCCTGGCCAGCAGGAACGGCACCAACGGTACCGACATGCGTCGCGCGAGGTCCGGGTAGACTTGGTGGAAGCGATGCGTATAGGCATTCCCATAGTTCGGCGGCAACCGCATTCCCAGTAACAGTATGCGGGCGCCCCCCTGCCGGGATGCACGGATAATGGCCGCGAGATTGGCGCGCATGGCCTCAAGCGACAGACCCCGCAGGCCGTCATTGGCTCCCAGCTCGACGACCACGATCGCCGGATGGTAGCGGCGCAGCAGCAGCGGCAGCCGTTCCAGACCGCCGCGGGTGGTGTCGCCGCTGATGCTGGCGTTTACCACGCGGTAATGGTATCCCTCGCGTTTCAGGCCGGTCTGCAGCCGGCTGACCCAGCCGCTGTCCAGCGGTATTCCGTGTGCCGCGCTCAGACTGTCCCCCAGGACCAGGATGACGGGTGCCTGCGATCCGCCCGCGAACGCCGGCAGCGGCAGGAACACGACCAGGCACACCAGGAGCGCTTTGATGGTCGACACGAGCGGGACACCCATCATCCGGGGGGAAAGGCTGAGCAAGGAGGTTAGCAGCCCCGAGGGAACGCTGACCATTCTCGACGAGGTCAGCCTGGAGGTTGCCTCCGGCGAGGCCATCGCGATCGTGGGGCCGTCCGGGTCCGGCAAATCGACCCTGCTGGGCGTGCTCGCGGGCCTCGACCTGCCGACGCGCGGCCGGGTGTTCCTGGCCGGCGCCGAGCTGACCGCCCTGGACGAGGACGGCCGCGCGGCGGTGCGCGCGGCCCACGTCGGCTTCGTGTTCCAGAATTTCCAGCTGCTGCCCGCGCTGACCGCGCTGGAGAACGTCATGCTGCCGCTCGAGCTGGCCGGAATGGACGACAGCCGCAACCGCGGCCGACAGTTGCTCACGCGCGTGGGACTGGAACGGCGGGGGGGCCATTATCCCCGCCAGCTCTCCGGGGGCGAGCAGCAGCGCGTCGCGCTGGCGCGGGCGTTCGCGCGCGACCCGGACGTGCTGTTCGCGGACGAGCCCACGGGCAACCTCGACCGCCTCACCGGTGAGCACGTCGTGGAGCTGCTGTTCTCCCTCAACGCTTCCCGTCACACCACGCTGGTGCTGGTCACGCACGAGGAGCGGCTCGCCGCTCACTGTCACCGCGAGCTGCTCCTGGACGGCGGACGCCTGTCCGTCGCCGGCGCCGGAGCGCGCTGATGGGCGGAACCTGGCGGTTCGCCGCCCGCTTCCTGGCGCGGGACTGGCGGGCGGGGGAGCTGCGCCTGCTGGCGCTGGCGCTGGTGATCGCGGTCGCTGCCATCTCCGCGGTGGGCTTCTTTACCCAGCGCGTGCGCCTGGGCCTCGAATCGCAGTCCGGCGAGGTGCTCGGCGGCGATCTCGTGGTGCTTTCCGGCCATCCGGTCGGCACGGAGCTGGCACGGGCGGCCCATCGGGCCGGCCTGCGCACCGTCCGCACGCTAAGCTTCCCCAGCATGGCCGGACACGGCAACCGGCATACGCTCGCGACGATCCGCGCCGTCGGATCCGCCTGGCCGCTGAAGGGGGCCGTAGGTATCGCGGCCCGGCCCTTCGGCCCGGTGACCCGGGTCCGGCATGGTCCGCGCCCGGGTCACGCCTGGCTCGACCCACGGCTGATGAGCCTGCTGCACCTGCGGCCCGGTGACCGCGTGACGGTAGGCGATGCCACGCTCACGGTCAGCCGCGCGCTCGCCTACGAGCCCGATCGCAGCGCCAGCTTCCTCAGTCTCGCCCCACACCTGATGATCAACCTGGCCGATGTCGCGAAGACCGGGCTGGTGCGTCCGGCGAGCCGGGTCCGCTACCGCCTCCTGGTGGCAGGGCCGCCGGCGGCCGTACGGAGTTTCCGGAAGGCCGTCGAGCCGCACCTGGATCCCGCGACCCGGCTGCAGGACGCAAGCGACGTGCGGCCACAGCTGGCGATGGCGCTGCGCCGGGGACAGCAGTTCCTGGCGCTGGCGGCGCTGGTCAGCGTGATCCTTTCGGGTGCGGCCGTCGCGGCATCGTCCCGCCAATATATGCGGCGGCGGCTGGACAGCGCCGCGGTGCTGCGCTGCCTGGGCATGCCCGCGAGGCAAGTGGCCGGGGTCTACGCAGCCGAGCTGGGCGCCGTCGGACTGCTGGCGAGCCTGGCCGGGTGCGCCGCCGGATACCTGGGCCAGTACGGTCTGTCCTGGCTACTCGGAAGCCTGCTCGGCGGGCGGCTCCCCGCCGCGGGCTGGAGCCCCGCGCTGCCGGGGCTGGCGACCGGTCTGCTGCTGCTGCTCGGCTTCGCCATGCCGCCGCTGCTGCACGTCTCCCGCGTGCCGCCGGCGCGCGTGCTGCGGCGCGAGCTGGGCACCCCGGGACCGCCGGGCCTTCTGACCTACGCGGCCGCAGTGCTGGCCGTGGGCGCCCTGCTCTGGTGGCACACGGCCGAGACGGCGCTGACGCTGCGGGTGTTCGGCGGAATCGCCGGCACCGCGGCCGCGCTGGGCGCCGCCGGGCTGGCGCTGATCGGGCTGCTCGGACGGCTGCGCCGTGGGGTCGGGACCAGCTGGCGTTTCGGCATCGCGGCCATCGCCCGCCGGCGCGGGGAAAGCGTGATCCAGCTGGTCGCCTTCGGCCTGGGCATCATGCTGCTGCTGCTCCTGAGCCTGGTGCGGGCGGATCTGCTGGCCGGGTGGCGCAGCAGTGTCCCGGCCGATGCGCCGAACGAGTTCCTGATCAACATCCAGAAAGGCCAGCGCCAGCCCCTGCGGTCGTTCATGGAATCACGTGGCGTGACCCGGCCGCGGCTATACCCGATGGTCCGGGCCCGGCTGGTGGCGCACAACGGGACGAAGATCCGGCCGGGCACCTACCGGGATCCCCGCGCCCGGCATCTGGCCGAGCGCGAGTTCAACCTCTCCTGGGCGGCGCGTCTCCAGCCCGGCAACCGGGTCGTCGCCGGCCACTGGTGGACGCGCGCCGACCACGGCAAGCCGCTGCTATCGGTCGAGCGCGGGCTGGCGCAGCGCCTCGGCCTCAAGGTCGGCGACACTCTGCGCTTCTACGTCGCGGGACGCTCCCTGACCCTGCGCATCGCCAGCCTGCGCAAGGTGGCATGGGACTCGTTCCGGGTGAACTTCTTCACCGTTACCCCGCCCGGCGTGCTGGCGGGCTTTCCCGCCACCTGGATCACCAGCTTCTACCTGCCGCCCGGGCACGGGCAGGTGCTCAGCGACCTGATGAAACGCTTTCCCGACGTGAGTGTCATAGACGTGAACGCGATTCTCGACCAGGTGCGGACGGTGATGCAGCGGGTCAGCATGGCGGTGCAGTACGTATTCGGGTTCACCCTGGCGGCCGGGGTACTGGTGCTGCTGACCTCGGTCCAGACCACCCGCCGGGAGCGCCTGTACGAGAGCGCCATTCTGCGGACGCTCGGCGCCTCGCGGCGCACCGTGCTGGCCGGGGTCGCGGCGGAATTCGTCGTGCTGGGGGCGCTCGCCGGGCTGATCGGCGGTCTGGCGGCGCTGGCCGCGGGCCAGCTCCTGGCGAGCCAGCTGTTCCATTTCGCCTACCGGCCCGACCCGCTCGTCCCACTGGTCGGCATCGTCGCGGGAGCGGGCGGCATCGGCCTGACGGGTGTGCTCGCCACGCGTTCCGTACTGCGCCAGCCCCCGGTCACGACGCTGAGGGAGCACGGCCAATCGCCATGAACGGCGACACGTTACAGGGCGGCACCCCGCTGCGCCTGCTCACGCTGGACGGCGGTGGCATCCGTGGACTGATCACCGCGGTATGGCTGCACCGCCTGCACGAGATCGTGGCCCGGCCGCTGGCCCAGACCTTCGACGTGGTGGCCGGCACTTCCACGGGGAGCATCCTGGCCGCGGCGCTCGGCACCGGCCGGTCCACCGACGACGTCATCGCCCATTACCAGCGCCACGGGCGCGACGTGTTCCCCAGCGGCCCGGGCCGCCTGCTGGGTCGGCTGCGCCGGGTATTCACCGAGGGACTACCGCCGGCGCGTTACGACAGCAGCGGACTGCGGCGGGTGCTGGAGGAGGTCTTCGGCGAAGCCCGCATGGGCGACGTGCTCCGGCGCACCCTGATCACCTGCTACGAGCCGGCGCGCCACCGGCCCGTGGTTCTGGACAGTCACGACCCGGCCTGCCGGGACCTCCGGCTGCGCGACGCCTGCATGGCCTCGGCCGCCCTGCCCGGCCTGTTCCCGCCGTACACGCTGGAGCTGGCCGGACCGGGGACTCTTGAGCTGGTGGACGGCGGCGAATTCGACTATAACCCGCTGGCTCAGGCGCTGGCGCTACTGCTGGCGGAAAATCCCGACGGCTGCCGCGACGGGCTGGTTGCCACCTCGCTCGGGACCGGCATCAGCCGCGACGCCCCCGCCGCGGAACGCGCCGCGGAGGCGCCGGTCGGCGAAGGGGACCTGCGCTGGCTGGAGCCGTCCCTGGAGACGCTGGCCGGCGGGCCGCTTGCACCCGCTGCGCGGGGCTGCCTGCAACGGGCCCGTTACTATCGCCTGCAGGTCGAGCTGGAGCCGGACCTGGCAAATCCCGACGGGGTGGACAGCGACACGATGCGGCAACTGCTGCAGGCGGCGCAAGCCTGGATCGACGACGGCGGACGGGAGCGGCTGGCTCGGCTCGCCCGCGACCTATCACCGGTGGCCGCGCCCAGCTCCTGAGGGCAGCCGGGCGAACGCCGCCAGGGCCTCCTGCGTACCGGCGCGCAGATCGACCACCGGGGCCGGCTAATTCCGCCCGATCACCAGATCGCCGATCCCGAGCTCAGCTCTCTACCCGGTTGCGCGCCCGCCCCGCGAGCCAGGCACGGATGTTCGCGGCCACTTCCTCCACCGCCCGTTGACGGGCCTGGTGGGACGCCCAGGCCACATGCGGAGTCACCAGCAGGTTGTCCAGCCGTGCCGAGGCCAGCGGGTCGGCCGCGGCCGGAGGTTCCTGGGGGAGAACGTCGATGCCGGCCCCGCCGAGTCGGCCGTCGCGCAGGGAGCGCAGCAGGGCCGCGCCGTCGACTAAAGCCCCGCGCGCGGTGTTGATCAGGATCGCGCCGGGCTTCATCCGGGCCAGCTCGGTTTCGCCGATCAGGCGGCGCGTGGCCGGCGTCAGCGGGCAGTGCAGTGAAAGTACGTCGGCGTGCCGCAGCAGCTCGTCCAGGGGAAGCCGTCCCTGCCGGCGGTCGCCGCCGCCGGGCCGGCGCGCCACCAGTACGTCCATACCGAACGCCCGCGCAGCGACCGCCACGGCGCCACCCAGTGTGCCGTGCCCCACGATGCCCAGGCGGCGTCCGTGCAGCTCGCCGAAAGGATAGTCCAGCAGGCTGAACTGCCCTGCCCGCGCCCACTCGCCGCGGCGCACCGCAGCCGTGTGCTCGGGCAGACGCCGGCTCAGCGCCAGCAGCAGCGCGAACACCTGCTCCACCACCGATGCGGTGCAGTAGTCACGGATGTTGCTCACCGCGATGCCCCGCGCCGCGGCAGCGGCGAGATCCACGTTATCCGTGCCGGTCGCCGCCAGGCAGATCAGCCGCAGCCCGGGTGCGGCCCGCAGCACCCGGGCATCCAGGCGCTGCTTGTTGGTCACGACCACGGCCGCATCGCCGATTGTCTCAACCAGCCCTCCTTCGGGCCGGGCATACATCCGCCACCGGGGCAGGGCCTCGCGCAGTGGCGACAGGTCCAGGTCGGCCTGGTCGACCGTGGCGAGGTCGAGAAATACGCCTTCCAAGGGATCACTCCCGGTTTACAACGAACCCGGCGCGCGGGAAGTGCACCACCACCTCGCCCACGCGCGGGTCCTCGCGCCGGATGGCCACCTCGTGGAACGAACACGACACCAGCTCGCCGCTCACCGGGTCGCGACCGTAGTCGTCGGGCATCACGTTCACCCGCTCCCCGGGGCGGAAGCCGCACGAGAACGCCCCCGAAGGGGGCTCGGGCGACACCTCCCGCGCCACGCGCAGCGCCTCCAGCGACGACAGCTCGCGGCGCCGCCCGTGCCCGATCCCCGAGAGGCGGTCCAGCCAGGCGGTTACCGTAGTCAGCGGCTCCAGGATGTCTGCCCCCGGATAGGACTCCTTCAGCGAGTCCGGACGCCCCAGCATGATGCTGTTGCGGGCGAACCAGAGGTTCATACTCGCGTGGATATCGGCGACTCCCGGCGCCTTCCCGCGCAGGAACGGGCGGCGATCGGACAGCTGCTCGGCCAGCCAGCCGAGCTGTACCGCCCACTGCTCGCGCCTGCGCGGCAAGCTTTGCCGCATTGCGGCCGGGTCGAACCGGCGCCCCATCAGGGCCTCCCGGTCCCGGATGAAGGCGGTGGGCACGGCGTCGGCCAGACAGGCGAAGATCATTGCGGTAGTCAGTGGAAACAGGATCCGGTCCGCCCACGCGCCGATCATCCACTCCAGACCCGGGTCCGTGTCCAGGCCATCCTCGGGGTGGCGGCGCCGGATTTCGCGGATGATGATGCGGGTATCGCAGTAGACGTCGGCGCCGATCTGCATCACGGGCGTGCGGCGGTAGCCGCCCGTCAGCGGCATGAGATCGGGCTTGGGCATGATTACCGGGATCTGCACCGAGCGCCATGCCAGGCCCTTCATACCCAGCAGCAGGCGAATCTTCTCGGAGTAGGGCGAGCCGTCGTAATGATGCAGAATGATCTCGTGCGCGGGTGCATTCATGCTCTGCCGATGCCTCGCTCGACGTCGCCGGATCCGTCCAGGGGCGCTGATGGGGTTAGTACTGTACCGGACCGCAAGACGGCTATCCAGGTGACATGCGACGCGACTTCCTGATCTACGAGGGCGTGACCCGGGAGGACCTGTGAGCAAGGTCTCTCACCTCGAATGGTGCTGTACGGATCTCGCTGCCGCACAGGGATTCCTGAACACGATGTTCGGCTGGCAGTTCCGCTCCCATGGCCAGCACTTCGCCGAGCACATTCCGCCGGCCGGGCCCCGGATCGGGCTGCTCCAGGTCGACGAGCTGCCGCCCCCCGGGGCGTGTCAGGGATACCTCCGCGTCGAGAACCTCGACCACTGCCTGGAACGCGCGACCGCGGCCGGGGCCGCAGTGCAGTGCCCGGCCCGCGTCATCCCGGGCTACGGTCGCTACGCGCGCATCCTTATCCCCGGCGGTGCCGTGATCGGCTTGTTCCAGTGGCAGCGGCCCTGACGCGCGATTCCGCGCCGGGCACGTTTTTGCTAATCTGCTTGATTGCCAAAGGATCTCCCTGCCGCGGCAATGGTTCCGGTGTCCCGGCCCGCGAGCGGGAGCCACCGGTCCCGGAACCCGTCGCGCCGGGCCCCCACCGGCCGCGGCGCCGATTGCCCCGGCCCCGGACATCACATCGGATCACAAGGAGCTTCACGATGAGCAAACCCGTACGCGTCGCCATCACCGGTGCCGCCGGCCAGATCGGCTACCAGCTGGCATTCCGCATCGCTGCCGGGGACATGCTTGGACCGGACCAGCCGATCAGTCTGCAGCTGCTCGAGATCACCCCGGCCCTGGATGCGCTCAAGGGCGTGGTGATGGAGCTGAACGACTGTGCCTTCCCGCTGGTGCACGAGATCCGCGCAACCGACCGGGCCGAGGAGGCCTTCGACGGCGCCGACGTCGCCCTGCTGGTCGGAGCCAAGCCGCGCGGGCCCGGCATGGAGCGCTCCGACCTGCTCCAGGCGAACGCCAAGATCTTCTCTGTGCAAGGCAAAGCCCTGGATCAGCACGCCAGCCGCGACGTGCGGGTGCTTGTGGTGGGCAACCCGGCCAACACCAATGCCCTGATCACCAGCGCCAACGCCCCGAGCCTCGATCGTCGCCAGATCACCGCCATGACCCGCCTGGACCACAATCGCGCCCTGGCCCAGCTTGCGCTCAAGAGCGGCACGCATGTTAGCAACATCCGCCGCATGATCATCTGGGGCAACCACTCCTCGACCCAGTACCCCGACATCAGCCACGCCCTGATCGGGGGCAAGTCCGCCACGGAGCAGCTCGAGACGAGCTGGGTCCGCGACGAGTTCATCCCCACGGTGCAGAAGCGCGGCGCCGCCATCATCAAGGCCCGCGGCGCCTCCTCGGCAGCGTCCGCGGCTTCCTCGGCGATCGACCACGTGCACGACTGGATGCTGGGAACCCCCGAGGGCAACTGGGTCAGCATGGCCGTGCCGTCGGACGGCAGCTACGGCATCGGCGAAGGCGTCATCTACTCCTACCCGGTGAGCTGCCGCAACGGCCAGTACGAGATCGTGCGGGACCTCCCGGTCGACGACTTCAGCCGCGAGCGGATGGACGCCACCGCGGCGGAGCTGCGCGAGGAACGTGAGGCGGTCGCCGAGCTGCTGTAGCAGATCCCGGACCCTTCAGGGTCTTCCGCAGCACCCGGAGCGACGACCGGGAAGGACGGTGCCGCGGCGCCGCCCTTCCCGCTTCTCGACCTCCCGGGACGGGCCGGTATACGCTGTCGGCGACCGCGCGCAAGGGGAGCCATATGGATAGCATTCAGATCGGCCAACAGGGACCGCCGCGGCGGCTCGAAGGGCTCGAGACGCTTCCCGCGACCGGCATGGTCTGGCTGGACTTCGTTCGGGACGAGGCCCACGACTGGCCCCAGGTGGTAGAGCGCCTGACGGGCGTGCGCATCCATGAGCAGCACGTCCAGGACAGCTTTCATCCCACCCACCCCTCCTTCTTCGACACCACTCCTGGCTACGAGATGCTGATCTTCCAGGGCCTGTCGCCGGAGACCGAGGACCAGCGCATGGTCACGCGCTCGACCGCCTTCTTCCTGCTCGAGCGCATGCTGGTCACGATTCACGCCGGCGACAGCCCGTCCGTGCAGATCGTGCGCCAGCGGGTGCTGGACGGCGTGGGCCGCACGCCGCGGCAGCCGTCCGAGCTCATGCACATGTTGCTCAGCGCCATGGTCGATCGCTTCCTGGAGATCCGCGAGCCGCAACGGGCCGTACTCGACCAGCAGCAGGAGGCGCTGCTGGACCCCGCCAACCCGTTTCAGGACTGGACCGCCCTGATCGCCTTTCGCAGCAACGCCAACCGCCTGATGCTGCTTTGCGAGGAGCAGACCGACGCGATCGAATCCTGGCGCGAGAACACGGTGGTGGAGCTCGGCCGCCACCTGGAAGTGCGCTTCAACGACCTGCTCGAGCACATCCGCCGGGTCTCCAGCCACGCGGCCCTGCTGCACCACGATACCGAGGCCGTGATCCAGCTGCACTTCTCCGCCGTGGCCCACCGTACCAACGAGGTGGTGCGGGTGCTCACCGTGGTGTCCGCGATCTTCCTGCCACTGACGCTGATCGCCGGAATCTTCGGCATGAACTTCCAGAACATGCCCGAGCTGCACACCCATTACGGGTACTACGGCTCGCTCGCCGGCATGCTGGTGCTGGCCGTGGTGCTGCTCGGCGTGTTCCGCTGGAAGCGCTACATCTGAGCGTCGGGCCCAATCCCCTTTGCCTCCCGCACGAACCGGTGCTTAAATCGATTCAGGGGCTCAAGGCTTGCCCGCGGGACATCCGCCGCGGGGCCACAGGGGAGGCTGACATGAAGCTTGGCGAGATTCTCAATCGCAAGGGATGGGGCACCGTCAACACGGAAGAGTCGATCAACGTGGAAACGGCGGCGCGGATCATGTGCGACAACCGCGTCGGGTCTGCGGTGATCATGTCGCGCGACGGTGGGGTCGCCGGCATCGTGACCGAGCGGGACATCCTGCGTCACTTCGCCGAAAAGGGCGCGACCCTGGGCGAGATGGGCGTCCGCTCGGTGATGTCGCGCAAACCGCGTACGGGCACGCCCGAAACGCGCGTCGAGGAAGCGATGCAGATCATGACCGAGCACCGCTTCCGCCACATGCCCGTCCTCGACGGGGAGGGCCGCCTCGTGGGGCTGGTCTCGCTGGGAGACCTGGTCAAGGCGCGCCTGGAAGAGAAGGCCACCGAGGCCGAGAACCTGCGCGAATACATCGCGCACTCGTGACCCCTCCGGCGGGGCGCAGCCGCGCGGTCCCGCACGCCGGGCCGCGCGGATTTTCCCGCCAGCACCGCTCCATGCGCCACGGGCAACGCCGTCCAGGCAAGGCGATAGAGCCCCCTGTGAGATGAGGCATTGCCTCTGGCCGGGTTAGTATGGATCGGACCAACCGTCCGACTACCGAGGCCATTGCCATGCAGGCAGTCCAGCTCCAGTCCTTCGGTGTCCCCGCCGAGGCCGTCGCTTGTGTCGAGCTGCCGGATCCGGACCCGCCGGGTCCGGGCGAGGTCCTGGTCGAGGTCGAGGCCTGTCCGATCAATCCGGCCGATCTGCTGACCCTGAGCGGCGACTACGGCCGTCTGCCCGAATTGCCTGCAATCCCGGGCGCGGAAGGCGTGGGGCTTGTGCGCGAGACGGGGCCGGAGGTTGACACGGTTCACGTCGGCGACCGTGTGCTGCTGCCCCGCGGAGAGGGGACCTGGCGAAGCCTGACAAAGGCTTGCGCGCGGGACCTCTTCCCGCTACCGGCGGAGGCGGACCCGGCGCAGCTGGCGATGCTGACGGTCAATCCGCCCACCGCCTACCTCCTGCTGCATTCGGTCAGCGCGCTCTCGCCCGGGGCCTGGGTGATCCAAAACGCCGCTAACTCGGGCGTAGGTCGCTGCGTGATCCGCCTGGCCCGCCGGGTCGGCCTGCACACGATCAACGTCGTACGCCGGGAAGCGCTGCTGGACGAGTTGCGCGCCATGGGTGCGGACGCGGTCGTGCTCGACGGCGAGGACCTGCCGGCGAGAGTGCGCGCGCTGGAAGGCGCCGCCGCGCCCGTGCTTGGCCTGGACGCCGTGGGCGGCGGCGCCACCGACCGCCTCGCCGCCTGCCTGGCCGGGCACGCGACCCTGGTCAGCTACGGCCTGATGAGCGGAGAGCCATGCCGCATCGATCCGAAGCACCTGATCTTCCGCGGTCTTATGCTACGCGGCTTCTGGCTGGCAGACTGGTTCCGCCACGCGCCCCGCCAGAGCCGGATCTCACTCTACCGCGAGCTCCTGCGCGGCATCTCGGACGGCGAGATCGGCACGCCGGTGGAAGCACGCTATCCGCTCGAGCGCGTCCGCGAGGCCGTCGCCCACGCCGCGCGCCCGGGACGCAACGGCAAGATCCTGCTGGTACCGTCCGCCTCCGGGGCGTGACGGCAGCGGACGATTCATTCACTAATCGGGAATCACCATGAGCGAACAATCCCGCCCGGTCACGCCGCGCCCGGCCGCGACGGTGGTGTTGGTCCGTGACGTTGCCGACGGCGTCGAGGTATTCATGCTGCAACGGGACCCCGCCCTCACGTTCGGCGGCGGAGCCCATGTCTTCCCCGGCGGCTCGGTCGACCGCGCCGACCGCTCGGGACGCCTGCAGCGACTGGTGGACGATCGCGACGACGCCGGCGCGAGCCGCCGCCTGGGACTCGAATCCGGCGGGCTGGCCTACTGGATCGCAGCGATCCGCGAGTGCTTCGAGGAGGCCGCCGTGCTGCTGGCCCGCGACGCGGCGGGCGTCCTGCTGGGTGGCGGAACGGAGCACGACGGTGAGCTGGAAGCCGCACGCCAGCGGCTCATCGCTGGCGAGGACGAGTTCGCCGCGTTCTGCGAAGACCGGGGCCTCACGCTGGCGGCGTCCGAGCTCTGCTACCTGAGCCACTGGATTACCCCGGAGGCCGTGCCCAAACGCTTCGATACGCGCTTCTTCATCGCGGGCGCCCCGCCCGGACAGGAAGCACGGGCCTGCCAGCAGGAAACCGTCGCGCATACGTGGATACGGCCGGAGGAGGCGATCGTGCGCAGCGACGGCGGCGAGATCGAGCTGATGTTTCCCACCCGCAAGACGCTGGAATCGTTGTCCGGCTACAGCTCCGCCGCGGCGTTGCTGGCGGAGGTCCGAGCCCGCGCGCACGTGCCCGCGATCCAGCCCCGGGTGGTCAAGGGGAGCGGTGGCATCCGCGTGCTGCTGCCGGGCGAACCCGGTTACGACGACCCGCAATGAGACCGCAAAGTTCAGGTACACACGGCAGACATCGGGGCTTCGGGCCCCGGAGGAGACTCGCCATGCCACTCGACGCCAGCCCCGGATACCAGAACATCCTGGTCGCGCCGCTCACCGGCACGCTCGGCGCGGAAATCCACGGAGTCGACCTGGCGCAACCGCCTGACGAAGCGACCCTGGCCGAGATCCATGGAGCCTTCCTCGAGCACCACGTGATTTTCTTCCGTGACCAGCAGCTAACCCCCGAGCAGCAGATGGCTTTCGGGCGTCGCTTCGGCGAGCTGGACACGCACCCGTTCGTGGAAGGGCGCGACGACTACCCGGAGGTGCTGGAAATCATCACCGAACCCGAGGACCGAGCCAACTTCGGCGGCGGCTGGCACACCGACGTGACCTTCCTCCCGGAACCGGACCTCGGCTCGATCCTGTACGCCGTGGATGTTCCACCGTACGGCGGCGACACCCTGTTCGCGAACCAGCAGGCCGCCTGGAATGCGCTTTCCGACACCATGCAAGAGATGCTGGACGGCCTGGTGGGGCTCCACTCGGCGAGCATGCAGTACACGCAGGGCGGATATTCCACCCAATCGAAGGCCATGCGTACGAAAAATTCCGACCGGGCCGCCGGGGTGGTCGAACACCCGGTGGTCCGCACGCATCCCGAGACCGGGCACAAGGGACTCTACGTGAATCCCGCGTTCACCACGGGGATCAAGGGGATGCACCGCGACGAGTCGCAGGCGCTGCTGGCTTTCCTGTTCCGCCACGCCGTGCGCGAGCCTTTCGCCTGCCGCTTCCGCTGGGAGCCCGGCTCGCTGGCGATGTGGGACAACCGCTGCGTGCAGCACTACGCGCTGCACGACTACAAGGGCCAGCGCCGGCACATGCGCCGTATCACCATCCGGGGAGACCGGCCGTACTGAACGGCTCGGCACCTGCCGGAGGCGGATACACAGCCAGGCTCAGGCCGTGAGCGCCCCCGGCGCGGATCGGCAGGCTGCGGACCCTCTTCCCGGTGGCGGCGAACACCGCGTGGGTGATGGCCGGGGCGATCGGCAGCGTGGCGATCGCCCCGGCCATCACGTACTCGACCCGGATGTTCGGGTAGCCGTAGGGGCATCGCGCGGGCGCTGATCGTGCCGGGAGTGTAGTCAAACGCATGTGGCACTTCACGCCCGCGGCCGCCCTCCGCGGAGCCACAGTTGACCCCCCTCCCGGATGGGATGTACAAGGTTTGTTCATGGCTGCCAGCAGAACGAGATCGATGGGCGGCCGACGTGACCAGGCCGGCGACCCTGGCGCCGCGCATCGTCGGCGCCGGTTCGGTACCCGCGGAAAATCCTGCCCGGCATGGGCTGGCTGATCCCGGAGGGCGATCCCCGCCAGGCGGTACGGGTCCGCCGCCTGCTCGAGCTCCTGCACCAGCAGAAGGAGTTGGCCGAGCGCGGCGGCTGGCGCTTCACCGTGTCCATCGGTGTCACCGCCTACGCGCCTCGCGAGGAGCTCGCCAGCGTGCTCGGCCGCGCTGACCGCGCCCTCTACAAGGCCAAGCCAGCGGGGCGCAACTGCACCCGCTCCGCGGACCCTCCCCTGGGGCCGCAGCCCGTCGTTGGGGACCCGGAGGCGGGCGGACAGGAGCGCGTCAGCCCCTGACCCGGGCTTGCGCGCGGCGGCGCAACTGGCTAGTGTCCAGCCGTCGGGGCGACCGGGCGTTGCCAGTCGCCGCATCCGCGCCCATGGCCGATGCGCACCAGCCCCCGCCCTGATCCATTCACGGGGCCGAGGAGCGGACGTGAGCAGAGTCTTCATCACGGGTACCGGTCTTTACACGCCGCCGCAGGCAATCTCCAACGAGGAGCTGGTCGCGGCCTACAACAGCTACGCGCGCCTGCTCAACGAATCCAGCGCCGGCGCCATCGCCCGTGGCGAGCGCGCGGCCGCCGAGCTGTCGAGCCCCGCCTTCATCGAGAAGGCCTCGGGCATCCGCAGCCGCCACGTGCTCGACGCCGCCGGCGTCCTGGACCCGGAAAGAATGCGGCCGCGGCTTGCGCGGCGCGGCGAGGACCAATTATCCATCCAGGCGGAGATGTCCGTGATCGCGGCGCGGGAAGCGCTGCAGCGCGCCCGGCGCACGCCGGCAGATGTCGACGCGGTGGTGGTCGCCTGCTCCAACCTGCAGCGGCCCTACCCGGCGGTGGCCATCGAGGTGCAGCAGGCGCTTGGGATCGACGGCTTCGCCTACGACATGAATGTAGCCTGTTCGTCCGCCACCTTCGGCATCCAGAACGCCGCCGACAGTGTCGCACGCGGGCACGCGCGCGGGGTGCTGGTGATCAACCCGGAGATCTGCTCCGGACACCTGAACTTCCGCGACCGGGACAGCCATTTCATCTTCGGCGACGCCTGTACGGCGCTCCTCGTCGAGGCGGCACCCGCGCCGCGGGCCGATGCCTTCGAGATCCTGGGCACCCGGCTCAGAACCGTGTTCTCCAACAACATCCGCAACGACTTCGGCTTCCTCAACCCCGCGGAGCAGCCGCCGCGGCAAGCCGACGAACTGCTGTTCCGCCAGAACGGCCGGCGCGTGTTCCGCGAGGTCGTGCCCATGGTGGAGACCCTCATCCTGGCACACCTGGATGCGCTCGGCGTCGGCGCAAGCACCCTGCGCCGACTCTGGCTGCACCAGGCCAATCTCAACATGAACCTGCTGATCGGCAAGCGGGTGCTCGGGCACGAGCCGTCCCAGGATGAGGCGCCGGTGATCCTGGACGAATACGCCAACACCAGCTCGGCCGGCTCGATCATCGCCTTCCACCAACATCACGACGACCTGGCGTCGGGCGACACCGGCGTGATCTGCTCTTTCGGCGCCGGCTACTCCGTCGGCAGCGTGGTGGTGCGCCGGCACGCCGGGGACGCGGCAGGGGAATGACCCCGGAGCCCGACAGCGCACATACCTTCCGCGAGATCGACCGGGCCCTGGCCCTGCCCAAGGGCAGCGCATTCCGGGCATTCAAGAGGCTGCGGGCGGAGCTGGTCGAGAACCGGGACTTCCGGGTGCTCGACGCGGCCCGCGACGCACCGCTGATCGAGCGACTGCGGCGCGAGGGCCGCATCTATGCGGGGAGCGTGAACGTGGTCCTGCTCTCCGGTAAACCCGCTGCCCGCATCCGTCGTACCCTGACCGGGCAGGCACGCACCCGGGGGAACTGCGGTGAGTGAGGGTGAGATCGAGCTGATCGACATCGGCGCCAACCTGACGCACAAGTCCTTCGCCCGAGACCTCGAGGCGGTCCTGAGACGCGCCCGGCAGGCCGGCTTGAGTCAGATCCTGGTGACCGGCTCGGGACTGGAGGCCAGCCGGGCCGCGATCGAGCTGGCGCGCACGCACCCCGCGCGGCTGTTCGCCACGGCGGGCGTGCACCCGCACGAGGCGAGCGCGCATGGCGGGACCGAGCTGGCCGCGATCGCCGACCTGGCACGGGCGCCGGAGGTGCACGCGGTCGGCGAGCTGGGCCTGGACTTCAACCGGAACTACTCGCCCCGCGCCGACCAGGAACGGGTCTTCACCGCCCAGCTGGAGATGGCCGTCGACCTCGGCAAGCCCCTGTTCCTGCACCAGCGCGATGCCCACGCCCGGTTTCTCGAGATCCTCGACCCGTTCATCGAACGCGTGGCGGGCGCGGTGGTACACTGCTTCACCGCCGGCGCCTACGAGCTCGACGCCTATCTCGAGCGGGGCCTGCACGTCGGCATTACCGGCTGGTTCTGCGACGAGCGCCGGGGCGCCCACCTGCGGGAGCTGGTCTCGCGCGTTCCGGGCGAACGACTGATGCTGGAGACCGACGCGCCCTACCTGCTGCCGCGGGACCTTCGGCCGCGGCCGAAGGACCGGCGGAACGAGCCAGCATACTTGCGCCACATCCTCGCAGCGGTTGCCGTCGCCCGGGGCGAGTCCCCGGCGGCGCTTGCGGCGACCACGACCAGCAACGCCCGGCGCCTGTTCCGGCTGCCGTCGCCGTGACGGCGGTTGGGTCGGCGGGCGCCGCCGGGGTATGATGTCCCCGGTTCCGGGGGACGAGCATGAAACCTCAGCCGCAGATGCAGGCCCGACTCGTCGCCGCGCTGGTCGCGGCCGTAATCGCGATTGCGGCCGCGTGGACGCTCCCCGCGCTCGCTGACATCTACCGCTGGCACGACGCCAGCGGGGAGCTGCACTTCGGCGACAATCCACCCACAGGGGTCGACGCCACCCGCATAAGTCCCCGGAGCAACAGCGTTGACACGGGCAATCCGCAAGCGAGCGAAAAGCGGCTGCAAAAGGAGCTCAGGCAACAGGGCCGGCAGCAGAAGAAGGCCCGTGAGGCTGCGCAGAAGCTGCAGCGGCGGCAGCAGGAGTGCCGGCAGCTGCATCAGCGGCTGACGGCCCTGCAGAACCATCCGCGCATCCTGCTGCACGAGAAGAACGGGAACACCCGGCGCCTGACCGAGGAACAGCGGCAGGCTCGCATGCAGCGGCTGCGCAAGGAGATCAGCGACAACTGTTCCGGTTCCTGAAAAGGGCGAGGAGAGAGCACCCATGCCGGACGCCACTGCGACCGCCGACAGGCTGCAGCTACTGCGAGAAGTCACCACGGTCGTCGCCGATACTGGCGATATCGAATCCATCCGCAGCTACCGACCGACCGACGCGACCACCAACCCCTCGCTCATTCTCAAGGCGTCCGGCGCCGCGCGTACCGAGCGTCTGCTCGCGGATGCGATCGAGTGGGGCCGGGCCCGGGGTGATTCCGAGGCCGGACGACGGGACGCGGCGCTGACCCGCCTGTCGGTCAACTTCGGCTGCGAGATCCTGGAGCTGATCCCCGGACGCGTGTCGACGGAGGTGGATGCCCGCCTGTCGTTCGACACCCGCGCGAGCGTGGACAAGGCGCGTGAGCTGATCGCCCTGTACGAGGCCGAGGGGATCAGTCGTGAACGGGTGCTGATCAAGCTCGCCTCCACCTGGGAGGGAATCCGGGCAGCGCGCGAGCTGGAGCGGGACGGCATCCACTGCAACATGACGCTCATGTTCACCCTGTGCCAGGCGGCAGCCAGCGCGGAGGCGGGAGCCACCCTCATCTCACCGTTCGTCGGGCGCATTACCGACTGGTACAAGAAGGCGCGCGATGTCGATCACTTCGCGGCTGCGGAGGATCCGGGCGTGCGCTCGGTGCAGCAGATCTACGACTACTGCAAGAAATTCGGCTACCACACCCAGGTAATGGGGGCCAGCTTTCGCAACGTCGACCAGGTCCTCGAGCTGGCCGGCTGCGACCTGCTGACGATTTCGCCGGAGCTGCTGGAGAGCCTCAGCGGCAGCAGCGGTGACGTCGCCCGCAAGCTCACCCCGGAGGCGGCGGCGAACAGCGAGCTCGAAGCCATGCACCTGGACGAGGCCGCCTTCCGCTGGCAGCTCAACGAGGACCCGATGGCCACGGAGAAGCTCGCCGACGGGATCCGGCGCTTCGCCGCGGACGCGATAAAGCTGGAAAGTCTGCTGGTGGAAAAGGGATTGTAGCCGCTACACCAGGTTGCCGGCGCTCCTCAGGCGGCGTACCCGACGACCCGCACCCGGCCCCGGCGCTTGGCCCGATACAACCGTGCGACTGCGGAAGCTCGCGCGAACTCTTGCCGAGTACCTGGCGGGCGACGATGAACTGCGGGATCTGCTGTGTGCCCTCGAAGATATCCAGGACCTTGGAGTCCCGCGGCCGGACTGGCCAGCGACGCGGCAAAAAGCGAAAATCCGCGGAGTCGCAGCATGCGGCTTCGGACAGGTTTCTCCAGCGACGCAGCCAGCGCAATATGCCCCGATACACCGCCAAGTCCACCTTCGCGCACGAGGAGCCACCCCGCACCGGTGTGCTGCTCACCAACCTCGGCACCCCGGATGCGCCCACCGCGTCGGCACTGCGGCAGTACCTGGGTGAATTCCTGGCCGACCCCCGGGTGGTCGAGATGCCGCGCTGGATCTGGCTGCCGGTCCTCCACGGCATCATCCTGCGCACCCGTCCCACGCGCTCCGCGCGCGCCTACCGTCGTATCTGGCAGGGCGACGGCTCGCCCCTGCTGAGCATCTCTCGCCGCCAGCGCGCCGGGCTGGCCGAGCGCCTCGGCGCCAAGCGCCCGGACGCCCCGCTGGTCGAGCTCGGCATGCGCTACGGTCGTCCCTCGATCCCCGAGGCGTTGTGGCGAATGCGCGAGGCCGGCGTCAGGCGGATCCTCGTGTTCCCCCTCTACCCCCAGTATTCGGCGTCCACGGTCGGCTCCACCTTTGATGCGGTAGCCGCCGAGCTGCGCAGCTGGCGGTGGGTCCCCGAGCTGCGCATGATAACCCATTACCACGACCATCCCGCCTACATTCGGGCCCTTGCCGGCAGCATTCGCGACTACTGGGACGCCCACGGACGCGGCGACCGGCTGCTGTTCTCGTTCCACGGACTGCCGCGCCAGTATCTGCTCCAGGGCGACCCGTACCACTGCCAGTGCCAGACCACGGCGCGGCTCGTTGCCGCCGATCTCGGTCTCGACGACGACCACTGGCTGGTCGGCTTCCAGTCCCGTTTCGGTCCGGCCCAGTGGCTGCAGCCCTATACCGATGAAACCGTCCGCCGGCTCGGGCGCGAGGGTGTCAACCGGCTCGATGTCGTATGTCCCGGCTTCGCCGCCGACTGCCTGGAGACCCTGGAAGAGATCCGCCTACAGAACGCCGAATTCTTCCGGGAAGCGGGTGGCACTGAGTTATGTTACATAGAATGTCTGAATGATCGTCCCGATCATCTCGATGCCCTTGAGCAGATCACCACCCGGCAGATGCAAGGCTGGGACACAACCGGGGAACCCGACAGCGCCGGACACCGTGCAGCCCGCCTCCGGCGTGCCCGCGATATGGGGGCCGACTGCTGACGGTTCCCGCAGGTTGTCGGGAAGATTACCGGGGTAACCGCCGGAATGCCGTCGACTATACTCAGCGCATCGGCCGGCCCGGTATCGGCGAGCGAGTCACACGCGGGTGGCAATTCGGCTCGGCTGGCCGCGACCTGGTGGCGCGGAATTAGCCCTGCATGGTGTCCCCGGACCCGGGTCCGGCCCAGCTAATGGGTGGAGCTCGCGGGCAACGGGCGCTGGGTTCCGGTAGCCGCGTAGCTGGTGCTCAAGACCGGCAAGCCGGCAGTCGATTTGGATAGGCGGAGGCGCTGCCCCAGCCGGGGTGGCGGGCCGGATCTGAAGGTACGCCCAAATTCCGTGTGGCGCTGCGTCACAACCGCGGCCCCCCGGCCGGGTACGCCCGCGATGAGGGCGCGCGCCCAGGACCGGCTTGTGTTTCCTGGACGCCCATACGGACGCTTCGATCATCGGCAACGGTAACGTGCCCGGAGTCGGGCTTCGGGCAGGAGTCGCGGCCTGGTCCGGAACCTCGCCTCCCCTGTTGCCGTCTATCAAGGGAACGAGCCTTCCAAGCCATGGGACAGTTGCCCGTGAACAACCCGGCGAAACGTGACCTGAGCCCCTATATCAGCCTGCTGGCCGCGATTGCCCTGACCGGATGTGTCGGGGTACCGGTCAATTCCGACTTCGAGCATGACGCGCCGTTTACCCGGTTTCAGACTTTCGCCTGGCGTTCTCCGGCAGGGTGCACGGACGAATCCGTCCCGGTATGGGACAACCAGATCTTCGGCCAGCGCGTCGCGCGCGCGGTGCGCGCCGACCTGACTTCGCGCGGCTACGAGTCCGTGCAGCCTTCGCGGGCGGATTTCATCGTCACCTACAGCACCGCCCAGCGCGAACGCCTGCGCGGCTCCTCGATCGGCTTCAACTACCGGACCGGGCCGTGGTTCCCCGACCCGGACGAAACCTTCCAGCCTGACCAGGAAGACGCGCTGATCCTGGACGTCAGCGACGCACAAACCGGGCACCTGGTCTGGCGCGGCTGGTCTACGGGGAGCATCAACGACGATCACATGGATACAAAGACCGTCAACCGCGTCGTGGACGCCATCCTGAAGGAGTTCCCCCCGCGCTGAGCCGTCACCCGGTTGCGGCGGGCGCTGCGCATTCGCCGGGCAGGCTCCGCTGAGAAGGTCTATAAAAGGGGGGAGGACCTTCGCGGCACCGCCCGGCGGCCGGGATCCTCCGGCGGGAGACAGGAATGACAGGGAAGGCTTTCGTGCTGGCGGCAGCAGCGCTGGTCGTCGCCGGTGCGGCACACGCAGACGTTCACATCCGGCTCCAGGACACTCAGCGCGATTCCGCGCCCGTCACGGTGGACATGTACGTCCACGACGGACAGGTGCGCATCGACCAGTCCGACAATCGCACCGGGTATACGCTGTTCGACTCGCGTACCGGCACCATGACCATGGTCATGACCGGCAGGCGCCGGTACGTACGCTTCAACCGGGAGTCGGCCGACCGGGCGCGGGAGCAGATGCAGCAACAGATGCAGGCGCAGCTGGCCAACGCGCCGCCGGCACAGCGCGACATGCTCCGGCAGATGATGGAGCAACGCAATCGCTCCGCCAGCGCGCCCACGGCCCCACCGAAGGTCTCGGACACCGGGCGCAACGCGACCGTAAGCGGCATTCGCTGTCGTCTCTACCGCGTCCTGCCACAGGGAGGGACACCCCGTGAGATCTGCATGGCGAGTCGGGCGACGCTGCGCATCAGTCGAAAAGACCTGCACGCGATCAGGACGATGGCCAGCGAGGGACGAGAGATCGCGCGCCACCTCGGCGGCGACAGCAGTCGGAACTTCACCTTCGACCCGGCGCAGATGCCCGGATTCCCGGTAATGGAACGCCCTGCCGCCGACGATGCTGCAACAGGCACGTCGCGGCTGCAGGCGATCGACCATGAGCGCCTCGATCCCGCCATGTTCCGGGTACCCGCGGGATACACGCAGCGCCCGCTGATGGAACAGTAAGGGTCAGGCCGCGCGCAGGCGCTGGTGGAGCGGACTGGTGCGGGGAAAGTGCGCTCGCAGGAACGCCATCTGGTCGGCCAGAACCCGCCGGCCCTGCAGGTATACGTACTCGGCATGGGTGGGCACGAAGGGGATGGCAAGCAGCTGCATCCCCGCTTCCTCAGGCGTGCGACCGGCCTTGTGGTTGTTGCAGCGCTTGCATGCGGTCACCACGTTGGACCAGATGTCCCGGCCCCCCTGGCTCAGCGGCGTCACGTGGTCCCGTGAGAGCTCCGCATCGGGATGCCGGTGACCGCAGTACAGGCACAGGTTGGCGTCGCGCTTGAACAGGGTGCGGTTGGTCAACGGCGGGGTGTAATCCTCGCGGTTGAGGTTGAGGAGCTGATTGCTGCCGTAGGTCGCGATGATCGAGTTGACATCGATGACGCTGCGCCGGCCCGTGCGGGCGCTTATCCCGCCGTGCACCTGGTAGAGCAGGGACCCACAGGTATAGGCGACCTGCTCGAGGTGGTACAGCCGGACCGCCTGCTGATAGTCGACCCACTCCAGCGGCATGCCGCTCGCATCCGTGCGCAGAACCTGCTGTCTGAAGTCGTACACCGCGACACCTCGCGAGTTCAACGTTCTGCACCGGGCCGCGCGGCCCGGCCAACCCTTATATCTCAGAAACCCCCGGATAATGCAAACCCGCGGCCTGCCCGGCATCCGGGCCCGCCCCGCGTATGGCCTTCGCGAAACCGGGCGGTTAGACTAGCGCACTCGATTAACAGGGATAACATCGCATTGCAGTGTCGCTGCCGGTCGGATCTGGCAGGGCGCAAGGAGCTTTGGCGCGGTGGATGCTGCAAGACCGACAAGCAACGCGGCCCAAACAGGTGTACAGGAGCATCCGAAGCCGGGATGCGTGAGCGACGAGGCCGGCGTTGTGCTCGCGCAACATCGGCTGCTCCGCTCGTTCGTTCCCGCGCCTTGCCCTCGCGACGCACGGGTCCTCTGAGACGTGGCAATGCTCCTGAACGAATTTGAGACTGCGGATCGGCCTCTCCGGCCTTGCCCGTCCGCCGCAAAACACACAATCCCGGGACCGGATAGCGCGCACCAGCGCTGCCTTTCGGCCGAATCCTTGAGCAATCGATACGCCGGGAGGGCTCGCGCCCGGTCCTCTCCGCGAACAACTGCAAGCGGGCTGGGAGAAAACCATGCCGACAAGAATCGCCGTACCGACGGAGATCACGAAGGGGGAGCGCCGCGTGGCGATGGTCCCGGACGTCACCGCCAAGGTGGCGGCGCTGGGGGCCGAGATCCTCGTCCAGCGCGGCGCAGGGAAAGCGATGCATGTTCCCGACGAGGCCTACGGTGACGTCACCTTCGTGGACGATGCCGTAGACCTCTACGGGCAGGCAGACGTGGTGCTTAAGGTCCAGCCCCCGACGCTGGAAGAGATCGACCAGATCCCGGAGGGCGCCATCATCATCGGCTTCATGGCCGCCCATAACCGGCTCGAGGAAGTCCGGCGGCTGCGCGACCGGCGCATCACCGCCTTCTCGGTGGAGCTGATCCCCCGCATCACGCGCGCCCAGGCCATGGACGCCCTTTCCTCGCAGGCTTCCTGCTCGGGCTACAAGTGCGCCCTGATGGCCGCCACCATGCTGGACCGGTTTTTCCCCATGCTGACCACTGCCGCGGGGACCATACGTCCAGCCAAGGTGCTGGTCGTTGGCGCCGGCGTGGCCGGCCTCCAGGCAATCGCCACGGCACGCCGGCTGGGCGCGCAGGTGGAAGCCTACGACGTCCGGCCCGCCGCCAAGGAACAGGTGCAGTCTCTGGGCGCGAAGTTCGTGGAGCTGGACGTGCAGGCCGAGGCCGAGGGCGGCTACGCGCGCGAGCTCACCGACGAGGAGCGCGAGCAGCAGCAGCAGATGCTGGCTGATCACGTCGCGAAGGCGGATGCGGTGATCACGACCGCGGCGGTGCCCGGGCGGCGGGCACCGCAGATCATCAGCAAGGCGATGGTCGAGGGGATGAAAGCCGGCGCCGTGGTTATCGACCTGGCCGCCGAGACCGGCGGCAACTGTGAGGTCACCGAGGCCGGCCAGACCGTCGAGTACCGCAATGCCATCGTGCACGGCCCCGTCAACGTGCCCAGCATGATGGCCGAGCACGCGAGCGAGATGTATTCCAAGAACCTGCAGAACTTCCTGGGTCTGCTGATCAAAGAAGAGAAGCTCGAGCTGGACTGGGAGGATGAGATCCTGGCGAAGAGCGTGGTCACCCACGACGGGGCGATCCGTCACGAGCCCACCCGGGAGCTGGCCGAAGGAGAGAACAAATGATCGAAGGTTTCACCGCCCTCTACATATTCATGCTCGCGGCCTTCACCGGCTACGAGATCATCGCCCGCGTGCCGTCGATCCTCCACACGCCGCTGATGTCGGGCTCGAACTTCATCCACGGCATCGTGCTCGTGGGCGCCATGGTGGCTCTGGGGCAGGCTCACTCGCCCTTCGGCCTCGCGGTCGGCTTCATCGGGGTGCTGCTGGCCGCGGGTAACGCCGCCGGCGGCTACGTGGTGACCGAGCGCATGCTCGAGATGTTCAAGAGCAGCAAGGAGGACTGAAAAACAATGGAAAATATCCTTGCCTGGCCCTACCTGGGCGCGGTGATCAACGCCTCGTATTTCGTCACTGCCTACCTGTTCATCATGGGGCTCAAGCGCATGAGCTCCCCCAAGACGGCCCGCGGCGGCGTCATCTGGGCCGGCGCCGGCATGCTGGTGGCCACGCTGTTCAGTTTCGTCAACCCGGCCATGGGCCAGCACGTGCCGGCCGCGAACTACATCCTGATGATCATCGCCATGGCCGTTGGTGGCGGCCTCGCCTGGTACAGCGGCCGGCGCGTCGCCATGACCTCGATGCCGCAGATGATCGCCCTTTACAACGGCATGGGCGGCGGCGCCGCCGCCTGTATCGCGGCGGTCGAGCTGTTCGCTGCGGAGCACCACCAGCGCACGGTGCTGGCGCTCGCCGTGCTGGGCGCGATCATCGGCGCGGTCTCCTTCAGCGGCAGCCTGATCGCCTTCGGCAAGTTGCAGGGCCTGATCCGCAAGTCGCTGCGCTCGAAGGTGCTGCAGATCATCAACCTGATGATCTTCGTCGCCTTGGTCGCGATGGCGGTTAGCGTCGTGGTCGCGGGCAACAGCGACAACATGGCTCTGCTGACCGCGTTTTTCCTCGCAGCCCTGGTTGTCGGCATCCTTACGACACTGCCCATCGGCGGCGCCGACATGCCGGTGATGATCTCCCTGTACAACGCGCTGACCGGCCTGGCGGTCGCGTTCGAGGGATTCGTGCTGCAAAACGCGGCGATGATCATCGCCGGCACCGTGGTCGGCGCCGCGGGAGGCATGTTGACCCAGCTGATGGCCAAGTCCATGAACCGCCCCCTGAGCAACGTGCTGTTCGCCGGCTTCGGCGCGGACGAGGGGGCCCAGAGCGTCGGCGGCGAGGGCGGCGCGCTCAAACCGATCGACGTCACCGACGCCGCGGTGATGATGGCCTTCGCCAACAAGGTGATCATCGTGCCCGGCTACGGCATGGCCGTTGCCCAGGCCCAGCACAAGGTCTGGGAGCTGGTGGAGTTGCTCATGGACCGGGACGTCACGGTGAAGTTCGCGATCCACCCGGTCGCGGGCCGCATGCCCGGGCATATGAACGTCCTGCTGGCCGAGGCCGGGGTGCCGTACGACCTCATCTACGACCTCGAGGATATCAACGCCGAGTTCGCCACCGCGGACGTGGCACTGGTCATCGGGGCGAACGATGTGGTCAACCCGGTCGCCAAGACGGACCCCAACAGCCCGATCTACGGCATGCCGATCCTGAACGTGGACCAGGCGAAGAACGTGATTGTGGTCAAGCGTGGCCAGGGCACGGGCTTTTCCGGGATCGAGAACGCCCTGTTCACGCTGGACAACACGCGCATGCTCTACGGCGACGGCCAGAAGGTCGCCAGTCACCTGGTTGCGGCCGTCAAGGAATACTGAGCCACGCCCCACGCGCCGGTGAGAGCCGGTATTTCACCCATCGCGCTTTCGGGCGCTTGACAATGGCGTTTCCCGGGTTCAGCCGGCGGGAGTTATGCACATCCCGTACGACTCCCGGCAAAGCGTATCGCCAGATACGCCGCATACCTGGGACGGAATCTCGAATAGTATCTCAACGGATTGATTATGCTTCATATTTAGTTTTCGGCCAATTTGTAACCAGTTTGTCACAAGGCCTGCGCTGACGGGCACTTGGCGGGGTTTCCACCAGCTCGTCCACAAAGTTATCCACAGTTACTGTGGATAATCCGGATTCCCGCTTCCCTAGCGGCACGCAGGTGGCCCGCTGCCACCGGGCGCCGCCGGATGCATTGCTTCCCGACTGCCACTAAAGTATCTCCATGCCACCCCGCGAGCCTATATTGCGCGTCGCCCTGGCCGTACCCGTGTTCCGCTGCTTCGACTACCTGCCCCCCCTCGGCGCGGACCGGTCGATGCCGGAGCCGGGGACGCGCGTGCGCGTGCCGTTCGGGCGCAGCCGCGCCGTCGGTGTACTGGTGGAGCTTGCCGAGCGGAGCCAGGTGGCGCCCGAGCGGCTCAAGCGCGCTCTGGCGGTGCTCGACGAGCGCCCTGTGCTGGAAAGCGATGTCCTGTCGATGGCGCGCTGGGCGGCCGATTATTACCGGCATCCCCCCGGCGAAGTACTTGCGGCAGCGCTGCCGGTTGCGCTCCGCCGCGGTGGGCCGGCCCGTGCGCGCATCGCGGTGCACTGGCTGCTGACTCCGGCGGGCCGGGCCCTCGAACCCCGGGAACCGGCCCGCGCGCCCCGCCAGGCGCGCCTGGTGCAACGCCTGCGGGAGGCGCCGCTCGGGCTCTCGGCCACCGCCATCCATGAGGAGCCCGGAAGCTGGCGCCATGCGCTGCGAACCCTGCATCAGAAAGGGCTGGTGGAGCCGGTTCCGGCGCCCGCGGGTGGGCCCGTCCCCAGGCAAGGCGAATCGGAGGCGCCGCCGGCACCGGGCCCTGGCCAGCGCACGGCGATCGATGCAATCTGCGAGGCCCTGGGCGAATTCGCCTGCTTCCTACTGGAGGGCGTCACCGGCAGCGGCAAGACCGAGGTGTACCTGCGCTGCGTGGAACGGGTGCTCGAGCGTGACGAGCAGGCGCTGGTCCTGGTGCCCGAGATCGGCCTGACGCCACAGCTGATCGAGCGCTTCCGCCGGCGCTTCGGCGTACCCCTGTCGGTGTTGCACTCCGGTCTGAGCGACCGGGATCGCCTGGATGCCTGGGTGCGCGCCCGGGAAGGACGTGCCGGGATCGTGATCGGAACCCGCTCCGCGATCTTCGTGCCGCTGGCACGACCCGGGCTGATTGTGGTCGACGAGGAGCACGACGTGTCCTTCAAGCAGCAGGAGGGCTTTCGCTACTCCGCCCGCGACCTGGCGGTGTGGCGTGCCCGCCACTGCGGTATTCCCGCCGTGCTCGGGTCGGCCACGCCCTCGCTGGAGACCCTCGCCAACGTGCTGGACGGCCGCTACCGCCGGCTGGTTTTGCGCCACCGTGCCGGAAGCGCCGCCGAGCCGGAGCTGCGCCTGGTGGACGTGCGTGCGGTGCCTTTGGAGGACGGCCTGTCCCCGCGCCTGCTGCGGGCGGTCCAGGAACACCTCGAGCGGGATGCTCAGGTGCTGGTCTTCCTCAACCGCCGCGGCTTTGCACCGACCCTTCTGTGCCACGCCTGTGGCTGGGTGTCGCGCTGCGAGCGCTGCGATGCCCGCCTGACCCTGCATCGTCGCGCCGCGGGTTCGCGCCTTCTCTGTCACCACTGCGGCGCCAGCCGTCCCGCGCCGCGTTCCTGTCCGGAATGCGGCAGCGAGCTGATCGCGCTGGGCCAGGGCACCGAGCGCGTCGCGGCCGCCCTGCAGGAGCGCTTCCCGGGCGCCGGCGTGCTGCGCATCGATCGCGACAGCACACAGCAACGCGGCTCCGTGCAGCAGCTGCTGGACGAGGCGCGCCGCGGACGCAGCCGGATCCTTCTGGGTACGCAGATGCTGGCCAAGGGCCACCATTTCCCGCAAGTGACCCTGGCCGCAATCATCGATGCCGATCAGGGCCTGTTTGGTGCGGATTTCCGCGCGCCCGAGCGCATGGCACAGCTGATCACACAGGTGGCGGGGCGGGCGGGGCGGGCCGACCGGCCCGGCGAGGTGCTGATTCAGACCCACCACCCGGAGCACCCACTGCTGCGCACGTTACTGCGCGAAGGCTACGGGGCGTTCGCGCGCATGGCGCTGGAAGAGCGCCGGGTGGCGGCGCTGCCCCCTTACAGCCGGCTGGCCCTGCTGCGGGCCGAGGCGCCGCGCCGGGAGCCCCCGCCCCGCTTCCTCGAGGCAGCGCTGGAGCTGGCACGGCGCCATGCCGACGAGGAGGTGTTCCTGCTGGGACCGGTGCCCGCCCCGATGGAACGCCGCGCCGGGCGCTACCGCTTTCAGCTGCTGGTGCAAGCCCCCGATCACCAGCGGCTGCAGAGGCTGCTCCGGCCCTGGGTGCCCGCACTCGCCGAGCACCCCCTGGCCCGGCGCGTACGCTGGTCGATCGACGTGGATCCGGCGGAGATGTACTAGCGGGGCCGCTGACCTCTGTAGTCTGGCAGAATCCGATAGCCTGATTCGACCGGTGCGCTAATGCTGAATCTTGGGTTTTAGGTTTTAGGTGTTAGGTTTTAGGTGAAGAGGCTTCGTGTCTTCAGCCAACTGCATGCTCCCATACGGCCCGCGAGGTCGTCCGGGGTCGGCCGTTGGCACCGGGAATAGCAACCCAAGCCTTTTCAATTTCTTGCCTAAAACCTAAAACGTAAAACCTAAAACCACCCCGAAGACAGCGGCTGGCAAGGAACTCACTGTGAGGTACCGATGGCTGACGACAAGATAATTCGTTCCGACACCGACTGGCGTGAACGGCTCACGCCGGAGCAATACCGGGTGACACGCCAGGGTGCCACCGAGCGGCCGTTCACCGGCAGGTACAACGACTGCAAGGAGGACGGCACTTACCGCTGCGTGTGCTGCGGCCGGCCACTGTTCAGCTCGGAGCACAAGTTCGACTCCGGCAGCGGCTGGCCGAGCTTCTACCAGCCCGTGGAGAGCGATGCGGTGGCGACCCGGGAAGACCACAGCCTGGGCATACAGCGGACCGAGGTCCGGTGTCCGGGCTGCGAGGCCCACCTGGGCCACGTGTTCCCGGACGGTCCCGAACCCACGGGGCTGCGCTACTGCATCAACTCCGCAGCACTCGACCTCGACCCCGGGTGGCAAGGGTAAGCCGTTCCAGAGACGGGCGGGAACAGGTAGAATGCCGCACTCTCCCGCCCGGACGCATTGGGGGCCCGCCTTGAAGGCAGCACTGGAGCAACTCGTCCGCGAGGCGTTGTCGCGGCTCGATGACGGCGTCCTGCCCGCCACGGAGGTACCCGGGCGGGTCGTGATAGAACGCGCCCGGGACGGACGCCACGGCGACTTCGCCACCAACGTGGCAATGACCCTTGCCCGGACTGCCCGGCGCAAGCCCCGCGAGCTGGCAGCGCTCATCCTCGAGGCCATGCCCGTCTCACCCGAGGTCAACCGCGTCGAGATCGCCGGCCCCGGGTTCATCAACTTTTTCCTCACCCCGGCTGCCTACCACGCAGAGCTGCGGCGCGTGTTTGAGCAGGGCGAGCTCTACGGCCGGCAAGACCTCGGCGGCGGCCTTCGGGTCCAGGTCGAGTTCGTCTCGGCAAACCCGACCGGCCCGCTGCACGTCGGGCACGGGCGCGGCGCCGCCTATGGCGCGAGCGTGGCAAACCTGCTCGCCGCCGCCGGTTACGACGTGCACCGGGAGTACTACGTCAATGATGCCGGCCGCCAGATCGACATCCTCGCCCTGAGCGTATGGCTGCGCTACCTCGAGCGCTGCAGCGAGAGCGTCGACTTCCCGGACGGCGCCTACCAGGGCGGTTACGTACGGAACATCGCCGAGCACCTGTACCGCGGCCACGGCGAGACGCTGCGCCGGCCCCTGGCGGACCTCTACCGGGGCCTGCCGGAGACCGATGATGCGGACGCGCGGATCGACGTGCTGATCCGCCGTGCCGGCGAACTGCTCGGTGACGAGGCCTGGGCCGTGGTGCACAACGCCGGTGTCGACGCCATCCTGGCCGACATCCGCGAGGATCTGGAAGAGTTCGGCGTGGTCTACGACGAGTGGTTCTCGGAACGCTCCCTGGTCGACTCCGGGGCCGTCGACGACGCCCTGGCCCGCCTGGACCAGGCGGGCCACCTGTACCACTGGAACGGCGCGACCTGGTTCCGGTCCACGGAGTTCGGCGACGAGAAGGATCGGGTGGTGGTGCGGGAGAACGGGGTCGCCACCTACTTCGCCTCCGATCTCGCCTATCACCTGGACAAGCGCCGGCGCGGCTTCGCGCGCATCATCGACATCTGGGGTGCCGACCACCATGGCTACGTGCCGCGCGTGCGGGCGGGCTTCCAGGCCCTCGGCGGCGATCCCGCCACGTTACAGGTGCTGCTGGTGCAATTCGCGGTGCTCTACCGCGGCGGGCGCAAGGTGTCCATGTCCACCCGCTCCGGAGAGTTCGAGACTCTCCGGGATCTGCGCCGGGAGGTGGGCAACGACGCGGCCCGCTTCTTCTACATCATGCGCTCCAACGAGCAGCACCTGGACTTCGACATGGACCTGGCGCGGTCGCAGACCAGCGACAACCCGGTCTACTACATCCAGTACGCGCACGCTCGAATCTGCAGCGTGATGCGCCAGCTGCGGGAGAAACGGCTCGGGTTCGACCAGGCCCGCGGGCTCGGACGGCTGGAGCTGTTGCGGGAGGACCACGAGCAGGCGTTGATGACAGCCGTGTCCCGTTATCCCGAGGTGGTGGAATCCGCCGCAGCCAATTACGCGCCACATCAGCTGGCCCACTACCTGCGCGAGCTGGCCAACGCCCTGCACACCTACTACAACGCACACACCTTCCTGGTCGACGAGGACGAGCTGCGGGACACCCGTCTGTGCCTGATTCTCGCTACCCGCCAAGTGCTCCGCAACGGCTGCAACCTGCTGGGAATCGGCACGCCGGAGACCATGTAGACCAATGGCGCGCGACTACAAGAACGCTCGCCGCCCAGCCCGCCGCAAGCAGCGTAAATCCGGCTTCCCGCCCTGGGCGTGGCTGCTCATGGGCTTGGCGCCGGGGGGCGCGCTGGCCCTGGTCGTATTCCTGTTGGCGTCGGGCGCCGCTCCGCACCATGCGGGGTCCCCGCGCCCGGCGCCGCAGCCGCCGCGGGCCTCTGCCGGTAGCTCCGGGAAGGCGTCGGCACCGGGCCACACGGGCCCTTCGAAGTCGGCCAACGCCGGCAAGCCGCGCTTCGACTTCTACCGGCTGCTGCCCAACTTCAAGGTGGTGATCCCGCAGCGGGAGCGCGAGGCGGAACCGGGACCCTCGCAGGGCGGCAAGGTGGTCAAGCCGGGGCGCTACTACCTGCAGGCCGGCGCCTTCCACCACTACTCCGACGCAGACCAGCTCAAGGCGAAGCTGGCGCTGCTCGGGATCGAGGCGTCGATCCAGAAGGTGACCATCGACAGCCAAGCCGAAGGCAAGGACATATGGCACCGCGTACGCATCGGTCCGTTCAACGACCTGTCGCGCCTGAACAACACCCGTGCCCAGCTGCGCAAGCACGGCATCCACGCGCTGGTGATCCGGCTGCAGGACGGCGACTGACGCCGCCCCGACGAATCCTCAAAGAGCCTGCAGATGGGCGTAGGCCAGCACCAGCCACTTGCTGCCGGCGCCCTCGAACTGCACCTGCACCCGAGCCTGTGGGCCCTGGCCCTCGTAGCTCAGAATCACCCCCTGGCCGAATTTCGGGTGCTGCACGCGCTGCCCGAGACCCAGACCGTCGGGCAGCTCGGGCTCGGCCCGCAGCACCGCGTGGCCGCCCACCGGGCGGGTCACCTGCATGCGCGGGCGCACGTCCTCCAGCAATTCGGGCGGAAGCTCGCCGATAAAGCGGGAGGCGACCGGGTAACTCTCCCTGCCATACAGCCGGCGCTTCTCCGCATAGGTGAGATAGAGCTGCTCCATCGCCCGGGTCATGCCCACGTAGCACAGGCGCCGTTCCTCCTCCAGCCCGTCCGCGTCCTCGAGGGAACGCTGGTGCGGGAACAGTCCGTCCTCCATGCCGCACATGAACACCACCGGGAACTCCAGCCCCTTGGCCGAGTGCAGCGTCATCAGCTGCACGCAGTCGTCCCACTCGTCCGCCTGGCCCTCGCCGGCCTCCAGCGCCGCGTGCGAGAGGAACGAGGCCAGCGGGCCCAAGTCCTCCATCTCCTCCGCGTAGAAGCCCCGTGCCGCATTGACCAGCTCCCGCAGGTTCTCCACGCGCGCCTCGCCGCGCTCGCCCTTCTCCTTCTCGAAGTGCTCGATCAGGCCGCTGCGCGCGAGCATGGTGTCGACCTTCTCGTGCAGTTCCAGCCCGCCGATCTCGATCGCCAGGCGGTCGACCAGGCGCAGGAATCCGCGCAGCGCATTGCCGGCCCGTGAACTCAGCGCGACCTCCTCGACCAGGGCACCGGCTGCCTGCCACAGCGACAGGTCGCGCTCGCGCGCAACCTGCCGCACCTGCTCCATGGTGCGGTTGCCGATGCCGCGGGTCGGCAGGTTGACCACGCGCTCGAAGGAGGCGTCGTCGTGCCGGTTCTCCGTGAGCCGCAGGTAGGCGAGGGCATCCTTGATCTCGGCGCGCTCGAAGAATCGCAGACCACCGTAGACCCGGTAGGGGATCCTGGCGGCGATCAGGTTCTCCTCGAACACCCGCGACTGCGCGTTGGAACGGTAGAGCACCGCGATTTCGCGCCGCGCGCGCCCGTGCTCGGTCTCCCGCCGGATCCGATCGATCACGAACTGGGCCTCGTCGAACTCGTTGAATGCCGCGTACAGCCGGATCGGTTCGCCTTCCCCGTCCTCGGTCCACAACCGCTTGCCCATGCGGGCCTGGTTGTGGGTGATCAGGTGGTTGGCTGCCTCGAGGATGGTGCCGGTGGAACGGTAATTCTGCTCCAGGCGTACCGTGAGCGTACCGGGGAAATCCTTGACCAAGCGCTGCAGGTTCTCCACGCGCGCCCCGCGCCAGCTGTAGATCGACTGGTCGTCGTCACCGACCGCGAACACCGCGCTGCGTTCGCCGGCGAGCAGGCGCATCCACGCGTACTGCAGGGTGTTGGTGTCCTGGAACTCGTCGATCAGGATATGCCGGAAACGCTCCCGGTAGTGCCTCTGCAGATCCCCGTTGTCGCGGATCAGCTCGTGGGCACGCAGCAGCAGCTCGGCGAAGTCGACCAGCCCGCCCCGCCGGCACGCCTCCTCGTAGGCGGTGTAGACGCGCACCATCTGGCGATGCACCGGATCGCCCGTGTCCTGCAGGTGCCAGGGCCGCAGGCCCTGGTCCTTGCGGGCATTGATGAACCATTGCATCTGGCGGGGTGGCCAGCGGCTCTCGTCGAGCTCCAGCGCGCGCAGCACCCGCCGCACGACTCGCCGCTGGTCCTCGGCGTCGAGGATCTGGAAGGTCTCGGGCAGGCCCGCCTCACGCCAGTGCAGACGCAGCAGGCGGTGCGCCAGACCGTGGAAGGTGCCCACCCACATCGCCCGGGCGGGGATGCTCAGCAGCTGCTCGGTGCGCCCCCGCATCTCGCCCGCCGCCTTGTTGGTGAAGGTCACCGCCATGATGGAGTGCGGCGATACGTTCTCCACCTGCACCAGCCAGGCGATGCGATGCACCAGCACGCGCGTCTTCCCGCTGCCGGCACCGGCAAGCACCAGCACCGGCCCGGGCGGTGCGGTCACGGCTTCCCGCTGGCGCCCGTTCAGCGGATCCAGGATGTGCGAAACGTCTTCCATTGGAACATATTACTAAGCGAGTCCGGACCAGAGCCATATCGGAGCGGTCCGGCCGGGCGGCGGGCGGCGGCGTGCTTTCCGGAACCGCAAGGACTGCGGCGAAACCGATGGTATCGGGCTCGCGCCGCGGCGCCTCACCCGGACACCGAGCACGCACAGCTGCGTGCGGGACGCCAAGAGGTGCTGGCAGCCGTCTCCGGAATGCCGCGTACCTTCGCCGAACGGTCCGCCGGCTGCGCGCAGATCCCTACCCCGCGATCGCCCGGCGGAACCCACCCCCGGTGCCTGTTCAGGGGCCCGGCGCCGGCGACCACTCAGGCGGTCTCGACGAGCCCGGCGTTGTTCTTCTCCAGCACCCGGTCCGCCCGGTAGCTGGAGCGCACCAGCGGGCCGGAGACCACTTCCGTGAAGCCCTTCTCCAGGCCCCACTCCCGGTACTTGCGGAAATCCCCCGGCGGCACGAAGCGCTCCACCGGCAGGTGGTTGACCGTCGGGCGCAGATACTGGCCGAAGGTGAGGATGTCCAGGCCGATCTCTCGCAGGTCATCCATGGTCTCGAGGATCTCCTGCTCGGTCTCGCCCAGGCCCAGCATCAGGCTGGTCTTGGTCAGGATGTCCGGGCGCGCGCGCTTGGCGTGCGCCAGGACCTCGAGGGTCTGCGCGTAGCTGGCGCGCGGATCGCGCACCGGGTGGGTCAACCGGCGCACCGTCTCCACGTTCTGGGCGAAGACGTCGATACCCGATGCCAGCACGATGTCCACGTTGTCCATCTCCCCCCGGAAGTCCGGGGTGAGGACCTCCACCGCGGTGCGCGGGTTCGCGCGCTTGATTTCGCGCACGCACTCGGCGTAGTGGCCGGCCCCGCCATCAGGCAGGTCGTCCCGGTCGACCGAGGTGAGCACCACGTAGCGCAGCCGCATCAGGCGCACGCTCTCCGCGGTGTGGGCCGGCTCCTCCGGATCCAGCCAGCCGTGGGGATTGCCCGTATCCACCGCGCAGAAGCGGCACGCGCGCGTGCACACCGAGCCCATGAGCATGATCGTGGCGGTGCCGTTATTCCAGCACTCGCCCATGTTGGGGCACATCGACTCCTCGCACACGGTGCTCAGGCGATGCTCGCGCACCGTCCGCTTGACCTCCGTGTAGCGCTTTCCGCTCGGCACGCGCACACGCAGCCAGTCCGGCTTCTCGCCGCGCGGAACCGGCTCCGGGTCGCGCCGGCGCTTGACGCCGTTCTTGATGGCGCTGAATCCCTGCGGGGTGCGGAACTTGCCGCCGCTGCGGGTGACTACGGGAATGCCCTTGAACGAGTTGGAATCCATTGGCGATCTATCCGGAATGGTCGTGACTGTGTTCGCCCGACACCTATTGTACTACCGCGGACAAGCATCCTGCCCCTGCAGGGGCCCGTCAATCATCCTTCTCCAGCAGGAACAGCACCATGTGACTGAGATTCACCACCCGAGTGCGCTCGAATCCGGCCTCGCGCGCGTGCTTCTCCACCACGGCCGGCGCCAGGCGATGGTCGATCGGCGGGCCATCCTCCTCTTCGCGGTAGGGCCACTCCAGCACCGCCACGCGCCGGGTGCATACCCGCCGCGCCTCGCGCAACGCCGCTACCGGGTCGTCCGTCTCGTGCAGCACGTGCCCCAGGAACACCAGGTCGAAGCTCCCGTCCGGCCACGGCAGTGCCTCGGCCGGCGCCTCGCGAAACTCGGCCTCCGGCAGATACTGCCGGGCCGCTTCCAGCATCGCCGGATTGACGTCCGAGCCCGCGACCGCCAGATCGCGGGTGGCGAAGCGTTCGGCGAACAGCGCGCTGCCCGTGCCGACGTCCAGGACGCGGGTCGCGTCGACGCCATCGAGACAGAAGTTGAGCACCGCGTCGACGTCCATGAGCGCGACCCGATGGGGATCCCGCAAACGCTCGACGGGCTTGTCGAAACGACGTTCATGCATCGATCGGATCTCCCTCGACCCTGCGGCGCACGGACAGCCCGGCGCCGGCGACTCGCCAGGTTGACCAGTGTACCCTGTCACGCCTCGCCGGGCCCGAATAGTCAACCGCAGGGGCGACCTCCTCGATTTTCGTACCCCGGTGCGCGGTACACTGTGGTAGTCCCGGATCAGGAGGAGGACCGCGATGCTCTTGCAAGGTTCATGTCACTGCCGGGCGGTCGGGTTCCGGGTGGAATCGGCCATGCCCTTTCCGTACCAGGCCTGCTACTGCAGCATCTGTCGCAAGACCGCGGGAGGTGGCGGCTACGCGATCAACCTGGGAGCCGACGCCCATACGCTGGAAGTCGAGGGGGAAGAGCACCTCTCGGTGTATCGCGCGCGCATCGGCGTGCCCGACGGCAGCGGCCAGCTGAGTGAGGGTCGCAGGCACTTCTGCAGCCACTGCGGCAGCGCCCTCTGGCTGTACGACCCGACATGGCCGGATCTGGTGCATCCGTTCGCCTCCGCCATCGATACGCCGCTGCCCCGGCCACCCGAGCACGTGCGCCTGATGCTGGATTACGCCGCACCCTGGTGCGAGATTCCGCCGGAGGGGCCCACCGAGCGGCACTTCCCGGTCTACCCGGAAGAGTCCCTCGAGGAGTGGCACCGGCGCCATGGCCTGTATGATGGCTGAGCACGGGACCATGATCGGTCGCGGCAAGATCAGGGGAGCACGCCGATGAGCGGAAGCGACGCGGCGCCCGCTGGGCGCATGCGGCAGGCGCTGGGCTCGAAGGGCTGGATCGAGGATGCCTCATTGATGGCGCCCTACCTGCGCGAGTCGCGTGGCCTGTACCAGGGCCGCGCAGCGGGCGTGGCGCGCCCCGCGGACACGGCACAGGTCGCCGAGGTGGTGCGCCTGTGCCGCGAGGTCGGCCTCAAGATCGTGCCCCAGGGAGGCAATACCGGGCTTTGCGGCGGTGCCTCCACGCACGCGGACGCCAGCGAGATCATCCTGAGCCTGGGCCGCATGAACCGGATCCGCGAGATTGACGCGGCGAACTACACCATTACCGTGGAAGCCGGATGCGTCCTGCAGCGGATTCAGGATGCCGCGCGCGAGGCGGACCGGCTGTTTCCGCTCAGCCTGGCCGCCCAGGGCAGCTGCCAGATCGGCGGCAACCTCTCAACCAATGCCGGCGGTACCAACGTACTGCGCTACGGCAATACCCGCGACCTCGCGCTGGGCCTGGAGGTGGTGCTGCCCGACGGCCGCGTCTGGGACGGGCTCACCGGGCTGCGCAAGGACAATTCCGGCTACGACCTCAAGGACCTGTTCATCGGTGCCGAGGGCACCCTGGGCGTGATCACGGCCGCCGTGCTCAAGCTCTATCCCGTGCCCCGGGACGTCCATACCGCGCTGGTGGCGCTGGAAGACCCGGCCTCCGCGGTGGACCTGCTTGGGCGCCTGCGGGATGCCAGCGGCGAGGCCGTGACGGGTTTCGAACTGATTGGGCGCAATGCGCTCGAGATGGCCACGCGCCATGTCGAGGGCTGCCGGGATCCGATGGACCGGGCGCACCCATGGTACGTGCTGGTCGAGTTATCCAGCTCCCGCCCTGACAGCCGCCTGCGGGACGTGCTGGAGCAGGCGCTCGGCCAGGCTTTCGAGGACGGCCGTGTCAGCGACGCGGTGCTGGCCGAGAGCGAGGCGCAGAGCCATGATCTGTGGCACCTGCGCGAAAGCATCCCCGAGGGTGAGCAGCGCGAAGGGGCGAGCATCAAGCATGACGTCTCGGTGGCGGTCTCGCGCGTGCCGGAGCTCATCGCCCGGGCGACCCAAGAGGTCGAGCGGGTACTACCGGAGATTCGCGCGTGCCCGTTCGGCCACATCGGTGACGGCAACATCCATTTCAACCTCACCCAGCCGCCGGATATGGACCCCGACCGGTTCCTGGCGCGCTGGGACGAATTTAACCGCATCGTGCATGACGTGGTCGCGGACCTCGGTGGCAGCTTTTCCGCCGAGCACGGCATCGGACGGCTCAAGCTGGACGAGCTGACGCGTTACAAGTCGGCCGTGGCCGTGGACCTGATGCGCGCCCTCAAGGGCGCGCTGGATCCGGACGACCTGTTCAATCCCGGCAAAGTGGTCCCGCCGGCCGAAACGCACCGCCGCTAAGCCGCAGTCATCCCTGGCCGGGGCAACACCGATCTCGGGAGGAAACACGGAATGGAGTACGCGGATATCCCGGGGACGCCATTCAAGCCCTCACGCATCGGTCTGGGTACCTGGGCGATCGGCGGCTGGATGTGGGGCGGCACCGACGAGGAGCAGTCGGTCCGCACCATCTTCGCGGCCCTGAACAAGGGGGTCACCCTGATCGACACGGCGCCCGCCTACGGCTTCGGGCGTTCCGAGGAAATCGTCGGCCGCGCCCTGGCCGAGTACGGCGGGCGCGACGACGTGATCCTGGCCACCAAGGTGGGGCTGGAATGGGACGACAACGGGAACGTCCGGCGCAACGCCAGCGGCGAGCGTATCAGGCAGGAGATCGACGACTGCCTGCGACGCCTGCGCACGGACCATATCGACCTGTACCAGGTGCACTGGCCGGACCCGCGCGTGCCCGTGGAAGAGACCGCGGCCGCCATGGGGCGCCTGCTCCAGGAGGGCAAGATCGGTGCGATCGGGGTGAGCAACTTCAACCCCGGGCAGATCGATGCGTTCCGCGCCGTGGCGCCGGTACACGTCGTCCAGCCGCCGTACAACCTGTTCGAGCGCGGCATCGAGGCGGACGTTTTGCCCTACTGCCGGGACGCCGGAATCGCGACCCTCACCTACGGTGCGCTCTGCCGGGGCATGCTGAGCGGCCGCATGAGCGCCAGCCGCCGCTTCGAGGGCGACGACCTGCGCAACACCGATCCGAAGTTCCGCCCGCCCCGGTTCGAGCAGTACCTGGCCGCCGCCGAAGCCCTCGAGCGACTGGCCCGGGACCGCTTCGGCCGAAGCCTGCTGGGCCTCGCCGTGCGCTGGGTACTCGACCAGCCCGGGGTGTCCGTGGCCCTCTGGGGCGGGCGCCGCCCGGACCAGATGGATCCCCTGGGCGAGGCCACCGGCTGGAGCCTCGATGTCGAGACGCGCCAGGCGATCGACCGCATCATCTCGACGCACGTGACCGACCCGGTCGGGCCGGAATTCATGGCGCCGCCCGCCCGCGAAACTGCCTGAGGCGGCTGCGTCGCGCGGCGGGTGCCGGGGTGATACACTCTCGGGCCACGTCCGGGGCGTTCGCGCCCGGGCTCGCACATCCGCAACGCGGGTGCACGCAGAATAATTCCGGCCTGTTCCCGCCACCAACGTCGGCCCGTCATCGGGGATAATGGCGAGCCGATTACCGGGCGAGCGCGATCGCGCATCGGCTGTACCGCGCTTCGTGCATGATGCCCGCCGTTGCCGGGGTGACGGGAGCGTGCGTCGGGGCACGCGGGGGAAGGAGCGCAATGCGCACCGCAGGCGACGAGGATGCAGGGCTGCGGCTGGCCCTGTTGGCCGTGCTGGTGGGGATCATTGCCGGCGGCGGCGCGGTGATCTTCCGGTCCATGATCGGACTGTTCCACAACGCCTTCCTCACCGGCACCCTGTCCTGGCACTACGACGCCAACGTGCACACGCCCGCCGGTCCACTGGGCCCGTGGATCATCCTCGTCCCTGTGGGCGCGGCGCTCGTGGTGGCCTTCCTGGTGAAGAACTTTGCCCCGGAAGCAAAAGGCCACGGGGTCCCCGAGGTCATGGACGCGATCTATTACAACCGCGGGGTGATCCGCCCGATCGTGGCCCTGATCAAATCCATCGCCTCCGCCATCTCGATCGGCAGCGGCGGCTCTGTCGGGCGGGAAGGGCCGATGATCCAGATCGGCTCCTCCTTCGGCTCCACCATCGGGCAGTGGATCCGTATGCCCGACTGGCAGCGCATCACGCTGGTAGGCTGCGGCGCCGCCGGTGGACTCTCGGCGACCTTCAACACGCCCCTCGCGGGCTTGCTGTTCGCGATCGAGCTGATCGTACCGGAGACCAGTGCGCGCACCCTGATACCGATCGCGATCTCCACGGGATCCGCCACCTTCATAAGCCGCCTGGCCTTTGGCAACAATCCCTCCTTCCACGTGCCGCAGCTGGTGGTGCCGCCGGAGGAGGTGTTCTCGCCCGGCTTGCTGCTGGTCTATCTGTTCTTCGGCCTCGCCCTGGGGCTGGTGGCCTGGCTCTACATCCGGGCCATCTACTGGTGCGAGGACCTGTTCGACGGCATGCCGGGAAACTACTACACCCGCCATGCGCTCGGCATGCTGCTGGTCGGGGTGATGATGTACCTGTGCATGCGCCACTTCGGCCACTACTACATCGAGGGCGTGGGCTACGCCACGGTGCAGCAGGCGCTGGCAGGCGTGCTCACCGACCCCTACCTGCTGGTGCTGATCTTTCTGGGGAAGCTTGCCGCCACGTCCCTGACCCTCGGCTCCGGGGCCTCGGGCGGCATCTTCTCGCCGTCGCTGTACCTGGGGGCGGCCCTGGGGAGCCTATACAGCCTGGTCATCAACGCCGTGGCGCCGGGCCTGCACATCGCCACCGTGAACCTGGCCATCGTGGGCATGGCCGGAGTCGTCGGCGGAGCCACCGGCGCGGTGCTGACGGCCATCGTCATGACCTTCGAGATGACCCGGGACTACCACGTGATCATCCCGCTGATCCTGACGGTGTCCATGGCCTACGGCATCCGCCGCATGCTCCTGCGCGACAGCATCTACACGTTCAAGCTGACCCGGCGACGGCACTACATCCCGGACTCGCTACATACCAACCTGTATATGATGCGGCGCACCCTGGACGTGCTTGACACCCCGGTGCATCAGATCGAGGCAGACCAGCCCCTGTCCAGCCTGCGCACCGCGATGCGCTCGCGCCGGCGTATCCCGCACCTGCTCGTGACTCGCGACGGAACGTTGTGCGGCATCCTCAGCGCTGAACGCCACGCGGCTCTGCTGGTAAACCCCGGCGGCGATACGGAACGGGCCGTGGAATCGTTGGCCGCCCGGAAATACACGGTCGTGCGGCAGGACGACCTGATCTTCGACGTGGTGGCCAAGCTGCGCGCGGCCGTTAACGACATCGCGGTGGTTACCGCCGACGGCACGCTGCAGCGGCCGGAGGACGTGCTCGGGGTCATCACGCTGGGCGACGTCGCCCGCAACAGCAACTTCCTGCGCCAGATGCAGCGACAACGCCCCTGACTGGCCCGAACGGGCCCAGTCGTTACTGACCCCCGAGCAGGCGCAATCCCTCGTCCCAGCGCTCCTGCGCCTCGCCCTCACCGCTCACCTCCCCTCCGAGATGAGGCACTACCCCTGGTCGGGTCAGTATCTCCGGGCTCCGTTCCCGCGCGGCTCATCAGCCAGCGGGCATGGGTCCCGGTCGCGGTCGCGAACACCGGAGCGCCGGCGATCAGGTACCAGTAGAAGGTCACGAAACGCCAGGCCAGCATCGCGGTCGCGGTGGTGCGTGGATCGAGATACGGGTGCAGCAGCGCGCTGAGGCCGGCCTCGACGCCGCCGCCGCCCCCGGGGACGAAGGTCATCAGCCCGCCGAACAGCACCAGTCCCTGGCCGACGAACAGATACGCCCAGGGCACCGGGTGCCCCATGAAATAGAGCAGCACCGGCAGGATGCTGTAGCGTACGATCCAGTGGCAGAAGCAGAGGACGTACAACAGGAACAGCCGGGCGCGTCCCATCCGGAACAGCAACCGCACGCTCGCCCGGAAGTGTACCAGGGAGCGCGCCAGGCGGAACCGGAAGCGACCCAGTCGGTGGTGTCGGCCGAGCAGCCGACCCGCCCGGATCGCCAGCGGCCGATAGTAGCGGATCACAACCAGAAGCGCGGCCACCCCGCCGCCGAGCGCAACCGCGACCAGGATCACGAGCCGTCCGGCATCGACGCCGTTCTCGCCGAACGCGTACAGCGCCAGCGCTCCCGGCAGGGCCGTGAGGAAGAAAACGATGTCCATCACGAGGTCCACGGCCAGCACCCCCGCGGCGGGACCGAGCGGGAAGCCGTAGCGTGAGAGCAGGAACAGGAAGGTCGGCGCGGCGCCACTGGCGGCGGGTGTGGCCAATCCGGCGAACTCGGTCGAGACCACGGTGGTCATGGCGCTGCGGCTCGCGAGCGGGACCGCCAGGGCCCGCCCCAGCACCATCAGCCGCCCCGCGTTGAGCAGCCAGCCGATCAGCACCATGCTTAGCAGCAACAGCATCACCCAGGGAGACAGCCGGCCAAGCCGGTAGAAGCTTTCCAGCCCACCATAGAACAGCGGCACGCTCAGGCTCAGGGTGAGGCTGAGCAGGATCAGGATCAGCCAGTGCCGGCGCAAGCCACCGCCTCGGTCCAGTGCTGCTTGGTAACCGGTTGGCGCCCGTCGATCAGGGCGCGCTCGACCAGGTCGTGCCAGTGGCCCACGACCGGCTCGTGGCGCGCATCCACCGGGTGCAGCGAGACGCGGAGCAGGTCGGCGTGACGCTGCTGCCGGAACAACGATTCGTTCCAGCGTCGCGACAGGTCCCGGCGCAAGGCGCTGCGGGCGCTGTAGACGAGACTGCGGGCGGGCGTTTCCTGCCACCGCGGCAGGCAGAAGTGACTGCGCATGGTCGTCGTGTAACGGAACGGCAACGAGGCGATCACCCCGCGCGCCGCGCGGCCCAGCAGCCAGGCCGGCGCCACGAAGCCGGTCACGGGCCAGCCGAGTCCGCGCAACAGCGCCAACCCTTGTTCCATCCGTTCGCGCGCGGTCCCCGCGGGCAGGGCGTCGAATTCCCCCTCCCCGACCGTGTACACGCGCCGCCGGAACCAGCCGACGGGATCCAAGGGGCGGGCAGCGTCGTCCAGGTGATAGTAGCCGTGCAGCGCGACTTCGTCGCCGCGGGCCAGACGCGCTTCGATTGCCTTCAGGAAGGCGGAATCCCGGTCAATGAGGCCGCGCCGATGGTAGTCGGGCACCACCAGGAGGGTGACCCGCACGCCACCGATGGCATCGAGCATCCGCAACAGGCTCGCGCACTCGGGCCAGGTCGCCGGCGCGACATCGTGCACCGACACGCACAGGGCGCGTATACGCTCAGCCGGCAGCATGGGCTTCCAGTTCCGGCTCCTCCTCGAGCGGGGAGCTTACGCCCGCCAGCTCCGCGTAGGCGGCGATCTGCCGACGCAGCACCCGCCCCCAGGTATAGCGCCGGCGGACGCGCTCGAGAGCCGCCCGGCCGAGGACCTCCGGCCCGCGCTCGAACACCGAGCGGATCGCTTCCTCAAGCGAGCCCAGGTCGTCGCTGCGGGCGACCTGCCCAACCTCCTGGTCCACCAACTCGGCCACCGCGCCGGAATCCACGCCCACAACCGGCAACCCGCAGGCCATCGCCTCCAGCACCACCAGCCCGAAGGTTTCCCGGCCGCCGGCATGCACCAGCAGGTCGCAACTGGCGATCAGCCGGGCCACGTCCCGGCCGGCCGCCTGGTAGGGGATGACGGACACGTTGGGCGGCAACGGCGGCAACGGCCCTCCGCCACCCACGAGCAGCAGATGGTAGCGCGGCCCCAGGCGCCGCATCGCCGCCGCCAGCAGCGGGATGTTCTTCTCCCGCGCGAAGCGGCCGGCGAATACCAGCAGCCGGGTCCCGGGATCCAGGCCCAGCTGGTGCCGCAGTCCCGGATCCCGACGGCAGGGGCTGAACAGTTCGGTGTCGACGCCCAGCGGCTGATGCCGCACATGGCGCAGGCCCAGCGACTCCAGCCGCTCGACGATCATGCGACTGGGTGCCAGTACCAGGTCGAAGCGCTCGTAGAGCCGCAGCACGTACTCGCGGACGGCCGGCTCGATCCAGCGCCCCAGGCGCACGCCGAGCAGCCGCACCAGGTCCGAGTGGTAGAACCCGACCACGGGGACGTCACGATTGCGTCCCGCGCGCAGTGCCACCCACGCCAGTTGGTACGGGTCGCCGGCCTCGATCAGGTCGGGCGCGAGCGCCTCGAGGTGGGCACGCCAGCGGGGCAGGTTGAGCGGCAGCCGGTAACCGTGGGCAAATGGGAGCGGCGCGCTGGCCAGGCACACCAGCCCGTCACCGTCGTGCTGGTCAGCGCGACCGGGCACCAACACCGTGTGGTGCACCGCGCGGCAGGGTTTCAACCATTGATGCTTGGCCAGAAGATAGCG
>Ga0102944_1000054_pt1 | contig 84638 bp, 102 predicted proteins | sample SalPonD_shore_MG_FD_78172 | JGI IMG/M metagenome (GOLD analysis project Ga0102944, IMG submission 78172) | Salt pond soil microbial communities from South San Francisco under conditions of wetland restoration - Salt Pond MetaG... | ecosystem: Environmental > Aquatic > Marine > Intertidal zone >... | reverse complement strand
GCGGTGACCGGCGGCTGCCCTGTCATAAATCATTCCTTGATGATTTTTGCTGGTATTTCCTATTTTCCCGTATTCCCAGCGACAGCGTCAGCAGTTTCACCCAACGACTTTATCAGGTTCGTGCTCAACTGCACCGCCGTCTGGCGCGATGACATGAGACTTTGCAAGTGGATCATGTCCATTTGAGCGCCACTGTTCAGCTCCTTGCCAAGCGCGTCCAATCGGTGCTGCAGCGCCTGGAGACGCTGCGTGTCGCGCCGCAGCGCCGCAACGGTTCGCTGGTATGCCGCGACGTCGCGATTGAACTCGACCACACGCGGGTCGATGCGGGCGCCCCGCACGCTCCTCGGGTGGGACAGCGCGGGCACTGGGACGCGCCCGGCGGCGGCAGCGGGGCCGGCCAGAACAGCGCTCATCATTGCGATTAATGCCAGCCCGTTCGCGCGGGCCCGGCTCCGGTTCAATTTGGAAATCATCACAACCTCCGGTACGGTGCGCTCGGCCAATTCCGCCCAACAATGCGGAACGACTGAGTCAAGACGGTCACTTTATATTATGAACGATGCTGTCCTGGGTCTCGCTCGTCTTCTTCATGATATTGCTCAGAGTCTGGATGATCTGCTGTTGCTTTTGCATGGCTTGCTGCAGCTCGAACTGGAGCATCTGCCGGTCTTCGCCCACGCTCGGCAGCTGACGGGCGAGGGTGTGAAGGCGGCGCTGCTGCGCCTGCAGGCGCTGCACCTCGCGCTGCAATGCCGCGACGTTCGTTTTGTAAGCGGCAAGCTCACGCTTGAACTCCGCCACCCGCGGGTCGACTTGCTTGACGGGCGCGCGAGACTGGCGCGATGGCAATGAGTGCGGCGCGCCGGGCTGCGGCACCGGCTGCGACCGATCGGCGGCCGAGGCCGCGGGCACGATCAGGCAGGCTGTCAGCATCACGGCGAGAGCGGCCGACGTGCGAGCCGTTGCATTGGGTTTTAAAAAGAACGTATTCATACCAACCCCTTTCGCGTTGTCGATTGAATTATTTGTTGCGCGAAACGACCTCAATGCGAGCTCGGTGCGACGCGCACCCCATCGGCGACCTCGTCGCTGGGATGCAGAATAACCCGCTCGCCCGCCTTCAGCCCGTCAATCACCTGCGCGGCCAGGCCGTTGCGCTCGCCGATGCGCACCGGGCGCAGCCGCGCACGCCCATCGGTCACAACGAACACCGCCCATTGATCCTGCTCGCCCTCACCGGTCTTCGCGCTGGAACGAAACAACGCGCTGGCCGGCACCTGCAGCACCTTGTCGTGCTGCCAGAGGGTGAAGCTCGCCTCCACACGATAGCCGTCGCCCAGGCGCTGCCACTGCTCCGGCGGCGAGGTGATGTCGGCGATGACCAGGACACGCTGCTCTTCAACGCCGAGGGCCGAGACCTTGGTGAAACCGACCGGCTCGACCACGCGCACCACGCCCTGCAGCGTGTTGCCCCCGCCCCAGCGTTCGAACAGCACCTGCGTCCCCGGCCGTATGCGCACCGCGTCCTGCGAGAGCACCTCCACCTCGACTTCCAGGGCGTGCGGGTCGCCCAGATCGATCAACGGTTCGCCGGCGGCGACGACACCTTCGCTGCGCCGGTGCAGCTTCAACACGTCGCCGCGGATGGGCGACTTCAGAATGACGTGTTCGCGCGCCGCCTGGTCCGGGGTGGCGGCCGAATACTTCAGGGCCGTCTGGGCGGCCTCGAGGTTGTAGCGCGCCACCTCCACGGCCGACTCGGCCGAGCGCTGGTTCGCGGCGTTGACCTGCGCTTCAGTGCGCGCGTGCTCGAGCTCGTCCTCGGAAATACACTGCACCTCGCACAGGCGCTTCTTGCGCTGGTATTCGCTGCGGGACTGGAGCGCCGTGGCCTTGGCGGCGTCGGCCGCCTGCTTGGCTGCCGCGAGTGCGGCCTTGGCCGCGGCGACCCTCGCCTCGGCCTCGGCCCGGCTGCGCGGGTCGAGGACGCTGGCGCGCAGCGGCTCGACGTCGACCAGGGGCTGACCCACACTGACCTGGTCGCCGACGTCGAGCTCAAGGCGCCGGGCATAGCCGGCCACCGGGGCGGAGACGATGAAGCGATCGCGCACGCGGGTGCGCCCCTCCTCGTCGACGGCCACACGCAAGGGGGCGCGTTTGACCTGGGCGGTCTCCACCGTGACCGGCTTGGGCCAGAAGCCCACGAGCAGGGCGGCCAGCACCAACAGGGCCAGCACGGTCCACACGATTCGTCGGCGCCATTGTACGGAAGTCATGGTCTCATTCCTTCGTCTTGAGAACTGCGATCAGATCCAGATGGTCCAGGCGGCGGCGCACCAGCAGCGCGGAGGCGGCGGCCGCGATCAGTACCACGGACGCGGCAAAGGCATAGGTGGCGGGCTCCAGAATCAACGGCACGCGATACAGGTCGCTCTGTATCATATCGGCAATAAGCCCGCACAACCCGCGGCCGATGAGCAGTCCGAGCGGAATGGCCGCCAGGGTCAACAACGCGAGCTCACCGAGCAAAATGTAGGAGATCTCACCGCGGGTGAAGCCGAGCACGCGCAGGCTGGCCAGTTCGCGCGAGCGTTCGGTCAGTGTAATGCGCGCCGAGTTGTACACCACGCCCACGGCGATCAATGCAGCGAATACCGTCGAAATGGCGGTCCAAAACAGCATCGTCTCCTCCATGACACGGTTGAAGTTGTCCATCTCATGCTCGCGCACGGCAACACCGGCGATGCGCGGCATCTCCTTGAGACGGTGATAGATGGAGGTCGCGTGCGCGCTGTCCACGTCGAGGTAGGCGCCCGAGACGGCCCGACCCTCGCGCATGAGTCTGTTGAGCGCGGCCAGGTCCATGTAGCCGGACACACCGAGGTATTGCTTGACCAGCGCGGCCACGCGGACCTGGCGCACCGGGCGGGCGCCCTCGAGCACCTCGACGGTAAGCAGGTCACCGGGGCGCACGTGCAGCAGCTTGCCCAGATAGTCCGTCAGGACAAGACCGTGCTTGGGTATCTGAATCGTATCCAGGTTCGTGTCGAGCAGGCGGTGGAGGTTGCCGCCGGACTCCAGACCCTGAATGGCGGTGCGTTCGCTGTAGTGCGCATTGCGCAGGCGCACCGGCACACTGCGATAGACCTCGCCGTACGTCACGCCCGGCAGGGCAAGCAGGTCGTTGAGCACCCGGCGCGAGGTGGGCTCGACGAAGGTGACCGCCAGGTCCTGGCGCTGGGACAGGCCGAAGTGGACATTCATCATGAAGTTGACCGTGTCGGTCTGAAACCGTCCCGTGGTCATGATGCCGCAGGCCAGCGCGATGCCCAGCACCGAGAGCGCCGACTTCAGCGGCCGGTGCCCGAGGTGGCGCAGGATCATGCGCGTGGGCGCCGACAGCGCGCGCTTCAGGCCGAGGCGCTCGATGACGGTTTCGCGATAGATGGCCGGCGGCTCCGGGCGCATGGCCTGGGCGGGCTGCAGGCGCGCCGCGGCACGTACCGCGAACCAGGTCCCGACAAGGCCCGCGGCGAGACTGACCAGGACCGCGTTGGCGATCACATTGGGCGGCAGCGTGTAGTGCAGGTACGGCAGGCGAAAGAACACCATGTAGATCTCCGCCAACGACTTGGTCAGCCAGGCACCGAGGCCAAGCCCCAGCAGGACGCCGAACAACACGATCAACAGCACCAACTTGAGGTAATGACTCACCACCGCCGCGTTGGAATAGCCCACGGCCTTGAGTGTGGCGATCTGATCGCGCTGTGTGCCGATCAGGCGCGAGACGACGACGTTGAGCAAAAAGGCCGCCACCCCGAGGAAGATGATGGGAAAGATGGTCGAGGAGTTTTGCAGCTGCTTGAGCTCCTCGGACAGGAAGCGGTTCGAGCTCTGGTCTTCGCGCCCGTAGGCACCCAGGCCGCCATAGGGCGCGAGGACCTCGTCCAATCGGTCGATGACGTCCTGCTCGTTGGCGCGCGGGTCCAGCGTCAGGACCACGTCGTTGAAGCCGCCCTCCATGTCGTAGGCACTGGCCAGCGGCGTGCGTGCCATCCACAGCACCCCAAAGCGCTTGAAATCGGGCAGTACGCCACCCGGACGAAGCTGATGGATGTATTCGGGCGAGACCGCGGTGCCGATGATGCGCAGACGCTTGCGCCGGCCCTTGATGATGAGCGAGAGATGATCGCCCGGCTGCAGGCGATGTGCGTCGGCAAAGGCCTCGCTGACGATCACCTCGTCGTCGCGTCCGGCCTCGACCATGCGCCCTGACTTGAGATAGAGGCGGTTGAGCACCGGCTCGCCGTGGTCGGGCACCGAGGTAATGATGCCGGTAATGGGCTCGTCGAAGCCGGCGATATCGATGATCACGGGCGCGACCACGCGCGTGTCGACGCGATCGACGCCGGGCAGAGCGGCGATCCGCTTGCGCAGACCGTCAGGGGCGCGCTTGAGGGGAGCAAAGACCTCGGCGAAGCGGTAGTCGCGGTAGAAGTCGGCCCGCGTGATCTGGAGCGTGTCGAGCGTGGCCAGGAACATGATGAACGTGGCCACGCCGCTGGCCAGCACCAGTGCGATGGCCAGTGCCTGGCCGCGCAAGTGCCACACGTCCCGCCAGAGCTTACGATCGAGTGCGCCCATGGCCTACCACACCAGGTCCCGGGGCGCCTTTTTCACGGCGTTTCGCTCGATGCCGGCGATACGCCCGTCCATGAGGCGAATGACGCGATCGGCAATCTGGGCGATGTCCGCATTGTGCGTGATGACCACGGCGGTCGTGCCGAGCTCTCGATTGACGTCGGCGATGGCCTCGAGCACCACGATGCCGGTCTTCACGTCCAGGGCCCCGGTGGGCTCGTCGCACAGCAGCACGTCCGGCCGCTTGGCAATGGCGCGCGCAATGGCCACGCGCTGCTGTTCGCCGCCGGACAGTTGGGCGGGGAAGTGGTCGAGGCGCTCGCCCAGGCCGACCAGTCGCAGCGCCTCCTCCGGCGCAAGGGGATGCTCAGCGATTTCGGTGACCAGCGCGACGTTCTCGCGCGCGGTCAGACTGGGGATGAGATTGTAGAACTGAAAGACGAAACCGACATGCTCGCGCCGGTAACGAGTCAGGGCGGCATCGTCGAGCACCGTCAGGTCGTGGTCCTCATAGCGCACCGTCCCCTCGGTCGGCACGTCGAGGCCGCCGAGGATATTCAACAGGGTCGACTTGCCCGAGCCGGACGGTCCGAGCAGGACCACAAACTCGCCGCGGTAGAGATCGAGGTCGACACCGCGCAGGGCCTGGACCCGCACCTCGCCCATGCGGTAGACCTTGGTCAGGCCGCGCGCGTGAAACACGCTCTCGCCCGCGTCTGCAGGCTCGGCGGCGAACGCGTCCGTCGGCTCCCGGCGGGCGGCGGGGGCCTGCTCGTGACCCGACCCTTGGTCTCCCATGGCGAAGTCTCTGGCATTCTCGTATCAAACAATAGCGTAGCCGGACGGGGCGGCCGCCGTACTGATCTGCCTCAACGGTTAGTCCTCCCCCGTGTCAGGGACCGCCCGGCGGGGTAAAATGGCGGCGTCTGCCCAGCACCGCGTGGTCGCGCCGTGATCATCCATATCGATATGGACGCCTTTTACGCCTCGGTCGAGGTGCGCGACGATCCAGCCCTCGCCGGCAAGCCGCTGGTCGTCGGCGGCAGCCCCCAGGGCCGCGGCGTGGTGGCCGCGGCCAGCTACGAGGCGCGCCGCTTCGGCGTGCACAGCGCCATGCCCATGGCGAGCGCCCTGCGCCGCTGCCCGCAGCTCATCGTGCTGCCCGTGCGTATGGCGCGCTACGCGCAGATATCCCAGCAGATCCGCGCCATCTTCGAGCGCTATACCCCGATTATCGAACCGCTGTCGCTGGACGAGGCCTTTCTGGACGTCGCCGCGAGCGAGCGCCTGTTCGGCCCGGCCGAGGCCATCGCCGCGCGCATCAAGGCCGAGATCCGCGCCGAGCTCGAGCTGGTCGCCTCGGTCGGCGTGGCACCGAACAAGTTCCTCGCCAAGCTCGCCTCGGACCTGGGCAAACCGGACGGTTTCCTGCGCATCGATCCCAACGGGGTGCAGGCGTTTCTCGACCCCCTGCCGGTCACACGCCTCTGGGGCGTGGGCAAGGCGGCGGCGGCCACCTTCGAGCGCCTCGGCGTTGCCACGGTCGCCCAGGCCCGGGCACTGGGCCCGGAAGTACTCGCCCACTACTTCGGCAAGCACGGGCGCGACCTGTGGGAACTCGCGCACGGGCGCGACGAGCGGCCCGTGGTCAGCGACGCCGAGGCCAAGTCCATCTCCCACGAGACGACCTTCGACACGGACATACGCGACCCCGAGGTCCTGCGCGCGATCCTGCTGCAGCTCACCGAACAGGTCGCCTGGCGCCTGCGCCGCCACGGCCTGCGCGGGCGCACCGTACACCTCAAGGCGCGCCTGGCCGACTTCACCACCCTGACGCGTTCGCAGACACTGGCCGCGCCGACCGATGTGACACAGGAGCTGTGGCAGACCGTACGCCGTCTGTTCGACGAGCGGCTTCCGGCGGGCAAGCCGGCACTGCGCCTTATCGGCATGGGCGTGAGCGGATTTGGCGACGACAGGCCGCCGGCCCAGGCGGACCTGTTCGCCCAGGCATCGTACGAACCGGCACCGGGCGGCACGCGCGAGCGCGCCCTCGACCGCGTGGCCGACAGCATCAACGAGCGATTTGGACCGGCGACGCTCAAGCGCGGCGGCGGCTACGAGAACAAGCCGTAGGCGGCGGGGGCTTTCAGGTGCGGATGCCGTGACCCTTGTTCAAAAGGTGCAGGCTGAAGGCGAACAACACCACGATGAAGCCGATGATGATGGCGTACGACACGCCGATGGGGATATCGGAAGTGCCGAGGAAGCCGTAGCGAAAGGCATTGATCATGTAGAGGATCGGATTGCCGAGCGAGGCGTGGTACCAGAAAGCGGGCAGGGTCTTGATCGAATAGAACACCCCGCCCAGGTAAGTCAGCGGCGTAAGCACGAACGTGGGAATGATCGAGATGTCGTCGAAGCTCTTGGCGAACACGCCGTTGATGAAGCCGCCCAGGGCGAACAACGTCGATGTCAGGATAAAGGTGGTGACGATGACCCAGGCGTTGTGGATCTGGAAGGTCGCGAAGAACAGCGAGACGATGGTCACGGCCACCCCCACGCACAGCCCGCGTGCCACACCCCCGGCGACAAAGCCGAGCAGGATGAGATAGTTCGGCACCGGAGAGACCATCATCTCCTCGATGTGGCGCTGGAACTTGGAACCGAAGAACGAGGACACCACATTGGCGTAGGAGTGGTTGATCACGGCCATCATGATCAGGCCCGGCACGATGTAGTCCATGTACCGGTAGCCGTCCATCTCCCCGATGCGCGAGCCGATGAGGTTGCCGAAGATCAAAAAGTACAGCGCCGTGGTGATCATCGGCGGCAGGATGGTCTGAATCCAGATGCGTACGAAACGCAGGACCTCCTTGATGACGATGGTCTGAAAGGCGGTATATTTCTGCCGCGCCGTCATGCCCTGGCTCTTGCTCATCGGCTGGCGTCCACCAGGTGCATGAACAACTGCTCGAGACGATTGCTCTTGTTGCGCATGCTCAGGACCTCGATGCCGTGGGCGGCCAGGTCGACAAAGACCTGGTTGATTCCCTTGTCCTTGGATATCTCAACCTCGAGCGTGTGGTCGTCGACCAGATTGACGGTATGGCCCGGCAGCTCGGGCAGGCGCTCGATCGGATCGGCCAAATCGAGTATGAAGGTCTCTGTCTGCAGTTGGCCGAGCAGACGCTTCATGCTGGTGTTTTCGATGAGCTCACCGTGGTCGATGATGCCGATGTTGCGGCACAGGCTCTCGGCCTCCTCCAGGTAATGGGTGGTGAGGATGATGGTCGTGCCGCGCGCGTTGATTTCGCGCATGAATTTCCACATGGAACGCCGAATCTCGATATCCACCCCTGCGGTCGGCTCATCGAGGATCAACAGCCGCGGCTGGTGCACGAGCGCCCGGGCGATCATCAACCGGCGCTTCATGCCGCCGGACAGGTTGCGCGCCATGGTCTGGCGCTGCTCCCACAGCCCGAGCTGTTTCAGACAGCCTTCGGCGCGCTCGAAGGCCTCGCGGCGCTCGATACCATAATAACCGGCCTGGTTGACGACGATCTCCACGGCCGGCTCGAAGACGTTGAAGTTGAATTCCTGCGGCACGAGGCCGAGGTAGGTCTTGGCCTTGGGGAAATCGACGTCGATGTCGGTGCCGAAGATCTCGACCGTCCCGCCGGTCTTATTGACCAGGGAGGCGATGATTCCGATCGTAGTGGATTTGCCTGCACCGTTGGGGCCGAGCAACGCGAAGAAATCGCCTTCCTCGACGTCCAGATCGATCCCCTTGAGGGCCTGGAAGCCGTTGGCGTAGGTCTTGGTCAGATTGCGAATAGAGAGTGCTTTGGTCATGGCCTGGGAGGTTCGATGACCGTGGCGGGCAGACGACAAAAACCGGTGGGCGCGGCGCCGACGGACGCCCGCTAAGTTAACACGTCGTTGAACTGGAACGAAGCCGTGCGGGCCGGCCGGATTTGGCCGACCCGCAGGCCGTCGCGCTTACCAGCGCTTCTGCGGGCGCGGAGCGCGCTCCTGGGCCTCGTTGATGCGCAGGGCCCGGCCACCCATATCCTGGCCGTTGAGGGCCTGGATGGCGGCCTCGGCATCGGCCGCTTCCATCTCGACGAAACCGAAACCGCGCGGGCGGCCGGTCTCGCGATCGTTGATCAGTTTGACGGAATGGACGGCACCATGACGCTCGAAGAGCTCACGGACCTCGTCTTCCGAGGCGGTAAAGGGCAGGTTGCCAACATAAATGGACTTCATCTTCGTATCTTCACTCTAAAAATATCGGTCGGGATAAAACCCGGCCATCACACATTGCGCGTTCCGAATCGTCACCAGCGAGGCGGCGCAGCTGCCGCAAGTACCGGCCACAGAACGTTCGGCCCGCTCCGGCGGTCGTTCGCTTGTCTTCTAAATCAGGAGTATTCGAGGCGGAAGGTTTGACCAGGCGCATCGGCAGATAAAGAGGAAAGGTCCCGAACCTGGCCGAAGCATAGGACAAAACCTACACTGTGTATAGCCAAATTTTCACGGCGCCCGCCTGGCGCGGCAACTGTACAGCCCGGCGGGAACTTGGCATTCTCGGTTGACTCGAAGATCACATATCCACCGTATCCCAGGGGAATTGACATGGCCGATATCGGCAAAGATGGTGCCAACGCGGCGCCGGGGGCGATTTTTCTCAAGGACTACACGCCGCCGGCCTATCTGGTGGACACGGCCGAGCTGGACTTCGAGCTCGACGCCGAAACCACCACCGTACGCTCCCGGCTGAGCATGCACCGCAATCCCGTCGTCGCGCACGACGCCGCGCCCCTGGTGCTGGACGGCCAGGACCTGGAGTTGGTCTCGCTGACGCTGGACGGGCGCGGCCTGGAGGCCAACGAATATAAGGTGGGTGAGGAGTCACTCACCATCGAAAACGTACCCGAGCGCTTCACCCTGGAGGTCGAAACGCGCATCCATCCGGCGGCCAACACCGCCCTGGAGGGTCTGTACGCCTCGGGCGGCATGCTGTGCACGCAATGCGAGGCCGAGGGCTTTCGGCGGATCACCTATTATCCGGACCGCCCCGATGTGATGGCGGTGTTCACCGTCACCCTGCTCGCCGATCGCGAGCGCTACCCCGTGCTGCTGTCCAACGGCAATCCCTTCGAAAGCCAGGTGCTCGACGACGGCCGCCAGCGCGTGCGCTGGCACGATCCCCATCCCAAGCCGAGCTACCTGTTCGCCCTGGTAGGCGGCGCGCTCGACTACCACGAGGATCACTACACCACCTGCGGCGGGCGCGAGGTGACGCTGCGCATCTACGTCGAACCGCGCAACCTCGGCAAGTGCGAGCACGCCATGGCCTGCCTCAAACAGGCTATGCGCTGGGACGAGGAGACCTACGGGCGCGAGTACGATCTGGATGTCTTCAACATCGTCGCGGTGGACGATTTCAACATGGGGGCCATGGAAAACAAGGGGCTGAACATCTTCAACGCCGCCTGCGTGCTCGCCAGCCCCGAGACGGCCACGGACGACGACTACTACAACATCCAGGGCATCGTCGGCCACGAATACTTTCACAACTGGTCGGGTAACCGTGTGACCTGCCGCGACTGGTTCCAGCTCAGCCTCAAGGAAGGCTTCACGGTCTTCCGCGATCAGGAATTCAGCGCCGACATGAACTCGGCCGCGGTCAAACGCATCGGCGAAGTCAATATCCTGCGCACCCATCAGTTCGCCCAGGACGCCGGCCCGATGGCCCACCCGGTGCGCCCGGACTCCTATATCGAGATCAGCAATTTCTACACCGTGACCGTCTACAACAAAGGGGCGGAGGTCGTGCGCATGGTGCGCAATCTGCTCGGCGCCGAGGGCTTTCGCCGGGGCACGGATCTCTACTTCGAACGCCACGACGGCCAGGCGGTCACCACTGACGATTTCATCCGGGCCATGGAGGATGCCAACGAGGTCGATCTGACGCAATTCAAGCTCTGGTATGACCAGGCCGGCACGCCCGAGCTGCGCGTGCGCGCCGAACACGATCCGAACACCCGCACCTACACCCTGCACGTGCGCCAGAGCTGCCCCGCCACGCCCGGCCAGCCCGACAAGGCGCCCTTTCACATCCCGCTGGCGGTCGGTCTGCTCGACGCCGAGGGCAGGGAGCTGCCCTTGCGCCTGGCCGGCGAGTCGGCGCCGGTCAGCGGCACGCGCATGCTGGAGGTGCGCGAGGCCGAGCAGCGCTTCAGCTTCGTCGATATTGCCGAACCACCGGTCGCCTCGCTGCTGCGCGGCTTCTCGGCACCGGTCAAGGTGCTCATGGACCGCACGGACGCCGAGCTCGCCTTTTTGCTCGCCCACGACAGCGACGAGTTCAACCGGTGGGACGCCGGGCAACAGCTGGCGATCCATACGCTGCTGCGCCTCATTCCCGCCTGGCAGGCCGGGGAGTCGCTGGCGCTGGACGACGGCTTCGTCGATGCGTTCGGGCGCGTCCTGGCCGACCGCAGCGCCGACCCGGCGCTCGTCGCCCAGGCCCTGACCCTCCCTTCGGAGGCCTACCTCGCCGACCAGTGCGAGGTCGTCGACGTGGCGGCCATTCACGCGGTGCGTCAGTTCGCGCGCAAGCGCCTGGCCGAGGCCCTGCGCGAGCAATGGGAGGCGACGTACGCGGCGCTGGCCGACGACGGTCCCTATCGATTTACGGCCGAGGGGATGGCGCGGCGCTGGCTGAAAAACCTCGCACTGGGTTACCTGATGGAGCTCGACGAAGGCGCGGGGGACATCCAGGCCCGATGCCTGGACCAATTCGAGAGCGCCAACAACATGACAGACGCGCTCGGGGCGCTGGGCACCCTGGTCCATCACGATATCCCGGCGCGCGAACGGGCACTGGATGCGTTCTACGAGCGCTGGGAGGACGACCCGCAGGTCGTAGACAAGTGGTTCGCGCTGCAGGCCGGCTCGCGCCTGCCCGACACGCTGGCACGGGTCAAGGCCTTGATGAACCACCCGGCATTCAAGCTCACCAACCCGAACAAGGTGCGTGCCTTAATCGGCCGTTTCTGCCAGGGCAACCCGGTACGCTTTCATGCCGCCGACGGCTCCGGCTACGCCTTCCTGGCCGATCAGGTGCTGGCTCTGGACGGGCTCAACCCGCAGATTGCGGCTCGGCTGCTCGGCGCGATGAGCCGGTGGCGGCGCTACGACGAGGCACGCGGTGCGCTGATGCGCGCCCAACTCGAGCGCGTGCGAAGCCGCCCGGGGATATCCAAGGACGTTTACGAAATCGCCGCCAAGAGCCTCGATCAGTAAGGCGGTTCGATCACGCCCCGAGGATTATTCGGCTCGTCCCAGGGCGAGGCGCTGCACCGCCTCGGGGTCGTCCAGGAATTTTTGCGCAAGGATCAGGCTGGCCGCCGACCAGGTCTGATTGTAGTTGGCCCGCCGGCCGATGAAACGGCCGCTGCGCCCGTCGTAATACTCCGGCCAGCGATCGCCGGGCAGGCGATTGAAGGCCAACTCATAGCTGCGCCGCGCCAGATCCTCGCGCCCGACCGCCAGTGCGGCGGCCACGAAGGGCCACAGCAGAGTCGGCCAATTGCCCCCGTTGTGGTACGACCACGGCGTGTTCTTCGGGTCCGAGCCGGTCGACAGGTGCCACTCCTGCCCTTCCATCGCCGGATAACAAATCTTCACCGGCATGGTGCCGATCAGACTGTCCCAGCGCGTCTCGAATACCTGCATAATGCGTTCGGAATGGTTGCGCTCGGCGAGCCCGAACATCACCGCAAGCAGATTGCCCAGCGAGAAGAACCTGAAGTCCATGCGCCCGGGTCCCAGGTTGCCGACCAGGTAACCGGCCTCGTCGGGCAGCCAATCGACCACCCACTCCGGGATGCTCTCGGGATAGATGTTCAGCTGGTTGTTGCTGTCGTGGCCGAAGACCTCGGTGCGGTAGCGATGGATGTCGTTCAGACGCGCCAGGTCGAGCCAGTAAAAACGCCGCACGTAATCCGTGAGCAAATCCAGGCGCTTGGCCATCTGTTCCAATACTGGATGGCAATCCGGATCGTCGGCGTCCAGCAGCTCGCGCCCGACGTTCAGGATGGCGTAGAACAGCGATTGGATCTCCAGCGGATGGCCATACACACCCATACGCCGGTCGATCATGAACGAGGCGTCCGGCACCAGCAGCGTGGGAAAGACCTCAAAGTGGTCGCGCAGGCAGATGTTCATGATCATCCGGATGCCGCGCTGGACCTCATCGTCACGCACCAGGGAATCGTCGCCGCTGACGCGCGTATAGGCGGCCAATATCACGAGCCACCACATCATGGAATCGACCGGTGCGACGCGCCCGATGGCGCGATCGCCGAAGTCGGCGTGCACGTCCTGGCCGCCGTCTTCACGGAACGTGACGCGAAAGCTGGCCGGCATCACGCGGGGCAGCATCTGATGGCCTTCTTGCTCGGCCTGTTGGTCGCGCAGCGTCAGGATAATCTGGAGGAAGTTACGAACGATTTCAGTGTCGCCATCGAGCAGAAATACAAAGGCAGACGGGACAAAATCGCGAACAAAGCAATCGGCATAGTTGTCCGCGGGGGCATTGGGGTCATTGCTGGCGATGGTGCCGACGGCGCGGCCCTCGTAATAGACCTTGGCCTTATTCAACACCTCATAGGCTTGTGACAATACATCCGACACTGGCTCCTCCTTGCTCGACGGCACGCGGCCAACGTTGACGCAACCGGTTAGACAATGCAAGAGCGGCTCACCCGCCGACGGCACCAGAATACGCCATCGGACGGGCGGTGCGCCCCACCGTAGTGCGCGCCGGCATTCCAAACGGGCGAGTGGCCGCGAATCATCGTTGCCGGGCCGGGCCGGCCGCGTGGCACGGATAGTGCTTTGACAGTTTCATGACACTCGATGCTTGGCGACAACGCACCATCAACAACGCCATTCGCGCCACCGGCATCGGCCTGCACAGCGGCGAGCGCACGACGATCACTCTGCGGCCGGCACCGCCGGGAAGCGGCGTCGTGTTCCGACGCATCGACCGCGATCCGACGCGGACGATTCCCGCCAGGCTGTGCAACGTGAGCGATACGAATCTCGGTACGACCCTGGCCGTGGACGGCATCAGTGTCGCCACCGTCGAACACCTGCTCTCGGCACTGGCCGGTCTGGGCATCGACAACATCGGAGTCGACGTCGACGGACCCGAAATCCCCATCATGGACGGCAGCGCCTCGCCGTTCGTGTTCCTGCTCGAATCGGCGGGTATCCATGAGCAGACCGCAGCCAAGCGCTTCATTCGCGTGCGGCGATCGGTAACGGTGCGCGACGGCGACAAGTGGGCGAGTCTCGAACCCTATGCCGGCTTTCGCGCCGACTTCACCATTGACTTCAGTCACCCGGTTTTCGAAGGCCGCGGCCAGAGCCTGGTCATGGACTTCACGCGTCGCTCTTACGTCAAGGAAATTAGCCGTGCGCGCACCTTCGGCTTCCTGCGCGATCTGGAACGCCTGCGCGCCCAGCGCCGCGCCTTGGGCGGCAGCGTCGACAACGCGATTGTGCTCGACGAACATCGCGTCGTGAACCGCGACGGGCTGCGCTCGCGCGACGAGTTCGTGCGTCACAAGATTCTTGATGCGATCGGCGATCTCTCACTCCGGGGAGAGAGACCGACCGGCGGCATCCTCGGCGCATATACCGCCTACCGCTCGGGCCACGCATTGAACGTGGCCCTGCTGCGCGCCCTGCTGGCCGATCCCGATGCCTGGGAGGAGGCCACCTTGCAGGGGCCGGCCGCTGAGTTCGGATCAGGCCTGCCGCCCGGCACTCCGGTTTATGCCTACTGAGCGCGACCGCTCGGAAGGCATCAAGCGAGACTTGCGCGCACGCCGTCGAGCACGAATTGAACGGCCAGCGCGGCGAGCAACAATCCGAACAGGCGGCTGATCACATTCGTCCCCGTCTCCCCCAACAGTCGCATGATCCGCGACGCCAGCAGTAAGGACACCAGGGTCAGGCCCAGGACGCACAACAGCACGCCGAGCATGCCGAGGTGCACGGCCAAATCGTGAGGCGACGAGGCCATCAACAAAACGCTTGTCAGCGCTCCCGGCCCCGCGATGAGCGGAAAGGCCAGCGGGAACACCGTGATGTCGGGCCGGTGTTCGGCCTCGATCTGCTCGCGAACGGTGGTCGAACGAAGACCCGATTGACGTGCGAACACCATGTCGATGGACAGGAGAAACAACAACACGCCGCCGGCGATACGAAAGGCCGGAATGCCGATGCCCAGGCGCATCAGCAACTCGTCCCCGATAAGGAAAAACACAACCAAAATCGCTGTCGCCAGCGCGCAGGCCCTAAACGCCGTGCGCCGCTGATCCCGGTGCGGCGCATCACGGCTGAGCACCCAGAACAGCGCTGCCACCCCGATGGGGTCGACGACAATAAGCAGTACGACGAAGCTGTTGGCCAGTATGTCCATGCATCGATTATAGCCGGCCGCCGTGCGGGCACCGGCCGGTGGCTTGCCGGGCCTTGCGATCCGCGCTAGTGTCATGACTCCCTGACAAGACGCGGAGCGCGACGATGCGGGACAATGGATTCGGCTGGCAAGGGTTCGGCCTGCGTTTCCTGGCGGCGGTGCTACTCGTTTTCGCCACCTACAACCCGGAAGGCTTTTCCTATTTCCATTGGGCGGTACGCCACCTGCCTGAGGTCACCGCGCTCAAGGCCTTCGCCGGTGTCGTTCTGTTGATTGGATGGGCCATCTTCGTTCGCGCCTCGCTGCGTTCACTCGGTTTCGTAGGCTTGAGCCTGGCATTGGCGTTTTTCGCGACCCTCATCTGGCTCGTCGTCGATACGGGCCTTATCCCGGCTCACAGCCTCCGGGCCGTGACGTATATCGTGCAGGCCGCGCTCGCCGGAGTGCTGACCGCGGGTCTGTCCTGGTCCCACATACGCAGGCGCCTGAGCGGCCAAATAGATGCCGACGACGTCGACCAGCTCTAACGCATCGGCGGTCGGCCCACTCGGCGGTCCGAGGTAGCGACCATGGCCGGTTCCATCTCGATACGACGCAGCCTGCTCACCAACCTGCTGCTGGTCATCGTGCTTTTGAGCGGCGCCATCATGGCCGCGACCTTCGTCGCGTCGAACCGTGCGGTCAGAGCGCTGTCCAAATCCATCATCGAGCGCACCATCGACTTGACCGACAGCCGCCTGCGGCGGTTTTTCGATCCGGTCGTCACGGACCTGGGACTGATGCGCGAGTGGGGCAGGCGCGGGCTGCTCGACATCGATCGGCCGCGCCCGCTCAACCGACTTCTGGTGCCGCTGATGCGCCGCAATCCTCAGGTTTCCTCGTTGGTCATCGCCGACACCCGCGGTCACGAGTACATGCTGCAGCGCCGTGACGGGCATTGGTACAGCCGACAGACACGGCGCGACGAGTGGGGCGATCGGACTCGCTGGCTGGAATGGACGGACGCGGACCCAACGCCCAAGGTCAGCTGGAAGACCCTGGATTACGACCCGCGCCAGCGTCCTTGGTTCAAAGGGGCACTGCAACAGCGCAAGCTCCAAGAGCGCTCGTCGGGATCGGCAAGATCGGATACGCGGGTCTTCTGGACCCGCCCGTATACCTTCTATACGACACAACAGCCGGGCCTGACGGCGTCTATCGCCTACGACGCCGATGGGCGCGAACATGTGGTCGGTTTCGACGTGGCGCTGAGCGACTTGTCGAAGTTTACCGCCGGGCTGAAGGTCAGCCCCAACGGGCGCGTCGTGGTGCTCAGCGACGACGGGCGCGTGATCGGCCTTCCCAATGAAGCACGTTTCGATACGTCCGCGAAGCGTCGGGCCGCGTTGCTCAAGCAACCTGCCGCACTGGGCATCCCGTTGGCCGCCGATGCCGCCCACGCCTTTGCCAACCGCAGCCTGTACGAAACCGGCCCGCTGCGTTTCGTCAGCGGCGATCAGACCTGGTGGGCCGAGGCCCGTCCATTCGACCTCGCCGGCAACCGGACCGTGTGGTCGGTGGTACTGGTGCCCGAGTCGGACTTGCTCGGGCGCTTGGTCGAGGTGCGCATTTGGATCGTGCTCATCACGCTCGGCGTCATCGCGATCGCCGTGGTACGGGCCATCGGCCTGTCGCGCCGCTACAGCCAACCACTGCAGGTTTTGGTTCAGCAAAGCGATCGCATCAGTCGCCTCAACCTGTACAAGGGCCGACCGGTGGAGTCGAGCGTCACCGAAGTTCGGCAGCTCGCCGAAGCGCACGAGCGCATGCGCGAATCGCTGCAGACGCTGCTCAAGCTCGAGCGCGACCTTCAGCTGGCGCGCGACATTCAGCAGCGTACCCTGCCGGCGAATTTACCGACGCTGAGCGGTTACGCGCTGGGGACCTGGAGCGAGCCGGCCGAGGAGACGGGCGGCGATACCTTCGACGTGATCGGTTACTGCACGGACGAGGCCGGTCGACGCCTGTGCAGCGATCGCGCCGAAGCAGCGGTGCTGCTGCTCGCCGACGCGACCGGCCACGGCATCGGCCCGGCGCTGTCGGCCACTCAAGTGCGCGCCATGCTGCGCATGGCCGTACGAACCGGTGAGGACCTGCACCACATCGTGCACCATCTGAACGACCAGCTTTGTGCCGATCTGCACGGAGGGCGATTCATTACGGCCTGGCTCGCCACATTGGAACCGGCCGCGCACACCCTGACCGCCTTCAGCGCCGGTCAGGCCCCCATTCTCCACTATCGTGCCGCCACCGCGAGCTTCGACGAGCTCGGGGCGGACAGTCCGCCGCTCGGCGTGCTGCCCGAGCTCGACGTACGGGTCGGCCCGCCGCTTGCGCTCGAGCCGGGCGATATCGTCGCGGTGATCTCTGACGGTGTCTACGAGGCGGAGAGCGACCGCGGCGAGGCGTTCGGCCTGGAACGGGTCAAGTCGATTATCGCCGAACATCACGCTGAATCGCCTCAGGCGCTGGTCGACCGACTGCGCTCGGCATTGGCCAACTTCACCGACGGCCGCGCCGCGGGCGACGACCGCACCGCCCTGCTTATCCAGCGCAGTGCCTGATTGGCCGCGCAGGTCGGGATTGGCAGGCACAAGGCGATCCGCCCGGCCCTGCTCGTCGGTCGGGGCCGGCGCCACCAGGCGAGATTGGTGTGTTACCAGCGGTTGCGCTGAGGACGCGGCGAGCGCGGTTGCGCCTCGTTGATGCGCAGTGAACGTCCGCCGAGCTCTTTACCGTTGAGTTCCTGGATGGCGGTGGCCGCGTCGGAATCGCCCATCTCGACGAACCCAAAACCGCGCGGGCGTCCGGTCTCCCGATCGGAGATCAGCTTGACGGAATGCACGGCACCGTATTGGCCGAACAGGTCACGCACCTCGTCCTCTGAGGCAGTGAACGGCAGATTTCCTACATAGATTGACTTCATGATTGCGACTCGCTTTTCACCAAACGGTCCGCACGGGAACCGTGTCTTGACGCTCGACAGGTGCCTTGGATTGGTTCGAACGAAAGACGCGCGCGAAACGCCCCACCGGCACTTTCCCCAACGGCCATTCGCCTTCCCTTGATACCGACATCGTCGCGACCGAGAGGCTGGTTTCCTGAGGCCCGCATCGAACACCGGGCGCACTGCCAACCAAAGCGCGTTTGGCCAAATCAAAAATTAGCCTACCCCAACTTTTGCGACGTTTACAATCGCCGAGTCCGTGACAATGTTCGCATCGAACGCGGCGTCCGGTTTCGTTCGATGCAATTAGCAAGCCATGGAGAACGCCTGTCGTCAACCTGGTGAGGGCATTTCCCTCGGCGGTTGCGGCGCGATCAATTCGGGTGCATCCCGGCGCGGATTATTGACGGCGGTGGAGACCGGACGGGCGATCAAGGTCTCGCAGTCACCGTCGCCGAGCAGGGCCAACAGGGCGCGCGCGTCGCGGCGCGCGGGATCGAGCCAGCGTCCGTAATGCTGGGGATAGACGATCAAGGGCATACGATGGTGGATCGCCGTGAGCGAGGCGTTGGCCGTCGTGGTAACGATGGTGCAAGACTCGAGCATCTGCCCCTCGGCCCCGCGCCAACGCTCCCACAGACCGGCGAAGCCGAAGGGGCGTCCGTCGGCGCGCGTAACCCAGTAGGGCTGTTTGCGACCGGCAAGGCGCCGCCATTCGTAAAACCCGTCGGCCGGGATCAGGCAGCGGCGGCGGCGCAGGGCGTCGCGAAACGACGGCTTGGTGGCGAGCGTCTCGGCACGGGCATTGATGAGGCGCCGACCGATTGCCGGATCCTTTGCCCACGTGGGGACCAGCCCCCACTGCAACGAATCAAGACGGCGTACGCCGTCATCGGCACATCGCACGACCGCCACCGCCTGACCGGGGGCGATGTTGTAGCGCGGCGTCAGGGTCGCCGGCGTGTGCGGCAGATCGAACTGCGCGGCGACAATCTCGACCGCCGCCGCCAGGGTATAGCGTCCGCACATCGATCGGCGCGCTCAGTCCCGACGAACCGCGGGGTTGGGGCGCGCCCGGTGCTTGGCGCACAGGATCACTGCGCCGAGCCGGAAACGGGATCGGCGCCGAGCTCCAGTATGAGGCGGGCCAGGCGTCGAGCCTGGACGCGCGTCGCGAGCCCCGGCGGCATGCGCCCCACGCCCTCGGCGATCCGGTCGCTCAGCCGCGTCGCGGCGTCGGGGGCGGCGCCTGCGGAACGGGCCATTGCGCGAAACGACGGACCGAAGCGTTGGGCGTCGACCGCATGACAACGCAGGCAGGACAGGCGTTGGTCGGATATGTAATGCAGCAGCGCCTGCTCCGCGCCCTGTGGCTCCCGGGCGGAGGAGCCGGCGGTACTGTCGGGCGCACGCGCCGAGCCCTCTCCGCCCATCGCCCCGCCCATCATTCCGCGCCCCATCATTCCGGCGAGGCGCGTCGGCGCCGGCCGCTGGCCCGCGCGGGCCGCGCATCCCAACAGCGCCCCGACACCGATGATGACCGAGACCATAAACGCCCAGCGAAATGACATTCGTCCCATGACGCGACTACCTCTTCAACACCCCGGCGGGGTCTTTATACAAGCATAGCGCGACGGATGCGGATGCGCCGATGACCGAACGCGCCGGCGCGGCTCAGGAGGTCGAAGCCGGCTCGTGCAGCCCTTGCGCGAAGTATTGCTCGAGGTACTCGGAAAAACCGATACGGTCTGCAGCCTCGATTTCCCGCTGACGCTGCAGCGAGTGCTCGGCCGCACCGCTCAGGAAGGCCTCGCGCTCCGGATCCAGGGCGGAGGTCTCGAAGTAGCGGTGGTGCTTTTGCGACATGCGCTGGGCGAAATGATAGAAACCCTCGCGGTTTTCCCGCATCTCGGTAAGCATGCGTGCCGACGGGGTCAGGGCCGGGTCCTCCAGCGCGGCGCGCTGGCGGCGCAAGCTGGCGCTGTAGGGGCGCTCGCGCGACTCGCCATCGAGCGCCTCGCATACCCCGGCCATGGCATCGAGAAGCTCGAGCCCCCACTCGCGCAGACGAAGCATCTGGCCGCCGCGCTCCAACTGGAGCTGGGGATCGCGGCCGCGGTGCGCCGCCTGGTTCTGGTTGCGGTCGATCGCAAGCGCCTCCTCGTGCGAAATCCGCGGACTGTCCTGCAGCAGGCAGAACACCATCAGCGCCTCGAGGAAATACAGCTGGTCCTCGCTGATGCCCAGGGGGTCGAAGGCGTTGACGTCCAGCGAACGCAGCTCGACATAGCGTATACCGCGGCGTTTCAACGCCAGGGTCGGTTTTTCGTTGTCCTCGAGCACCTGTTTGGGACGTACGGTACTGTAGTACTCGTTTTCGATTTGAAGCATATTGGCGTTGAGCTGGCGATACTCGCCGTCGACGAACACGCCGATGCGCTCGTACTCGGGGCTCGGCGTCTCGATCGCGCAGGTCAGGCTCTCGACGTAGCTGTCCAGGCTGTCATAACAGGCCTTGATGCCGATCTCGCCTTCGCGGTTGTTCTGATAACCGATGTCGCCCATGCGCAGGGAGGTGGCGAACGGTTCGTAGAATGTGTTGGCGTCGAACTCGGGCAGGTGGGTGCGCAGGCCCTCGAGGAAGGACTTGCACACGGCGGGGGACACACCGAACAAATAGGGCACCAGCCAGCCATAGCGCTGCAGGTTGCGCACCATCCCCATATAGGCGCGGTCGGTGAATTCGCGCAGGGATCCCTCACCGCCTTCGAGCGCGTGATAAGCGACCCAAAATTCGTCCGACAGCGAATAGTTGAAATGCACCCCGGCGATGACCTGCATCATCCGACCGTAGCGATAGCCCAATCCGCGGCGGTAAACGGTTTTCATCATTCCGATGTTCGAGCTGCCGTATTGGGCGATGGGGATGCTCGACTCGCCCGCGAGCACACAGGGCATGCTCGTGGCCCACAACAACTCCTCGTCCAGCCGGTCGTAGACGAACTTGTGCAGGTCATGGAGAAAGCGCAGCGCCTCGCGCGGATCGGATGAGGGAGGCGTAATGAACTCGAGCAGCGCTTCGGAGTAGTCGGTGGTGAGGTATGGATTGGTCAGCGCCGAACCCAGCGCAGCCGGGTGAGGCGTTTGCGCAATGCCCCCCGTACTGGCAACCCGCAGACTCTCCTTCTCCAGGCCGATGTTGCTGTCGTGCAGTAGACCGGCCTGACCGGCGTCAATCAGCCGCGCCAGGCGCTGTTCGGCGGTGTGATACAAGATGGTGGTTTCCCGGATCGGATGGGCGACAGGATGCGTAGTTTACTGCATGCGGGCGGGTGACACCACGACCCGGCCCGGGGGCGCGGCCAAAGACACTGTCTTGACGAAAAACTGAGGGACGCGCGGGCATAAGAAAGGCCGAAGCGGGGCCGCGCAGCGGCACCGGTTCGGCCAAATACCCACTATACCAACGAGGTCACCCTTACTTCGCCACGGCAACTCTTCTCTCAACGGGAATCGGCGCAAGGAATGCGCCGGATCAGCCAGCCCCGGTCACGACCTTACCGCCGCGTACAAGCCGGTCGAGCTGGGCGCGGCGCCGGCTGAGACAGTGGCGCAGCAAATAGCAGGCCCAGCGCGATTCCCTATCGTCCGGCGCCCCGGCCAGCAAAGCCTCCAACTCGGCTATCTCGCGGCGCAGCCCCTGCGGTGAAGTCATAAAGACGTCCCTGTCGTCCCTGTGTACTTCGCCCCCCTATATTCCAAGATGGCATGCTCCCTGTTCACGCCTTTGAGCATAGCCACCCGCGGCGGCGCCGGGCATAGGACAACGCCTCGAATTCGTGTAGGAAATTACTGACACGAGGTGCCCGCAGCGCTCAGTGCGCCATGGCCAACCCGCCTCCGGGGCCGCCGCCAGGCGCCCGGGCCCGATCGGGCGCCGTTTTCGAATGGGAGCGGATGTACTGTTCGATCAGCTTGACCGGCACGGCACCGACCTGCTGGACCCGCAGCTCGCCGCTGGGGTCGTAGATAAGGAAGGTCGGCGTGCCGAACCAGGGCCGACCCGTGAGCTCACCGAACAGCTCGGCCACCGCCTCGGGTTCGCCGATCAGGCTGGGGAACGTGACATGGTGGCGCCGAATGAACGCCTCGGCGTCGGCTCTGCCGGCCCAGCCGTCCATGCTGATGCCCAGCACACTGGCGTCCTGGTCGCGGTGCGTGTTGTAGAAGTCGACGTAGCTGTGAGCCTCGGTATTGCAGACGCCGCAATCGGACGCCCAAATCATCACCACCAGCCATTTTCCGTGACCGGTGTAGTCGGCGATCGTGCGCGGCTGACCGTTGAGATCGCGCAGTCCGGGCGCGGCTGCGGCGGGTGCGGCGAGGGCTGCAGCCAGCAGGGCGGCGCAGCTCAGCAAGACGGCCGGCGAGCGGGTAAGGCGGTGAACAATGGGCATGGCGGTTTCCTCGCGGGGTGCGAATTGACGGGATATTAATCTTTGGACCGGAAAAAGTCCTCACTGTTGCAGCCGCGCCGGCGGCGCCGGGACGTCCCCCGGCATTGATCCATGTCAATGCGCGCCGGCGGCGCGCACGGCATTATTTCCCCCACATCCTCCTTATTGTGTTTCTTGGTGTGATTGTCTTTCCACCCGCCGTCCCCTGGCGGGTGTTTTTTTATAGCGAGTCCAAAATCCGCTGGCGAACCTGTCGATATTCCCGGTCGGTAACCAAACCCTGGTCGTGCAGGCGGCGCAGGCGCTGCAGGCGCCGGGCGGTCGAGTCCGCCGAGCCCCCCGGGGGCGGGGATGCGCGAGTGCCGGTATCCGCCGGTGCGGATGTGCCGGCGGCGCCGGGCTTGCAGTCCAGGCTGACGTGAATCGGCTTTGACAGGACGGGGTCGCTGACCGGCATCTGCACGGGACGGCAACCGGCCTTGCGCAGGGTCAACGTGCCGCTGACGCGATATTCCATGTTGCGCCAGTGCGGGGGAAACGCATCGTCGCGAACCACCGTGAGCGGCGTCACGCCAAGCCTGCGCCCATCGGCCAGGGCCGTCGCGCCCGGGGGCGTGGTGTCGATGGTGACCGTGGCGCCGCCCCCGCCCGGCGTGCCGGCACAGCCGCCGCTCAGGGTGAGCGTCCCCAACAAAGCCGCACCCAACCCGATCCGAACGGCGCGTGCCCGGCCCAATCCGCTAGCTCGAAATGTGTCGTTACCCATGGCGTGCCCCCTGTATGCCATTGCCGCGCCCGCTTGGCGCCGAGGTCGGCTAACATAACAAAAGCGCCGCCATATAACCCACTGGCGATGCCGCTCGGCAGTGCAACTGAGCGATGGGAGTGACAGGCGCGGGCAGGACGGCAACGAGCGCGACCGAGCCTTTCGGCGCCCGGGCGCGGAGCGACTGCCGCGAGGGGCGGGGGACCGAGGGGAGCCGCCAGCCCGATCGCGCGGCCCGGGCCGATGAGTACGCGCGCCTTAGCAGGTCGGGCGCGACAACCAGTGATCGATGATGGCGCCGATATCGGCGTGCTCGCCGAAGACCTGGCGCAGGCGCTCACGCAGGAGCACCTCGAAAGTGGCGTCGGGCGGGGCGCCGCGCTGACGCTCGCTGAGATACAGCCGCAGTCCCTCCCATCCCTTGAGCACTTCGCCCAGCATGTCGTCGAAAAGCCCGCCCCAACCATCCAGCGGGATGGCCTCACCTGAAATCTGCATTGGCGACCTCTTTGCGCGATCAACCGCGCCTTTTTCCACATCTCAGGTGACAATAACGGACATCACAACAGGGACATGAAATTTCCAGCAGATTGGTGTGTCAATTTGTGAAGGAGTTCTCATCGCGGCCGGCTGCGCCGTCTGTCAGGACGACGCCTCGTCTGAGTCCGCGGCATCGACCGGAGGGTGGCCCAGTTCCTCGCGGCTCATGATATGAACCGTCTCGTGCACCTGCGAATACACGACGAAGGCCTGGCCGTTCTCCAGCTGGGAACGCACGTGCGCCACCTTCTCGGCCAGGCTGTACTCGCGCTCCCCATAATCGGTGCCCTCGCCGAGGACGTATTGCTCGATGATCGCCTCGAGCAGCTCGGGGCGGATTTCGCTTACGGGAATGATCAAGGGGGATACTCCTGCCGGGCGAGGCCGCGCCGAGTCAACACCAGTGGTTAAAGGGCGGTCGCCGCGCGGTCGTTAACCACCCTAGACCCATCGGATCGGGAACCAAGTATGTCGCAGCCACCATCGATACTGATCGCCGAGGACGTAGGAATGGCCGGCGAGCTGCTGCGAGCCATCGTCGAGAATGCCGGCGCCGTCGTCACCGCCGTGGTCACCGACGGCGAGGACGCCGTCGAGACCTTCCGCCAGCGGCGCCCGGATATCGTGTTCGTCGATATGTTCATGCCGAAAATGAATGGCCTGGAAGTGCTGCGCGCGATCCGCGCGATGGATCCCATGGCCTTCGTCGTGCTGGTCAGCGCCGAAGCCCCGATGGCGCGCGTCAAGGAGGCACACGAACTCGGCGCGCAGGCCTTTCTGGTCAAGCCCGTGCGCCTGGCCCAGGTTCGGGCCCTGCTCGAGCAGTTTGCCCGCATCCAGGGCTGGTCCCGAGGGCATGCCAACTCCTGAGCCGCGCCCGTCTGGCGCGGCGATCAGCCGGGCCGCTTCGGCAGCGCCGCGCGCAGGCTGGCGGCGCATAGGCCGCGCTCGTCGGCATTGAGCTCTGCCGCGAACTCCAATTCGCGTCCGTGACTGCGCAGCGCGATGCGCGGGGCGTGGCTGGGCGTGTAGCCGGGACGCACGACGAGCTGCGTCCAGACGCGCGGCAAGCGCACTTCCTGTTCGACCTGCCGACGCCCGCGCTGAATGATTACCTCGCTGTCGGTCAATGTCACCACCTCGCGCCGGCACAGCCGCAGCGCGGTGAAATACAGGCCGGCGCCCAGCGCCAGAAAGGCCAGAGCCGTATAGGGCAGGACGATCCAGAAGCCCAGCCAGCTCAGGCCCAGACCGATCAGCAGCATCGGAATCCCCAACAGCCACCACAGGAGCTTATTGGCCTGCCACGACAGGGATCGGTTCGGCAGCAAAGACCAGTGGCCCGTCCCCGTCTCCTCGTTCCAGTGTCGTTCGATCATCGTCATGCCCTGCATATCGGCGCCCGACGCCGCCGGCCTCGCAGGCCCGGCGTCCTCCCCACGGCGATCGATATCTTACCCGCAGGAACCGGTGGCCGATCAATGCCTCCGGGTCCGATCCTGCAAGCCCGCCCATTAAGAATCACTCTAGCAGACACGGGCCGCCGCGGGTGCCGCGTGCCGGCGCGCCTTTGCCGAACCCGGCCGATGCATTAAGCTGGCGGCCAACGTCACGCTCGGAGACCGCTCCCATGCCCACCCAGCCACACCCAATGCCGTCGCGTCCGCACCCCACCGTCCGGCTGGCCGCCGCATTGCTCCTGCTGCTGGCCTCGGGCCCCGGCTGGTCGGCGAACAGTCCGGCGCCGGCCGCGACCATCGAGGTGACCGGCTCCGGGGAGGTCTTCGCCAAACCCGATATGGCCGAGATCCAGATCGGTGCCGTCTCGGAGGCCGAGACCGCCTCGGCCGCGCTGGCACACAACAACGAGGCGATGACACGGCTGCAGGCCCTGATGAAGGCTCGCGGCCTGGCGCCGGCGGACGTGCAAACCGGCGAGTTCTCGGTCACGCCGAACTACCGCAGCGACAAGGGCGGCCCCAGGCGCCTGGTGGGCTACCGGGTCACTCACCAGCTGCGGGTCACCGTACGCAAGCTCGCGGGACTGGGCGGCCTACTCGACGCCGTGGTCAACGTCGGGGCGAACCGCATCAGCGGCATCCGCTTTGCCGTCAGCGACACGGCGGCCCTGCTCGACCGGGCACGCCGGCACGCCATGGCCGATGCGCGCCATCGGGCCGAGGTCTACGCCGCCGGCGCGGGACTGCGCCTCGGGTCCGTCACCCACATCACCGAGCGAACGAGCGGCGGACCGCGCCCCATGGCAATGGAAGCCGGAGCGCTGCGCGCGGTACCGCTCGCCCCCGGTCAGGTCACGCTGCGCTCGACGGTCAACGTCAGCTTTGCGGCGACTCCCCGTCAGTAGGACCGCCGCCCGGACCGGTTGCATGCTGGCGGCCGGTTTCGCCGCCTCGCACCACGTGCACCTTGGCCACCTCGCCGGTGCCGGACGCCATCCCGCCGTCCGGTACGGACGGCGGGATGGCGTCCGGCCCGCGCAGTACGAAGATCCGGTGGCCGTTGATCATTGCCGAGACGTCGCTGCCACTGCCGAGCAGGTCGTGGACGAAGACCGCCACCACGTGCAGCAGGACGAAGCCGCCGATGAAGGGCGCCATAGCGGCATGCGCTTCGGACAAGGAGAGCCCGGCCAACCGGTAGGGGGCATCGAAGGCCAGGCCGGTCACGCCCTGCAAGCCCAACACCGCGAACAACACGAGGTAGATGGGCCCCCACAGCGGATTGTGCGCATACCAGGACGGCAGCGGAAAGCGGCCGAGGCTGACGTAGCAGCGCACTGTCGCGGCCACCGCGCGCCACTGCCCCTTGGGGGGCAGGCAGTCGCGCCAGTTCGCGGCCCCGACGCCCAGCAACAGCAGATAGACGCGCAGTACCAGTGCGGCGATCAGCACGTATCCGGCAACATAGTGGAAATCGGCCGCAGAGCCTGCGTACGCGCCGCCGGCCCGCAACAGCCAGCCCGTGGCCAACAATACCAGGGCGGCGGCCGCCATCAGCCAATGGCTCAGGCGCACCGGGGCCGACCAAACCTTCACGCGTTTTATCGTCTCGGCCTGCATCGGCGGGCAACCTCTCGTGGCGGGACCGGCACCGGGCCCCTTCGACAAATCAAGGGGCGTGCACCGGGTCACACTTGTTATGATAGCGGCTTGCTAACGTTAGTCCCATCGGGTCTCCAACCGCCCGCGCCGGACCACGCGTTCCAGAGATCACTGCCAAGAAACGACGCCCAGGAGCGAAGGGACACCGGACATGTTCCGCTTAATCATCACTCGCGACACAGAAACGGTCAACGAGGCCCTGTTCGATCAGGGCGAAGTCACCATTGGCCGTCAACAGGACAATGACATCTGCTTGCAGGACACCACGGTCAGCGGCCACCACGCACGGTTGGTGGAGCGGGACACCGGCGCGATGCTCGAGGACCTGGGCAGCACGAACGGCACATATGTGGACGGTAAGCGGGTCCAGCGCTGCGACCTGCGCGGCGCTGAGATTATCGTCATCGGCAAGCACAAGCTCGAATACCAACCCATTCCCGCCGACGTGGAAGGCGAGCGGCGCGACCCGACGCAACAGCTCGACCGCAACGAGCTCGAATCGTTGATTGCCACCGCCATGGGCAATCAGTCGCGCTCGGCGACGCTGCGCAATGCGACGACCAAGACGCTGAATTGGATTGCGCAGGACAGCGGCGGCACCTGGTGGGGCTTTGAAAACCGTCCGGAGTGCAAAGACAACGGCTGGGTCGACCCGCAAGGCGGCCACCGTATCCGCCTCAAAAACGAGCGCGCCAACGGCGCCTGGCAGGACACCCTTCAGAAGATTTAGCCCATACGCACTGCGCCCGGTGGCGCTTCAGGGGTCTTCGGGCGGTGCCACGATGGCCGCTTCGTACGGATGGCGCCGGGTGATGAGGCCGCTGTACTCGAAGACGTCGAGCAGCGTCTCATAGGCCTCGCGGCTGATGGCCGGGTCCGGGGCCCAACAGCCCAGGCGCTGATACGCGCCTATCGTCTCGGTCAGCACATCGCGGTCGATCCCCGGGAAGTATTCGGCCTCGGCCTCGGCCTCGGCGATCTCGCCGGCCGGCGCTTCGATGACGTATTCGCGGGCCCGACGGTAGGCCCGCATAAAGGCACGCGCCATGTCGGTCTCCAGCCAGCTCGGGGCGGCACACAGGCTGCTGAAGGCCACCGGCCCGATGGCCTTGCCCACCGAGGCGACCACGTGGCCGATACCCTCCCTTTCCAACTGCTGGGGCGCCGGGCCCTGCTGGTGAACGTAGTCGCCCTGTCCGGCCCGAAACGCGGCATCGATGGCCGACACGTCACCGGCGTCGATCGCCTCGATGGCCTGGAAATCCACGCCCTTTCGGTGACAGGCGTACTTGAACATCGCCAGCGGCTGAAAGAAGTGGTCCACCAGTACGCGCCGTCCCACCAGGCGATCCCAGCTGAAGTCCGGCTCGGGCTCGCGGCCCGCGAGGAAGAACCCATCGCGCTCGTTGATCTGCGCAAAGTGCACGAACCCCGGCGTCTCGCCCCGCTCGAGCGCGGGAAAGCTGGTCGCCACCGCCGACTGGGCGACGTGGACCGTCCCTGCGGCGATTCCTTCCGCGACGCTGTCCCGCGCCGGGGCCACCGTGTAGGTCGGCGACAGCCCCTCCTCGCGCAGGAAGCCGCCCGTGATGGTGGAGATGAGCGGGCTGTAGAACGCCGAATGGCGCAGCACCATGATGTGAATAGGCGTCATGTCCTTCCCCTTTGCCGTTGCGGGCTCGCGGTCGTGACGGCCAGAGTAAGGCGGGCACGCAATCCGCGTCCACCCTCCGGCCCCTGCAATTCCCACCGGCGGTGCGCGCGGCGCAGCCTCGCGCTATAATCGCCGCGGTCCGAGGCAGCTACCGACCGCCGTGGCTGCCCAACGGAAACCGAGCGCCCCATACCCGCGCGACTTGTTGAACCCACAGCCACAGTCCGAATAGCGCCCCATAGGTAGCCCTGACTCCATGTCCCTGTCGACCGCGTTCCGCTGGCCAACCGCGGCCCCGCTGGCTGTACTGCTCGGCGCGTTGGTCCTGCCCGTTGCCGCGCCCGCCGCATCGCCCGCCAAAACGCCCGAGGTGCGGCCGCACACCCACACCGAGCACCTGTCCAATCAGGTCGATATCGAGGTCACGAGCTTCCCCGCCCGGCAGCCGGCCCGCGCCTCCGACACGGGTCGATTCCTGCTGCTATGGATCGCGCCGAGCTTCGGCTTCAACGGCGAGCAGGCGCGCATGGCCGAGCGGCTCGCCGCCGACGGCGTGGAGGTGTGGCAGGCCGACGTGGCCGAGGCCCTGTTTCTGCCCCGCGGCAGCCCCAGCATGCGCAAGCTCGACGGACGCTATGTGGCCGATCTGGTCGAGCGAGCCCATACGGCGACCGGCAAACGTATCGTCCTGGTCAGCAGTTCCTACGGCGCCATCCCCGTGCTGCGCGGAGCCCGCGTGTGGCAAAGCCGCGCGCCGAAGACACCGATGCTGGCCGGGGCGATCCTGTTCTCCCCCAATGCCTACGCCACGGTGCCCTCGCTCGGCCTGCCGCCCCAGTACGTCCCCATCGTGCGCTCGACCAACATCCCGATCGCGATCTTCCAGGGAGGGATCAACGGCAACCGCTGGCAGCTGCCGCAGCTCATCGACGCGCTGCGCAGCGGCGGGGCCACGGTGTATACCGAGATCATGCCCGGTATCACCGGCCTGTTCTTCCATCACGAAGAGCACCACGAGGCGCTGGCGCGGGAATTCTCGCGCGCACCGCGGCGCATCGAGCGCGTGCTGCCGCTGCTCGCCGCCGCCCCGGTGCCGCTCGAGGCTCGGCCCCTGGCCGGCGCCTCCAAGCAGTTGGGTCGCGGACTGGACGCCGAGCTCAAGCCCTTTCACGGCGACCCGCACCCCCAGACGCTGCGCCTGCACGACGCCAAGGGACACCTGCACGTCATCGATCACTATCGGGGTCGGGTTACGGTCGTCAATTTCTGGGCCAGCTGGTGTTCGCCCTGCGTCAAGGAGATCCCCTCGCTCAACCGCCTGCGCAAGGCGATGCGCGGCGAGCCCTTCAAGCTGGTGTCGGTCAATTACGCCGAGGGCGCCAAGGCCATCCGCGACTTTCTCGACAAGGTCGACGTCGATTACCCGGTTCTGATCGACCGCGACGGCAAGGAGGCGGCGAAGTGGAACGTCGTGGTCTTCCCCTCGACCTTCGTCATCGGACCGGACGGACTGATACATTACGGGGTGAACGCGGGTCTGGAATGGGACCAGCCGCAGGTGATCGCAACGCTGCGCCGTCTGGCCAAAAATCAGGGTCGAGGTGCGAGGGCGACGGACTGAGGACTGAGGACTGAGGACTGAGGACTGAGGACTGAGGGCTTAGGACTCGGAGGCGAGGGCGAGGCAGCGTTCGCGCAGGCGCCCGCCAACGCCGAGCTCGCGAAACAGGCGCGTGAGGGCGGCACGGCGCGGGCCCTCCCAGGCGAGGTGCGCGGCATCGCAGCGAATGCGCGCGCCCGTGTGCAGCGTCGCCAGTTGCAGGCTGAGCAAGGCCTGCTCGCGGTGCGCGGCCAGACGTTCGGCCAGGCGCGCCGCCCCGCGCAGCTCGAGCGCGGGCACGCGATGCAGGTGCTGATAGATGCCAGCCAGCGAGTCGAAGCATGCCAGCAGTGCGCTCGCCGCCTTGGGACCGACGCCGGGCACGCCGGGAATATTGTCAACCGCGTCGCCCACCAGCGCGAGATAGTCGGCGATCTGCGCTGGTAACACTCCGAAGCGCTCACGTATGGCCTTGCGGTCCAGGCGCGGTCCGTCGAGGCCGTCCCACCAGCGATCCCCTGGGCCGACCAGCTGCGCAAGGTCCTTGTCGCGCGAGACGATTACCAGACGAAAACCCTCGGCGCGCAGCCGGCTGGCCGCAGTGGCGATGAGGTCGTCCGCCTCCAAGCGGCCGCTGGCGTAAGTGCGAACCCCCATCGCTCGCGTCAGGCGCTTGCACCAGCCGAACTGACGCTCCAGTTCCTCGGGCGGCGAGGCCCGGTTGGCCTTGTACTCGGCATACCAGTCATTGCGAAACGAGCTGGTCAGCGATTCGTCGAAAGCGGCCGCGACATGGCTCGGGCGTTCGCGCTCGAGCAGACCGCAAAGAAACTGCCCATAGCCGTAGAGGGCATTGACCGGCTGACCGGCCGGATCGGCCAGGCTGTCGGGCAGCGAGTAATACGCGCGGAAGACGTACACGGGGGCATCGATGAGGTAGGCGACGGGACGACGACGGACCATAGCGACATTGCCGTTGCGTGGACCGCGCAAGGGTGCGGCCCGCACGGAAACAGCGGCGCCGTGCGCCGCGACCGGAAAGCGCATTCTAGGGTGCGCCGCTGACGGTAACAACACCGTACAGCAACAAGCGGCGCCAGAAGGAGAACGCCGCGGCCAGGCCCTGCGGCGTTTTACACGCGGCGGGGAAATTCAGCGGGCATCGAGCGCGGCCGGCACCTTGGCGACGTCACGCCATGCGGCCAGTTTGTCGCGTCGGCGGCGGATCTGGATTCGCACCCGCTTCAAGGCCCAACGCGTCTCCTCGTCCTCGGCGTCGCGGTATTTGCTCGCCAAGGCCTCGAGTTCGGCAATCTCCCATTGCAGGCGGGTAATGGCATCCATGTGTCGACTCTCCGTGCGGGTGCCTATAAAGCATAACCAGCACGGGTGTCTCCATCCTGTCAGCATCGCCTGATTTTACTGTAGGAAATCGCTTACAACCGGGCCGGGGGCTCAACGGTAGAACAGCACAACCGTGGAGACGGCGAGGAGGTTGCCCGCAGCGTGGACGATCATGCCGGGCACCAGGCTGCGGTAGCGCTCGTAGGCCCAGGCCAGCACGAGCCCGCTCCACAACACCGCCAGGAATCCGGCTGCCGAATACAGATGCAGCGAGGCGAATATCACCGCGCTGATCACGATGCCGGGCCACACGCCAAAGCGCGCCCGAACGGTGGGGAACAGCAGGCCCCGGAAACCGATTTCCTCGAACAGCGGAGCCCAGAGCACGGCATTGATGCCGCCGAGCAGCGTCGTTTGCCAGGGACCGAAGATCGCACGCTCGTAGATTCCCTCCGACCAATGCGCCTCCAGCCCCACCTTCCATCCGAGCCAGGCGATGCACAGACTGCCGCACCACTCCAGGGCAAGCAGTGCCAGCGTGATCTTCGACAAACGCAGCACGCCGACCCCGCGCAGCGTCAAGCCGAAGCTCTGCGCAAAACGCCGCCCGTAAGGGCGCAGCAGGCGGCGATAGATGAGCCACAGCATTGGCAGCGAGGCGAACAGGGTCGCCCAGGATGCCAACACGCCGGGGCGAAAATACGAGTGTGCGAACTGGCTGAACAGGATCAAACCGATCAGGCCGAGCAGACCGGCGCGGACGATAACCGCATAGCCCTCGCCCAATCCCCAGGGGGCCGCCGGCCCGCCCGCATCCCAACCGGCCGGCCGGGCGCGCACGCCTCCGCGCCACCACATCCAGGCGCCGGCGACCAGCACGGCGCCGATCAGCGCAGCGAGCCAAAGCAGCCGTTCTCGCGCCCGGGCCCCGCGCGCGTCGAGGCGCCGCTCGATATGCGCGACCGCCCTTGCATCGCCGGCCTTCTCGGCAATGCGCAGCTTCAACCGGTCGGCGGCCCAGCCCAGCGGCAGCAACTCCATGCCATAGCGAATCTCCTCGGGCGTGGCGTCCACGGGGCCCAGACCGTAGGCATACCGAATGGCGTCGCCGAGCACCTCCTGCTCCGGGCTGTCGTCCAGCCGGCCGAGCTCCTGCACCAACTGCGTGCGCCGGCCGGTCTCGGCCAGGGTCACCAGCAGGCGGGCGCGGGTATTCAGCGCCGCCCACGGCGTGGCGCCGCTGGGGTGAGCACCAAAGTAGGAGAGCACCTCGCGGTAGGTGCCGATGGCCTGGCGCGAGACATCCTGGCGCTGGCCGAACAGGAAATCGAAAAATGTGCGCTGCCAGGCAGGGACCTGCTGGTAGCCTTCGTAGAAATCGAGGTGGCGCTCCATCATCCGGCCGGCCGACTCGCCGGGATAGCGCAGCCCGCTCAAGTGGTCCTTCAGGCTGGATGCGAAGAACAAATAGCCGACGAGCGCCGCCAGCAGCGCTGTGCACAGCGCGGTCATCCAGGAGCGGTTGATCGTTGCCTGCATAGGAGGGATATCGGCCCCCGTGGGGCGGCACTCCAGTCGATCCGCCGCCGCGCCGTGCGCCGCGGCCGGACCCTCAAATTCGAGTCTAGTCCCACCCACCGGGGCCGGCAAGGCGCTTCGTGCGCGAGTAATTCGAACAGCGCCGGAGGCGCGCGCCGTGCTCCAGGCACTGGGCGAGGCCCTCGGCAAAGAACGCGCCACGCGGCGCCGTCTGTATAGTCTGTCCCCCTGCGGCCACGGCCTGCAGGATCGCCGGCATGCGCAAGCCGCCCGCCGGTGTGCGGTGCTAGAATGGGTGACAGTCACCCCTTTCCAATTCGCACCGAGGTAACTGAATGAGCGGCGAACAGGATTCCAACCCCGCACCCCATCAGGACATGCATATCGGCGAGATCCGGGAGCTCGCCAAACGCTACAGCCCCGATGAGCTCGAGGAGTGCATCAACCGCCAGCTCGCCGAGGGCACCAATCCCTGCGACGAAAACGGCTCCACCGAGGAGATCATCAATGTGCTCGCCAAGGCTGAGTTCGTGCGTTCGCGCGTCAACAACGGCATGAGCCTGGGCGAGGCCATCCGTGAGTTGGGTCGGCGGATCCGCGCGGCCCAACAAGGCGGCGAGGTCTGAGCCCGGAGACCGCAGTCGGCCTCAGTCCTCCTCGTGGCGCGGCCAGGCGCCCGCGTCGATGGTCTCCTGGTAGGCGTGCCAGGTCGCATGGCCGATGACCGGCAGCAGGACTGCCAGTCCAAGGAAGGCCGTGACAAACCCGACGGCCACGCTCACGACTATAAGCCCCGCCCACACGACCATCGTGCCCTTGTTGCGCAGCACGGCGTTGATGCTGGTCACCACGGCGGTAACCATGTCGACCTTGCGGTCCATGATCATGGGCAGCGAGAAGGCAGCGGCGGCGAACACGATTGCCGCGAAGATCGACCCGACCGCCGAGCCAACGCCGAAAAACACCACCAACTCCATGGGCCGCGGATGGGCTTCGACCGGGAAGAACACGTGCACCATGGACGCCGCCCGGGCCCAGACCAGAAAGACGATCACCAGGATAAAGGCGAAGATCATCTCATTGCCGAGGTGGCGCTTGCCCTCGCGCACGCAGTACCCGATGCGCGGGGCCAGCCCCCGCTGGAGCTGGTAGCTGATGGAATACAGGCCGATGGCGAGCACCGGCCCGAGAAAGACGAAGCCCGAGAGCATACCCAGCAACACAAGGGGGCTGCCGAGCTCCCAGGCGAGCAGGCTCACCAGATAACTGACCGCCACGAAGAATGCCCCGTAGCTCAGACTCTGACGCGGCGCCCGGCGCAGGTCGCGCCAGCCAAGTCGCAGCCAGCGCAGTGGCGCCGCCGCCCCGACCTGCCGACACGGCGCGACAAATGGAAGCGAGTCCGGGTCGGCCTTTGCGGAATGATCGGTATCCGAGGGTACTGCCATTGCCGGGCTCCTCGTTCGCAGTGGCACTGCACCTTGACCTATTCTTGACACCGACGGTTCGAAGCGCAAGCTCCCCAACGAAAAACGCCCCCGGCGCTCAGTCCGGGGGCGTCGCGCGAAGCGACCGAGAGGACCCGTTCTCAGACGTAGCGCGCCTCGGTGGCCAGCGGCAGACCCGCCTTCTCCCACTCGGATATCCCGCCGGCCAGGCTGTAGACCTCGCCGAAGCCCATCATCTCGAGCACGGCGGCGGCCATGGCCGAACGCCCGCCCGTGGCGCAGTAAGTCACAACGGGACGGCTGCGGGCGTCGACCAGCTCGGGCACGTGCTTGGGGTAGCCCGGATCGGCCGCGGCCTCCAGGATGCCGCGCGGCACCAGCATCGCCTTGGGCAGGTGGCCCTGCTCGTGCTCACTGGACTCGCGCACGTCGAGCACCATCAGGTCATCACGCTCGTCCATCAGGCGCTGCAGATCGGCCGCACTGAGCTCGCTGACGCGCGAGCGCGCGGCCTTGACGAAGTCCATCAATCCGACGGGAGAGCTGGGCTGAAAGGTATCGTACATACTGAAAAGCCTCGTATTCTTGGTTCGAAATTTAAGCGTATCCTAATATAATCGCGCGCCTCGAAACACCGGCGGCCCTAAGGGATAAAGCGACACGCCCGATATACCGATATACGTGGCATGGATATCGAGCCCCGATCGCCCAGGCCCCGGCGCCGTGCACGCGCCCTTCCAGGCGTTGTCGCCGCGGGCCTGATCATCGCCGCTGCGGCCACACCGGCGTCGGCCGCGCCGCCCGAGGGCGCGCAGCACTTCGGCCCGCCCATCGTCGGCGTCCTGCGCTTCGACACGCTCGTCTACCGCACCGCCCGCGAACACCAGGTCGACTATGCGCTGGTGATGGCGGTCATCCACACCGAATCCCTGTTCAACCCCCACGCTACCTCACACCGCGGCGCAGCCGGGCTGATGCAGCTCATGCCGCAGACCGCGGCACGCTACGGCGCGAGCGACCGCTACAACCCGCGCCAGAACGTCGAGGCCGGCGTGCGTTACCTCAAGGCGCTGCTCGAACGCTACCGCGGTCGCCTGACATACGCCGTGGCCGCCTACAACGCCGGCGAAGACGCAGTGGACCGCTACCACGGCATTCCGCCCTATACCGAAACGCGCGAATACGTCAAAAAGGTCATGCGCTACCGGAAGTTCTACGAGAGCTGGCCCTGAGGCCGCGGGCGAATGACTAACCCGCGTAGCGCATCGCCAGGTAGACGACGAACACCACCACCCCGAGCAGGATGGCCCAGGTCAGCCAGACGACAAAGCGGCTGAGCGCCGCGAGAAATCGATCCACCGCCACCTCCCCTTCGAACGGCCCCGCCACACCGGGCGCGCGGGCGCATCGCGTGGACGGCCCGAACCCAGTGTAGCTGACGGGAAATGCGAAGGGGCTGGCCGGTCTCAGACCGCCTGCGGCAGGGGCGCCGGCAGGCCGCTGCCCGCCCAGGCCTGCATACCGCCGCGCAGGTTCAAGACATTCTCGAAGCCCTGCTGCTGTAGGAACATGCAGGCCTGCGCCGAACGGGCCCCGCTGCGGCAGACGAAGACCAGGGTCTCGTCGCGGTCGAACTCCTGGAACCGCACCGGCAGGGTGGCCAGCGGCAAATGCTCGGCCCCCGGCACGCTCCCTGAGCGGACCTCGGCGGGCTCGCGTACGTCGATGACACGGAAAGCGCCCTCCGACTGATTCTCCAGCCAGTCGGCCAGCTCAGGCGCCTGAATCTCCTTTATATTCCAATACATACCTCACTCCTGTTGCGGTTGTCCCAGGTCGCTATATTAGCACAGACTAATATATCAGCCCACAGACATGGGGCGTGAAGGGCGGCATTTCAAGGGGGGAGGCGGGCCCTCGGGCATCCCGGAGCGGACCCGCACCGGGGCCCGGCGCTATTGTCCGGACGCGGTCGAGTGCTCGGGGGGCACCAGCGAATCCACAGCGGCCGCATAGGCGGAAGCGACTTCCTCGCGGCTGCTGGCCTCCATGCGCAGGTCCCGCAGCAGGCCGTCCTCCAGCGCGTACACCCAGCCATGGATGGTCAAGGGCTGACCGCGCTCCCAGGCGTCCTGGACCGCGGTGGTTTCGGCCACGTGGACCACCTGCTCGATGACGTTGAGCTCGCACATGCGGTTGAGCAGCTGCCGCTCGTCGGTAACCGGCCGCAGGCGAATCATGTGCTTCTGATGCACGTCCTGGACGTGGCGCAGCCAGTTGTCGATGAGGCCGAGCTTCTGGTTGCGCACGGCGGCGCGCACGCCGCCGCAGCCATAGTGCCCGGTGACGATGATGTGGCGTACCTTGAGCACGTCGACCGCGAACTGGATGACGGACAGACAATTCAAATCGGTGTGTACCACGACGTTGGCGACATTGCGATGCACGAACAACTCGCCCGGCAGCAGATCGACGATCTCGTTGGCCGGGACCCGGCTGTCGGCGCAGCCGATCCACAGGTACTGCGGTGCCTGCTGGCGCGAGAGTTTCTGGAAAAACTCGGGGTCGTCCTCGGTGATCGACGCGGCCCAGCGGCGGTTGTTGTCGAAAAGATGGTTCAGGGTACTCATGCATCAATCCATCATCGATCCCGGCATCGAGCAGGGGATCGGCCGTTACACGAGGGGCCGGCAAGGGCCCGGCTGCCGAGAGGTTATCACAGTTGGCCGGCGCGCGGGGTCGAGCCGGCGGTCAACGGCGCTTGCGTCGATAGTGCAGCTTCACCAGGCCGCTCGGATAGGATTGGGCATCGACCAGGGACAGGACCTGCTCGGGCAGCGACGGCGGAAACAGCCGGATACCTTCGCCGAGCAGGGTCGGCACGACGGACAGGACGTACTCGTCGATCATGCCCGCGCGCATGAAGGTCGCAGCGAGGAAGGCGCCGCCGACCAGCCAGATGCGTTCTGCCCCCTGCGCCTTGATGTCGGCGACGACCGATGCCGGCTCTCCCTCGACGAAGTGGACGTTCTTCGAACGCGGCTTGAGCTCGCTGCGGGCGAACACGTAGCACGGTCGGCGCGGATAGGGCCATTTGGGCAGGGCCGCCATCTGCTCGTAGGTCCCCTCGCCCATCACCAGGGCATCGACGGACGAGAAGAACTCCGCGTAACCGTAGTCTTCGTCCGGTGACTCGACCAGGGACAACCAGTCGGTGTTGCCGTCGCTGCGGGCGATGAACCCGTCGAGGCTGATCGACAAATAGAGGGTCACAGTCGCCATGGCTGCCTCCTGCACCCGGGCCGCCGCGGCGCCCCGCACTGGCGTGGACGCGAATCGATCAAGGTCATCGTTATGCTCCTCGTTATTGTTCTGATGGCGAGGCCTTGCCCCAGGATAGCAGATGCTCAGGCCACGCGCCCCGGCCTATCGGGCGCCGATACGCAGATTCGCCGTCGCCAGGTACACCTCGCGCAAGAAGAGCACAAGCCCGATAAACAGTGCAGACATGGCCGTGATGAACAACAGGGCAATGGGCACGGACATATCGAGCGGCACGAACGATCCCAGAAACAGTACAGCGATGACCGCACAGATCAACAACGCACAGGCGGTGCACAAGCTGATGGCCCAGTTGATAAGGCGCGCTCGGCTCGACAGGATCGCCAGTTGGCGCTGAATCTCGGCCTCGTCGGGCTCGACTTCGCTCAGCAATTGTCCCTGCAGGGTGCGGCCGCGGTCGATGACCCGGCCCAGCCGGTTGGTCAACACGGCCAGCACGGCGCCGATACCGGTGAGCAGGAACACCGGCGCAACCGCGAGCTGGATCGCGTGAGCGATGGTGGTAATCGATGTGTCCGCTATCATGGTACCCCCCCGTTCGAGATTCGGCTGTTGCACGCCGCCGTCAGGTCCTCAACGCTGCGCGCCTCGATAATAATCCACGATAGCCCGCGCGGGGATCGCCTCCTCCTGGCGTGCGCCGAGGAAATACACCGCGCCTGCCGCATCGACGGCGTAGGGTTGCGGGATGAGCACATCGAACCAGCGCAGCCAGAAGAACAACAGCTTGAAGACCTTGCCGGCCGTGCGCGAGCGAAACAGACCGCGGAAGAAATAGTCGATCGACCAGAGCAGCTGCGTACCGGGGCCGCTGAGCACACCCGCATCAATGAGCTCGAAGCGGCGAAACAGGTAACGGTGCCCACTGTCGGTGAAGCGCGTGAAGTCGTAGGCGCCCTCATGGACCTGCTGCATGAACGGCGTCTCGGCATAGACGAGCCCGCCGGGCCGCAAAAGCCGGTGGGCCTCGCCGACCACCTGCACCGGGTCCAGCACGTGCTCGAGGACGGCCTGGACGATCACCGCATCGAAGCTCGCGTCGGCCAAGGGCACGGCATGCGCATCGGCGATGAACTGGATGCACTCCGACGCATAGATATCGAACCCGACGACATCGACAACCGGGTCGTCATAAATCGCCTGCAGCCCGTTGCCGATGCTCCCGCCGCCGATGACGAGGATGCGCGGGCGATCGGTCTTGGCCTTGAGGCGCTCCAGCAGACGCAGAACGTGACTCGCGCTGTGCTTCGCCGGCGTGGCGACCCACCGGCGCAGCCAGGACTCGCTGCGGCGGCGACGGCGCACCGGGGACGCCGCGGCGCTGGCAAGGATGCCCGTCTCGTCCAATATACTGCGGTCAAAGTCGACCACAACCGGAATGCCGTGGACACGTCGATACCGGATAGCCGTATCGGCCTCGGCGCGCAGCGTGTCGCCCTCGGCGATCAGGACGCTGCCCGTTCGCGGGCACTGCAACAGACCGATCACCTGGTCGCGGTCCATCAACAATGGCGCGGCTCCACCGTACGAGCGCTCAATGCAGCCGTCCGCGGCGCGAGGGCAGGCGCCACGTGGCCGCGGCGCGGCGGTGGCGCGTCCACTCAGGGTGGCGCGCGCGCTCGCCCGAGCCGGCGGGCTGGATACCGACAGAGCCGTGGATGAAGGGAAAGCACGCTACGTCGCAGGTGCAACGGCAACGGTAGCCTGACCGGCCGAACATGCGATCGCAGAGGGCGATGGACGCCTCGCCGTCGAGGACCGAAAGCTCGATGTGGTGCAGACCGCGGTGTCGCATGGACGCTCGGTGGTGGTTTTTCCGTAGGCTAGCATATGCCGGCCGCCGGTATGTCCTGTTGCGGCCAACACGCGGTATGAACCGCGCCGCGCGGCGGAGCGACTCAACCCATAGGGCAGGCCCGTTTTCAGGCCACGGTAACGTTAATCACAGGGAGAATCCCCCATGTATATTCACCAACTTATCAGGGCCTGGGCACGCATCGGTGCATCGGTAGTAGTGGTACTGGGCGTGTGCGGGGCGGGTCAGGCGGGGACGCTGTTGCGCACGGGCGGGGCCCTGCCCGGCAGCCTCAAGCCAGCGCCCAACCTCACCCTCCCGGCGCCCAAGCTCGCCATCGTCAACGCAAGCGCCGCTCTGCAGCGCCACTGCCGATCGCCCCAGCCGCTGTTCGTGGTATCGGCCGTGGTGCGAAACACGGGCGGTCCGCTCGCCGCCAACCGGGGCCATATCTATGCCTCTGAAGACTCGGGCGTTACCGACGGGCACAAGCGCCTGGTCAGTGCCGGTATCCCGCTCCCGGCCATCGGCCGCAACACCAGTGCGGTCGTGAAGATCCCGGTCCAGAGCCTGGCGCCCTACTCCGAGCTAAGCGGTGCGCACAGCCTGACCGTACATATCGTGGCGACGAGCTACTCGGGCAAGCCGGCCTTTGCCAATCCGCGTACCTATACGTTTCGGGTGCGGGTGCCGGGCGGCTTTTGTCTGTCCCGGCCCACCAGTCCGAGCGTTCGGGTGCGACCGGCGCCGAGCCTGAAGCTCAATCCGCAGCCGGAACCGCCCGCGCCTGCGCGCTAAAGCGCCGTAGGCGAATCGCCGGACGGGGATGGTGGAGATAAGGCTAAAGGATAGTCGCCAGGGCCAGCAGCCATCTGGGCCAGGGGATACCCAATACGCCCATGGTAATCATGGTCCCGGTGGCCAGCACCGCCAGAACGAACACGGCCATGCCGATGCGCTGCATGCGGGTGGAGGTCGATTGTGATGTGCTCATGAATTCCTCGCTCAAAGACTTCCAGGGCCGGCGGCCATGCGCACCGGCGCCAAGGCGCATTATCGCAGCTTCTCGGCGTCCCGGGTATCGGCGAGGCGAATAAGCGGGGCAGACGATGCCAGTGTAGCTGAATCCAGTGCAGCTGAATCCAGTACTCAGGCGCGCCGCGGCCCGCCCAACCTGGCCTCGATGAGGGCCTCGGCCTCGAGCCAGTGATCCAGCGAGCGACCCGGATCGAATCCGTCCTGCTCGGCGAGCCGGTAGGCGGCCTCGGCGATCATCTGGCGGCGCTGCTCGGGCGTCACCGCAGGGGCCGCGGTGTCCGGGCGCAGCCTATGCACGCGCGCCGGGCGCTTGCGGGCATATGGGCGTGCGGGGGGCGACTCGGCGGGCTCGGCGGTTGCGGTCGACCGGGTGCTGCGCTTGGCGGTGGCGGTCTGTTTGGTCATGGTAGATATCCCTTGGCTGGTATGCCAGATCGGCCCGCATAGGCTCAGGGCCGGCCTGGGCACGTTTCCTTGCCGTCGGCCCCCTTCCGGGCGCTGCGGCGACGGTCCCATCATCCCCGCACCCCGGACGTCGGTTCTTGACCTGTATCAAAAAAATCCGGGTCCGGCCGGACCGCTCAATGCAAATGTGACGCGCGTACGGTGAGAAAGGCGGCCAGACCGGCCAGTTGGGCATCCGTGAAGGGGTTGTGAAGCGCGACGGCGGGGGTTCCGTGTACGCCGCCCACCAGGCGGGCGATGAATTCGCGCTCCGGAAGCTGTCGAGCCATCTTGAACAGATCCGGCGCCGGGTTGTCTCGGCTGGGGTCGGGATGCGCGTGACAGCCCATGCACAAGTGGCGGTATATGCGCCGGCCTGCCGCCCGATCCTGCTCGGTGGCATCGGCGGCGCGCAAGCCGTGCGTATCCAAGGGATAGCGCTGGACGAGCGCGGCGCTGCCACGGGCAAGGCGTTTGAGCCGGCCGGCTTGGTGGGCTTGACGCAAGGCGTCGACATCGTCGAGCAGATGCGGCGACCGCCGGTCGACGGCCTGAAGATACTGGCGGGCGAGCAGCCGCAGTGAGCTGAGCGAGCCGGCGATCCGGGCCTGCAGGCCGCGTCGACGCGACGCGGTCAGCCCCGGGCGCGTCAGCACACGCGCATCGCCGGCCAGGATCTGCAGCTCGACCGCGAAACGTCGCACGGGCGGGCTGTCCTGCCGGGCGTAAAGTTCGGGACAAAAAAAGAGGACCGCGGCGGCCACAACCGCCGCGGTCAAGAGGGACACTCGGGAGTGTCTGGGAGGAAGCAAACGCTACTTGGCCTGGTCCTCCATGGGGAGCGACTTGTCGGCCGACCACTCCACCATGGAGCCGTCATACAGCTTGACGTTCTTGTCACCGAGCAGCTCGGCGCTGGCAAACCAGCCGAGCGAGGCCCAATGGCCAGTGTTGCAGAACGTGATCTCCTTGCCCTTCGTCGGCACGTGCGCCAGGGCGTAGAGCTTCTTGAGCTCGGCCACCGAACGGAATTTGCCGCCGTTGTTGTCCGTCAGCCAGCTCTCGGGCAGGTTGATGGCGCCGGGGATGGTGCCGTTGCGCTTGGCCTTCGGGTGGCGGTTGACGCCCATGTACTGATCGTGCGGACGGTTGTCGACCAGCATGTAGCCGTCCTTCTTGGCGCGCTCCACGTCGGCCTTGGTCGCGATCATGTCGCGGCGCAGGTGAGCGGTGAAGGTGGCCTGCTTGGGTTTGTTGTTGCCGCGCTCGAGCTTGTTGTGCTTGTCCTTGGCGTAGGCGGCAAACCCTCCGTTGAGGATGGACACGTTGTCGTGTCCCAGCACCTTGAAGGTCCAGAACACGCGCGTGGCGCTGCCCATGTCCAGCGCGTTCTTGCCGGCGGCGTAGATCACCACGTGGGTGTTGTTGCCGATTCCCAGACCGCCGATGAGCTTCTCGAGCTTGGGCACGGGCGAGAGCTGGCCCACCACGCCATCGACCTTGCTGCGCCAGCCGTCCTTCAGATAGTTGCTGTAGACCGCGCAGGGGATGTGTCCGCGCAGATAGTCGGTGCGCGAATGGCCGTCGAGCTTGTTGCGGATATCCAGGACCACCACGCCAGGCTTGCACGAGTTGGCCTTGACCCAGGCAACGTTTACCAGCGGCGGCGCCGAGCTGGCCGCTTGGGCTGCGCCGTATGACAACAGCAGTACTAGTGTTGCGATTAGCTTTCTCATGTTGACTCCTCTTCGTCGTTGGCTCCACCAGGGGCTGGTCGGGCGCACGACGGTGCGCACGGCCGTTTCATCGTTGTCGTTATTCAAAGCGTGAAGACCCGGTCCGAGGCCAACACCTCGTCGAGCAGCTGGTCCCAGTCCTCCTCGCTGCGCTTCGGGTCCTGCAGGTTGTAGCGGTACACGTTGTAGAGCGGTGTCAGATGCGACACCGCATCGCTGACGGTCTCCGCATCCGGGAACAGCCCGGTCTCCAGGATGGCGATGTTCATCGAATCTCCTTCAGATGTTGATGACGGCGTCGCACTCGACCATGGCCATGGCGAGCTCGGCCGGCTCCACCTGCTCCAGCTCGGTGCCCGCCACCGTGGTCTGCGGCACGATGTCCGACAGCTCGAGCAGCTCGGCCTGTTCGGCGTTCTCCGCGTTCTCGGCCACCGGGCCGGTCATGAACACGAGCCGCACCTGATGGCCGAAGATCGTCAACCCCGCGGCTACCCGCATGGCCTCGGTGTGGTTGCGCCGTCCCAGCACGAGCAGTTGCTTGGTTTCGCTCAACGGACTTCTCCTAAAGGCTGACGATGTGACGGGCCTGCGCCGCCATCGCACTGTGGTTGGTTTGGCTGCCCATCTCCACTGGGCAGGGTTTGTCGTGCCGGTAGCGCTCCCACGAAAACTCGCAGGCCACCGCTTTGGCCGCGCAGCTCATCAGGTCGCGCACCTCTTCGCTGTCCAGGGCCTGCACGCCCGTGTCGGTGAAAAAACAACCCCAGGTCGTACCCCGCCGGCGGCTCGCCCGCAGCAGGGGCAAGAGCAGCGGAACGGCGTCGGGGCTCGATACCACGTACATCACGTCCATCGTTGCGCCTTTCTCGTTGAGAATGTCATTACCATCAGCGCCACCGCGCCGATCACCAGAACCAGACCGACCGCGCGCCACACCAGGGCGGACGATGCACCGCCGTCTTGTTGGACGCCTCCTGCGACGGGATAGCCGGGTACCGCGCGCCAGGCCCGCCACCCGCCGATCAACACCTGCACGCGGCCCGCGTCGGCGGCGCGCAGTCGAGTGAACAAGGCGATCGAGTCCATCGGCTCCCGGCCGTAAGCGACATAACGCTGACCGGCCTTCAGGGCTGTGCCGGCATCGCCCTGCGCGACCAGCGCGGCAAGGGGGCGGTTGATCGCGCCGGGGATATGGCCGCGTTCGAAGGCCTGCGCGGTCCGCCCGTCGACGGGCACGAGATCGCTTGCGCCGTCCAGCGTGTGGCGTAATTCACGGTGCAGCACGATCGACCGGTCGCGCATGGGCGCAGTGAATATCGGCTCGCGCACGATGCCGCGCCGACGCCCCGGACCCGTGCGGTAACGGCCCGTCGCCAGCGCCTGCGTGAGCGGCGTTGGCAGAATGTCGACGCGCCGCTGACCTGCCAGGTACAAAAGCCCGGCGACGAAGTCGCGTGCCTCGCCGCGGTCGCCCACGACCACAACCCGCTCATGACCCGACAGGCCGGCCGTGCCCAATGCCCAGAGCAGGTCGGGCGGACTGGGCAGCTCGCCGTTGGGGCCGACAAGATCGGTCGCCGGCAGGCAGTGGGCACCGGCCAACGTGCGTTTGAGACAGTCCGTCAGGGGCCGGGCATCGACGATCACAGCGGCGGGCGTTGCGGCAAGCTCGGCGTCGAGCCCGCCCGGCTCGACGTAGGTCAGGTCGGCGGCGAGCGCGTGAGTACACCACAGCAGGGTACACGCGATGAGGGGGCGGGCCGTGCGCATGCAACCCTCAGCAGCCGCCGAACTGCTCTTCCTGGCGCGGCGCGCCGGCGGCCCGCGGTGCGGGCGGATGGTCGATGTAGTAGCCGACGAGCTCGGTCACGGGCACGACGCCGTAGTCCGGGCCCAGATCGATGTCGGGGATATTCTCCATGGGTTGCGGCGTGCGCGCCGCCGCCAGAGTCTCAGAGGAGACCGTGGCGTACGGATAGAGCACCAGCGCCGCACCGAGGCTGAGCAGCAGACAGGCGGCGCAAAACAGGAGCATTTGTGCTTTGGTCATGGCAATACGTCCTAGAACGGATCTTTGGTGAAGCTGACGTACATGACGTAGAACGCCACGACGCCCATGGCGATCTGCAAGGTCGATTCAAAATCCAGTCCGAACATCAGTCTTGGCCCTTGTAGTGACGCACCAGCCGGTCCAGGTCGAGTGGCTTGCCCCCTTCCGGGTTGATCACCGGGGGCGAGAAGTACGGCACGCCGTTGCGTGTGGCGTGTAGATAGGCCGGTTGAGCCACGAGGATATAGATCAGCCCGGCAAATCCGACGAGTCCGACCAGCGTCGAATAGATCATCATTTGCACCTGCCCTTTGCTCACGGCGCCTCCTCAGTTCTTCTGCACGATCACGCGCCAGTAGCGGTCGGTCTTGACGGTACCGAGGTGCGTGCCTTGCAGCTCGGGCATCATGGGCGGTATCGCCTCCATGGAGGTCGGGTTATCGATCCTGACCTCGAGCACCTCGCCGCTGACCATCTTCGACATAGCCTTCTTGGTCATCAGCTGCGGGCGCGGACACGAATCGCCCAGGCAATCGACGAGTTGGGTAGGGGTCACGCTGGTACCGTTGTCGAGGGTGACAGCCTCTCCGGCCGGTGAGGAAGCGTTGTCTTTTTTGCCACCGAATAATCCCATGATTCCTTCTCCTGCTTACGACGGTTGTTGGGAAAACTGCTCTAGCTGGAACGCTGCGCGGTGGCGCCGATCGGCGCCGCGCCCTGCGGTGCCGCGGAGGCGGCAACCGCCGTTGCGGCCGCGGTAGCGCTCGCCTGCTCGCGTTCGCGCGCCATGCGGGCCTCCTTGCGCAGGATGGCCCGATAAATGGCAAACAGCACCGCAAACTGGACCAGCCCGAAGACGATGGCCGGAATGCCGGTCTTGGCCTGCAGCGTGGCGGCGTTGGCATAACCGAACTGCAGGGCCGCCAGATGCGGTTGGTGATCCATGGTGGTCGGTGCCGGCGGCCAGTACATAAACGACCACACCAGCGAGAACAGGAACATTCCGACAAAGGTGAACAACAGCGCCCAAATGGCACCGACGTTGCCCTCGCCGGCCTTGACCCAGGTCGAGACGGTGCAGGCGCCGGCCAGGACCATGCCGATGCCGAACAGGAACAGACCCAGAACCTGGTTGATGCCGACGTCGAAGTGCATCGTGTGGCCCTCACCGACGGTGATAAACGCGGTGAAGCCGATGGTGAGGATCATCATGCAGACCAACAGGGCCTTGGTGTTGCGGTAGGTTTTGAACAGCATCGCGTCGCGAAGGGCCGCGGTGTTGCAAAAGCGCGAACGCTGCACCAGCACACCGACGACCGAACCGAAGATGAACGCGGCAAGGCATTGACCGATAGCCGACATCTCAACCCTCCAGGACTTTTTTGTAGATGAGCGAACCGACCCAGGCGCCGGCGATGATGCCGCTGATGGCGAGGTAACCGCCGAGATTCATCTCGGGGGTCAGCCCGAAAAACGTGCTTACATTGCACACGAAGGCCAGGCGGATACCGATGCCCATGAGCAGCCCGCCGATGGTAATCATCACCCACTCGGAGAGGTGGCGCGGGATGCGCCAGTAGAATTCCTTACTGAGCACAGCGGCGACGATGGAGCCGAACAGCATGCCGAGGCTGATGTAGATCTTCCAGTACGTGGGATCGGGCTTGAATACGACATCCCAGAACGGGATGCGGTGGAGCTGGTCGCCCATAACGCCCTTGGCGATCAGGCCGGTCATCATGGTTTCGCCGCCGCCCACGGTCCAGGCGCCGACCACCAGAAACAGGAACACATCCAACAGCGCGATGATCGTCAGCGCGATAATTGGATCCAGGGTCTTCTTGAACAACTCCATCCAGTGCCCTCCACCATGAGCGTTTGGTATTGGTTTGGGCAAAAGAAAGAGCAATTGCGATGCCAAAACGCGATTTACGCGTCTTTTCCGCGACTTAGACCGGATTGTTCAGGAAGGGTGAAGGACCGGGTGTACGATTCTGAAACAGCGCTGGCCTATTTTGAATCAGGCATGTTGTTCCAATTTGCGCCGCAGGGTGGAGCGGCTGATGCCGAGTACGCGGGCCGCGGCCGCCTGGTTGTTGTCGCAGGCGGCCAGGACGCGGCGGATATGCTGGGCCTCGATCTCCTCGAGCGTCGCCTCGGTCGTCTCACCGGCCGGCGCGGCGGGCGGCGGAGTGGCGGCATTGATGGCGATCTCCGGCGCATCGAGCACAGGGCCGGGATAGAGCGCAAAGCTGCGCTCCAGGACGTTTTCGAGCTGACGGACGTTGCCCGGCCAATCGTACATGATCAGCTTGCGCCGTGCGGTGGGTGTGAGATCGAGGTCGCCCCGGCCCGTGCGAGAGCGCAGCTGCGCCAGGAAGCGGTCGATGAGCGGGGCGATGTCGTCCCGGCGCTCGCGCAGCGGCGGCAGGTACAGCGGCAGGACGTTGAGTCGAAACAGCAGGTCGCTGCGGAACTCGCCCGACTCGGCCATCGCATCGAGGTCGCGGTTGGTCGCGGCGACCACCCGCACGTCGACCTTGATGGGTGCACCGCCGCCCACGGGGCGCACCTCCGCCTCCTGCAGCACCCGCAGCAACTTGACCTGCAAACGGGGGCTGATGTCGCCGATCTCGTCCAGGAACAGAGTTCCGCCGTCGGCTTCGCGGAACAGTCCGGGCTTGTTGGCGGTCGCGCCGGTGAAGGCCCCCTTGATGTGCCCGAAGAGCTCGGAGTCGAGCAGGTCCTCGGGCAGGGTGCAGCAGTTGATCGCAACGAACGGCCCCCTGGCCCGGACGCTGGTCGCGTGGATGGTGCGCGCCACGACCTCCTTGCCCACACCCGTCTCGCCGGTGATCAGTACCGGGATGTCCTGCTCGCGGATGCGCTCGATGACTTGCAGGATACGCTGCATGGGCTCGCTCTGCGCGACGACGTCGCGAAAGCGCTCGCGCCCGTCGAGTTGCTCGCGCAGGCGGTGGACTTCCTCGCGCAGGGATTTCTTCTCCAGGACCTTGTTCAACCGGATCAACAGCTCGTCGGGGTTGATGGGTTTGGTCAGGTAGTCGTAGGCACCGAGCTTCATGGCCTGAACCGCGTTCTCGATGGAGCCGTAGGCGGTCATGATGACGCTTTCGATTTCGCTGCCGCTCGTGCGCAGCCAGGACAGCAGGTCCAGACCGCTCTGCTCGCCCAGGCGAAGGTCGGTGAGCACCAGGTCGACGGATTCGGCCTGCAGCATGGCGCGCGCCTGTTCCACATCGGCCGCCTCCACGGTGCGGTGGCCTTCGGACTTGAGGAGCATGCTCAGGGTCTTGCGAATCGAGAACTCGTCGTCGACGATCAGGATAGTGGCCATTGTCGCTACGCGCTCTCCAACTCGAAGCTCACCTCGGTGCCCACATCCTTGTGGCTGACGATGGTGAGCTTGGTGCCGTGCTGCATCAAGATGCGCTGCACAATCGAAAGACCCAGCCCCGTTCCGTCCTTGCGTCCGGTAATGAACGGGCGGGTGACCTTGTCCAGCATGTCGTCGGGGATACCGCGACCGGTGTCGGCAACGCGCACCGACAGTCGCTCGCCCCGGGGCTGCACCTCGACCGTCAGATTGCCGCCGTCCGGCATGGCCTGGATGCCGTTGAGGATGAGATTCATGAAGACCTGGCGCATCTGGTCGGAATCGATGCGCGCGCGGCACTCGTCGGCGTGAATGCGGGTCTGAATCTTCACGCTCTTGGGCAGCGCCGGGTCGTTGGACAGCAACAGGACCGTATCGCGCAGCAGGGGACAAAGATCGGTCTCGGCGAGCTTGGACTCGGGAATGCGCGAGAAGGTCAGAAAGTCGTTCAGAATGTTCTGCAGGCGATTGGACTCGGCGGTCATGATGCCGGCGAGCTCGCGGCGGTCGGCCTCGGGCACGTTATCGCGCGTCATCAACTGCACGGAATTGATAATCGCCGACAGGGGATTGCGAATCTCATGGGCAATGCTGGCCGAGAGTTCACCGACGCAGGCCAGGCGCTCGGCCTCGGTGCGCTTTTCGTGCTCCAGCCTGACCTGACGCGAGGTCCGCTGCAGTGAACCGACCATGGCATTGAAGGCGCGGGCCAGCAGACCGACCTCGTCCCGGCTTTGTATATTGACGCGCACGTCCAGATCGCCGTCGGTGATGCGCCGCACCGCGTTGGTCATGGCGTGCAGATTGCGGGTCGTTGCAAACGACAAGGCCCAGGCGGCCAGGCTGCCGACCACCAGGGCGATCAGGATGAACAACAGCCCCTCATCGCGGGTTGCCGCCAGTGCCTGGTGCAGGTTCTTGGTGGACATGCCCACGAACACGGCGCCGACATCGCGGCCGGCGACCTGTATGTTCTCGCGCAGGTCCAACACGCCGTCGTTCGGCGCCAGGGGCATGGTCTCGCTCTTTTGGATCCGCGGCGTCACACGCCGGCCCACGCGCGAAGGGTCGGTGCTGGCGAGCACGTTGCCCTCGGCGTCGATGACCTCGGCATAGCTGACATCCGGCTGGCGCTGGGTGCGGTCGATGACCTCGGCCAGCGAGGCCAGATCTTCGGCGAGCAGCGCGTTGGTCGTGGCGACCGCCATCAGACTGGACAGGGCGTGACCCCGGTTTTGCAGCTCGGCGCGAATGCTGTCGGACTGCTCCGTCACCGCATCCCAAATGAATGCGCCCATCAGCACGGCGTGGACCAGGGCCACCGAGAGGATCAGGCGAAAGCGCAGTGTGGCAAACCACGACAGGCGATTGGATTTGGCGGCGTCGGCCGCGATCATCCCGGCAGGGACGTCTTCGGCTATCGTATTCATTGGCGTACTCCGAGGTACTCGGCGTCGGTGGCCCGAACGAACCCGTCTTCGAATCCCAGCGCCTTCAGGATCGCGTGCCCGCGCTCGCCATGACCAAGGCGCAACAAGAGGTCGGTAATGCGCTTGACGTCCGGGCGCGGCAGCCCGGCCCGCACCGCGATGGGCATCTGCGGCTGAGGCGGCGTTTCGGCGACGATGCGCAGCTTTGCGCGAACATAGCCCGGCATGGACCGAAGCGACGGACGCCAGGTGCCGGTGATGTCGACCAGTCCCGAGTACAGCGCCATGAGGGCCGAGTCCTGCGAGCGGAAATAATGGATATGGAATTTCTTACTAACGTCGATGCCGAGGCTGCGCATGTATTGGCGGGTCATCACGGTCGCCGCGAAGGCGTTCGGATCGGGAAAGCCGATACGCAATCCGTCGGGCAGGTGCTTGGGATCGAGCCTTTGAATCGGACCGTCCTTGCGCACGACCAGGATGCCAGTGAACGGCTCCTGGGCGACCTTGGCGATGGCGCGGTAACCGTATTTTCTTGCCTCGGTATACAACAGAGGATTGAGATAGATGATGTCGTACTCGCGCTTTTGTACGCGCTGCATGTAGGCGGCGAAGCTCGGGGCGGTGACAAACTGGACCGGGCGGCCGAGGGTCTTGGCGAGATCGTCCGCCAGAGGCATAAACATGGCCGCAAGCTTGGTCGGGCTCTGCAGCGGGAGAACGCCGAGGCGGTAGTAGTCGCGCGGTGCCTGAGCGAACGCCGCGGCGGCGAACAGCAAAAGGCACAGCGCAAGCGCTGCTTGCAGCGATCGTGGGCGCATCAGACCTACCTCGGGCGCCAAGGGCCGGGTTGTCGGGACAATGGCTACAGTTACCACCGCCCGGCGGGGAGCGTCAACCTGGCGGGCGAACGGGTCAACGCGTCGGACCGCGGCGAGGCTCGGTCAGCCAATAGAGAAAGGCCGTCAGGGGCAGACCGACGCCGAGCGCGGCCACCGCACGCCAACCGCCGAGGCTGAAGGCGAACGCCGCGGCGGCCGAACCGGCGGCGCCTCCGGCAAAAAAACAGGTCATGTAGGCCGTCGTCAGCCGGCTGCGCGCCTCGGGGCGCAGCTGGTAGATCGTACTCTGGTTGAGTATCTGCGTGCCCTGCACGCCGAGGTCGACCAGGACGATACCCACGATTAGACCCAACAGCGAATGGTCGAACGCACCAAGCACGACGAAGGCAATCGCGACGGTCGCCAGAAACATTCCCGTATAGCGGTGCGTTAGCCCCTTGTCGTGCAAATGCCCGGCGAACGAGGCGGCAACGGCACCGGCGACGCCGAGCAGACCAAATGCGCCGATCATGGAATCACCGTAGTTGAAAGGCGGCCGGGCGAGCAGAAACGGCAGGGCCGTCCACAAGGCGCTGAAGGTCGCGAACATGAACACGCCGTAGGTGATGCGCCGGCGCAGCAGCGGCTCCTCGGCGATGAGACGCAGCACCGAACGCAGCAGCTCCAAATAGCTCAAACGCTCGCCGCTGCGGTCGGTGGGCAGCGCCCGCGCCAGCACGCCGGCCTGCACCAGCATCAACGCCGCGGCCAACCAGAACATACTGCGCCAGCCGAAGGCATCGGACATCACGCCGGAGACCGTACGCGCGAGCAGGATACCGAGGAGCAGCCCGCTCATCACGCGGCCAACGACGCGCCCGCGCGCATGGTCCGGTGCCAGATGCGCGGCAAAGGGAACGAGCACCTGCGCAACGACGGAAGTGATGCCCACCGCCAGGGAGGCAACAAAGAAGATGCCGATCGTCGGCGCCAGGGCGGCGGCGACCAAAGAGACGACGGCGCAAAGGGTAACGGTCACCACCAGGCGCCGACGCTCCAACAGGTCGCCCAAGGGTACGACGAACATCAGCCCCACCGCATATCCGACCTGGGTCATGGTGACGATGAGTCCGGCCGTATGGGTGGGCACGGCGAACGAGCGCGCGAGCGTATCGAGCAGCGGCTGTGCGTAATACAGGTTGGCTACCGCGATACCGGTGGCCGTAGCCATGATGAGCACCAAGGAGGCGCTCAGGGAATTCGGCTCCGAGGCGTCGGTGCGGTGACGAGGCGTTTTGGACAACGTCGGCGTGTCTGCGGCGGTGGAATGAGGCGCAGAGCTTAATCACAGCGCCACTGACATGCAAGCGGGCCCTGGGGCGCAGCGACCGGTGATGCACCCGCAACCGATACGGGCTTGGCGGCGCGGATCGGGCAGCGTGCGGGCGCCGGCGCGGAGGTTTCCGCGCCGGCACGTCGGCCAGAGGCTAACGGGCCTTGGCGGCGATCTGACGGTTGATGTCGGACCCGCGCAGGACGAAGCGGTTGTTGCGCATATTGCAGTCGTCGTTGGCGCGTGTTGCGTCGCTGCCGTATTCGGGGTCGAGGTAGCGGATCTCGACCACCAGGTTGGGCGGAAACTCGACGCTCTGGCTCCAATTCAGGTAGTGGCTGAAATAATTGATGCCGCTGCCGGCGCGCAGATTCTGAAAGTAGTGGTCGTCGAGGCGCCGCGGGGCGCCGCCGCCCAGGGGCTTGGTGTACATGTGGATCATCGCCCCGCGCGGCAGGGTGTGATAGTTCATCCGGCCATTGTTGTGCAGCTGCACCATGAAATTGATGCGCTTACTGCCGTTGGACAGGCTCTGCACGATGTACACGCTGACCCGGCGCAGGGCGGGGTCGGGACAGCCGGTCTGTATGTGCAACTGCGGCCGGAGCTTGGGATTGAGCTTGGGATTGAGCTGGGGCTGGGTCTGGACCTTCGGGTTGAGCTGGACCTGCGGCGTGACCAGCGGACCCGCTTGGGCCATACCCGCGCACAAGGCACTCATGGCCAATATCGAAATACAGCGCTTCATAACGTTCTCCCCTGACTGGCTTTGTATCTGCGTTGTCGTATGAGTCGCTCGCCCGGCGCAGGCGGTTCAATCCCGGGGCGCACCGGCGCCCCGGGGAGAGCGCCCGCCGGCATAGGCCCTCGGACAGTTACTTGAATTCAATGAGTTAAGGAGAACTCCGCGGCCGGAGCGGGGCGGGAGAAATCGTCAGTGCGTCCCATCGGGCTCGCTGACGCTGTACAGCCACCAGCGGGGCGAGAGCGCCCGGCCGCGCGGCTTGCGGTCGAAGTAGAGCTTCATGCGCCGGCCGTCGTCGGTCCGCACCTCGTACCAGTGCTTGCGCACGTAGCGCTCGCCGCTGCCGTGGCGGCAGGGTCCGGTATCGCGCCAGGTGCGCAGCACCGAGGCCACGCGCACCGTCTGACCCCGCCAGGTAAACTCGCGCGGCAGCCCGGGCTCGCCCAGCGCCATGCGGCCGGTGTCGTGGCTGTCCGCCAATGGCGTGATGCGTTCGCTGACAAATCGTTCGTGCATGACCTAAACGCTCAACGGAATCGCCGCCGGGCCCAATTAGGGCCCGGGGCGCTGCAGTTCCACCGGTGGTGGACGGCGGTCAGAAACGCTTGGCGATGCCAACGGAAATCAAATCCGCGCTTTCAGTGTCCAGCTCGTAATGCTCAAAGTCGGCCGTTAAATACACTGTCGGTACAAACTCCCAGCCGACGCCCGCGCCGTAGTAGGGGTCAGTGCCGCTATTACTTGAGCTGGCGCCGGGTACTCCCGGCGCGTACGCGGTAGTGTCGACGTTCCAGGACGCGAGGCCCAAACGCGCATGAATATTGAATGTGCGACTTACGGGAAGCCGGAAGCGGGCGCCTGCACCTACCAATGTCCCCTCGAACTTGATATGAGCATTGTTGACAGTGAATTCGAACAAGTAACCGTCCGCGATGAACCGGTCACCGATATTACCCGTAACCTCCGCTGACCCCAGATCGGCGTAACTCAACTCCACCGCGACGTTGGGGCTGAGGTTATAGCCGCCATAGACCTTAAATCCTGTGGAACTGTCGTCGAGGCTGGCGGTCAGCGCCGTAATTCCCGTGTCGAAGCTCGTCGAGCCAGCGGAGGCGCCGATATACATGTGGCCGGTCTGCGCCTGCGCCGGGCCGACGCCCAAACCGAGGAGCACAAACGCGATCAGAAACAGAAGGGATCCAGACGTCTTCATGGCAAACCCCCTATAGGCCAAAGGCCGTTGCCTCGCCCGTGGCGAGGAGCGAGGCGGTCAGATTGCATGTGCCCGTTTGGACACCGCGAATACCTTTGCACGATTGCGCCAGGGCCGCGCTGATCTGGGTCAACATCGGTAACGGACCCGGGAAACCCGCGGGGGCCCAGAGACCGCGGGCCCCGCCCCAACCGACGCCATCCGTCCTTGGCTCAGCTCACCCCACGGCAGTACTTCAAGGCGTCCCGCACGACCTTGGGGCAAATCTCGTTATCAGCGCCGCGGCTGCTGCAGGTGTCCATGGTCCATCGCACCGTGTTCATGATTTCGCCCTCGCGGGGCACGCCCCGGCAAAACGCCGCATCGACCTTGGTCGCCCGCATGCAGCCGCGGATGAAAGACTTGGCCCTAACCGCGCACATGATGCCATCGCAGCCCTTCGTGCGCTCGACGGTTGCGTCCACGCATTGACTGGCGGTCCCTTGGGACCCGACGGCACGCCCTTCGTCCGTGGCCGCTTGAACCTCGGCCTTCAAAGCGAGCTTGTTATTTTGCCACCACACATAGCCTGCGCCGGCCATCACGGCGACGAGCAAGAGAATCGCCCCAATCACGATTGCCGCGACCTTCATCAGACTTCCCCCCAAGAAAAGTAGACGATGTGGACCATACGGAATTATTTATTCATTTCGCGGATCAATCACCGGCCAATATAGCGTCGGGCAGTCGGAATCGGGAAAATCTGATCATTTGTTACCTCTCAGTTGCCTGGCCTTTCGTAGATCGGCCTCGGCTTTGGCGTGCTGCCCGAGCTTACGGTAGGCGACGCCCCGGTTCTGGTAGGCCGAAGGCTCGCTGGGATACATCTTTAGATAGAGACTCAGCGCCTTGACCGCGCTTCGGTAGTTACCCAACTGAATATAGCAATAGGCTGTGTTGAACAGGGCCGAGCCATCTTTGTGGATACGCAAGCCTTCCCAATAGGAATTTACGGCGGCTCGGCAGTCCCCCGCCTTGTAGAATGCGTAGCCGGCGGCGTTCCAGATGTCCGAGTCACCCGGCATCAGGCGCACTGCCGCATCGAATTGCTGTACGGCGTCTGGGTACTGCTCGAGATGAATATAGGACCAGCCGGCATAGTAATAGGACCAGGCGAAATTCGGGTCCTGCTTCTCGGCCTTCAGCATCAGCTTCAACGCATCGCGATACCGTTTTGCTGTGTAGGCCGCACGCCCGTCGTGATAAGTCGATTTGGCAGTACTGTCGATTTTCGACCAATCCACTGTTTCATCGACCCAGGCACCGATCAGGCCGCTTGGATATTTCTGATACATGAGCTTATACCGATGACCCGCCTGGACGCGGAACTGCACGTGCATGTCGCCCTTGGAGTAACCGTGAGTGCGATCGGCCCAAGACCAGTGCCGCTTGTAGTCGTAGTAGACTGTAGCCTTGTAGACCCCGGGCTTCAGCTCGATAACGCGGTGTTCGTCGGCGATCGTCTTGCTCAACAGCTTCTTGTTATACGACGTGTCCCCGTTGAGGGCGCGAAGCTGCATAGGAGGTTTGACGATAAGACGCCCTACCTTGTCCGGAGGCAACGCCTTGCCGTGATAGCCGTGCTCGACCATCGCGCCGCTGCACGCGCTCAAGATTGGAAGTATAAAAATGAGCAGGACAAAGAAGGCGTGTTCAACAAACGACTTTTCGTCGCGTCTTGGCAAGTCAGCCACCGATCTCTCCCAACATCGACTAAATCCCTTGTCGCGCAGAGTGGAGCGCTTGCGCAAAAGGCTGGCGGATAGAGGCACAAAAAATCGTCACCCTACGAACACCGTAGCCCACGCCCTCAGAGGCGTCAAGAACCAGTTAGGATGGGCGAAAGGTCGTATGGTGGTGAGCCGGAGTTGTGAAAAAACCTAGCGCCAATGTCGGAGACCGGGCACATCGAATAGGGCCGATGTACCGTGCGACTTAACACCCCCCCAGAGACAATGCCGACGGCGATAGTCGGGTTGGGCGAGGCCATCAGACGCCGACCAAGTGCCGGTATTGGCCGAGCAACAGCTCAACGCCGCGCCGGAGGTTCATAACTCCCGGGCGGCGTCCCAAAGGGAACGGCCAGTCGGTTCCAGCCGTTGATCGCCACGATGGCAAGGGTCAGGTCGACCAGCTCCTTTTCGCCGAAGACCTCGCGCGCCTGTACATACGCCTCCGGTGGGATCGCGTGCTGCGCCATGGCGGTCAGTGCCTCGGCCCAACGCAAGGCGGCCCGCTCGCGTTGCGAATAGAACGGGGTATCGTGCCAGGCCGGCAACGCGTAGAGGCGCTGCTCTTGCTCACCGGCGGCACGCGCGTCTTTCGTATGCATATCGATGCAGAACGCACAGCCGTTCATCTGCGAGACACGCGTCTTGACCAGCTCGAGCAGCGAGGATTCGAGCCCGGATGTCCGGACGTAGTGTTCGAGCCCCCGCAGGGCGGCAATGCCGTCGGGGGCAACGCGGGCGTAGGCAATCGACTGTTTCATTCTGATGCTCCTGTGCTGTGGCGCGACGTCGACGCGCGCCAATTGGGTTGTTGTTCCTTCCCGGGACGCACGAGACGATTCTATCGTGACAGGGCCGTAGCGCTTTGCAGAGGCAAGTCGAGCTCGATGCGGGCAAGCTTGTCCGGGTTGCGTATCGTATAGATTTCGACAATGCGGCGCCCGTCGGTCACGAGTGAGGTCACCGAGTCGAGCTCCCCGTCCAAATAGCGCAGGATACCCAGCGCGCCGTTGACCTGGGCAAGGCGAAAGCGGCCGCGTCCGCCGATTCGGCGCGCGATACCCTGGTAGAACCGCGCCACGGGTACGGCGCCGCGCAGCACCTTGCTGACCGACGGCACCTTGCCGCCCCCATCGCTGGTGAAGCTCACGTCCTCTGCGAGCAGGCTCAGCAAAATCTGGCGATCGCCCGAGCGCGTGGCCTCGACAAAGCGCTCGAGCAGTCGCCGGTGGTCTTCGCGGTCAACCTGGAATCTCGGTCGGTCGCGGCGTACGCGTTGGCGGGCGCGATGCACCGCCTGGCGGCAGGCATCCTGACGCTTGCCGATCATGGTTGCGATTTCGGCATAGGAAAGGTCGAACACGTCATGGAGAAGAAAGGCGGCGCGTTCCTCGGGAGCCAGGCGTTCGAGCACCATGAGAAAGGCGATGGACAGGTCGTCCGCGATCTCCGTCGCCCGATCGGCCGGCGGGGCGTGAACCTCTACGAGCGGCTCCGGGATCCACTGCCCCGCATACGCCAGACGCTCGGTCTTCGCGGCCCGCAGACGGTCCAGGCTCAAACGGGTGACGACCGTAACCAGCCAGGCCTCCGGGCTGCGCAATTCGGCGGTGTCGGTACCGTGCCAGCGCAGGTACGCATCCTGCACCACGTCCTCGGCGTCGGCGCGCGAGCCCAGCATGCGATAGGCGATGCCCTGCAGTTTCGGGCGGTATTGATCGAAAGTGCTCACGTCTGTACTCATCGCAGGCTCCTGCCGCGCGGCGGCATGCGTGACTGGTATTCCAGGGACGGCCGGGTACTTCGGTTTGTGACAGACCGGCGATGCCAGCGGGGAATTCGTAGGTCAGGCGGACCTGAAGGGCGAGCCAATCGCCCTGGTTACAAAAGACCAAACAAGGCGCCGTTCACCACGAGGAGCGCAATCCAGCCGAAGCCGGCGATCATGATTGGCGGCGTCGGATTTTCGATCTTGTAGCCGTCAATCCACATCCCCACGGTGTAAGTGTTCACCGCGCCGGGGAACCAGATGAGCACGAGAACGATGGCGGTGAACAGGCAATAGTCGAACAGCAGACGGGCCCGGAAGTCGGCAATGGCAAACACCATTCCGGTCACGGCCACGATGCCCGATAGAAGACGCGATACGCTCATCGGCTTGCCCTGCGATACCTCCTCGATGGCCCTGGTGCGACGAGCGCGTCAAGCGCGCTGCAGGTGACGGATATGGCGCCACACATACCAGACAATCCCGGCGACGATAAGAGCGCCGATAATGGCGTCGAAGCGGTGAAAGTAGATGCCGAGCGAATGCCAGTTCTGGCCGAGTTTCATTCCGATCCAGGCCAGCGCCCAGCACCAGATGAAGGAGCCAACGAAGGTGTAGACGACGAAGCGCCAGATCGGCATGCGCGCCACGCCGGCAGGAAAGGCGATGAAGGTTCGAACGACCGGCAACAGACGGCCGATGAAGATGGTGATGTCGCCGTGTCGCCGGAACCAGCGGTCGGCCAGATCGAGGTCGTGGTGCGAGATGAGGATGTACTTGCCGTACTTCTCGACGAGGGGGCGACCACCCCAGGCACCGACCGCGTAGGCGACCAGCGAGCCGAGCACGCAGCCGACGGCGCCGGCCGTGGCCACGACCCACAGGTTCATCGTCCCGGTAAACACCAGGTAGCCCGAAAAGGGCATGATGATTTCCGAGGGCAAAGGGATGCAGGCGCTCTCGATGGCCATCAACAGAACGACGCCCCCGTAACCCATGTCGGAGATGGTGGAGATGATAAAGCCGGCCAACAAGCTGATGATTTTTTCGACCATGGTATCCCGGGCTTCAGGGTCTCAAGGCGCCCCGTTTCAATCGGCCGGTGGCGGACCAGGGCCGAGCGCCAAGTTTAAAGGGAACGTCGCCGGGTCGCCACCGACAGCCCCGCGGGCGGTCTCACCGCCCCGCACTTTTCACGAGGCCCTTGCGAGCGCAGTAATTCTTGCCCAGGTCGGTCAGAAAGTATTTGGTCCCGGTCATCCCGGGTACCTCCTCGATGAGGTGCTTGTCGAGGAGCCGCTCGACCGCCTGCTTGGCCTGGGTGGTCGCGATACCCGAACGGTCCGCGATGGATTGCAGCAGCAGCCCGGTCTCGCCCTGGCTGACCAGGGCCTTCAAAACGCGCCCCATGTTGACCTTCTGTTCGTCTGTCCTCGCCCTGGCGGGTGCCGCCTTCTTGGCCGAGGGCGCGGAACGCCTGATCGAGACCAGCTTCATTAGCACCGACTGCCCTTCCTGCATCTCCCCGGGCTGCTCGGCGCCCCGGAACCGGCGCCACAACCGGTAGAGCTTGAGGAAGAAAGGCACCATGGCGGCAAGCATCAGGATAAGAAGCCAGACGGGGATGGCCACGGTCGCCGTTAGGAAAGAGAGGTACGACATATACAACCCATTCGGACTTGTAACGTCAGCTACACTACGTAGCATAACAGGCTGAACACCTTAAACAATCCGTTAAAATGAGACACCGGTAGTATTCCGGGCATCGGCCGGGACGCGAACCAGGGTCCCGGACCGCCTTCGGCGCCGCCACAGGAAAATCAGCCGTCGCAACCGGCACGACAGGGAGGAAATGGAGTATGTGGCCGTTCAGGAAAAAGGAGCCTTACAAAACCATTGGCGCCGTAATCACCACCGGTCCCGATGGCCGCGTCAGCGTCGACGTGCGGGGGCAGACCTGCCCCGGCTATCTGCTGTCCATCAACAAGGCAATCGACTCGCTCGAGCAGGGTACTAGTGCATTACTGCTGATGACCTATGCCCCCTGCGGCGATGACGTGCATGCCTGGTGCAAGGAAAAGGGCTACACCTTCGACGGCCTGTTTCACGAGGACGGCATCTGGAAGATCGCGGTGACGAAATAGCACCGCTGATGCGGGCCGGCAAGTTCATCCGGCGGGCAGGGTCCTATTCGCCGCACGCCGGCCAGCCGTAACCCCAACGCCAGGGCAGGCCCGTACAGGGACCGCCGCCCACGCGCACCGCGCGATACATCAAGGCGCCGACAACGGCGAAATTCTGTTCGATAACGTGCGCGGGCAGGTCAAACTCGCGGGCGAATTCGTCACGGTGGGTCTTGCCGAAGTCCACCACGCACTGGCGCAGCGCCCGGTCGGCGCGCAGGCGCTTGTCGAAGCCATGCCGGGTTTCGCCGCGCCAGTAGGCGCGATCGTGTGTGACGCAGCAGTGCTCGTACGGCGGCTTGTTGCCGAATTTCGCCTTGAAGGCCGGCACCTCCTTGGCCAGATAGCGCCAGCCGTCCGACAGCCCACCGCTGCAGCCGTCCGTGGTGAACGGGGCGAGGCGGCTTTGCGGATCGGCCTGAACGCGGGCCAGCGCCGGATACCGCGACACCTCCAGCTCGCGCTCGATCTTTTCAATCATGCCATCACCAACGTCCGCGCCGAAAGCCGGGGCCATCCCCATCCATGGGGCGATGGCCAGCAGGATTGGCACTCGAAACAGTTTCATCGCGAAACACCCGATAACGAATACGCCCGAGCATGCCACAGCAAGGCGCGCCGAAACAGCGTGCGCGGAACGCGACGCTTGCCGACTCGGCGACATCCGCCGAGGCCAGCGGCGCACGCTTGGCCCGCTGAGCTACATGAAGAACTCATAAACGTGGGGGATAAGGCGGTCTCCGGACGTGGACCGCCGCTGCGGATGAAACATTGGCGATGAACGCTGTCTAACGGCACACAAGCACCCGGACGCACAGTGCCGGCGCCGCGGCACTTGGCCGTCGGCGGATGTATCGACGTTGCAAGGAGATGGACTATGCCAAACCTGCTCTTCACCCCCACTCACCTCGGCCCGCTCGAACTGCAGAACCGGATTGTGATGGCGCCCATGACGCGCAACCGCGCGAGCGCCGACAACGTGCCGAGCGAGCTCATGGTCGAATACTACGCGCAGCGGGCCTCGGCCGGACTCATCGTCACCGAAGGGACGTCGCCGTCGCCCGACGGTGTGGGCTATCCGCGCATTCCCGGCGTCTTCACCGAAGAGCAGACCAAGGCCTGGGCGCGCGTCGCCGAGGCCGTCCATGCACGCGGGGCCAAGATCTTCATGCAGCTGATGCATACCGGGCGCATCGGCCATCCGCTGAACCTGCCCGCCGGGGCCCGGCTGCTCGCCCCGTCGCCGGTCGCCGCGGACTGCGAGATGTACACCGATGCCGAGGGGCCTCAGCCGCACCCCGAACCGACAGCGATGACCGTGGAGGACATCGAGCACGCCAAGCAGGAGTTCGTGCAGGCCGCCAAGAACGCCATCGCCGCCGGCTTTGACGGCGTGGAGCTGCACGGGGCCAACGGCTATCTGCTCGAGCAGTTCTTTCGTCCGAATACCAACCGGCGGGAAGACGACTACGGCGGCAGCGTCGAGAAGCGCGCGCGCTTCGTCCTGGAGGTCGCCTCCGACGTCGCCGAGGCGATCGGCACAGACCAGGTCGGAATCCGCCTCTCGCCTTTCGGCGTATTCAATGACATGCCGCTGTACGACGAGATGGAGGCCGACTACGCCTATCTGACCACGCAACTCGATGCCCTGCGCCTGATGTACATCCATATCGTCGACCACTCGGCCATGGGCGCACCGACGGTGCCCGACGAGATGAAGGCCAGTATGCGTCGTCTGTTCAGCCGCACGATTATCCTGTCCGGCGGTTACGACCCGCAGCGCGCCGAGAGCGATTTGCAGGCCGGCAGGGGCGACCTCATCGCCGTCGGGCGCCAGTTCCTCGCCAACCCCGACCTGCCGGCGCGCTGGCAGGTCGGTGCGCCCCTGAACGAGCCGGACTACGACACCTTTTATACGCCCGGCGAGAAGGGGTACACCGACTATCCGCTGCACGAGCAGACGACCCGCAAGGCCGGGACGGCCTGAGACCGCTCGGGGATCGTCACGAACGGGACAAGGCATCTCGGGCCGCGTGGCCCAATGCGGCCCAGGCGCCGAGGAGGAAGCAGGTCTGGCCGATCAGCTCGCAGATTTCCTCGAGCGTCTGCTCGAGGCGCTGAGCCGGGATGGACAACAGATGGATATCGTAGGCGTCCATTAGAACAGCAACGGCACTCACAGCGACGCCGGCGACAAACCAAAACCTGGTCGCCGCTCGGGCCTGCCAGAGCGAACGCCCCTTCCAGACCATGACCAGACCCGCGAACGCATACATCAGCAGGATGAAATCGCCGGGCGCTATCGGAAGGCCGGGAATGCGCAGACCGGCCGGTGCGAGGAGGTGGTCGCGGACGCGCTCGTGCAGCGCGAATCGATCGTCCAGGCCGAGATAAAGAAACGCCGCTCCAAGCAGCCACCACCAGCGCGCCGCGAACCGGTCGCTGTCGACGACGTGGTGGACCGTACCGCACGCCGCGGCGACCAGCGCGGCGGTGTACATCACGCCGACCTCGAGCGAGGTCATGGGCGTATCCTCGAAATTGATCCACATCCAGTACTGCGGCCAGCGAGCGGCGATCAGAAACGCGACCGACACCGCCGGAATCGCAACGCTCATTGCGAACACGAGGCGCTCGACCTGACGCAGCCGCACAAGAGCAGGTTGTACGCGGCGCACATCTGCTCCGGCCACCGTTTCGACCGCCGTCGAGGTGGTCGAATGCTCAGCCATCGTTGTCGCCATCGTGCGAAGGGACCAGATCGACGGGAGCGCCTTGGGCCATGGCGGCGATACGCCTGGCCCACCCGGCGGTCCCCCGCGCCATGGCCTCATCCGAATACCAGGCGGTGTGCAGAGTCTGGAGAAGGCGGCCGGGCTCCAGATCTTGCAACTCGCCCGGCTCAAAAACGTAGTCGTCGACGGCATAGCCGAGCAAATGGGCGCTGTGCAGCGCTTCGAGGGCGGCCTGGGAGTCGACGAGCCCCGGACGTGAAGGATTGACGAGCCAGGCACCGCGCGGCAAAAGAGACAACGCCGCCCGATCAACCAACGGCGGGTCGGTGCGCCGCTGCGAGGCGGCAACGATGAGTATCTGCGAGCGCGCAAGAAGCTGGTCCAGCGGCAGCCATGTCCAATCGGTGGCCTGGACGGCCGGGTCATGGCCGATCACGTGCATACCGAATGCCGTGCACAGCTTGGCAATGGCCCGCCCGATACGCCCGAGACCGATGATACCGACGGTCTTGCCGTTGAGCTCCCACCCGCGCATTGAAATGCCGCGGGGCAGATGGCCGGAGCCGATGGCGTGGCTCAAGTGCAGGCGGCGACTCAGCGTGAGCAGCATTCCGAGCGTATGCTCGGCCACGGCCGCCGTCGAATAACCGGGCAGGTAGGCGACCTGGATACCTTTTGCCGTCAGCGACGGTACGTCTATCCACTCGTAGCCGGTGGAGTAGACCGTGATGCCCCGCAGCGCCGGCAGCTCGCCGAGCCAGTGCTCGTCGAGATTACGCGTGGCACGGCGGGTCAACGCGAGGACCTCGGTCTCGGGCGCCAGCGAAGCGAGCGTTTGCGGCGGCAGCGGCTCCAGACAGGAGATGTAACGCACCTGCCCGGCGGCGGCGAGGATGTCCCGTTCCGCGGTCGTGAAGCTCTTTTCGGCACGCGCCGACAGGACGGTCACGTTCGGTTTGGGTGTGCCGGCGCGGGTGGCAGCGACTGCAGTCATCCGTGTCCCCCAATGCGGGAGACCTTGCTCCCACTCGTGTCGTTGTTCTTGTGATCGGCCGAATCTGCGGCTCGATGATGGATCAGTGTCTGTATTTTGGATCGCCCGCCGGGACCCGAGCGGGTAGCGGACGATCCTGCTTGTTAACGGCGCGATGCATGGCCGGCTTTAGTCGACGGGGCTCGCCCCGCCTCGTTCAAATAAAACGGGAATCAGTCCGCATGGAGCAGCAGCAGGACGAAGAACGCGGCAAGCAGCACCCATTCCACGGCCTGTAAAAGGCGCACCGCCCTGGCCAGGCTCCGGATCCTGGGATATCGGTCCCCGCCATCCCCGCGGAGCAACTCCGCGCTGAGCTCCAGGAGCTTGGCGGTATAGCCGGTGAACAGCCACGGCTTGGGGAGTCGGTCCGTCAGGTCGGGGCGCGCCGATTTGATCTCGGCGGACAGCCAGGCCGCGGCGAGGAAGGCGGCGGAGGCAACGACGAAAAAACAAGCCAAGGTGAAGAATGTCATCGATGGTCACGAACGTAATGTCAATAACGGTCCAGCGCCTCGCGCGGTACCTGGCGAGGCCAGGCTCGCATTCTACGCGTTTCTCGTGGCCGGGGCAGATTGGCGAACGAGGGCCTGTCTCTCAACGACAACGGACGCCCGGAAATCGCTTATAGCGGAATGGGTGCCGGGGCATTGGCGGGCAGGGCTGCCGCCCTGCCCGCGAACACCGTCAACTATTGCTTACAGATCTTGCGCGGGTCCGCCATGATGAGCGCAGACTCGTTGTTGCCCTCGTTGCTTTCGCTGACGCGGTTGCCGGGATCCACCACCGCCCGGAACGGGTGCGGCGCGGCGTTGGTCATGTGGGCCGGATCGGACATCAGATAGTACACCGGGACCTGCACTGTCTGGCTGCCGCCCGGCGGAATGGCGTCGAGGAAGGCGCCGTTGCCCCAGTTGATGGCATGCTGGTCCTTGACCTGCACCATGGCATACGAGGTGATCTTCGGCGACGGGGCCGTGCCTCGGTTCACCACGGTCACCTGGAAGGTCATCAGCGCGTTGTGTGCCTTGCATTCGCCCCACTGCTTCAGACCGAAATAACGCACGACCAGGTCGGGCTTGCCGTTGCTCGCGCCGCCGCCGCGGCACACGGTCAGGTTCTTGCTGATGTTGCTCAGCCACCGGCTGTGGTCGGCCTTCTCGACCCCGACGTAGTACCACTGCCCGCCTGCGATGCGTCCGTCATTTGGCAGCGTGGCGACGATCTGATGATCGTTCCACGAGATCACCGGCAGGTCGACATGGATACCGTGGCCGCCGAGCGCCACACCCTTGCCGTGATGGCTGCCGAAGTGCTTGCCGAGGATCGTGAACCGGGTGCCCTTGGCCACGCAGCGACCGCTGTGACGGTAACCGGTGATTTCCGGCTTGAGCATTTGGATGGGGGCCTTGAGCCGCATGTTCGGGTTCATCTGGAGGTGGGGCTTGGCGGCGCCTTTGCAGGCAATCCGGAAATGCGCTTTGTTCGACTGCAGGGAGGTGGGGTAGACGATCTGAATCGCCTCCCAGCCCGAATACGACGGCAGCTTGTCGCCGCCGAGCGTCCAGGTGGTCGAGACGTGCTTCACGCCCGGGGACGTGAATTCCAGGGTATGGATAGGCGCAAAGGCGCCGTCGCTGCGGATGAACTTGTACTGCACGCGGCCGGCCCGATTCGCTGTGATCGTACCCTTGAACGTGATCTTGGCCGGGCACTTGCCCGAATAGCTGGTCGGCGAGGCGCTCAGCTTAGCCTGGTAGTTGGCCGCCTGGGCACTTGCGGCGCCGGCGAACACGAGGGCGACCGCAAGCGTCAAACGCCCGAGGCGTGAGTGTATGAGGTTCATGATAGCTACTCCTTCTCTGGTCTATAGAGCCGATGGCAGTCGCAAGCCGTATCCGCTGGCGCGACGAACTGGCACGGGGCGCTGATGCGCTCGTCGTCCGGCTATTGAGTCGCACCGAAGGGGCTCGAGGGTTCAAAGGAGAGGGGAAAATGAGGATATCGGAATGGGCTAATAGATAAGGAACAGCGGGCGATCGCTCAGGCACCCGGGGGTGCGTCGACCGATTTGTGATGCAGTTCCCGGGGGCTCGACGACCGCCCATGGGGCGGGTGGCCGGCAACCGGCCCGCCACCCAACCCCCTTACGGTTTTCGCTCGATCAACGCAGCCGGGCTCACATTGACTCAGCGGCTCAAGGGCCCGACTACCGTGTCAGTGCAGCACCGCGGCCCAGATGGGCACGGTGATAACCGACAGTGCCGCAATCACGGTGAAAGCCATCGTATAGGAGGCGGTGTCGAGTTTGAGGCGCTCGCAGAAAGCGAAACCGAGGACGGTGGCGGGTAAAGTGCTGTCAAGCAGAAGCGTCTGGGTGGTCTTCACGCCCGCGGAGCCGAACAAGGAGGCGATACCCCACATAACAAGCGGCACCGCGATGAGCTGGATGGCCGCAGCCGGCAGCGCGCGCACCGCCTGCGGATTCCAGGCCTTCATCCAGACCAGGAACGTGCCCACCGAAATAAGCAGGAGGGCGAACAAGGCACCGTCGACAACCGATGCAACCGTGGCGAGCCAATTGGGCAGTCCGACACCAGCGATGTTGAGCAGGAGCCCGAGCACGGCCGCCCAGGCCAGCGGTTCCTTCACCCACACCCGGTAGTCTTTGAGCAGGGCTGCAGCCTTTGCGAACTGCACCTTACCGCCGTCGGCAAAGCTGCGGCTCAGCAGGGCACCGACGGTGTACATCATCAGCACGTTCGCCACGAGGCCGTACTCGACAGCGACGCGCATGGTCCAGTCCGGATAGAAAAGAACGTTCATCGGCATGCCCAGGAAGAACACGCCGCCAAATGCAGCCGCTATCAGCAGCGCCCCTTTGGTCTTACCGGACAGCTTGGCCTTCCACAGCCAGAACCAGGCCAGCGCGAGCGCCACGGCGGTGGCACCCAGCACGTACAACAGTATACGCAGAGCGGCTTCGTTCAACGGCAGATCCGCCATCGAAAAGAAGACTGCCAACGGCAGAAAAACGAAGTGGATGAGCGCGATGAGCGCGCGCTGAAGCGCCCCATTGCTGAGTCCACCCGGCTGGACGAAACGCCAGGCAAGCCCGATGACGAGAAATAACGACAGCGTAAGCAGAGTGCCAAGCATGCGTCCCCCCTTTTGTCTCCAACAACTGTTTCTGGTTATCCGTTATGTGATGTGCTCTTGGGTCGAATATCGCACATATGCCGCGCCCGCACGAGGCAGATGGGTGTGAACGTTATCACATCGAGACGACGGCGCTGCGTACGCTCGGCCGATTGGCACGCTCTGTTCAACCTGAAGACACGCCGCCGGCCTATCTCGCGGCGGCGGTTGAGGTTCTGCGCCCGTGCACAGATCCCCGGTTTGCGGGGGCATTCGCTAAAAGGGGCAGCGCGTCACTTTGATCCAGATCAGAGCGTCCGCCCGCGAGCGGGGGCATAATTGTCGCGGGCAAATCCGCGGAGTGGTTTCATGCGTCGACCGATCCTCTTGATATTCCTGTCGCTGATCTCGGTGGCGGCATCCGCCGCGCCGTTCAAGACGGTACGGGTCAACGACCGGGTATATGCCCTGGTCGGGGAGCTCGGCCAGCGCTCGCCCAAGAACCTCGGCCACAACATGACCTCCGGGTTCGTGATCGCCGACAACGGCGTGGTGGTCATCGATACCGGCGGCAGCGAAAAGGACGCCCAGGCCATCCATGCAGCGATACGCCAAGTCACCAAGAAGCCGATCATCTGGGCGATCAACACGGGAGGTCAGGACCACCGCTGGCTCGGCAACGAATACTTCCACCGGCTCGGCGTACCGATCATCGCCTCCAGGGCCGCCATCCAGGATATGCGGGACCGCACCGCCGAGCAGGTAGGTCGGGCGCGCAGCCTGCTGGGCAAACAGTTCGCGGGCACGCGGCCGGTCTATCCCCGGCATAGTTTCAAACACCGCTACGCCCTGCCCGTGCGCGGCATCAAAATGGAACTGATCTATACAGGCGGCGGACACACTGCCGGCGACATTTTCGTGTGGCTGCCCGAACAGCGGATCGCCTTCACGGGCGACATCGTTTTCGCGCAGCGCCTGCTGGGGCTGATGCCCGGCAAGGGATTTCAATGGATCAAATCGCTGGAGTATCTGCGCGACACGCTGAAGCCGGCGATTATCGTGCCCGGCCACGGTCACGTCACCGATCTCAAGGAGGCCATGCGCGACAGCTACGACTACCTCGTCTTCCTGCGTGACTCCGCGCAGCATGCGCTGGACAACGGCGCCTTCGACCCGGTCGAAGCCAGCCAGGGGCTGGATCAGTCGCGCTTTTCCTATCTCGCCAACTACGACGACCTGCGCTTTCGCAGCATCAACGCGCTGAACATGGCCCGGGAAGTGTTCGCCAAGGCCGGCATGTAGTCGGCGCCAATCATGAGGTTGCCGGTTACGCGCAGGCCCGAAATGCAATCAGGAGCTTTCTGCGCAGTTGTTGCGCGAATTGACGTCTGACGGACGCGCCGGGAGCGATGACGAAGGACTAGCTTGGCGGATGTGGCGCTCAATCGCCGCCGCGAAGCTCTGGGAGAGTTTTTCGAACACGGGCCCCGGACAACACCCGAGCGCGCGGCCGTCGACCTCCCGTACCGGGATCAATTCTGCACCGGTGCCTGTGAGGAAGCACTCGTCCGCCGTATAGAGATCATAGGGCGCGAGGGACGATTCCTGCATCTCGATGCCAAGTTCACGCGCAAGGTGTATAACCAAGCCCCGAGTGATTCCCGCCAATGCCCCATCGGTAACCGGTGGCGTGCGCAGCACACCGTCGCGGACGATGAACACGTTGTCCGCCGTCCCTTCGGCCACCTGGCCGCGAGCGTTTAGCATCAGAGCCTCCTCGACCCCGGCGTGGTTAGCTTCGGTCCGCGCCAGGATGTGGTTGAGGTAATTCAGGCTCTTAACCCTAGGATCCAGACCGTCGGCGGGCAGACGCCGCGTCGACGCTATGATGGCCCGGATGCCTTGAGCGCGCGCCGCCTCGTCGACCATGGCCAGCCGGTCGGCAATGACGATGAGCTCCGGCGTCCCGCAGCTCGCGGGATTGATCCCCAGCGGCCCGCGGCCCCGCGTGACGAGGATGCGCAGATACCCGTCCGGCGAACCATAGGCACGGATGACGTCCTTGATGATCGTCATAAGCTGCGCCGAGGACCATGGCAGCGCCAAGGCGATAGCGCGCGCCGAGTCGGCGAGGCGCCGCAGATGTTCCTCCAACAAAAACGCGCACCCGCCGTAAAACCGTATGCCCTCGAAGACACCGTCCCCGTAGAGCAAGCCGTGGTCCATGACGGACACGCGCGCCTTGTCCGCGGGCATGAGCTCGCCGCCTATCCAACACACCGCCTGTTCGGACATCTTACCCCTCTATTAGGTCAAGTTTGTTGACGTTTACCAGTATTGCGAGCCGGTGTTAATATGTCAATATGGTTGACCGAACTGAAACCCGTCGGGAACGGGAGCTCAACGCGGCGCTCGAGGCCATCTACTTCGGCTTCCGCGCGCTGACTGCCAGCCCCGATGCGCGGCTCGCGGGCCTCGGCTATTCCCGCGTCCACCACCGCATCCTGTTCTTCATCGGGCGTAATCCCGACTGCAGTATCAACGAACTGCTCTCCACCATGCAGGTTACGAAGCAGTATCTGCACGGTCCGCTGCGCCGGCTCGTCCACGATAAGTACGTGGTAGCCAGCGTCGACCCCGAGGACCGGCGGATAAAGCGCCTGCGGTTGACCAGGCGCGGCGCGGGGTTGGAGGCACAGCTCAGCGGCGACCAGCGCGAGAGCTTCGAGCAGGTATTCGACCAGGCCGGCCCCCAGGCGGAGGCGGGCTGGCGCAAGGTCATGGCGTTGTTGGCGGAATCGGCCGAGGGCAAGGCACGGGGGGACTAGGTCCCGTGCCTGGGGCTGTAACGAGCTCCCTGTACGGGAAGTCGTGAAACAGGCCGACGACCACGTACGACGGTTGTGCGCCGGCCCGTCGCCCCGGTCACAGGCACGATGAAATGACCCTGTTTGCGATGGAGGCGCTTGCAGGGTCGACCGCAGCTGCGGCCGCCGCATCCTTCTTCGCCGCGGCACAATCGCCGACCGTGACGTAGGCCGCCGCACGATTGATATAGGCCGCCCCCATATTCGGGTCTATCCGGATAGCCGAACTCAGCGAGTCGATGGCTTCGCGTGGACGACCCGACTGCAGCAGGCACAGTCCCTTGTTGATACGCGGGTCGGTAAAACCGGGGTCCGCCTCTTGCGAGCGCGCCGCCATTTCGATGCAGGTATCGAAGTCATGAGTCACCAGGGCGATATAGGATAGCTCGGACAGGGCTCGCGCTTTGGTGGCCGGCACCTGGGCGGCTTTGGCCAGGTCGTCGGCGGCGCCGTGCAGATCGCCACGGTCGATGCGCGTACGACCGCGCCCAAGATACATGTCACCGAGCATCCGATCGACGAAGGGTTCAAGCGCGGGCTCGATGGATTTGGCCTTGCGATAGTCGGCGACGGCCTTGTCGAATTCGCCGTTAGTTCGGTAACAATGTGCTCGATTGGCCAGCGCGGCGGAGTTTGCCGGATACTGCTTCAACGATTCTGTCAGCGCGGCGATCGCCAGGTTGTATTTTTTCGCGGCGATCAGCTCGACGGCTTGACGGTCCAGCGCCTGTACCGCCTTCGGCAGGTCCTTCTCTTTCGATGACACGCCCTTGATGCGCCAGAAAGTCGTCTTCGTGCCGCCGTGGCTGTCATCTCCTGCGTACGCGCCGGCCGCCAAGGCAAAACCGGCGATCAGAAAGACGATTTTCGTCCAGCCCCGCATATCTTCTCCTCGCTTCCCCGCCTCGACCCGGGGCGGCTGAATTTAGTTGAATTTTCCTCGTACACCATGCGCTGAACCTGGCAGGCCGAGGCTGTTATCGGATCGCCGACGACAGCGAAACAGCCAGATCGACCTCTCACAACCGATGCGGCGGGAAACTTGAGAGACAGGTCACAAAAATTGTATGGAAATGGAACAGGGGGAGGCCGAGACAGTTACTGACTCGCGGCGGGCTGGTTTGGATCGAATCTGATTGCCTTGGGTTCGGGTACACAACGACCTGCAAATGTTGCGCGGGCGCCGTCGTTCGGCTCCGCGGTCCATCTTTTCGATAAGCAAAAAAAAGGAACATTCCATGACTATCAGGCCCGTACTTGTTTTCGTGGCTGTCGCGACGCTCGCCGGCTGCGCGTTCGGTCCGACGCCGCAAACGGCCAAGGAGTTTCGACAGGGAGTAGTCAAGGGCGGCCTTGGAACCTCGCACGAGACGTACCAGGTCAATGCCCCCTATGCCAAGGTCGCAACGAGGGTGATGAAAAAGGGCGCCGAGTGCCTCAACAAAATCATCACAATCCAGTCCTGCGTAAACAGCAGTTGTTCGAATATCGACTACATATTCAAGCCAAAATTCAACGGCACGCGCCAACGTTCAGAGCTTTCGGTACAGGTGAAATTCAAGCCCGATCACAGCTGGTACGTTGGCGGCCCGCCGCCGAAGGACGGAATGTTCGTGACGGTGGCTGATATAACCCCTGCCGGGCGCAATAAGACAAAGGTCGCGACGTACGGCATGAGCATGGGCATGTACCAATACATCCCCAAGGCGGTCAAACACTGGGCGGATGGCAGCAATCTCGGCTGCCCTGACCTCACGGCGGGGATGTAAGTTATGTATATTCGCTCACTGATTGGCATAACGGCCGGTGCATTGCTGGTCGGTTGCGCAGCCTCGCTGCCGCGCTACCCGAACGATCGTCCCAAGAATGTGACGATCAATCTTCATTTCGAGAGCAGCGGGGGGTTTCTCAGTTCCAGCGAAGCCTTCGCCGGCGTCAACGACATTGCCAAGGACTGTTCGACCAAATACAAGGGCTGGGTAAAGCTCGACGAGGGCAAGAATGACGTCGGGCTCGCCATAGGGCAACCCACGATGCTGGTTGTCGAACTGTCGCATTCCTCGTGGCTCGGCAACAGCAGCGGCAGCATGCAGCGCGGTGTCGTAATAACACCCAAGCCCGGCGCCCACTATCTGCTTGACGTCAACTATGCCGATGCGATGTACGATATCCGGCTCTACCAAATGACTCGTAACGGCAAAAAGCGGCTCAAGCGCGTCAATGCCCCACCCGGGTGCAAGAAGGGCTAGCAGGCATCCGACAGGGGATGCAGGGCATCGGGACCAATAGGATGCGACGATCTCCGTACCCTCGACGACCATTGTGGGCCGCAATGGGGTGCTATTCCTGTCGAGAATGAACCGTCGACTTTTACTGTCGTTGATGCTGTGGTTGCCGTGGGCGGCGTTGGCAGGGAGGCCAGCGCTGCCCACTGGCGTCTACGACTACGTGGCACGGGACACCGATGGTGCGGTAGTGGCAACCGGCAGGTTGCTGGTGGACTCCTCCGATTCGGGGGCCTGGAAAATCGAACAGGTCGCGTCGAATCAAGACGTGGGTCCGCAGGTTGGCAGCGGTACGCTGTCAATTCAGGTCTCGAACGACGAAATCTATATTGACCTCAACCCCGGCTGGGCCGACCACAACGTCGTCCTTAAAGGGACGTTCACGCACGGTTCCCTGGCGGGCGATTGGAAATGGCTGACGTATGCGGGCGTCGCGAAGAGCGGTAGGTTTTCCGCCGTCCTCAGGCACAGCCGCGACAGTATGACGCGGCCCATTCACGACTGATTCTCGGTCACAGCCCGTTCAACGGTTTATACACCCGCCGCATCAAGGAATGTCTGCAACCGAGCGGACGCCGACCGGCCGTTCTATACTCATGCTGAAGCCTCCATGCCTCGGAGGCAATCTCTACGGAGCGGCGCGGAAAATGACCGGCTGGGTTCGTGGCGTACGCCGCCTCATAATGGCTGGCGCGTGGATTGCGGTCGGCGCGTTGCTCCCGATCGCGGTCTGGGGCGCACACGTCGGATGCGCGACCGGTTTTCGAGAAGTGTCCGGCAATTGCGTTCCGGTCGACCCGCCCGCACATGCCATGCTCGATGCCACCGGCCACGGCTGGGTATGCAACCTCGGCTACGTGCGCGATGACGGGCGCTGCAACAAGGTGGACATCCCGGAGCACGCCGGGCTGGATGCGACCGGGCATGGCTGGCAGTGCCTGCGCGGTTACGTCCGTTCGGGCAAGGGCTGCGTCGAGATCAAGGTACCCGCGAATGCGTCGCTGGACGCGACCGGTCACGGCTGGGGCTGCAACTGGGGCTATGTACGCAGCGGCCCAGGCTGCGTCAAGATTATCGTGCCCGACCATGCGGAACTCGACTATTCGGGCCACAAATGGCACTGTTTTCCAGGCTACCGGCAAGTCGGCGACCACTGTATTTGATTCGCGGACGGATACCGAAGACAATGAGACGCGAGTTGGGGGAAAGGGGTCGGCGGCGCCGGGATTCGCGGCGATAACATGCCGCTGCCGCTCGGAATGTCTGCATCTAATCAAAAACCGGGCTTTGATCCCGTTTCGCCACGCGCCACTCCATCCAATAACCACGAAAAGGGGGGACCCAATGGAACAGGGTATGAACGTAGGCGTTTTTCAAATAGTGCTTCTTATAATCTACGCAGTAATCATCGTGCTGCCGTTTTGGAAAATCACCGCTAAGGCCGGCTACAGCGGTTGGCTGTCCCTCTTGATGATTATTCCCCTGGTCAACTTGATCTACATCTACTTTCTCGCCTTCGCGAGCTGGCCGAGTCTGAGGAGAGGCTGAGCGGCAGCGTGGGTCGGTGGCAAATGCATCTCGTTTGTCACCGACCTCTTCTCTGCAATCGTCGTCGACCAGGCAGTGTTGTTGCACCGCGGATCGTCGAACGACGCGCTGGTCATGGCGCTGAGCCTCGTTTTGCTCTGGCCTGCCTATTCCCTTTGGCGACAGTTAACCCGCACACCGGGCACGACTAGTTCCAATATGTCGAACTACGTGTATCCAATGACGGACTATCACGTCGTTCAAACGACTTGACGAAGTCCACAGGCTGAGTCTGATCGGTGCTGCCGACCGCAGCCGTGGTCCGCAAAACGGGCGACGACCTTGAGTTATTGTATTGCGGCCCCAAATTTCAACGGTCGGCCTTTAAGGCGTATAATAGCCATCTGGCCCCGGATTCCGGGACAGACACTAACGGATCAACGTTTTCACTGGCAGATTGTGGATGTAACCATGGCAGATCTATTTGCAGAAAAGGCACAGGATTGGGACCAGAGCGAGATGCGCACCCAATTGGCGGCGGGCATCGGTTCGGCCGTGCTGGAACGGGTGGATTTTCATCCGAATATGGCGGTCATGGACTTCGGCGCCGGTACCGGCCTCATCAGCGGCCAGGTCGCCTCGAAGGTCGGAAAGATAACCGCCGTGGATGTCTCCGAGTCGATGCTCGAGCAATTGGCGGCCAAGCCGGAGTTGCAGGGCAAAGTCCGCACCGTCTGTCAGGACATCACCGAGCAGCCGCTGGACGAGGAATTCGACGTCATCGTCAGCGCCATGGCCATGCACCACGTCGAGAACACCGACAAGCTGGCCAAGACCTTCGCGGAGCATCTCAAGCCGGGCGGCGAGGTTGCTCTGGCGGACCTGGATAAGGAAGACGGCAGCTTTCACCCGGCAGGTACCGAGGGCGTCTACCATTCCGGATTCGACCGCGAGGCCATGAAGTCGATTCTGGAGAACAACGGCTTCGGGAATATCGAGTTCGTCACCGCACATACGGTGAACAAGGAAACCGGAAACTATCCGATCTTCCTGGTAACGGCAAGAAAGCTATAAGCCCGCCGCGGCAGAAAGGGCGGCTGACGCCGCCCCTCTTGCCGACGTGGGATCCGCCGGGTTCGGCGCGATAGTCCTCCGGATGAACTTTCTCAAGATATAAAATACGACGTACGCGCATGCAGCGCGGTGTCGTACATCCCCGCCACACCGCAAACGTCCAGCGGCACGACCCACTCATCGTCATCGAAACCCATCAGTCCGAGTGAAGGTGCGCAGACCTGGAAGTGGACACCCGCTTCCACGGCCAATTCAATCTGCTCTTCCAGGGGCGACATTTCGCCCTTCATCATATAGTTGAAAAACTTTCGGCCGAGGCCGCCGAAGGCCATCTTCGAGGGTGTGAGTTCCCGCGCGCTGCCGGGCAGCATGAGGTTGATCAGCTTGTGAGTGAATTTCTTGCCCTTGAGCTTGGTGCCTTTTTTGATGACACTGCACCCCCAAAAGGTGAAGAACATCGTGACCTCCATGCCCATCGCCACGGCGCCGTTTGCCATCATGAAGGCGGCCATCGCCTTGTCGAAATCACCGGAGAGCAGAATGATGGAGACCTTGTCCTCCGGCACCCGCCCGCGCAAGGCGCTGACTTCGCTTTCCAGGGCGGCAAGGCGCTGTGAAACGGTATCCTGGGCTAAGGCTTCTACGACTTGAGTGTTCGACATACCGGGCTCCTTTGTTATATTCGTTGCGTTGAATATGACTAATATTTAAGTCGCGGGAGCACGGCGCGACAAATAGAAACATTTAGTTAGTTTGGCTAACGAACAAAGGCAGGCGACGACGGGCATGGACGAATTCGACCTGGTCGAACTACTCAAAGCCGTACAGAAGCTGGAGAAGCGGGTATCAGTGGCGTTAATGTACTCTGGCCTGCGTATTTCGCAGTTTCGTTTTCTGGATCGGCTGGAGCGGACCGGGCAGGCGACGGTCAGCGAAATGAGTCTGGCACTCGGCATCACACGCGCCACCGCCAGCGTGATGACCAATGAATTGATTGCTGCACACATCGTCGCGACAGTCGAAAACGAACATGATCGCCGCTCGTTTCATATCATGCTCACCGACAATGGCAGGCACAAGCTGACTGTCGCACGCAGCGATGTGGGTGTGCTGCAGCAAAAACTGGCCGCAGAGCTTTCGAACGAGGTCCGCATGGCATTGGGTGCGTTTACGCACCGCTCATTGCATGTGGATTAACGCTCGAGCCGGAGTCTCTTGGCAATTTGCGCCCGGTATCGCTCCAGCGTGCGGGCCGGGTCGCCGTAGGTCTTACCACGGCTGGCCCAGGTATTAGTTCCCGTAGCGGTTAGTTTATCCGACCGTTCCATTTCTCGGCGAGGGACGGGTAATGGATGCGTATCATATGATCCGAGATGAACTCGTAGTCCGGGACCGTTAAATTGGTGGGCGGTGGCGTGCCTTTGTATACCCGCCCGGCCATGTCATATACACCGCCGTGGCACGGACAGAAAATCACCACCTTACCTTCGAAGCGTCCATCGAAAAGGCCGGGGACCCCGCCCGGGCGGTACGATATCGAGCAGCCGAGATGGGTACAGACCCGAACGGCGACCAGGTATTCCGGATTGACGGACCGGTACGCGTTGCGCATGTTGGCAGGCTGGAAAGACCTGCGGGATTCCGGATCGTAGAGGCCCGGGTACCCCTTAGCGAGTTGTGCGATCGTCGCTTTGGTTCGGCGGATGATCCAGATTGGAGTGCCGTCCACAACCACGGTGAGCTGTTGGCCGGGTTCGAGCTTGCGCACGTCGACATCCAGGTGCTTGCTGCTATCGCGCCAGATGCGGAAGGGACCCGCCAGGCTGCTCACCAGGCCCGCGCCGCCGACGACCGCGGCGGTAGCGGATACCAGATATCGTCGTCTGCCGGCATCCACCGTGTCGGTGTCGCTGTCGCCGCCCGCAGTCCGGCGAAGGCGGATTTCCGACAATGCATAGAAGACGAAGGCCCCGACCATGCCGGCCAACGCAAAGACAGGCGCACGGTGGATCAGAAATGACGGATTGACCGGAGGAAATCCGACGATGATCAAGAGGTAGAGCAGCGAAAAGATTCCACCGGAGATGACGTACCCGGTGGGCACGACCCATCCGACCGCTAGGGCACGGCAGACGGTGACCAGCGCAGCAGCAGGCAGGAAAGCGACCGCGAAGGCCTTCAAGCCCAACTCCAAGAGATAAACCGATTGAAAAAGGCCAACAACAAGATCCCAGGAACCATCCCTCGAGACCCAAAGGCTTCCTAACATGAAGACCCAGGCCCAAACCTGTGTCGCCACGCCGAGACTTATAAGCAGTTGAACAAGATAGATTGTTGTTTTTGCGACGCCGCCCATTCGCGCTCTCTTGGTTTCTGGGAGTTATGGTTTCGTACGGTGATTTTAGCCAGGGGAGCCGCAGTGCCGCCAGTTCACTAACGGGCCTTGTCCCGCCGGCGGTTCACCCTTGCGGTCTAGGCGGCTAGACTCTGATTGTGAATATTGCCACGGGTGAGGCTGTGGTAAAACATCAACAGTAATCACAGGGTACTGGCGTGTAGCTCGCGAGGGATATACCGCCGAACCTGTAAGAAGAAGCGCTCTTCGGCGCGCTGGGAATTGAGCCATCCCGTATACCAATCGATGGAGGGCAGGCCATGAGCAACGAGGAATCGGTAGATGTCTTGGTCATCGGAGGCGGGCCTGGGGGCACCCCCGCAGGCTTGGCCCTGGCGCAGGCGGGTAAGCGGGTCATGCTGGTTGAGGCAGGGCGCGGACTGGGTGGCACTTGCCTGTTCGAAGGCTGCATACCTTCCAAGATTTTTCGCGAGACGGCAGCCCGCAGGCGGGCCGTCGGGAGGGCCGACGAATTCGGTCTGCGGGTGAACGATGGCGAGGCGGTCGAGGTTGATTGGAGCGCCGTACAGGCACGGCGCCACCAAATCCTCAATCAGCGCGCGCAGGGGGCCCTGGCCAAGACCAAGGCATTGCCCAACCTCCAAGTGGTATTTGGCCGCGCTCGTCTGACTGACGCCCGGTCCGCGATGATTGAGCTGCCCGATGCCGTTCGTAGTGTGCGCTTCTCACGGGCCATCCTGGCTACCGGCTCGGTCCCAAACCGGCTTCCTATCCCCGGCGCGGAGCTGCCGGGCGTTCTCGATTCGGAGCAGCTCATCGAGATTGGCTTCGTCCCCGAGTCGCTGGTCCTGATCGGCGGCGGGCCCATCGGCGTAGAGATGGCGGAAATATTCGCAATGCTCGGAACCCGGGTCACCATCCTGGAAGCCGGCACCCGAATCCTCGGTCCGGTGGATGCCGTTTTAGCGGAGCTTCTGACCGGTGAACTGCGGGCCAACGGAATTCGCGTGCAAACCGGCGTAAGTGTCGAGGGCATCGAGGGAGATGAAGACACGCATCAGGTACGCTATTCCCAGAGCGGCCAGGCGCAAGAGATCGGCGCCCAGGTGGTGGCCATTGTGGCTGGACGCCATCCGCAGGTCGCCGGCCTTGGCCTTGAAAACACCGCAGTTCGTTATGATCGCCACGGGCTCAAGGTGGACGACACGTTACAGACGGATGAGCCTGGCATCTACGCCACAGGGGACTTGGTCGGACATCCGATGTTCGCACACTGGGCAACCGCGCAAGCATTGGCCGTCGCGCAGCATATACTCGGGGCGCCGGTGACTTACCCTGCCCCCGAATACAATTCGGCCGTGATCTTCTCGTTTCCAGAGCTTGGCATGGCGGGACTGACGGAGGAGGCGGCCCGCGCCGCCGGTTACGATGTAGCGGTGACGGAATACGACTATCGCATGGATGCCCGCGCCCAGATCAGTGGCGAGCCTCTTGGCCGCCTGCGCATCGTTTATCTGCGGGACGACCAACGCATAGTGGGCGTCCATGCCCTGGTTGAAGGTGCCGCAGATATCATGGGTGAGGCCGCGCTCGCCGTACGAAACGGGCTAACTCTGGCGCAGCTCGCCTCAAGTATCCACCCCCACCCGACGTTGACGGAGGCGTTTGGTTTGGCCGCTCACATCAAGAAATAATAAGAAAGGGAATCGGTCGGTCGCGGACTCGGCTTTTTCGTCCGACGCGTTAACAATTCCCCTTTTTCGCTTGCCCGGGAGGACAACCATGTCCCGCCCCCAAATCAATGTCCACACCCGGACCGGGCACATGAACTTTTACGCCGGGAGCGGAAACCGTGCACGCGGCGGTAACACCCAAAACGAAAAGGAACAAACCATATCTTATAAACTTCATAACATCACCTGGTTCGAACAGTATTTCAGTATTGTCGTTATCGGCCAAGACTTGATACCGTTGATAAGGGGATTTGTGAGCCAATCGGCGCATTTGAGTCAAACAAGGGGTTACCGCGCCGGGTAGCGCGGACTGCGACGTCACGCGTGCTGTGGCTCAGGCGGTGCAATCTCACCCGGACCGCAGCAACGCGAGGCCGAGAGCCACGTGGCTAGCGCCGGGCTGCGTTCGCTATTTTAGCGCTATCTGTGGATCGTCGGTGTACGGACGAGAGAGGGAATTAGATGAAGAAATTGGTTGTCGTTTTGGCGTTGTTGGTCGCACTGCCGGCCACGGCGCTGGCTGGGGGGTATAAGAATGAGCCCGATGGATTTCGCGGCGTCAAGTGGGGGACGGAGCTGTCGAGTCGCAAGGATATGCAGCGACTCGCCCAGGATAAGAACGGAAACGTCTACTACAAACGCCGTAACGACAAGATGCATTTCGCCGACGCGTCGCTCAAGATGGTTTGGTATCGGGAGCACCACCATCAATTTGAAAGCGTGTACATCGAGTCGAGGGGCACAGACAACCAGAGCTCTCTGTTGGCGGCGCTGAACCGCCAGTTCGGTCCCGGCGCCAGGGCCAGCCGATCGGCCGAAAAATACCTGTGGGACGGGCCGACGACGCGGATCTTTGTCAGTTGCGATGCCTCGCATACGTGCACCGTGGTCCTGATGTCAAAGAAGCTGCTTTTGGAAGAAAACCAGCAACAAGGCAAGGCCACGGGCGAGTGACTACAGGCCCGGAAGCCCGTCAAAAGCTCGGGCGCAGGGCATGCCACGAAGTCCGTTGACAGGCTGCTCGTCCCATTCATTCGACTGCGGCAATATAGAATTGGATTCGGCGCGGTTTTTCGGCCAGAATCAAAGCCCCGGGCCCCACAATAAATAAGTCTCGCCCGGTTTCCACGTGACATATCGGAGGTGTTATGCGTGCGTTGATATGCGTTGTTTCGGCGATCTGTTTTTCTCTTTCCGCCTGCTCGACCGCCCCCACGAGCGCCGCGCCGACCTCATCCGCTGCTGCCGCTTCCACCGCGCCCTCTGTGGCGGCTACGGAGAACGTGACGTTCTTGGGCAAGCAGTTTACTCGGAAATGGCGGTCCAAGGACCGGCCGGTAAAGCAGTACGAGTATTATCTTGCCAACGAAACCCCCGACGATTGGTATGAAATGGTCGAGTTTCAGGTCTATCCATCCGATTCACAGGGGGACAAGCCCGCCGCCTTTGCCGCGCGCGTCGCGTCCGCGTTCAAAGGCAAATACCCGAAAATGCCTTTGAGCATATATACCAACAAAAAAACGGGCGAGGTGATGTTGTATATGTTGTATCCAACATCAACGCGCAAGGCAGACGTCAAGAGATACCTGGAGTTCGATGCGTTCAAGTTTTTCCGCGATCCTGTCAACAAGCATGTCTTGTGCCTTCACTACGCGAAGAACATTGAAGCACCGAGCGCCTCGCATCCCATGTCGGATGTGGCCGCCCAGGTGACGAATACGCGCAAGGCCGTCTTTCCTGCGATGGCGGGATTTAAGGCGTACCGGGAATAGGAGCCGGAACGAACGAAACACGTTCGCCCCGGCCCCTTTAATTATGAGGCGCCGGTTGGTCGTCAGGCCGCTCAGTATTGCTCGGTGTAGAGTGGATAAAGAATACTCTCTTCCTTCTGAATCCGCGTTCCGAGCACTTCACCGATTTCGGCAAGATCGCGCCCGAAACTGGCGGCCAATTCGGAATCGACGCCGATGGCGTCGTACTTGTCGAGAAATTTGATGGCCGTCTTGGCGATGCCGTCCATCTCCTTGCGGAAACCCCGGATCAGTTCGAAGTTCGTGTCGTCGTGCTTGAAGCTATGCGACAGATAGATATAAAGCCGGACGTTCTCGGTGAGCAGGTGCTCCTGGAGCGCGCCGCGGAATTTGCGCAGCGTATCGGTGACGGTCCCATAATCCGTTGCTTCGAACGCTGACTTCATGTCGCGGTACAGCCCGAACAGTGCTCGGTGGTCATCTTTGAGCCGGTCGACCAACTCGGGGTCGAAACGAATACCGGTTCCGGGCGCCGTATTGTATTCCTGCTCTTGATCGCTGCTCCCTTTGTCGTTCTGTTTTTTCCTACCGAAGATCATTGGCGGCTCCTCCTGTCGGACCAGTGCGGGCCGGACGCGTACGTGCTAGGTACCGGCGTCCGTCGGTGGTTATGAAACCCGACTCTGGCAGTTGGTTATTGTCGAGGCAGGGAGGTGAGGCATATCCCTGCGCCCGGAAGGGATTTATCGGCAGCTCAAAGAAGGTTCTTAAATATTGGTTTTAGCGGATGGCGCGGGCAGGTCGCGGATGTGGTTCCTTTTAAGGCTGGGCGCGGCGCGTGCGTATTCGCGTTTACGGGAACCTAGGCACCGCTCAAGAATTGGTGAAAGTTGAATCCCCTTCCTTTTTTCCACTAACCCTGTCAGCCGTTAACTGCCTTGGGGCTGCGGCTTCCGGAAGCTTTGGGCTTTACGCGAAATGGCCTGATAACACATGAAAATCGCTTGTCACCGCCCTCTGTTAGTCTCAATGCGTCACTGCGATTGGGCACGTGTCTTATGGCGCAGGATGCCAGCGTAGTTGCGTATCCGTTGGGTGTAGCGCACGGCTTCGGTACCGCGGGCGTAGCCGTGGTCGAGGTCGCTGTAGTATTTCCGTTTTCCAAGTAACGGCAATACGCCCTTGACGGCATTCCAGTCGTTGGGGTCGTGACCGAGCTTTTCGACAAGTTTGCGGGCATCGCGTAGGTGCGCAAAACCGATATTGTAGGCCGCAAGCGCGAACCATATCCGGTCGCGAGGGTCGATATCGTCGCTCAGCCGAGACTCCAGGTGTGCGAGGTACTTGGCACCGCCGTTGATGCTCTGGCGGGGGTCGAGGCGGTTCTTTACGCCCAATGATCGAGCCGTGGTTTGGGTGAGCATCATGATCCCGCGCACCCCGGTCGGACTTCTGGCGTGCGGATTCCAGTGCGATTCCTGGTAGCCCTGCGCAGCGAGGATGACGGGCGATAGCCCGTGCTTGTCCGCGGCCTTGTCGAACAGCTTGCGGTAACGGGGATAACGGTGCTTGATTCGTCGCACATAGGCCCGCGTATCCACGTAATCGAACACCTTTACGTGCGCATAGTAATGCTGCATGACGTGTTTGAGCTCGCCGTTGGATTTGTAGTGCTCGAGCCAGTCCTGCATGGCCTCCTGGAGCCCCTCGGCCCCCTTCGGCAGGACCCAGGCGAGCGGCTGGGGGTCGCTCAAATCGAAGGTGACGACCAGATTGGGGAAGAAACGGCGGTTGATAGCAACAATATCCGAATCCGCCACGGTGCAATCGAGTTTGCCCTTCCAGATACGGCGCAGCAGCTCCTCGGTGTCCGCATCCGACGAGGTTTTCCAATGCAGGTCCGGATGCTTCTTTTTAAGCGCCTGCAGTCGTTCGACGTAGCTGCTGTCGGAGATGATCTCGAGGTTGACGCCGGACAACTGCTCCACGGAACGGGCACGCTTGCCGTGCCGGCTGCACACCACCTGTTGCGTGACTTTCTGATACGACGGGCCGAAGCGGAATCGTTCGCTGCGCTCCGAGGTGTGCGTAATGCCGGCCGCCACGACGTCGCCTTCGCCCTTGGCGAGCGCGTGCAGCAGCTCAGAGACAGAATTCTTGACGACGAACTTGGGCTTGACGCCGATGGATTTGGCGAAGGAGACGATCAGGTCGTGCTCGGGGCCGGTCGGCTTGTCGTCGCGTCCAATGTAGTAGGTGGTCGGCGCGTTGCGCGTCAGCACGACGATGGTGCCCCGTGCCTTGATGGCCTTGAGGCGCTTGTCGCCGACGTGGCCGGAGCACCCGGCGAGCACCATTGCGCCCATACAAACCGCAGCAATCGCCATGACGGCTCTTGCCGGAATGCCGGCGCGTTTTCGGTGCGGCCTGACCGAATCGACTTTTTTCGTTTCAAGATTCAATGGTTGTTATCGGACTCGATGTTGACCTTCTTTCAACATGCCATAAAATCGGCGGCCCGTCAGCAAGAGGCGGGGGTGAATCTGGGTCCCGACGCCCACCAACTGTCTGATTTAACGAGATAAAGGGGTCTGTGCTCCAGGGCGGCCGTTGACGGCTGCCCTGGACGATCGGGGGCCGCCCCCGGTGGATACTCTTCCTCGGCTTTATCTCAACGGCTTCGGCGAGGACGTCATTTTGGCATCCGGCGCGCGTTGAGATGGACGGCGTCGATGCTGTACAGAACCAGTGCGCTCCAGATGCACGCGAAGGTGAGACCGTCCGCTCGCGTGAAGGGCTCGCCGAGCAGAAATACCCCGGTCAGAAATTGCATGGTGGGGGTCAGGTACTGCAGCAGGCCGATGGTGCCGAGGCGAAGCCGACGCGCGCCCGTGGCAAACAACAGCAGCGGCACGACCGTGACCACGCCGGCGCCGACCAGCAGCAGGTCCATGGTCGGTGACGTATGCAGAAACGTGAGCTCGTGTTGCTCGTAGACCCAGGCCAGGAGCGCGAAGGCGAGTGGCAGCAATAACAGCGTTTCGGTCAGGAGACCGGTCGGGCTGTCGACCGCCACCTGTTTGCGGATCAGACCGTAAAACCCGAAGGCGCTGGCCAGGGTGAGTGCCACCCAGGGCACGGTGCCATAGGCGCCAATCATGATGGCGACGCCCAGCGCGGCCAGAGCGACGGCCAGCCATTGCAGGGGGCGCAGTCGTTCGCCGAGAAAGAGCATCCCCATCACCACGTTCAGCAGTGGGGTGATGTAGTAGCCCATGCTGCTTTCCAAGACGTGCCCGTGGGTCACCGCCCAGATGAAGACCACCCAGTTCAGACCGATGCAAACCGCGCTCGCCGCCAGGGCCAACAGCACGCGCGGGCTCGCGAAGACGGCGCGCAGGCCTGAAAAACGCCCGCTGAACACGGTGTACGTGGCAAGCAAGACGGTTGCCCAGACAATGCGGTGCGACAGCACCTCCCACACGCTGACCCGCGGGCCGATGAGGTGGAAGTACAGGGGCAGGAAGCCCCAGATGCCGAAGGCGGCCAGCGCGGACGCCAGTCCCGCGCCGTGCTCGGTGCGTTGGGTCATTAGGATTTCAGTCTCGAGGCAAGCATCGAGGGAGATTATATTCTATTTTGGCGGGTCACCTGATAAGCGGCTTGCCTCCTCCAATCGCGTTGGCGGGTTTTTACCGCTGCCTCGTTTTGTGGCAGTCTTGAAACGCACACGAAAAGATAGGCGGCCGGATGTTTCCGGGCGCGCCGGATAAATAGCACGGAGGCCGACGAATTCGGCGATGACAAGAAGAGCCTGCCAGTATGAAAGTCACATTCAATGCAATCGGACGTCCAGCGCAGCCATTCTTATTCTTCTTAACGCGAATTGCGCTGGTATTGGTCTGTATTCCCGTTTATCTGCTGCTCGGTCGGTGGGGTATCACGTGGCCGCAATCTGGTCTGGGGGTCCTGGGGGTTTTGGCGATACTAACCAGACTCGACCGCCGCTGGGCCCCGCAACGGTGTCACGTCAGTAAGCCGGCCGGCAGCACCTTTACGGTATCCGGACACTTTGTCGAGGGCCGCATATCCGCGCGCAAGCCGCGTGAATTGATCTCCGTCGAACATACGGAGCGTGGTGTGATCTTCCACGTTGGCCGCGAGGCAAACCGTCAGTCTTTGACGATCAACGGCAGGAATTTTCCAGCGAGTGCTCTAATGGAAATTTCGAGTGCGCTGGACTCAATGATCAAGGGAGAATTCGATCGAATCCCGTCGCTGGTGCCGGGCATTAAGGTACACAAGGCCGAACGCGATACGATATTGAATTACCACGAACAGCCGAGTTTTGTGCAAATGTCCTGGTTAGGCCTCTTAATTGGCTTGACCCTGCTGGCCTTGGCGCGCACTGCCGGGGTCTTCCCGTAAGAGTGCGGTCACAACGCGGTCACGGGGTCGGTGACGACCG
>Ga0102944_1000052_pt1 | contig 87897 bp, 77 predicted proteins | sample SalPonD_shore_MG_FD_78172 | JGI IMG/M metagenome (GOLD analysis project Ga0102944, IMG submission 78172) | Salt pond soil microbial communities from South San Francisco under conditions of wetland restoration - Salt Pond MetaG... | ecosystem: Environmental > Aquatic > Marine > Intertidal zone >... | reverse complement strand
CGAGCGCAGGCTATGCACGTAGAGACCACGATGGACGGGCTCGCGGACGCGGGTTCGATTCCCGCCGCCTCCATGGTTCCGTGATGCCGCCACGCGGCGGCGTCGCGGAACTTTTTTTGTCGACGATCCTGGCGTAGGAGCGGCGCCTTGCGCCGATGAGGACCCCCGCACGGCTGGAGGAGACCGTGCTCGACGATCTCAAGAGGAAGCTCAGCGACGAGGCGGAAGAGCTCCTGCACGAGCTCAACGTCACGCTGCCCGCCGAGATCGAGAAGGCGGTGGCGCAGGGCGACCTGCGCGAGAACTCCGAGTACTCGGCCGCCCTCGAGCGCCAGCAGTTCGTCCAGGCGCGCCTGGACTACATCTCCCGCCGGCTCTCCGAGCTCTCGGAGCTCGACATGGACACGATCCCGGACGACCGGGTCGGATTCGGCTCCAGGGTCCGGGTGCGGGACCTGGGCGACGAGGCCGAGGAGGTCTTCACGCTCGCCTTCGGCGACTTCATCGACTTCGACAACGCCGAGATCTCGATGGCGTCCCCGATCGGAAAGGCGCTGCTGGGGACGCGCGCGGGCGAGGAGGTCACCGTCTCCACGCCCGGCGGGCAGATCCGCTACGAGGTCGTCGAGGTCACCACCATCCACGACCTGGTCGAGGACGAGGAGGACGGCGCGGGCTGAGGCCGGGCCTCAGAATACGGTGACGGGCGGGATGTACTTCCCGGGATGCTCCCGGAAATCGCCCAGGATGGCGTTCAGGTCCACGAGGGACTTCAGGACCTCCTCGTAGAGCGAGTCGGACGCGACCGCCCGGCCCATGCTCCCCTCGCCGCGGTCCAGCCGGCCCAGGAGGGCGTTGGCCCGGGCCGCCGCCCCGTGGAGCTCCCGGTAGAGGGAGTCCGAGGCCACCATCCGGCCCAGCGTGCCCTCGCCCGAGGCCACCTGACCGGTGAGCGTGTCGAGGCCGGCGGTGATCCCCACGAGGTTGTCGTACAGCGCGTCGTCGGTCAGCAGCCGGCCCAGCGCCCCCTGGCCCCGGTTCACGCGCCGGAGGAACCGGTCCAGCGACACGCTGAGGCTCGAGACGCTCCCGTACAGCGAGTCGTCCACCAGGAGCCGTCCCAGGCTCCCCCGGCCCGCCAGGAGCTCCCGGGTGAGCGAGTCGAGGCTCGTGGTGAGGTCCGTGAGGCCGGTCACGGCATCCGACCCGCGCTCCAGGACGGCCTGGTAGTCCAGGGGCTCGGAGGCGGGAAGGGTGTCCCCCTCCTCCAGGATCCGGGCGCCGACCGAGCCGGGCTCGATGTCGATGACCCGGTCCCCCAGGAGGCCCTGCGTCCGCAGGCGGGCCTTCGAGTCGGCCCGGATCTGGGGCTGGATGTCCTGGTTCACCGCCAGCCACACGGCCACCGCCTCGTCCGTGCGCGCCCGCTCCTCGGGCTCCAGCCAGTGGATCGCGTCCACCTGGCCCACGTTCTGTCCCGCCAGCTGGACGGCGGCTCCGGGCACGAGCCCCTCCGCCGAGCGCATGAGGGTCACGAGCCGGTAGCGGTTCCCGAAGACGTGCCCGACCCGGCCGATGAACAGGACGCCTACGGCCAGGAGAGCGAGGCTCACCAGGAGGAGGAGCCCCACCCGGAGCTGGTCCCAGGTGATCGGCCGCGAGCGTCTCACCGCCCGCCTCCCGCCCGGCGAGGCCGGGTGGCGGACCGCGACCGCCGCGGCTTCGCGCTCACGGCCGTCTCAGCGCAGGAATTCACGCACATATTCGTCCTCCGAGCCGCGCATCTCCTCCGGCGTCCCCATGAACACGATCCGTCCCTCGTGCAGCAGCGCGCTCCGGTCCGAGATGACGAACACCGAGCGGATGTCGTGGGTGACCACGATGGCGCTCACGGTCAGCTCGCGCTGCAGCTTGAGGATCAGCTCGTTGATCGTCCGCGTCGTGATCGGATCGAGCCCCGTCGTGGGCTCGTCGAACAGGAGGAGCTCCGGCTCGTGCGCGATGGCCCGTGCGATCCCGACCCGCTTCTTCATCCCCCCGCTGAGCTGCGCGGGCAGCAGATCCCCCACCTCGTCCGGGTCGAGGTCCACGAAGGTGAGGACCTCGCGCGCTCGGGCCCGGATGGCCTCGTCCTCCAGCTCCGTGTGCTCCTCCAGCGGGAAGGCCACGTTGTCGTACACCGACAGGGAGTCGAAGAGCGCCGAGGCCTGGAAGACCATGCCCATGCGCCTCCGGAGGTCCAGGACCTCCTCGAGCGGGGCGCTGGTGACGTCCACGCCCCGCACCCGGACGGCGCCCGCGTCGGGCAGCGTCAGGCGCAGGATGAGACGGAGGATGGTCGACTTCCCGGCCCCGGATCCGCCCAGGATGCTGAACGTCTCTCCGCGCCGCAGCCCGAAGCTCACGTCCTCGAGGACGACCCTGGAGCCGTACTCGAGGCGCACGCCCTGCAGCTCGACCTCGGGGGCCGCCCCGTTCCCGCCGGCGTCGCTCACTCGATCAGCGTCGCGATGATGAGCTGGGTGAGGAAGTAGTCGGCCGCCAGGATGAGGACGGAGGCCGTGACCACGGTCCTCGTCGTCGCGCGGCCGACGCCCTCGGTCCCCCCCGTGGTCTGGAGGCCGAAGTAGCAGCCGGTCATGGACATGACGGCCCCGAAGGCCACGGGCTTCACGAGCCCCGAGAACAGGTCGATCGGGACGACCCGGAAGATGAAGCCCGTCTCGGCCAGGGTGAGCCACACCGAGCGAAGATAGAGGTCGGCGGTCAGGTGGAGCTTGAGCAGGGCGATGATGAGACCGCCGGCGATGGCCACGACGTCGGTCACCAGCGTGAGGACGGGCATCATGACGAGGCCTGCCAGGAAGCGCGGCACCACGAGCTTGCGGACCGGGTCGACCCCCATCGTGGTGAGGGCGTCGATCTGTTCGGTGACCCGCATGGCGCCGAGCTCCGCCGCCATGCCCGAGCCGGCCCGGCCGGTGACCATGAGCGCCGTGAGTACGGGCCCCAGCTCGCGGACCGTGCTCGCGCCCACCAGCCGGCCCATGTAGATGGTCGCGCCGAACTGGCGCATCTCGACGGCGGACTGCAGGGCCAGCACCATTCCGGTGAACAGGCCCGTGAGGACCACGATCCCGACCGAGGAGACCCCGATCGTGTCCATCTGCTGGACCAGGTCCCGGACGTAGAAGGGACGGCTCACGGCGGCGCGCGCGGCGTGGGCGGCCAGCACGAAGTACTCCTGGGTGCGGAGGGCCCACCCTTTGAGGACACCGTCGACCCACCGGCCCGCCGCCCTCAGACCGTCGCTGGTCGCCATGGTGAGATTCCTTTGACACTCCGGAGAGTACGCCTCTATGTTCGCCGCCGGTTCCGGTCGTGCTCGGGGAGGATCGGCGTATCGAGGCGGCCGGCGCGGGGCCATCCGGGCTCCGCGCGACCGCGGAGTCCCGACGGGCCCGGACCACGCGGCAGGTTACCCACCCCCAACGGGCCGCGCAACCCGGAGACCGTGGACGATCCCGTGAACGATCTCGACGCCTCCCGCGCGCTGGAGCTCCTCTCCGGGGCCGGCTCGACGCGGGTCCTGGTGGTGGGGGACGTCATGCTGGACCGCTACCTCACGGGCTCGGTCGAGCGCATCTCCCCCGAGGCTCCGGTGCCGGTCCTGAGGGTGGAGGAGGAGCGCTCGGCTCCGGGGGGCGCGGCCAACGTGGCCGCGGGCGTGGCCGCGCTCGGAGCCGCCTGCGACCTCGTGGCCGTCGTGGGCCGCGACGACGGCGCCGGGGAGCTGGAGGGCCATCTGGCCGGGTGGCCGGGGATCCGGCCGGCCCTCGTGCGCGACGCGGGACGTCCCACCACCCTCAAGACGCGCGTCCTGGCGCGGCACCAGCAGATGCTCCGGGTCGACCGGGAGTCGGCGGCGCCGCTGGACGATCCGGTGCGCGCGGAGGTCCTGGCCGCCGTCCGGGAGCGTCTCCCGGAGGCCGACGCCCTGGCCCTGGTCGACTATGACAAGGGCGTCCTGGGAGAGGCGTGGATGGGGCCGCTGATCGGGGAGGCGGAGCGCGCGGGCGTTCCGGTCATCGTCGACCCCAAGCTCCGGAACTTCTTCGCCTTCCGGGGCGCCTTCCTGTTCAAGCCCAACGGGAGGGAGCTGGCGGCGGCGGGCGGGAACGAGCGGCCCGCGCTGGGCGCGTCCGACCTGGCGGGCGTGAGGGAGCGCCTGGGCTGCCGGAACCTCCTGGTCACGCTGGGCGAGGAGGGGATGGTCCTCCTGGCCGAGGGCGAGCAAGCCGTGCGCTCGATCCCCTCGCGGGCCAGGGAGGTGTACGATGTCTCGGGCGCGGGCGACACGGTGACCGCCGTCCTGGCGGCCACGATCGCCGCCGGCGCGGCGGTCCCCGACGCGGCCCGCCTGGCGAACTTCGCGGCGGGCATCGAGGTATCCCACCTCGGAGCCGTCCCGGTCTCCCGGGACGAGCTCCGGGCGGAGGTCGAGGCGGAAGAGAGGGGAGCGGGCGTCTGACGGCCCGTCTCCCGGAACCCGGACTCAGCGGAAGGAGACCCATGAACGAGGAGCGAGCGGCCGTCCACACGGACGCGGCCCCCGGGGCCATCGGGCCCTACTCGCAGGCCGTGCGCGCCGGCCCGTGGCTGTTCACCGCCGGACAGATCGGCCTCGACCCGGAGACGGGGGAGATGGTCGGGCCCGACGTCGAGAGCCAGGCGCGCCGCGTCATGGAGAACCTGGCCGCGGTGCTGGCCGCGGCGGGCGGCTCGCTGGACGACGTGGTCAAGACCACGATCTTCCTGGCGGACATGGACGACTTCTCGGCCGTGAACGAGATCTACGGGTCCTGCTTCCAGCCGCCCTACCCGGCGCGCTCGACGGTGGCCGCGGCGCGGCTCCCGAAGGACGCCCGGGTCGAGATCGAGGTGGTGGCCCGGCTCGGCGGCTGAGCCGCCGGGGAGGGGCCCAGGGCCGCGGCAGGGAGAGGACGCGCCCGGGATGGGAACGGATGGTGACTGGTGTCGCCTGCGGTCTTCAAAACCGTCAGGGGGCGTGAGAGCGTCCCCGGTGGGTTCGATTCCCACACGTTCCCGCCATCCCGGGCGATGGACCTCCGCGCGGGCCGCGGTCCGGTGCCCCGGCTCCGCCCCGGCACGCCGCCCGCTCCTCGCGACGGCCCTCGCGCTCCTCGCGGCCGCGCTCCTCCCGTGCCCCGCGCTCGCCCGGCAGGCCGACACGGCCCGCGCCGCCGCCCGCGACACCGGGGCAGCCGCCGGGCTCGACACCACCGCCGGCGCCACCCGTGACACCGCAGCAGCCGCCGCCCGCGACACGACCGCCGGCGGCCTCCCGGTCTCCCCGCTCGGTGCCTTCGCACGCTCGCTCATCCTCCCGGGGTGGGGGCAGGCGGCGGCGGGGAAGCCGGGCAGGGGGGCGTTCTACATGGCCGCCGAGGCCGGGAGCCTGTTCATGGTCGTGAAGTCCCAGCAGAAGCTCTCGGCGGCCCGGACGGCCGTGGCGGCGGGCCAGGCGGACTCCTCGCTCGTCGAGAGTCGGGTGGCGCAGCGCGAGGACTGGATCGTCCTCTCGGTGTTCTGGGCGCTCCTGAGCGGCGTGGACGCGTGGGTCACCGCCAACCTGGCCGACTTCCAGAATCCCCTCACGCCCCCCCCCGACGGGAGCCCGGGAGCGGCGCTCCAGGTCCGGATCCCGGTGGGCGGACCGTGACCGACGGGGCGGACGTGCGGGCTCCGATCGGCGTGTTCGACTCGGGTATCGGCGGGCTCACGGTCCTGCGGGCGCTGCGCCGCCGGCTCCCGGCCGAGAGCACGGTCTACCTGGGGGACACGGCGCGCGTTCCTTACGGGCCCAAGTCCCCCGAGACGGTGCGGCGCTATGCCCGCGAGGCCGCCGACTTCCTCCTCGAGCGAGAGGTGAAGCTCCTGGTCGTGGCGTGCAACACGGCCACGGCCCGGGCGCTCCCCGACCTGGCGGATGCGCTGCCCGTCCCCGTGGTGGGGGTCATCGAGCCGGGGGCGCGCGCCGCGGTGGGCACCTCGCGCGGGGGCACGATCGGCGTGATCGGCACGGCGGGGACCATCGCGAGCGGCGCGTACGAGGAGGCCATCCGGGCCCTCCGTCCGGACGCGAGGGTGGCCGTGGCCGCCTGCCCGCTGTTCGTGGCCCTGGTCGAGGAGGGATGGACCGAGGGCGAGGTGGCCCGGCTCACGGCCGAGCGCTACCTGGGCTCCCTCCTCGGGGAGGGGGTCGACACCCTCGTCCTCGGGTGCACCCACTATCCGCTCCTCCGTCCGCTCCTGGAGCGGGTGGTCGGGCCCGACGTCGTCCTCGTGGACTCGGCGGAGGCCACGGCCGCGGCCGTCGAGGAGGAGCTGGAACGGCTCGGGATCGCCGCGCCGGCGGGCGGGCCTCCCGGCCGGGCGCGCCACTACGTGACGGACGACGCGGCGCGCTTCCGGGAGATCGCGGGACGGTGGATGGGTCGGGAGCCCGAGCACCTCGAGCTGGCCGAGCTCGGCCTGCGCGCCCCGGCCGGTCGGTGAGGCCGGATCAGCCCGGCGCGGCCTCGTCCCAGCGGCGGAGGGCGATCCCCTCGCGGGAGACCTCCCCGTACGTGAAGTGGCGGATCCAGTCGCCGGGGTTCAGGTAATGGCGGCCGGGCGCCATCTCGGCGAGCTCGGGTCGGTGGCTGTGGCCGAACACGACCAGCTCCAGCGAGGGGTCCTCCTCGAGGAGCGCGCGGGCGTGGTCGGAGAGGAGGCGCGCGCGGCTCTCTTCGCGCGCCCGTGCCGCCGCGTCGTCCTGCGGCGTCCGGCTCACGCGGCGCACCAGCCGGTCGGCCAGGTCCGGATGGAGCCAGCCGAACAGGGTCCGGGCCGGACGGCTCCGGGTCACGGTCTTCAGGAAGCGGTAGCCCAGGTCCCCGCCGGCCAGCCCGTCCCCGTGGGCCAGGTAGGTCCGCCGCCCGCCCACCTCGGTGACGACCGGGCCGTCGATCAGCTCGATCCCGAGCTCCTCGCCCAGGAAGCTCCCCGTCCACGCGTCGTGGTTCCCGCCCACGAGCCGCACGCGGACGCCCGCGTCCCGGAGGCCCGCCAGCCGGCGGAGCGCCGGGAAGGCGTCCCGACGCACGACGCTCCGGTACTCGAACCAGAAGTCGAAGACGTCCCCGTTGAGGACGAGGTCGTCGGTGAGGTCGGGGACGGCCTCCAGGAAGGCCAGGAAGGCACCGCCGGCGGCGCCGGAGGTGGCCCCGAGGTGGGCGTCGGACGCGACGAGGGTCGGAGGCTCGTGCATGGGCCGAAGATAGAGGGACCCGGCTCGCCGTCAACGCGCGGGAAGGGAAGGGGGAGGGCCCGCCCGGCGGGCGCCGCCGGGAGTTTGACACGTTCGGGGGGCGCCGGTAGTCTCCGGCGATTCGGCTCCGGGCGGGGGCGGCGCCTCCGGCGGCCCCGGAGGAGAGCGCCCCCCGGGTACCTGGACCCATGAACACCAGCACGATCCGCCTCAGGGTCCGCTACGGCGAGACCGACCAGATGGGACGCGCGCATCACGCCCACTACCTGCTGTGGTGCGAGGAGGGGCGCACGGCCTGGATGCGCGAGCGGGGCGCCTCCTACGCCGACCTGGAGAGCGAGGGCATCTACCTCCCCGTCTCGAGGGTCTCGGTCGACTACCGGGAGCCCGCGCGCTACGAGGAGGAGATCGACGTCGTGACCCGGGTGTCCGGGGTGCGGAGCCGATCGGTGAGCTTCGCCTACCGGGTCCTCCGCGCCTCCGACGGGACGGCCCTGGCGGACGCGACCACGGAGCTCGTGTGCATGGACGGGAGAGGGAAGGTGCGCCGCCTGCCCGGCGGCCTCCGGTCCGCGCTCTCGAAGGCGGTCTCCGAGTCGTGGGACGAGGCGGACGTCGGGCCCCGGGGGGAAGGGTGAGCGGGCGGGCGCGGCGCGGGCGATGGGCGAGCTCCGGGGCCGGCGCCGTCGCGCTCCTTCGCCGGGCCGCGCCCGCCGCGGCCCTCGTGGCCGCCGGGTGCGCCAGCGCGGGGCTCCGCTCGGGGCCGCCCCTGCCCGACCCGGCCGCCGTGGCCCGCAGGGTCGCGGCCGCCTCCGCACCAGGGTCCCCCACCCATCTCCTGTTCCACTGGGAGTACGCCGACGAGCGCGGCCCCACGCGCGGCGACGGGGCCGGGCGCTTCAACCCGCCCGACAGCCTGCGGCTCGACCTGTTCGGACCGGGCGACGCCGCGCTGGCCGTGGCGCTCACGGGAGAAGGGGGGCTGCGGACCCTGGGCCAGCTCCAGGACGTGCGGCTCCCGCCGCCCGCCTACCTGTACGCCACGGCGGGCCTCTTCCGCCCGGGAGCGGCGCGGCCCGACAGCGGCTTCACGAGCGATGGCGACGAGGTCCTGGTATACGATGTGCCAAACGGGGGCGAGCGCCGGTATGTTGTGCGCCGCGATCGGCTGGTCCGGGTCGAGGACGTCCGGGACGGGTCCGTCCTCCGGCACCTCGAGATCTCGTGGCCCGACGGGGACGCGCCGTGGCCCGAAGGGGCCGAGTACACGGACCGGGAGCGGGGCAGCAGGGCGAGGTGGAGACTGAAGGGGGCGACGAGCGTCGATGAGCCGTATCCGGCCGACATCTTCGATCTTCCGGATCGGGGCTAGCCTCCTCGCGGCCCTGGTCGCGGGTGGGTGCCTGTACGGCTTCTCCGGCGGGGGAGGGCTCCCGCCGGACATTCACTCCGTGTACGTCCCCCCGGTCGACAACCAGACGCCGCGCTTCGAGCTGACGCAGCAGCTCACCCAGGGGCTCCTCGACGCCGTGCGCGGCCGCCTGGGCGCCCAGCTGGGCTCGGAAAGCGAAGCGGACGCGGTCATCCGCACCAGGATCACCAGCTACACGGACCAGGCCGTGAGCTTCCAGGGGCGGCAGGACGTCGGCGCGCAGGTCTTCCAGCGCCGGGTGACCGTGACCGCCTCGGTGGACATCGTCGACCTCCGGCGCAACAAGACGATCTGGAGCTCGGGCGGCGTCTCGGGGAGCGGGGAATACGCTCCCGACCAGGAGTCCGACCAGGACGCCATCCAGATGGCCCTGGACAATCTCATCCAGAAGATCGTGGACGGAGCGCAGTCACAGTGGTGAGAAGCACAGGCCACGTAGGCGGCCGGGCCGCCGGAGATGGGAGGGAGTCATGAGCATCTCGGAGATCCTGAGGCGGGAGCCGGTGACGCTCGCACCGCACGACACGGTGGCGCGCGCGGCGGAGCTCCTGGTGGAGGAGCACGTGCTGGCGCTGCCGGTCGTCGAGGAAGGGAAGCTGGTGGGCGTCTTCGGGCTGCACGAGCTGGTGGAGCTCCTGATGCCGCGGGCCGTACGCCTCATGAACCAGGGGCTCGAGGGCCTCACGGACCTGGACTTCCTGGCCGACACGCTGGAGGACGTCCGCCAGCGCATGGACCACGTGTGCGGGACGGAGGTGGGCGAGCACCTGGAGCGGGGCTCCGAGCGGACGCCCCTCGATCCCGCCTCGTCCTTCACCGAGGCGTTGTTCCTGGGCTACCGGCTGCGGCGCGACCTCCCGGTGGTCGAGAAGGAGACGGGACGGCTGGCGGGGATGGTCTCCCCGTGGGACGTGCTCGAGCGGATCCGGCGGAGCTAGCGAGGGGAGGACGAGGGGATGCAGGAGGGCGTGACGTCCGGCGGCCACATGCTGTTCGGATGGAGCATGCTGTGGGTGGCGTCGATCCTGTTCGGGGTCACGTACCTCGTCATCATGTCCGAGAAGATCAACCGGGCCATCGCGGCGCTCCTGGGCGCGGGCCTCATGATCCTCACGGGCGTGCTGAACCAGGAGATGGCGATCCGGGGCGTGGACTTCAACGTCCTCGGCCTGCTGACGGGGATGATGGTGCTGGTGGCGATCACCCGGAAGACGGGCGTCTTCCAGTACGTGGCCATCTGGTCGGCCAAGAAGGTGAACGCCCGGCCGATGGGCATCCTGTTCATGCTCTCGGCGGTCACGGCCGTGTTCTCGGCCTTCCTGGACAACGTGACCACGGTCCTCCTCATCGTCCCGGTCACCCTCCTCATCACCGAGGAGCTCGCGATCGATCCCTATCCGATCCTCGCGGCCGAGATCTTCTCCTCCAACATCGGGGGGACGGCCACGCTGATCGGCGATCCCCCCAACATCATGATCGGCTCGGCGGCCAACCTGTCGTTCAACGACTTCCTGGCCAACGTGGCCCCGATCATCCCGCTCATCTTCCTGTTGACCGTCGTCCCGATCGCCTTCGTGTGGCGAAAGCGGCTGGTGACGACCGAGGAGCACCGGCGGCGCGTCCTGGAGTTCCGGGAGGGCGAAGCGATCAGCGACCCCCGCCTCCTCAAGAAGTGCCTCTTCGTCCTGAGCCTCGTGATCCTGGGCTTCCTCTTCGACCGGGCTTTCCACCTGGAGCCGGCCACGGTGGCCATGTTCGGCGCCGCGCTCCTCCTCCTCCTGGCCAACGTGGGGAGGGACGCCGAGGAGCAGTCCAGGGAGGTGCACGAGGCGTTCGCCGAGGCCGAGTGGGTGACGCTCTTCTTCTTCGTGGGCCTGTTCATCGTGGTGAAGGGCGTCCAGCACGCCGGGCTCCTGGACATGCTGGCCCAGGGCGTCCTGGACGTCACGAAGGGAAGCCTGCACGTCACCTCCTACGCCGTCCTCTGGGTCTCGGCCATCGCGTCGGCCATCGTGGACAACATCCCGTTCGTGGCGGCCATGATCCCGGTGATCCAGGACCTGGGCCACGCGCTCGGAGGCCCGCAGAACCTCAGGATCGTGTGGTGGTCGCTCTCGCTCGGGGCCTGCCTGGGCGGGAACGGCACGCTGATCGGAGCCAGCGCCAACGTGGTGGTGGCCGGCTTCTCCGAGCGGGCGGGGCACCCGATCCGCTTCATCCCGTTCCTCAAGGTCTCGGTGGTCGCCATGCTCACGGAGGTGGCGATCGCCAACGCGTACCTCTGGCTCCGGTTCCTCCACTGATGCCGCGGAGTCGCGGCGCCGGCTGAGACGGACGGGCCGGACCGGTCGGCGCGAGACGTTCGCGCCGGTTGAGCGGGCGCGGCCGTGCCGCTACCCTCGGGCATCCGGGACCCGGCCCGGCGTCCCGTCCCTCTCCGAGCGGGTCGGGGGTCTTCGATCGGGAGCCGCCGAGCCCGACCGCCTGGTCGGCATGGTCTCACCGCGGGACGTGCTCGAGCGACTCCGGCAGCGATAGAGGGAGGAAGCGAGGATGCAGGAGGGCGTGACGTCCGGAAGCCACGTGCTGTTCGGGTGGAACGTGTTGTGGGTGGCGGCGATCCTGTTCGTGGCCACCTACGTCGTGATCATGTCCGAGAAGATCAACCGGGCCATCGCCGCCCTGCTGGGCGGGGGCCTGATGATCATCCTGGGCGTGCTGAACCAGGAGGCCGCGGTCCGCGGGGTGGACTTCAACGTCCTCGGCCTCCTGACCGGGATGATGGTCCTGGTGGCGATCACCCGGAAGACGGGCGTCTTCCAGTACGTGGCCATCTGGTCGGCCAAGAAGGTGAACGCTCGGCCGATCGGGATCCTGCTCATGCTCTCGGTGGTGACGGCCGTGTTCTCGGCCCTCCTCGACAACGTGACCACGGTCCTCCTCATCGTCCCGGTCACCCTCCTCATCACCGAGGAGCTGGAGATCGATCCCTATCCGATCCTCGCGGCCGAGATCTTCTCCTCCAACATCGGGGGGACGGCCACGCTGATCGGCGATCCCCCCAACATCATGATCGGCTCGGCGGCCAACCTCTCGTTCAACGACTTCCTGGTGAACGTCGCGCCGATCACTCCGCTCATCTTCGTGTTCACGATCGTCCCGATCGCCTTCCTGTGGCGGAAGCGGCTGGTGACCACCGAGGCGCTCCGGGAGCGGGTCCTCGGCTTCCGCGAGCACGAGGCGATCACGGACGCGAGGCTCCTCAAGAAGTGCCTGTTCGTCCTCGGGCTGGTGTTCGTGGGCTTCCTGGCCCACGGCGCCCTCCACCTGGAGCCGGCCACGGTGGCCATGTTCGGCGCCGCCCTCCTCCTTCTCCTGGCCAACGTGGGGAGGGACGCCGAGGAGCAGTCGAAGGCGGTGCACGAGGCGTTCGCCGAGGCCGAGTGGGTGACGATCTTCTTCTTCGTGGGCCTGTTCATCCTGGTGAAAGGCGTCGAGGCGGCGGGCCTGCTGGACATGCTCGCCCGTGGGGTCCTCGAGCTCACGAAGGGCAGCCTCCACGTCACCACGTACGCGGTCCTGTGGGTCTCGGCCCTGGCCTCCGGCATCGTGGACAACATCCCGTTCGTGGCGGCCATGATCCCTGTCATCCACCAGATGGGCCCGGCGCTCGGAGGGCCCCGGAACCTCGAGATCGTGTGGTGGGCGCTCTCGCTCGGGGCCTGCCTGGGCGGGAACGGCACGCTGATCGGAGCCAGCGCCAACGTGGTCGTGGCGGGCTTCGCCGAGCGGGCCGAGGAGCCGATCCGGTTCATCCCGTTCCTCAAGGTCTCCGTCCCCGCCATGCTGCTGTCCATCGTGATCAGCAACGGTTACCTCTACCTGCGCTACCTGCACTGACATCCGCGCCACCCGCAGCGAGCGAGGGCCCCTGAGCCAGGGAGAGAGCGAGACGGCGACCGTGCGCATCGGCGCCCGGAAGTCCGAGCTGGCGCGCCGCCAGGCCCGCACCGTGGCGGGCGCGCTCGAGCGGGCGCACGCCGGCCTGGAGGTCGAGTGCGTGTGGATGACCACCGAGGGCGATCGGGTCCTGGACAGGCCGCTCCCGGAGATCGGGGGGAAAGGGCTGTTCACCGCGCGGCTCGAGCAGGCCCTGGCCTCGGGCGCCATCGACGTGGCCGTCCACTCGCTGAAGGACCTTCCCACACGGCTCGGCGAGGCCTTCGAGGTGACCTGCGTCCCCGAGCGCGAGGACCCGAGGGACATCCTCCTGGGCCCGGACGGGCCCATCACGCTGGAGGACCTGCCCGAGGGGAGCACCGTGGGGACCTCATCGGTGCGGCGCCGGGCCCAGCTCCTGGCGCGCCGCCCCGACTGCTCCACGGTCAGCGTCCGCGGGAACGTCGGCACCCGGATCCGGAAGATGCGGGAGGGGCAGGCCGACGCGCTGCTCCTGGCCGCCGCCGGCCTCCTCCGCCTCGGTCTGGTGGAACCCGGGGAGGCCGTCTTCCTGGAGCCCCCCGGCTGGCTCCCCGCCCCCGCCCAGGGCGCGCTCGGCGTCGAGGGCCGGCGCGGCGACGGGCGCACGGCGGAGCTCCTCTCCCCCCTCGAGGACGGGGCCGTGCGGGCGGCCGTGGACGCGGAGCGGAGCCTCCTGGCCACCCTGGAGGGCGGCTGCCTGGTCCCGATCGGGGCGCTGGCGCGGCCCGACGGGAACGGCGGCCTCCACCTGGACGCCGTGGTGCTGGCCGAGGACGGCTCGCGCGAGGTGCGAGCCTCCGGCCGCGCCGACGTCTCGGCGGCCCACGTCCTGGGCCGCACGGTCGGGGGCGAGCTCCTGGACCGGGGGGCGGGCCGGCTCCTGGCCGACCTCGAGGGCTGACGCCGTGACGGCCGGGGCGCAGCCGGGGCGAGGGCTCGGGCGGGAACCCGCCGCCACGAGGATCCTGTCCCGGGAGAGGGCCGTGGAGCTGTACGGCCGCCCCCGGGACTTCCGCCTCGTGTTCACCAACGGCTGCTTCGACCTCCTCCACGCGGGGCACCTGGAGAGCTTCTGGGCCGCCCGCGCCCACGGCGACGCGCTCCTCGTGGCCCTGAACGACGACGCCTCGGTCCGCCGCCTCAAGGGTCCGGGACGGCCCCTGCTGCCCACCCGCGACCGGGCCTGGCTCCTCGCCTCCCTCCGCCCCGTGGACGCGGTCGTGGTCTTCGGGGAGGACACGCCGGAGGCGCTGGTGGAGGCTCTCCTCCCGGACGTTCTGGTGAAGGGAGAGGACTACCGGGGCCGGGAAGTCGCGGGCGCCCGGGCGGTGGAGGAGGCGGGCGGCGAGGTCAGGCTCGTTCCGCTCCTGGCCGGTCGCTCCACCTCGGACCTCGTGTGGCGGATCCGGGCGGGCGCCCTCACCGGCGAGCTGCAGTCCGGGAGCGAGGCTCCCCCCGTGCCGCAGCGGCTGCTCGTGGCCACCCGGAACCCCCACAAGCTGGACGAGATCCGCGAGCTCCTGGGCGAGGCCACGCCGGAGCTCGTCTCCCTCTCCGACGTCGGGGCGGAGCCGAGGGACGAGGAGGAGGGGCTGGAGACGGCCGAAACCTTCGCGGGGAACGCTCTGGCCAAGGGCCGATACTTCCAGCGGCGCACGGGGATGGTGACGATGGCCGAGGACTCGGGGCTGTGCGTGGACGCGCTCGGGGGCGGGCCGGGGGTCCGCACCAGGCGCCTGGCGCCCGACGCCTGGGCCCGCCGCTGGGGCCGGGACGAGGCGAACAACCGCTGGCTCCTCGATCGGCTGCGAGACGTGCCGCCCGCCGAGCGAGGCGCCGCCTTTCGGTGCGCGGCGGCCGTCGTGGGCGGGGCGGGGTGGTTCGTCGTGGAGGGGGAGCTCCGGGGGCGCATCGCCGGCGAGGCCAGGGGGGAGGGCGGCTTCGGCTACGATCCCGTCTTCCTCCTCCCCGAGCGGGGCCGGACGCTGGGCGAGCTCCCTCGCGAGGTCAAGCAGGCGGTGAGCCACCGGGCCCGGGCGATGGCCGCGCTCCGGCCGTGGCTGGAAGGCGCAGGAGGCTGATCCCGGCCGCGCTCGGCTCCCCCTCACTTTCGAGCTCTTGCGGGGAGATTCACCCCCCGGCCGTAGGGAGGCTCCCCGCACGCGTGTGGGGAAGGTCTTGACAAGGGGGCTTGCCCCCCACAATAGTGGCGATCGTGCGCAGTATGCCGGATACACCGAGGTGCCGGATCCCAGGCCGAACGCCGGCCGGATCCGCGGCGAGCCGCGCACGAAGCGGATGAGTTCGGAGGGGGGCTCGGGCTCCACGCCCGACGCCCGCTGCGAGGGAAGGTCGGCCCGTAGCTCGCTCGGGCCCGACGACAGGTCTGGGGCATGGTCGGTCAAGGGTGCACCACAGCTCGACCCGCATGGCAGGGGCGCTTGCCCTTCGGGCGGGCCCTGTGGTCCCTCCGTCATGGCTCGGGCCGGAGGATCCGGCGAATCCCGGGCGCGGCCTCGTCGCCCTCTCCCTCCGATCCCGTCTCCCGCTCCCGCTGCTCGCCCATCACCGGCGGGCACTTCTTCGTCCGTCGCCTCCGTCCGCTCTCACAGGAGGGCCGCATGTCCACACGATCGTCCCTCGTCGGAACCCTGGTGGCGCTCGTCGCCGCCGTCCTCTTGCTGGCCCCCGGCGCGCTCGACGCGCAGGGGACCGGAACCGTGAGCGGCACCGTCCGCTCCGCGACCACGGCCGAGGCGCTCGCCTCGGCCCAGGTCTACATCGTCGGCACCCAGATCGGGACGCTGACCGATGAGGGCGGCAAGTACACGCTGAACAACGTGCCGACCGGCGACCACCAGATCCGGGTCCGGCTCATCGGCTATTCGGTCCAGTCGAAGAGCGTGACGGTGACGGCGGGCCAGTCCGTCACCCTGAACTTCGAGCTGGGCCAGAAGGCGATCGAGCTCAGCCAGATCGTGGTCACGGGCACGGGCTCGGCCGGCGTCGAGCGCAAGCGGCTGGGGAACACGATCGCCACGATCAACACGACGCAGCTGGAGGACGCGCCCACCCAGAACGTGTCGGAGGTCCTGGCGGGCCGCGAGCCCGGCGTCCAGATCCTCCCCTCCAGCGGCCTGGCCGGTGAGGGGTCGAAGATTCGGATCCGGGGCACGGCCAGCGTGACGCAGTCCAGCGAGCCGGTCATCTACATCGATGGCGTTCGCTACACGCGCTCCGGCGGCGACTTCAGCTCGCCCTTCAACTCGGCCGGCGACTTCGGCGTGGGGGCGATCTCGCCGCTCGACCAGATCGACCCGAACACCATCTCGCGGGTCGAGATCCTCAAGGGGGCCGCCGCGGCCACGCTGTACGGCACGGAGGCGTCGAACGGGGTGATCCAGGTCTTCACCAAGTCGGGCAGCGCGGGCGCGCCGCACTGGAACTTCCAGGTGGACGGCGGCTTCGAGGTCATGCCGACCAACCGGCTCACCCCGCACTCGAACTTCGTGGCGTGCCCCGACAACGTCGCCGCCAACTGCAGCGACCAGTCGGTGCTCGATCAGCTGGCCATGGTCAAGAAGCGCTGGGGCGTGAGCCTGCAGCCCTACCAGACCTTCCAGCGCACCATCCTTGCCGATGCCCGGGAGACCGGCCGGATCGCCAACGTGGCCGGCCAGGTCAGCGGCGGCAGCGAGGACGTCACCTACTTCCTGGCGGGGCGCTACCACTACAACAACGGGATCTACGGCTTCGGCCAGTTCCCGGCGGACTTCCGCGGACCGCCGGGCGCGCGCTCGGACGACCGGAACGAGCAGGTCAACAGCACGCTCAGCCTCAACTTCTTCCCGGCCGACGCGCTCCGCGTGCAGACCCACGCGTACTACGCCAACACGGACCAGGCGGCGCCGCAGACGGCCAACAACATCTTCGGCACCTGGTCGCTGCTGGTGGACTCGCAGCCGGCGCTGGCCACCTGCCCGGCCACCGGGCCCTGCACGGCGATGACGTCGAAGAACTACTACGGAACGCCGACGTTCGCGACGGTTCACGAGGCCGCGCAGGTGACGGACAACCTGAGCGTGGACCACTTCGGCGGTAACGCGCAGCTGTCCTATCAGCCGAGCGAGGCCGTGACCCTGAACGGGACGGTCGGGGCCGACATCATCAACAACGTCAACGACAACAACTTCCCGTTCGGGTGGAACGTGGACGGCTTCAACACGTCCTTCTTCCCGACCGGTCTGCGGGACGCGTTCACGAACACCGTGACGACGATCACGGGCGAGCTGAGGGGCACGTGGGACTGGCAGGTCAGCCCGGAGCTCTCGAGCTCGTTCACGGCGGGCGGCCAGGGATTCTTCAGCTCGCAGACCAACCGCGGCGGCGAGTCGGAGGACTTCCCGGGTCCGGGGATCAAGAACATCTCGGCCGGGACGACCCAGCTCACCTTCGAGGACTTCCAGCAGAACCTGAACGCCGGCTTCTTCGCCCAGGATCAGTTCGGGATCCACAACTTCGCGTACCTGACGGCCGGCGTCCGGGGCGACGCCAACAGCGCGTTCGGCGACAACTTCAGCATCGTGTGGTATCCGAAGGTCAGCGCATCCCTGGTGTTCAGCGACCTCCCCAGCTGGGACAGCCAGCTTCTGTCGACGTTCCGGGTGCGCGGCGCTCTCGGGACGTCGGGCCTGCAGCCCGGCAACTTCGACAAGTTCCGGACGTTCGCTCCGCTGCCCGGTCCCGACGGCACGGGCTTCGAGCCGGACAACATCGGTAACGCGGACCTGAAGCCCGAGAAGACGACGGAGATCGAGGCGGGGTTCGAGGCGGGCCTTCTGCAGGACCGCGTGTCCCTCGACGTGACCGGCTGGCACCGCACCGTCAACGACATGCTGGTCAACAAGCAGTTCGCCCCTTCGGGCGGCTTCCTGAACCAGCAGGCCGTCAACATCGGCCAGATGAAGTCCAAGGGCGTGGACCTCAAGGTCAACTGGCAGGCCCTGCAGAAGGACAAGATCTCGATCAACGTGTACGCCAACGGTGCTTACCTGCAGCAGAAGATCACGGACCTGGGCGGCGCCGCTCCGCAGAAGGTGGGCGGCAGCTATCCGCGCCCACGGAACTTCATCAGGGAGGGCTCCGCGCCCGGCGCGTTCTTCGGAGCCAAGCTCCAGAACGTGGCAATTCCGCTGGATGCGGGGACGATGGGCGTGGGCGGGGCGTGCACCCAGCCCACCCAGAGCGACGCGCTGGCTTACTTCTCACAGCCGCGCAACCCCAGTGACTTCGAGGTCCTGCCCATCAATTGCGGCACGGCGGACGTGCTGCTCTCGCCGCTCGGGAAGCCCTTCCCGAACTGGCAGGGCTCGTTCGGCGTGGACCTCACCCTCCTGAACCACTTCCAGTTCCATTCCCAGTGGGAGTACAAGGTGGGGGACTTCTGGGTGCAGGACCTGTCGGGCCAGTTCCGGCGGTCCAACTCGATCATCGGCCGCAACACCCCCGGCTCGAACCGGGTGACGGCCGTGATGGAGAACCCGAACTCGACCGCCCAGGAGCGTCTCGACGCCGCGATCGAGTGGGCGAAGAACTATCGCTCGCTCGCGCCGATGAGCGGCCTGAACGCCGTGTTCAAGGCGAACTACCTGCGGTGGAGGGAGGTCTCGCTGGCGTACAACGTCCCGGAGAACATTGCGCAGAAGCTCCACATGTCGAGCCTCAGCGTGATCGGTCGTGTGCGGAATCTCGCGCTCACGGTCAACAACCAGTATCCGGGGATCAGCCCCGAGCTGAACGAGACGGGGCAGTGCGTGGCCAGCGACGTGGACTGCAACTTCGCGATCGGTCAGGAAGGCTGGCGGATGCCGATTCCGCAGCGCTTCACCCTCGCGATCCGCGCCGGGTTCTGAGGGGGCGCCATGGAGACGATCAACACCAACCTCTCGGAGTCCGAATCAATGGCGAACGGGGCGAGGATGACTGACATGGAGAAGAGCACGATTTCCGGCGGGAGCCGCCGGAGGAGCGGATGGGCGAGGGCCGGCGGCGCGCTCGCCGTCCTCTGCCTCCTGGTGTGGTCGGGTTGCAAGAACCCGCTCAATGTCCAGAACCCCAACAAGCTGACCGAGCAGAACGTGGACTCCCCGGAGGCCTATGGCGCGCTGGTGGGTGCGTCGCGGAACAACCTGGCCCGGGCCGCCAACGGTATGCTCGCGATCATGGAGAACGCCTCGGACGAGTCGTTCTGGATCGGGTCACGGGATGCCTGGGGCGCGCTGGACAACGGCAAGATCAGCGACCCGACGAACGAGTTCACGGACGTCACGTGGCCGTTCGTCGGTCAGGCGCGCTTCACGGCCGACAAGGCCATCATCCAGGGCAAGGTCTTCCAGGATGCGGGCACGCTGCCCGATCCGAACCTCCTGGCGCAGGCGTACCTGTACGGGGGAACCCTCTACACGCTGATCGCGGACACCTGGCAGCGGTACGTGCTGCCGTCCGATCTCACGGATCCGGAGGAAGCGGGAAATCCGATCGCTGCGGCGGACATGCCGGGCCTGTACGACACGGCCATCGGCTACTTCACGGCGGGGCTCCAGGTCGTGACCGACGACGACACCGAGCTCGCGCTCCGGGCCATGCGCGTCCGGGCCATGCAGGCGAAGGCCATTCGACTGCAGATCCAGTCGGGCGATCCGACCAATCCGGGCGTCGTGAGCGTGCCCCAGCAGGCCGTGCAAGACGCCAACGCGATCCTGAACCAGGTGAGCGACGGCTGGACGTTCAGCCTGGACTTCAGCGACGGCCTGTTGGGGATCGGCTGCGAGTCCTGGGCTCCCCAGGTATGGAGCCGCGGGGAGCTGCAGGTCGGTGACCGTCCCGCGCCCGACAACCGTTACGTGGTCCTGTCCAACGAGGACAAGACGATCGACGCCGTCAAGATCGAGGACCCGATCGATTCGATCGTGGACCCGGCCTACAGCGCACAGCTCGCCGCCTTCAAGGCCGGCGGTCGCGACGCGTCCATGACCGAGATGTCGGCCGCCGAGCTGCATCTCATCCTCGCGGAGAACGAGCTGGCCACGAACGGCGACACCCAGGCGTTCCGGGACCAGATCAACGCGGTCCGGGCGCTGCACGCGTCGGACGGTCTGACCGACTACACGGGGCAGATCCCGGCCATGCAGATCCTGGAGTGGGAGCGGAACGTCAACCTGACGTTCCAGGGTCGGCGGCTCGCGGACCACTACCGCTTCGGCAGCCAGGATCCGCTGTGGCAGCCCACGTCGGTCGCCGTCGAGAGTCCGGGGACGCTGTTCCCCATCACGATCACGGAGATCCGCTCGAACCCGAACGTCTCGGGCTGAGCGGCTTCCTCGCCACGAAGCGGGCTGTGCGGCCCGGCGCCCTTCGGGGTGCCGGGCCTCGGTCTGTCAGGCTGTGGTGCGCTCGCGGGCCCGGTGCTACGTTTGCAGGCGTGCGCCCACGGGACGGATGTGCCGGGTCCCCGCACGAGGACAACGGGTCGGAGAGGAAGAGCCGACGTTGGATTCCAGGATGATCACGGAGGCGATGGGTTGGCGAGGCCGCCGCTCGCGGGGCTCTCGCTGGCGGGCGGGGTCGGTGGGCCTGGCCCTGGCGCTCGTCGCGGTGCTCGGCGCCTGCGGGAGCCTCTCGAGCCCGAGCCGACAGGAGGCGAAGGCCGAGGTCAGCGCGGACCGGACGGACGTGCCCGTCCAGATCGTGACCTCGACGATGTTCAACGTGGACGCGGGCGGTCAGGACCCGACCCAGCCCCCGTCCTCCGCGCCCGTCTCGCTCCTCCAGTCGGACACCACGGTCCAGAATCTCCCCTACAGCGGCACGTTCGACATCCGCGCCACCGGCCGCTTCTTCATTCGTGCGCAGATCCCGGAGGCGGCGACGGACACGCCCAGCGTCAGCGTCCACATCACGGTCCTGGTCGACGGCGAGCAGCGAAACTCGGTCGCGGGGGATCTGGCCGACGGTCCGGTCCAGGCGGTCTTCCTGTCCGCCGGAAGCGGCTGAGGGCCGGAGGCCGAAGCATGCCACGGGGCCGGAGGCGAGGCGCTGCGCTCGCGCTGGCCCTCGTGTGCGCCGGCGTCGGTGCGGGGGTCGCCGCTGCGCAGGAGCCGTCGGCGCGCGTGGGAGAGACCTCGTGCCCCGGGCCTGCATCGGGAGCCCGGAAGGGTGTCCGAACGACGTCCATGTCGGGCATCTCCGGCCGTCTCATCGACGCGACCTCGGACGAGCCTCTCCCCGGCTTCCGGGTGGTGCTCGACGAGGAGAGCGCGCCTCCGGTGGTCACCGACGGCCGCGGCTCGTTCACCCTGAAGGACGTCCGGCCCGGAGTTCACCGGATCCGGGTCTCGGGTCCCGGCTTCGGCGAGCAGTCGCAGTGCCTGATGATCCCCTCGGGCCAGGAGATCGACCTGGTCGTGGCTCTCCACCCCAGACCCATCCCGCTCGAGCCGCTCGAAGTGAGCGTGAAAGGCGCGCGCCCGCTGTGGCTGGTGCGCGCGGGGTTCTACCGACGCATGCGTGCGGGGGGAGGCATCTTCATCACGGAAGAGGACATCGAGGAGAAGGCGCCCTCCCGGCTCAGCGAGATGTTCCGCGGGGAGGCGAGCGTGAGCGTGGTCGACGGGAATCCGCAGCCCATGCAGTCCCTCCAGTCCGTGCACCCCGTTCCGGGCGTTCCGGGCCGTCGGTGCCCCCTGGAGACGCCGGGGGCCTGCAGGCGGCCTCAGGACACGGGCACGTGTCCGATCCAGTTTCTCGTAGACGGACAGCGCGTCCCGTTGATCCTGGGCGTGGACACCTTCCATCCCGCGGACGTCGCGGCGATCGAAGCGTACTTCCACGCGTCCGAGATCCCGCCGCAGTTCAACGTCGGCAGGGCGGCGTGCGGTGTCGTGAACATCTGGCTCAAGGTCCACCCCGGTCGGCCGGGCTGAAAGCCGTCCGGCCGTCCTTCCGACTCGAGAGGATGCGCGGAATCGAGATGACGACGTCCACGTTCGTGTGTCGTAGAGGCATCGCTCTGGCCCTGCTGGTCCTGCTGCCGGCCTGCTACAGCTACGTGCCCCTGGAGACCGGGCCCACGGCCGGTCAGGACGTGCGCGTGCATCTCACCGACGAGGGGCGCGGCCAGCCGGGCGTGCAGGGCTCGGCGACGAGCGAAGGGACGATCGACGGCCTGGTCCTTCGGTCGAAGCCGGATTCGGTGACCCTTTCTACGAGCTCGCGGGCGTGGCGGACCGCCGCCGCGGGCGCCCGGGACACGCTGACCCTGGCGACATCGAGCGTGAGCCGCATCGACGTCAGCCGATTGGACAAGCCCCGGACCTTCGTCCTCGCCGCCCTCGGCGCCGGCGCGATCGTCGCTGCCGTGATCCTGGTCGCGCACTCCGACCTCACGAACACCGGCGGCGGTGGGGGGGGCGGAGGGGGCAACCTCCACCAGGGCATCAGGATCCCTCTGACCATCCCGTAGGCTCCGGGCGTTCTCCCGCCCGGCGTCCCCGCCGCCCGGCTAGCCGCCTCCGGCGGGGACGCTGTCCATGGCGCCGCCCTGGCGCGTCCACACCACGATGACGCCGCAATCGGGCCGGCCCATGCCCATGAAGCGCGAAGGGATCTCGGAGGTCCCCCGGTAGACCTCCATGGCCAGGACGGTGCTCGGGTTGAGCTCGTCCAGGTTGTGCCGCGGCCACAGCGCGCCATCCAGGTACAGAGTGGGATAGCAGTTGAGGTTCGAGTGGACCATGTGGACCTCGGACTTGCCGTTCACCTGCGCGGCCACGGTGACCCCGGGCACTCTGCGGAGGATGTCCGAGGCGTAGGTCGGGTTCTGCTGCTCGATCATGTCCGGCGTGATGAAGTATCCCATGCCGGTCTTCTGGTCCCGGTGGAACTCGGTCAGGGAGTTCCTGAGGGGCGAAGCCCTGACCTCCACATGCAGATCCTCGACACGCAGCACAGTCTGACTCAGGCTGAGGACGGCGCGGGTGGTCGAGCCCGCCTTGATCTTGAGCGGGATGCTCTGGTTCGCGTAGCCGATCAGGTCCACCTGCAGCGTGTCCACGAACCCGGCCGGAATCCCGCGGATCCGGAAGTCCCCCGAGCTGTCCGTGATCGCCCCGTAGCCCGACGTCTTGAGCACCACGCGGGCGCCGGAGAGGGGCCCCCCGCTCATGGCGGAGACCACCTTGCCCACCAGCGTCGCCGTGGAGTCCCCGGCAGCCCGCTGACCGGACGCGGCGTTCGATTCCTGGGCGGCGGCGCCCCCCGACCGGAGCCCACCGGCGAGGGCCACCAGCGCGACGAGCGCCGCCGAGAGGAGCCGTGACCGTGCCGGGCTCGCGGGAGGCCCTCCGCCCGATCCCGGGCCGGACGTCTTCCGGTGGCTACGTGGACGAGGCATGCGTCATCCCCTGCAGTGAGTGGGTCCCCGCGCGCCCGCGGGCCCGCGGGAGGGCATCGGGGTTTGAAACTCGCCAGGCGGCGTCGTGTTCCGGGCCGCCGCCGGGCCGCGGCGCCACCGGACCGCCCATCAGGACCCGCTCAGGGCCTCTTCCAGACGCCGGGCCAGATCCCTCGCGTCGGCGTTGGTCGAGTCGTAGGCCAGGCCGTCCCGGAGAGCCTGCAGGGCGGGACGGTAGCGCCGCAGGGCGAGGAGGGCGCGGGCCAGGTTGAAGTGCGCGGGAGCCAGGCTGGCGTCCAGGTCGATCGTCCTCGCGTATTCGCGCGCCGCCCGCTCCGGATCCCCGCCGCGCAGGTAGGCGTTCCCCAGGTTGAAGTGGGCGAGCGGCTCGGCCGGGTCGATCTCCAGGGCCTGTCGGTAGGCCGCCGTGGCCTCGTCCGTCCGCCCGAGCCGGAGGAGCGCCAGGCCCTGGTTCACCCGGAGCAGGGCGTCACCGGACCGGAGGCCGGCCGCCGTCCGGAACTCACCGAGGGCGGCCGCCGGATCGCCGGCGTCCAGGCGAGCGTAGCCCAGCCCCGCGTGCAGGTCCGGGTCTCCGGGGGCGACCCGCAGGGCGCGTCCGTAGACGAGGACCGCCGAGTCCGGACGTCCCCGTTCCCTGTAGCGGTCCCCGAACCACCCGAGAGCCTGGGCCCACCGCAGCGTGGTCTCCTTACGCTCGGCCGAATCCCCGCCGACCAGGGCCGCCAGTCGTGCGTGCTCGGCCGAGTCGCCTCCCATCGTGAGGTCGAGGGCGGCCCGCGCCAGGGATCGCGCGTCGAGGTCCCCGGACCGGGCCACGCGCTCCAGCGCGCTCTGGACCGCCGGCTCCGGCGGGACGTCGGGCTCGAGCCGGTCCTCGAACAGCCGGGCCAGTCCGGCGTACCGGGCCATCGGATCGCCCGCGCCCGGGTGCAGGAGGGCGGCGGCCGGTGCTCGCCCGGCGCCCGTGTCCGACGCCAGCAGCGCCCGCACCGCGGGCCGGCGAGGCTTCGGACGCCCCCACCACCGGTCCACGTCCTCCTGGAGCTCGCGGACGCTCCGGTCGCCATGGCACTTGCTGCAGGCGGGCTCGATCCCGAGCGCGCTGTCCACCTCGGGTCGCGGGATCGGGACGGTATGGTCCGCCCGGGCGTAGGGGATGGCGTTCCCGATCTCGGTCTCCTGGAGGTAGGGCATGTGGCACGCCACGCACCGGCTCCCGGGTGACCCGGCCGGATGGTGCGTGTGCCGCTCGGGACGGCCGGCTTTGGCGGCGTGGCAGTCCAGGCACTGGCCGTCGTCGAGCCGGCCCGGAAGGGGGCCGTCCCACACGTCCCGATAGCGCTGGGTGTGCGGGTCGTGGCAGTCGACGCAGGTCATGCCGCCGTCCAGGTAGCACGCGCTGGCGATCTGGCCGAGCTGGTAGGCGAACGTCCGGACCCTTCCGTCGGCGTGATGCGGCGCCTCGCCCAGCTGGGGGGAGAGGAGCGAGAAGTGCTCGGCCAGGCGCCGGCCCGGCAGGTAGCCGGGTTCGAGCGCGTCCTTGAAGGCATGGCACTGGAAACAGAGGCCGAGCGAGGCGTCCCTGTCCATGCCGACGAGGGAGGCGATCCCGATGTCCCGGCGTCCCGAGACCTTCCCGGCGCGAGCCAGCCGGACGTGCCGACCGCCCGGGCCGTGGCAGGATTCGCAGTTCACGCGCAGGCTCGTGAAGCGGGTGTCGAAGTGGGGTGCGCCGCGCCCCACGCTGACGCGGATCTGGCTGCCGTGACACTCCTGACAGTTCGTGTAGCGCGGAATGGTGCCGAGCACGCGGCGCGGCGTCCAGTCCAGGCAGGATTCGAGGCGCAGGTCGCGCCCCACGGGCACCCAGCCGCGTCCGCCGCGCCCCTCGGTGTTGCAGAACCACCGTCCCGACGTGACGCTGAAGTCGAACGGGAGGACGCGCCACGTGCCGTCCGCGCGGTGCTCGAGCGAGGCCTGCGTGCCGCCCCCCGTCATATGCCCCTTGCCGACCACGGCGTCGACCGTCATGCGCTCGTCCTCGCGCCCGGGACGCCGCACCAGGAACTCGTACCCGCCCTCCGCGCTCCGCCGCGGGATCACGGTCGCATCGGCGAAGCGGAGCGGGGTGCCGTCGAACGGCGCCACGACGCTGGCGGGCGAGGGCGGGGCCGCGCCGGCCGTGCCGTGCGTCGAGCCCTTCCACGCGTCGTACTCGCGGCGGTGGCACTCCCCGCAGGCTTCCGATCCGACGAAGTCGGCAGCGCTCACGGCCGAGTCGGATCCGGCCGGCCAGGGCTCGTAGGTCGAGCCGGAGTCCCCGGGCACGGGGCGGGCCGACAGGCTGGTCGGATCCGGCGAGCCCGCGGGCGCGGGGCTCCGGCGCGTCGCGGGAGTCCCCGCGCCGACCTTCCCGCCCCGGGGAAGGAGGAGGGCGGCCGCGGCGCCGGCCCCCAGGAGGACGGTCCCCACGAGGACGACGAGCCGGGCGCGGCTCATCTCCCGCCGTCCCGTCTCGCGGGCGCGTCGGCCCGGATGCCGTCGGGCGAAGGGCTCGCCGGGACGCCCGCGGCGGAGTCGGGGACGCCGGACTCGCCGTTGTCCCGGTACCACGACGGGCTTCGGCAGCCGCACAGGTCGCGGATGTGCCCCACGAGGCCCCAGATGGCTTCCCGGGCGAGCGAGCGCCCGAACGCCGGCATGCGAGGACTGCGGCCGAGCACGCGCCCGCCCCCGTAGACGGCGTCGAACAGGCGGGCGTCCGTCCGGGCCGACATGGCCGAGGAGTCGGCGTGACGCGCTGGAGGGACCGGGAGCCGGGAGGCGTTGAAGCCATCGCCGCCTCCGGAACGCCCGTGGCAGGGGGCGCACAGGTGGCGGTAGCGCTCGCCGGCGCTCCCGGGCCGGGGCTCGCCCCGCAGCATCCAGTCGTCGGGCGCGAGAGGCGGGTTCGCGATCAGGTCCAGGTAACCGTCCCGCGCCGCCCCGCCTCCGTGGACGTCGACCCCTCGTTCGGCGTCGCGGTCCCGGGGCAGGGAGGAGCCGTCGCCGGCCCTCGTTCGAGGCGCCCCGTCCGCTCCGCCCGCGGTCAGGAGGAGACGGTAGAGGAGCGTGTCACGCGCCGGCGCCTCGGGGCTCCGCGGCATGACCGAGCGCGGCCGGGTGCCGCGCGGATCGCGGATCATGGCCCACACGTAGGCGTCCGGACGCCGAACGCCGAGCCCCGACAGGTCCGGTCCGATCCCGCCGCCCTCGCCGTCCAGCGAGTGGCACCCCAGGCACGCGCTCCGCGTGCGCAGGAGCCGGGCGGCCTCGGCCCGGCGGAACGGGGACAGCGGGCCGGCGCCCGGAGGTCGGGGAAGGCGCGTCCCCCCGTCCGTCAGATAGGCCACCAGGACGTCCAGCTCGGGTCCCGACAGGCCGAAGTCCGGCATCCGGGTCCCGGTGCCCGGGTAGAAGCCGAACGGGCGCACGGCAACGGGATGGGCCAGCCAGCTGGCCAGCCAGCCGCGGCGGGCGCGGCTCCCTTCGTCCGACAGGTCGGGGGCGCTCTTCCAGGCCGCCACGCCCGTACCGCCGTGACAGCCCGCGCAGTCCAGGGCCAGGTAGAGGCTCCGGCCCGTGCCCGGGCCCACCCCCGGGTATTCCTCGCGAAGCTCCTCCACCCTGTCCCGACCGCTCTCCGGCGCCTCGGGGAGCGTCGTCTCCAGGAAGAGGGTGAGCGCCAGAGCCTCCCGCTTCGACAGGTGGAACGCCGGCATGCGAGCCGGGGAAGCCGCCGGGCCGGACGCGGAGGGGGAGAGGAGGTAGGCGAGGAGCGAGTCGGGCCGCCAGGGCCGCCCCGCCGCCCCCAGGTCGGGGGAGGCCCGGCGGGCTTCCAGCGGCTCGGGAACCCCCGCATGGCAGGCTCCGCATCCCAGCGCCGAGACCAGCGCCTCCCGGTCGCGCGGCGCGGCGCCTCCCCGCGGCCCGAGGGTCCGCCGCGTCGGCCCGCCTCCGGTGGCGGCGGCGACCGTCCCAAGCCCGACCAGCACGCACGCCAGAGCCGGGCGCAGCCCCACGTCCATCCTAGCGGACCTCCGGGCCCCCGTGCCGGCGGTCGAGGACGAACCTCCCGCGGGCCGGCATGACCACGCCGGGCAGGGTGGTGGCGTCCATGACGCTGTCCCGGGAGATGATGTCGTTTCGCCACAGGATCCAGGCCGAGACCGCGTACACCTGGTCGTCGGTGAGGCTGCCCGGAGCATCCTGGGGCATGGCCTTCCGGACGTAGTCGAACAGCGTGGACGCGTAGGGCCAGTACGTCCCGACCGTCGGCAGGTAGAAGGGTATGCGGGCGAACGGGAAGCCGCGTATGCGGCTCGACTTCTCGGTGACGAGCGGCCGGGCCGATCCCCCGGTCCCGGACGGGCCGTGGCACTTCACGCAGTGGAGGGAATAGACCGCGGCGCCCTGCGCGGCGGTGCCGCGTCCGGGAGGGAGCCCCGTGCCATCGGGCTCGACATCGATGTCCTCCGAGTCGATCCGGGCCGCGGTCGCGGGCCGCCCGAATCCGAAGCGCGAGGGCAGGGGCCCGGACGATGCCGATGCGGGCGCGAGCGGCTCTGCGCTCGTCGCGATCGGAGGGACGCCGAAGTCCCGGAAGTCCGTGGGCCCGTGGTCGGGCCGGTCCGAGCCGCCGCGGCACCCCGCCGCCGCGACGGCGGCCAGAAGCGCGGCGCAGGCCAGCAGCGCGGAGGTCGGGGGCGGGGAGGCCGGGCGCCTCACAGGTCTCCGCCTCCCGCGAACGACACGCCCCCGTCGGGCCACACGTTCCAGGCCCTCACGTTGTTCCAGTGGTACATGGTGGCGGGGCCCCGGACGGCCATGAGCGCCTCGCGGGTCGGTTGCACGTATCCCGTCTCGTCCACCGCACGGCTCGCCAGGAGGTGCCGCCTTCCCGACCACTTCCACACGTAGCGGAAGCGGGTGTGGCAGCGCGGGAGGACGGGCGTCTCGAGCGCGGCGCGGCTCCAGGTCCTGCCGCCGTCCGTCGTCACCTCCACGCGGGAGATCTTCCCGCGGCCGCTCCACGCGAGACCCGAGATCTCCCACCAGCCCTTCTCCGGCAGGGTGACCGGGTACGCGGGAAACGTGATGATGGAGCTCGCGTCCATGACCAGGCTGAAGATGCGGGCGGTGTCGGTGGGAAGCGGGTCCGTGTACTCCGAGGTCTCCGAGCGCGTCATGAACGGAGCGTCGGAGAGCTCGATGCGCCGGACCCATTTCACGTTGGCGCTTCCCTCGAATCCGGGGACGAGGAGCCGGGCCGGGTAGCCCTGCTCGGGCCGGATCGCCTCCCCGTTCTGCCCGTAGACGATCATTGCGTCGTCGAGGGCCTTGGCGACCGGGATGCTGCGGGCGTAGTGGCCGGGGTCGTCACCCTCGGCCAGGAACCAGGTCGCCTCCGGCTTCACGCCCACCTCGCGGAGCAGGACGGACAGCGGGACCCCGGTCCACTGGCTCGTGCTCGTCAGTCCCGCCACGCGCTGGGGCGTCATGGCCGGATTCGGATCGCGGTACCCGAACATGCCGTTCCCGCCGCACTCGATGAACCGGATCACGGTTCTCGCCGGGAAGCGGGCCAGGTCGAGCAACGAGAACGACGTCGGCCGCTCGACCATGCCGTGGATGAGGAGCCGGTAGGCGTGCGGGTCCAGGAAGGGTATGCCCGAGTGATGGCGCTCGTAGTGCAGGTCGGAGGGGGTGATGATCCCGTGAAGCGCCTCCAGCGGCGTCAGCGAGGAGCCGTTCGGGCCCGGGAGCGACACCTCACGCCGCGGCCGCTCCAGCGGAGCTCGCTCCCCCAGGGGGGTCGGGAGCCCCGCACCGGTCGGCTCGAACACCGGCCGGTCACCGGGGTCGGTCGGCCCGGCCCCCTGCGAGCCTCGCCCTCCGATCGCGTCCGACGGTCCGAGAACCCGGTCCACGCCGGAGGGGAGCAGGGAGGACCCGGCCCAGGCGGCCGCGCCGACCGCTCCCACCGCCAGAAAGCCACGGCGGGAGAGCGAGCCGGAACGGCCGTCCGCTGCGCCGTGGGCACCGTGGGCGCTCTTCGGGCCGCCCCGATCTTCTTCGCCGCTGTCGCCCGTCCTGCTCATCCGCCTCCGTGTCCCGCCGGGACCCGCTCCACGCGAGAATGTAGGCGGGGCGCCGCAGGCGGGCCACGGGGGCGCGGGCCCGTCCGGTCCGGACAGGACCGACGCCCCCGGCGAGCCGTTCGGTGCGTAAGACGCTAAACCACTGTCATATCATGCGTCGAGGCGTGTGAGATAGAGTGTCACATGAGATGCGCGGGGCCGTCCGGAGAGGCCTCCGCGGCCGGCCGAGGCTCTCCGGCGGCCTGGACCCTGACCCGAGGCAAGGCCTCCGGGTGCTCTGCCTGCAGCCAGGCCAGCAGCCGCTCGCGGACGTGGCAGCGGAGCTCCCAGGTCGTGCCCGCGTCCCGCGCGCTCATGAGGGCCCGGACCTGGACGGTCCGCTCGGTGGTGTCGGTGACCTGGAGCGTCCACGCGCGTCCGTCCCACAGGTCGGTCTCCTCCAGGATCCGCGCGAGCGCCTCCCGCGTCTCCTCGACCGGGAGGGAGTAGTCCGCGTACAGGTAGGCGGTCCCCAGGAGCTGCGCCGAGGTCCGGGTCCAGTTCTGGAAGGGAGTCTCCAGGAAGTAGCTGGTGGGGAGCACGAGGCGGCGCTCGTCCCAGATGCGCACGACCACGTAGGTGAGCCGGATCTCCTCGATCCGCCCCCACTCGCCCTCCACGACGACCACGTCGTCGAGGCGGATCGGCTGGCTGAGGGCCAGCTGCACGCCCGCCACGAGGTTGGAGAGGGTGGGGCGGGCCGCGAAGCCGACCACGAGGCCGGCGACGCCCGCCGAGGCGAACAGGCTGATCCCGATCCGGCGGATGTCCGGGAAGGTCATGAGGGCCGCCGATAGCGCGACCACGCCGACCACGACCCAGGCCACGCGGCGGAGGATCTGGACCTGGGTCTGCACCTGACGCGCGGACAGGTTGTCGGGCACGTCCGTGCGAAAGCGACCCGAGATCACCTCGGCGGCCGCCTCGATGAGGGCCAGGGCGAGCCAGGCCAGCGCAGCGATGAGAAGGAGGACGAGGAGGTGTCCGATCACGCCCGCCGCCGTGGCGCCCACAGGCGCGGCCGGGAGCACGATCCGGGCGGCCAGGGTGGGGAGGAGGAGCCGGAGCGGCCTCGCCCCGTGCCGGAGGAGGGCGTCGTCGATGTCCCGCTCGCCGGGCACTCCCACGCGCCGGGCCACGAGCAGGAGACCAGCGCTCATGAGCAGGCCCGCCGCCAGGGCGGCGGCCAGAAGCACCAGACAGACGAGCCACGCGGGCCAGGCTTGAAGGTTCATCCCGCCGCAAACCTTTCAAGAACCGCTCCGCCGGGGCTGTCCGGAGGGCTCCCGGGCGTCTAGTTTTCGCGCGGCCCGCGGCGGCCGCCCGTGCGTCCGTAAGCGCCGGAGCGGCCCTGCGGACCCCCGTCGGGGCGTGGCGCAGTCCGGTAGCGCACCTGCTTTGGGAGCAGGGGGTCGCCGGTTCGAATCCGGCCGCCCCGACTAGTTCGGATCAGGTTGACTGCCCGGGAAAGGGTTGGAAGGTCATGTCATCACTGGAGAGGCCGCTGTCGGGAGACACCCTCCTGTTCGATCTGGAGGAAGAGCGCGACCGGACCGAAGATCGTGACACGTTGGAGCGGAGCGGCCGCGCCGCGCGGACGCTTCTGAAGAGCGGCCCCCTCCGGGTCGCCCTCGTGTCGATCGCTCCGGGAGGGGAGATCGCCGAGCACGGGACGGACGGTCCGTTCACCGTCCAGCCTCTCCGGGGCCGTATACACTTCACGGCCGGGGACCAGGAGTACGACCTCCGGCCCGGCCAACTACTTCTGTGCGGCGCCGGCGTTCGTCACGCCGTGAGCTCGGAGGAGGGCGGTGCGTTCATGCTCACGGTCGCTCACGAGGTGGCGGACCCGCACGGCGAGACCTAAGGATGAGCACGGCCGGCTCGACGGAGGGGCGGTCGAGCGCGGAGTCCTGACGCGACACCGCTGGCCGCGCTTCGCGAGGAACCCCACGATGGCTGGATCGGATTCCGGCGATCGCCTCGGTCCGCATTCGCAGGGAGGGGGCGTCATGTCGAGCTCGAGCCGGTCTCCCGCCCGAGGAGCGAGCGACTCCCCTCGCGTCCTCGGCATCCACCACGTGACGGCCATCTCGACCGCTCCCCAGAGAAACCTGGACTTCTACGTCCGGGTCCTCGGGCTCCGGCTGGTCAAGCGCACGGTCAACTTCGACGACCCGACGACCTACCACCTCTACTTCGGCGACGAGACCGGGCGTCCCGGCTCGCTCCTGACGTTCTTCCCCTGGCCCGGGGCACGCCGGGGGAGGCAGGGGGTGGGCCAGCTCGCCGTGACGTCCTTCGCGGCCGCGCCCTCCGCGCTCGCCTTCTGGACGCAGCGCCTGGTCCGGTTCGGGGTCGATTTCGAAGGCCCGGTCCCCGGTGGCGTTCGGGGTGACCGGAGGCTCTCCTTTCGCGATCCCGATGGACTCATGCTCGCCATCGTCGCGGATCCGGCTGCGGAGGATCTGCCCGTGCGGAGCGGAGCCGACGGAATCGAGCCGGAGCACGCCCTCCGGGGCTTCCACACCGTCGAGATCTGGGAGGAGTCCGGTGACGAGACCGGACGACTGCTGGTCGACACGCTGGGCTTCCACGAGGTCGAGGATGCCGGATTCACCCGCTACTACGAGGCAGGCGACGGCGGGCCGGGCCGCCGGGTGGCCGTCCGGGGCGTGGGCCAGTTCCTTCCGGGGATGGGTGGCGCGGGAACCGTCCACCACGTCGCCTGGCGCGCCTCCGGAGATGAGGCACAGCTCGCTCTCCGACGAAGGATTCTGGAGGCGGGCCTGGAGGCCACGGAGGTGATCGACCGGCGTTACTTCCACTCGGTGTACTTTCGCGAGCCGGGGGGCGTGCTCTTCGAGATCGCCACGGACCCCCCGGGCTTCACGCTCGATGAGCCGCTGGAGGAGCTCGGCGAAGGGCTGATGCTGCCGCCCTGGCTGGAGGGTCGGCGCGCAGAGATCGAAGCGGCGCTACCCGAGATCCACCTGCCGGCCAGGTCTGCGCGGGGGAGTCCTCCGGAACGCCGGAGAGAGACTCCGCGCGAGCCGGAGCCCGGGCGTGCGCAGGCGGCCGACCTCGGGTTCGTGCACCGGTACGTGCCTCCACCCGACGCCGATGGTCCGGCTGGCGGGACCACTCTGCTTCTCCTCCACGGGACAGGCGGCGATGAGAACGACCTGGTTGCCCTCGGCCGAGCCCTTCTCCCGGGGGCTGCGCTCCTCAGCCCGCGGGGCAACGTGCTCGAGCGAGGGATGCCGCGATTCTTCCGCCGGCTGGAAGAAGGCGTGTTCGATCAGGAGGATCTCTCCCGTCGGACGCTGGAGATGTCCGTCTTTCTCGATCGCGCGTCGGAAGCGTACGGCTTCGATCCGGGCGGCGTCGTGGCCGTAGGGTTTTCTAACGGAGCCAACATGGCGGCCAGCCTGCTTCTCCGACGTCCAGAGCTCCTGCGGGGGGCGGTGTTGTTGAGTCCCATGGTGCCCTTCATCCCCTCCGAGCCCCCCGACCTCGGTGGACTTCCCGTCTTCATCGGGGCGGGTCGGGCAGATCCGGTGGCTACGGCAGACGAGACGGAGCGGCTCGTCGGCGTCCTCGAGGCGTCGGGGGCTGCCGTCACCCTCCATTGGGAACCGGGTGGGCACGGGATCACGGACGGCGAGCTCGATGCAGCCCGCCGGTGGATCGCAGCGCGTGGGGCGGCCGCGGACCCGGACGACCGACCCCGGGTGGACCTGGAGCGAGGTCCTCCGGCGGCCGGCCGAGCGCCGTCCGCCTGAGCCGCGGGGTTCGAACCCTCTTCCCGTATGCCCGCCCGGGTCGCCACGCCCCGCCTCCGGCCTCCGGTGGATCCGAAGCGGGACCACGTCTCGGGAGCCCGGGACGGTCCCGTCACGCTGGTCGAGTACGGCGACTTCGAGTGCCCCCACTGCCGCGCGGCCCACGCGGGAGTGATCCGGCTGCGCGACGAGCGCCTGACCGGGCAGGTGCGCTACGTCTTCCGGCACCTCCCCAACCGCGGCGCCCATCCCCATGCGGAGGTGGCCGCCGAGGCGTCGGAGTGCGCGGCGGCCCAGGGCCGCTTCTGGGAGATGCACGACCGGCTCTTCACCAGCCAGGAGACGCTGGACCGGGAGACGCTGGTGCGCATGGCCGCCGGGCTGGAACTGGACGTGGAGCGCTTCGCCCGGGAGCTGGACGACCACCGCTACGCCCCGCGTGTGCAGGAGGACCTGGCGAGCGCGCAGCTGAGCGGCGCCCGCGCGACGCCCACCTTCTACGTCGACGGACGCCGCTACGACGGGCCCTGGGACGAGGAGTCCCTGGTCGACACCATGCGCAAGCCCCTGGGCTGGCGGCTGCGCCTGCTGGCGGAGCAGTTCGCGGGGCTGTCCATGTCCAGCGGGATCCTCATGCTCCTGGGGGTGGTGGCGGCGCTCGTCTGGGCCAACTCCCCGTGGCGGGACTCCTACGAGCGGCTATGGGCCATCCCCCTGACCCTGGGTGCCGGGAGCCATGTCCTGACCATGTCCCTGAAGGCGTGGGTCAACGACGGCCTCATCGTGATCTTCTTCCTCGTGGTCTCCCTGGAGATTCGGCGGGAGGTCACGGTGGGCGCCATCGCCACGCCCCGGAAGGCGGCCCTCCCCATCGCCGCCGCCATAGGGGGCATGGTCGCCCCCGCTCTCATCTACCTGGCGTTCAACGCCGGCGGCGGCGCGGCCCACGGCTGGGGCGTCCCCATGGGCACGGACACCGCCTTCGCCCTGGGGCTGCTCGCCCTCCTGGGGCCCCGGGTCCCCCTCTCTCTGCGCGCGTTCGTGGCGGCGGCCGCCATCGCCGACGACATGGGCTCGATCGCCGTGATCGCGCTCTTCTACACGGAGCACATCGTCCTGGCCAGCCTGGGTGCCGCCCTCCTGCTCTGGCTGCTGGCGCTGGCGATGAACCGCGCGCGGGTGTACGCGGCGCTCCCCTATGCGGTGATCGGGGTCCTCCTGTGGCTGGCGGTGCTCTACGCCGGGGTGCACCCGACGCTGGCCGGTGTGCTCCTGGCGTTCGCCATTCCCACCCGGAGCGCGCCCAGCCCGGCGGCGCTTCTCGGACAGACCCAGTCGCTCCTGCAGAGTGTCGAGGCGCCGCCGGTGGGCGAGGTGACCGCCGGGAGCTATCGCGCCGCCGTGGAAGCGCTGGAGAGTGTGGTGGAGAGGCTCCTGTCGCCGGCCCAGCGTCTCGCCCGCACCCTGCAGCCGTGGTCGGCGTACGTCGTGCTCCCCCTGTTCGCCTTCGCCAACTCCGGCATCGAGCTGCAGGCTCACGCTCGGGACTTCCTCGAGCCGGTGAGCCTGGGCATCATCCTGGGCCTCCTCCTGGGGAAGCCGCTGGGCATCACCGCGGGTGCGTGGATCGCCACCCGACTGGGCCTGGCCACCCGGCCGGACGACGTGGCGTGGGCGCAGGTGGCGGGCGCGGGCGCCCTGTGCGGCATCGGCTTCACCATGGCGTTCTTCATCGCCGACCTCACCTTCAGCGACGCCGGGACGCTGGCGCTGACGAAGCTGAGCGTTCTGGCCGCATCGGGGGCGGCGGCCCTGGCCGGCTCGGCGGCCCTGGCGGTCCGCTACGCGCGCTGGAAGCGCCGCGTCGAGGAGGCGGCCGAAGCGCGCGACCGGCGAGCGGGGGCCTAGCTGCGTGTCGCAGGGGGGACGTCCACCGGAGCATCCTGGCCTTCTGTAACGCACCTCTCATGAACTCCCCCGAGGCCTACATCCAGTCCACCGAGGGCCTCATCACGGACAGCGGCGAAGTGACCGATGAGATGACCGCCGAGTTCCTCCGGGACTACATGAACGAGTTTCTCGGCTTCATCACCCGCGTGTACACGGTGCTGCCGTAGAAACACGGGACGACCACGTTGCCGCTCCCGGGTGGGACGGCCGCGTAGAGCGCCCGGCGACCACGTAGTCTTCTGGCGCTGCCCGCTCGCGTCCGGCACCGACAGCCCTTCCGCCTGAGCATCAGCCCCTGCCGCTTTGCTTCATCCGAACGCGCAGGGGCGTTCCCCAGGGATCTCGGCTGGAGAAGTCGCCGGCCGCGTCTCGCTCGACGCTATACCCGGCGGCTTCGAGACTCTCCGCCGTGGCTGCGACGCTTTGGACGTCCGGCAGCTCCAGCGTCCACTCCAGTAGCTTGGCTTCGTCGTCGCCAGCCGGCATCGCTTCTGCCGCCCATGTGTTGAGCGCCAAGTGGTGGTGGTAGCCACCGGTCGACAGGAACAGGGCGCCCGGGTAGCTCCATACCACCTTGTCGAGGCCCAGACCCCGGTGATAGAACTTCGCCGCCCGCTGGAGGTCGCCCACGTGCAGATGCACGTGGCCTATCTTCGTACCGGACGGCATTCCATCCCACGGAGAATCTCCTGCCGAGTGGAGAAGACTCCCGACGTCCAGGGGATCGGTTTCCATGACCAGCTCCCGGCCCTTCGTCTTCCAGGCGGAGCGGGGACGGTCCGCGTAGACCTCGATCCCGAGCCCGTCCGGGTCGCGTAGGTACGCGGCCTCGCTCACCAGATGGTCCGCTGCTCCAGCCTGTTTGCCCCTCTCCGCCAGGTGCCGAAGAAACCGGCCGAGGTCGCCTCGCGTCGGCAGCAGGATGGCGAAGTGATAGAGGCCGGGCCGTCCGCCCGCCGGGGCCGACGCAGCGCCCGTTCGCTGTCGAAGCTTGACGAGCGGTCGGGCATCCTGCCCGGCCGTGAGCGTGGCGCCTCCGTCCTCGCGATGGGCCAGCCGGAATCCGAGCACCTCCTGGTAGTAGTCCAGCGAGCGCTCGACGTCCGTGACCTGCAGCCGAACCGGCCCGAGCCGCGTTTCCGCCGGCAGCCGATGCCCCTCGGGAGCGATGCCGTAGCTGCCGATTGCGACATCCATCGCGTGTCTCGTGTCCGTCATGACTCCTCCTCGTTCCGGGGCGTGCCGAGGGTCGGCGCCGGAACCGGTCGCGTCGGCATTCCGATCCCGGGCCCGATCCTCTCTGTCACTCCGCCGTTCAGCCGACCTGCGGCAGAACCAGCTTCCAGGCGGTCATGAAGCCCGTGTCCAGCCGGGACTGCAGCGTGATGCCGAGCAAGCCGAGGGCTTCGAGCTGCCGCGCGCGCTCGAGGCCGCCCACCTCGACGGCGTTCAGGCCGCCGTCGGTCGCCAGCTTCGCGACCCTGTGCCTGGCCGTCTCATCATCGCCTGCGATGAAGACATCCAGCGTCTGACCCGACACCTCACCGTCCACGAGGGTGCCCGCGAAGGTCGTATTGAAGGCCTTCACCACCTTCGCGCCCGCGGGCAGTACGGCCTGAATGGTCTCGGCAGCGGACAGCCCGCCCTCGGTCACCAGAGCGTCGTAGGTATCGTTCAGTGGGTTGGAGATGTCGACCACGACTTTGCCGTCGAGCGCGTCCGCCTGGTCACGAGCGGTCTCCAGGTTTACGGCATACCAGCTCGCGAGGATCACCACCTCGCTGGCCGAGATCACCCCTGGAAGCTCCGCCGCGACGCTCACTTTCCCTGAATCTGGATACGTGCCCCTCAGCTCGTCCGCGAGCTGCTCCGCGTCTGCGTGGTCCGGGTTGTAGAGCTTCACGTGGTGCCCGCCGGCCAGGAGCCGGGTCGAGATGCCACGAGCCATGTTGCCGGTGCCGATGATCAGGATGTTCATGGTGTCCTCTGCTGTATGCTCGGGTTGCGTGTTGGCCCACGATCAAGCGGATGCATTGCGACGCGCGACGAGGGCGTCGAGGGAGATGGTCCCGGGGCCGGTCAGCGCCAGCACCGAGGCGGCTCCGAAGAGCGTGAGCGCGAATTCTCCTCCGTGGGGCAGGAAGAAGCCCGCTGGCAGGTGCACCAGCGCCAGGGCGCCGAGCATGTCTGCTGCGAGGGCCGACGCCGCGGGGCGCGTGAGCAGCCCGGCGATCAACGCGAGCCCGCCGAAGAACTCCAGTAGGGCGACAGCGGGGCCGACGATGCCGGCGAGTGGAATGCCCATGCTGTGGAAAGCCCCGATTACGCCTCCAAAGCCGAAGACGAAGAGCTTCTGGGCACCGTGCGCGACGAAGATGATGCCCACGACAGCCCTGAGTACCGCCAGGGCGGTGTTCAGGCGTGCCGCCGTTGGCAGTTCGGGCCGGTCTCGATTCTGTGTCGTGCTGTTCATGGTATCGCTCCCACTCGGGCAGGGGGTTCGTGCTCCCTCTCGGAGTTCCCGCTCACTGCATGTTAGCGCACTGACTGTTATAACACATATTACATTCAAGAAGAGACTCACTTCGATTGCCGCACACGCTGCAGTCGTTCGACGAGGCCGCGCAGGGCCTTCTGGTCGAGACCTGTGAACTGGCGGTCGTGAAGCTCCAGGATGGGCTCGTCCAGCTCCCCCAGGAGCCGCCTACCCTCCTCGGTGATGCGGGTGGTGACGAACCTGCGGTCCTCGCTGCTGCGCTCCCGGGCAATGAGTCCCGCGGCCTCGAGACGGTCCAGAAGACGCGTAGCATCGGGCACCCGGGCGATCATGCGCTCCATCACCTCGCTTCGGCACAGGCCTTTGCTCCCGGCTCCCCGCAGGATGCGCAGCACGTTGTACTGGGTCGGCGTGATGCCGTGGGGCCTCAGCGCTTCCGCCGTGTCGTGCTCCAGCACCGCCCAGGTCCGTCCCAGGCTGAGGTACGCCTCCTGTTCGAGGCTCCCGAAAGGGCGCGTCTGCTTGATCTCGTCCTGAAGCCGTCCGCTCATGGCCGTATTATACGTGTGATAACACATAATGTCAAGCCCCCCGATCTCCTCGCCTCCCGTTCCCGCCGCGGCCGCTCGACCCCCGGGACTGCCGTCCAGGTGCCGCTGTTCCCTCCACGACGACAGATCAACGGACCGTGTTCCTTCGCGAAATGCTCGTCGGATGAGATGAACGGTGGCCAAATTCTCCGTCGTGGTGCTGGCCGGTACGATGGGCGATGAAGCGCTGGCGGGGGAGATCGGCCCGGAGCGCGTGGGCGTCCGCCTCTCCCCGCTTTCGGACTTCAACGACCTGTGCAACTCGGACCCCGCCCGCACCTTCGGGTACGCGGCCATGGCCCTGGACGAGTCCGGCCTCGCCGTTCGTGAGCGCGACCAGGCGCAGGCCGGCGGCGGCGAGCGTCGAGGCGAACGCCGCGTGGAGGAGCCGGGTGAACCAGAACTCCAGGGTTCCGACCACGTCGAAGACGACGAGCGAAGGGGAAGCGTTCATGGGCGACATGCGCGTGGGCTACTGCGGCGGCAAGCCGGTCTTCGTCGAACCGGTGCTGACGAAAGAGCTCCTGATGCGGAAGCGGTCCCTCACCAGTGCCACCCCGGTGGAGGCGGGGATGGCCTTCGCCCGTGCGTTCTCGAGGGCAGCCGCAGCGCTATCGCCTGCGGGGGCGCGTGGGCACGGCGTGAACCGGGTGGCGGTGAGCCTCACCCACGAGCGGGCACTCGTCGAATACGACCCGGGGTTTGCCCCGCCGCGACGGCCGCTCCGCGGAATCCAGCGCGCGTGGTGGTGTACCGCACCTTCTCCTCCTTCGGTGAGAGGCCGAGCCCGGCGTCGTCGAGCGCGTACGGAGCGCTCGAGCAAGTGCGGGGCGACCCCCGCAACGTCGGCACGGCACGCCCGCTCCGACGCCGGGCTGGCTCACCCTCGTCTACAGGGGCCGGACGGGACAGATGAAGACGAAGTCGGGGAAGAAAGCGTCGGTGATCGTCACCAGGCCCCGCTCCTCCGCCGCATCCACCCGGTCGTCGCTGGTCAGGACCTCGTCGGACTCGACGGTTCCGTTACCGTCCAGGTCGGCGGCGTAGGCCAGGTCGCCGACTAGAGTCGACCTCACGAGCACGTCGGCCTCATCACCGATGTCCGAGCCCGTCGTCGTGCCACTGGCCGGCACCACGAACACCAGGTGCCAGACGTCCGAATAGGTGCCATGGTTGGCGGGCGGCACGGGCACCACGTGGTCGTGGGCGCCGAAGAAGAGCGTCGACTGCGGATCGCTAGCGTCCACGGGCGCGATGACGTAGAAAGGGGCGGCCGAGGCTTCGTCGGCGTTCGAGGGCTCGTGGGCGTCCAGCATCTGCCACAGCTCCCCCTCTCCCCACACGTTCACCTCGAAGAGGGGAACCGGCACGTCGGATGGCCGCTTGGTACCGGAGGCCTTCGGCGTCAGCGGAGCTGCGCCCGTGGGCTGCTGCTGGCAGGCCGGTATCGTCAGCAGCAGGCCGAGCACGACGGGAACGAGGAGCCGCCCGAGCCGGGAGCCCGGGCACGGATTCTCGTTGGCGTATTGCATGTGAGTCTCCTTTCGGAGTGAACAGGCGCGGCGTCAACATGACGCCGCCTTCGAAAGCTCTGCGTACGGAGCGCTCGAGCCCGTCCCGGGCGAGGCCGGGCGGGCCATCCGACGACGGCTCGAGACCTACGCCCCGGGCCGCACCCGCCAACTTCGGAGTCGGCCTTCAATTCTGGCTCAGCGGAGACTCAATCGACGCTCAATTCTGGAAATCTCGGACGACTGCAACTCGCCGACGTGGGAGCTGTGCGCCTCGATCTCGAGACACACAGGGCCGGGAGGTGGGGAAGTCCACCTCGGGCCGGCGGTGGCCGGCTGAGGATCCCGACCCCGGGGAAGGACGTTGGAGTCACGAGACCCGACCCGGCGGGGGCGTGGTCGCCATGGGCGAACTCGTGCTCACCATGGACGACGTCGGTCCCTTGATGGCCAGGCTCGAGCGGGAGGGGGGGCGCCCAGACCGCGCGCCACAATCACCCCCTGTTCGAGTCCCCGCGCGTCATGTTCATGCACGTCCACGGGGAGGGAAGCCCCGGGGCTATCGTCCTGGGCTGCCAGCCCGTGGGGAAGGGGAGGGTGGCCGCGACCGGAGACGTCGTGCTGACCGCGTCGGCGGTGAACCCGGTCCATCGGGCCCTCCGCAACCACGCGCTCTTCGCCGACGCGCACCTGTTCTCGGCGCATTTCCGGGGGTCGGCGACGCGGTCGAGCTCGCGCGGGGCCTCGGCGCGGCGCTAGGCCACGTCGCGGTCGCCGGTGCCCCGGGCGGTCGGGCCAGCGGGAGGTGGATCGTGCGGGTGACTCGGGGCGCTCCTCGCCCCTCGCCGGCCCGGCTCGGGCGCCTCAGCCTCCGGTGCCGCCGGATCCGTCCCCGGAGTCCTCGTGTCCGTCGTGGTCGGCGTCCTCGAAGCCCCGCAGCGAGGCGCGGATGTTCTCGGCCACCAGCTCGGCGTTGGCGCCGCCCTCGCCGGCGGTCGACGGATCGATGAGGCTGCCGTCGGACGCCGTGAACCACGAGCGCACGTCGAACGTCAGCGTCACGTTGCCCGGCGTGGTCGCGTCGGTGACCTCGAGCGCCGGGTCCAGTGCGATCTCCTGCTCGGCCTCGATCCCGCGCTCGAAGGTGAAGGGCTCCCCGTTCCACGTCCCCGTGACCCGCACGCTGACGCCCTCCAGGTCCGGGTGGGCGGCCAGGAAGTCCGCGTCCCCCGAGTCCCCGGCCCGCGGCGGATGGATTTCCATCTCGAGCTTCCTATAGGTGCCGGTGGGAAGGTCGACCCGGGCCATGTGCGTCACCGCGTCGTCCAGCGGAAGCTGGACCAGGAGCGGGCCCGTCTCCACCTCGGCGCAGCCGTCCCCCATGTCCTGCTCGTGCTCGGCGCCGGACTCCTCACCGTCCGCCTCGCTCCCGGACTCCGACTCGGCCTCGGCCGCGCAGGCCCCGTCGGTCGACTGGAGCTCCAGCTTGTCCAGCACCAGGGAGACGCCCTGCAGGACGAGGGTGTTGTCCCCCGCCGACTGGGTGACGTCCATGGCCGGGCTCGTCGAGCCCGATGTCGCGGCGGCCGCCCCCGACGTCGCCACGGAGAGGGACACGCTCGAGGTGCCCGCCGGACCCGTGGAGCTGCCGCACCCGGCCACCGCCACGAGCGCTCCCGCTCCGAGGAAAGCCATCGCCGCCGTCGACCGTCGCGTCTTTCGCATCGCCGCCTCCGTGCTTCGCGTCGGAATCGTCGCCGAACCGGACGAAAGCGCATCCCGTGTCCCCGCCCGTCGACTCACAGACGACGCTACGAGCGATCCGTCACGAGCCGCCTCCGGCGGCCCGCCCGGAGGTCCTACTCGGGCAAGCGCCCCGCCAGGTCGCCCGGCAGGACCTTCGAGCGGTCGCGAAGCAGGCCGCGGGCCGCGTCGGCCTGTCCCCAGGTGTTCCACAGGAGCACGCCCTCCACCCGGCCCTCGTCCAGGTAGTAGAGCACCCCCTGGCCGAACTCATCCGTCCAGTCCTCGACGATGTCGAGCCGGGCGTCGGCGCGCCCGACCGCCTCGTAGCCCAGGTCGAAGAGGTCGGAGTAGAACAGCGGGACGTGCTCGTAGGGCTCGTCGGCCCCCGCCATGTTGCGGCCCGCCTGCCGCCCCATCGTGTTGGCGGCGTCCTCGTGCTCGATCCGCATGCGCCGCCGGAGGGCGGGGTGGGGGAAGGCGGCGACGTCCCCGGCCGCGAAGATCTCGGGGTCGGAGGTGCGGAGGTGCGCGTCCACGACGATCCCGTCGCCCGTCTCGAGCCCGGCCTCGCTCGCCAGCTCGGTCTCGGGGACGATCCCGATCCCGACCACGACGCCGTCGGCGCGGAGCGCGTCGCCCGAGTCCAGCGCGACCTCGTATCCGTCTCCGTCCCGGGTGATGCCGGTCACGGACGCGCCGTCGCGGACGCCCACTCCCCGCTCGCGGAAGTGATCGGAGACGAAGCGGGCCAGGCCCGGCGGGAACAGGCGGGCGCACAGGTCGCTCTCGGGGAAGACGACCGTGACGGCCGCGTCGGCCATCGTGAGCGCGGCGGCGATCTCGCTCCCGATGAAGCCGCCCCCGATCACGACGAAACGACGGCCCTCCCCGGCCAGGTCGCGCAGGCGCTCGTAATCGCGGACCGTGCGGTAGTGGATGACGCCCTCGGGCGCTCCCGGCAGAAGGCGCGGCCGGCCGCCCGTGGCCAGGAGCAGGCGGCCGTAACCGTACGTCTCGCCGGCGTCGTCCTGCACCGTGCGGGCCTGGCGGTCGATCGCCACCACGCGCCGGCCCAGGTGGAGCTCGGCCCCCTCCGCGGCCGCCGAGCGCCAGATGTCGGCCTCCTCGCCCCCCTTCCACAGGCCCTTGCTGAGCGGCGGCCTGTCGTAGGGCGGCACCTCCTCGCCGCCCACGAGGCCGACCGAGCCTTCGGGGTCGACCTCTCGGATGCCGCCGACGGCGGCGTCGGCGGCCATGCCGCCGCCCACGATCAGATAGTCGTACGTGTGCATCGATGTCCTCCGGACCGAAGTCGATGGTCGCGGGTCGCCCGCCGCTCCCGCCACCTGAAAGATGTCACGCGAGACGAGCGCCCTCCGAGGGCGCCCGTCGCTCCCCGCCCGCGGGTCGGTCGTGCGTGGTCGCCCCGGCGCCGGGGAACGTCACTTTCCGCCGGACCCCGCCTCCGTCCGGACGGCCCGGACGTCGAACCGCAGGTCCAGGCGATCCGCGACCTTGATGGCGCCGAAGCCGAAAGAGTAGGGCTCGATCCCGTAGTCCGTCTGCCTGAGCGGGAGGGTCCCCGCCGCCTCCAGCGTGTCTCCGTGGACCTCCAGATCCGCCTCCACCCGGACGGTGCGCGTGGAATCCGCCAGGGTCAACTCACCCTCCACCCGCACGCCGTCGCCGGTCGGCGTCACGCTCTTCGACACGAAGCGCATCTCGGGGTGACGGTCCGGGCGGAGCACGTCCTCCATCATGTGCTTCCGAATGGCGCGGAGCTGGGCCGGACTGGCGTCGGCCGTCCGCACCTCCAGGCTGTCCACCGGAACGGTCACGTCGATGCGGTCCGACGAGGGGTCGCCGGGAACGTAGGCGAGCGAGGCGCGGAAGGCCGTGGCCGCCACCCGGTGCTCGTGCGAGAGCGCCGCCAGGAAACCGCTCGCCTTCGTCCTCACCTCGAAGGTGCTGGAGGGTAGGACGCGCCACGAGGTCGTGTCTGTGCCGCCGGAGGTGCGCCGCGGAGGGAGGGGCGCGGGATGCGGCGGCAGCCGGCGCGGAGGTCCCGAGGTGCTCGCTCCGGGCGCGGCCATCCCGGCCATCGCCATGGCCAGGAGCGCCGCCGGTATCGGGAAGATCTGGAGCGGTTTCATCGCGTGTTCTCCGTTGAGGTCGCCCGGACCACCGACGGGTCGTGCCCGGTGGCCCCACCTCGAGCTCTCGTGGGCATCTGCCGTGCCGCGGGTTCCGGCGGAGAGCACCGGCCGGCCGGTGCGCTCTCGATCCCGCGTTTTCGAACCGCCCGGACGCCCCTTGCGTTCCGCCGTTCATCCTCAGTATAGTAGTTGTCGGAGCAACTACGCGCCACCACGGCGGCGGAAGGGTGGGACGGATCATGGATGAGACGCAGACCGTGCTCGTGGACCTCGGATTCAGCGAGTACGAGGCGCGAGCGTACACTGCTCTCGTGGAGGGCGGCTCGATGAACGGTTACGAGCTGGCCCGTGCCTCCGGGATCCCGCGCGCCAACGTGTACGGAGTGGCCGCGAAGCTCGTGGAGCGGGGCGCGGCCCACCGCGTCGATACGCCCGAGGGTACGCGCTACCGCGCCGTGACGCCCGCGGCGCTCGTCCGGAAGGTGGGCGACCTCCAGCGCCGGACCCTGGGTCGGGCCCGGCGGGCGCTTTCGCGGCTCCGGCCGCGCGAGGAGCCCCCCGCGGTCCTCAACCTCGAGGGCGACGAGGTCCTGTCCCGGGCTCGCGAAGTCATCGACGGGGCCCGGAGGCGCCTGGAGGTCGGCATTCAGCCGGCCGAGGCGGGGATGCTGGCCGAATCCCTCCGGGCTGCGAGCGAGCGGGGGGTCGGGATCCTCACGCTGTGCATGGAGCGGTGTCCGACCGAGTGCGGCGGCTGCCAGGGCGACATCCATCGCTATGATCTGAGCGCCGACCGCGATGGGCGCTGGCTCCTGATCGTGGCGGACGGCCGCACGGCGCTGGTCGGAGCCTTGGGACCGGATACGCCCCGGGGCGTCCTCACCGAGGAGCCTCTCCTGCGCGGACTGATCTCGTCGTACATCGCACGCAGCCTCACGCTGGCCACGCTGGCGGACGCGGGCGGCAAGGAGCTGCTGAGCCTGCTGACCGAGCCGGTGCGACGAGTGCTGGATCCGCTGTACCCCGGGGGCGACGTCTCGGCGTACCTGGCAGACCTGTCCGCCGGGTCCTAGCGGGGAGCGCTCCACGATGATGCGAGCCGGACCGAGAGACACATCACCCATGAGAGGAGGAGGCGCGACATGACGACGATCCTGAAGCGTAGCTGGAGAGCGGCGGCGACCTGCGGCGCGGCGGTGACCGCCCTGGCGCTGGCCACGAGCGGGGCCACGGCCCAGGCGAGCCAGACGTCCGGCAAGGTCAACAACATATACGGCGGCGAGGCCTTCACCGGGGCGCCGTCGCTGGGGACCACGGCGGCTCTCGTGAAGGCGGGCGGGGGCGCGGAGTCCTTCCAGATCCAGACGGCGCTCGTCTCCATGCTGGGCAAGGAGACCGTGGACGCCGAGGTGGCCAAGCTCACCAAGCAGTACGGCCAGCAGGCGGTGAAGGACTGGCTGGACGGCCTGGACCTGGCGGTGGCCGACGGGCTCAAGCGCGCCACGGAAGCCGGCGTCGCGCTGCCCGAGGCGCCCGACGATCTCACGGGCGCGGCGCTGGCCCGGGCGCTGGTCGAGGCGGGCACCGGACCGGACGGTACGTTCTGGTCGGGCCGGCTCTTCGACGTCCTCCTCTCCCACGGGATCCACGGCCAGGTGATGGAGGACGCCAACGCGGCCAGGAGCGCGGCGTTCGACACGAACCTGCACAAGGTGACGAACCAGGCGCTGTTCGACGTGGCGCAGGCGCTCGGCATGAAGGACGTGAAGCTGGCTCCCCTGCACTGAGCGGCGGGACGGCAAAGGAGGAGGCACATGGAAAGGTCGACGGCGGCGAGAACGTGGACGACGCTCCTGGCGGTCGGAGCGGTCGTCGTGGGGATCTACGGCTGCGAGGGCGCGTCCAGGGCGGAGGCGCCGGCGATCACGGGCGTGGAAGCGAACCAAGGGTCCGGCACCATGAAGACGCCGGTCGACCCGGCGCTGGCAGCGAAGGGGAAGACGATCTTCCGCTTCGACGACTTCGGCGACCCGCGCTTCTGGACGGACACACTCCACCTGAACCGCGTGGTGGAGACGCTGACGCCCGTCCAGGCGCTGGGACTCGGGCTCAAGGTGGACGTGGACGCGCTCCCGCCCGGCACGCTGGAGAGCGCGGACCTGAACGATCCCGCGACCACGCTGGCCCTCCTGCGCCTGAACGCGGTGGTGGGCGTGACCGCCCGCGTGGAAGACGGCCACATCCAGCGAATCGGAATCACCTGCGCCCTGTGCCACTCTACCGTGGACGACGCCGCGGCGCCCGGCGTGGGGCACAGGCTGGACGGGTGGCCCAACCACGATCTGAACGTGGGGGCGATCGTCGCCTCCTCCCCGGAGATTCCGGATGGCGCCCTCAAGCAGTACCTGCAGTCCTGGGGACCCGGCTTCTACGACGCGCGTGTCAACGTGGATGGCCGCATGGATGGGCCCGTCGTGATTCCGCCCGCTTACGGGCTGCACGGCGTGGCGCTGGAGACCTACACGGGCGAGGGCCCGATCTCCTACTGGAACGCCTACGTCGCCGTGACGCAGATGCACGGGCAGGGGAGCTTCTCCGACGCTCGCCTCGGAATCCACGTCTCGCCCGGAGGTCCGAACCTGGTCCAGCCGGCCCTGGCGGCGCTGCGCGAGTACCAGCTCAGCCTGGGCGCGCCGGAGGGGACCGCGGCGGGCGATGCGTCCCGGAGGGGCCGGATGCTCTTCGAGGGCAAGGCGGGATGCGCCCGGTGCCACGCGGGTCCGCACCTGACCGACGCCCCCGTCCTGCACGATCCGAGCGAGGTGCCGACCGAGCCGACCTGGGCAGAGCGCAGCGCCACGGGCGCGTATCGGTCCACCCCGCTGCGGGGCCTCATCCACCATGCGCCCTACTTCCACGACGGGAGCGCGGCCACCCTCGAGGACGTGGTGGATCGCTACGACGCCTTCTTCGACCTGGGTCTCTCCCCGCAGGAGAAGAGCGACCTGGCGGCTTACCTGCGGACGCTGTAGCCGGCTTGTCGAGCCCCGGTCGGGGACACGCGGCTCGTCTCGACGGGCGGGGGAGGGAGCATGCTCTTGACCCGTCGAGACGACCGGTCGTATCATCTCTCCATGATTCGAACGAGCCACAAGGAGCGAACCCGGGAGCGCCTTCTCGACGAGGGTGTGGCCGCCTTCCGGGAATTCGGCTTCCACGGCACCGGCCTCCAGCACGTGCTCGATCGCGCCGGGATCCCCAAGGGCTCCTTCTACAACTATTTCGGCAGCAAGGAGGAGTTCGGGGCGGCGACCATCCTGCACTTCGCCGAGGGCGTCGGCGACCTCCTGGCGCGCGAGCTGGCGAGCGCGCCGGATCCGCTGAGCGGCCTGCGGGGCTTCTTCGGCGCCATGATGGAGCAGTTCGAGGAGTCGGGGTACGTCGGGGGCTGCCTCCTGGGCAACCTGGGCGGGGAGCTCGAAGGCAGCGCGGCGTGCCGCGAGGCCCTCGCCGGTTCGATCCGGGCCCTGTGCGGCGGGATCCGCGACGCCCTGAGTGATGCGCAGGAGCAAGGTCTCGTGCGCCGCGACATCGAGGCGGAGGAGATGGCGAACCTCCTGGTCGAGACCTGGGAGGGCGGGGTCATTCGCATGAAGATCGAGCGAACGCTCGAACCCGTGCGCCGCTGTCAGCGTCGCTTGCTGGACGACTACTTTCAGCCCTGACCGTGCCGCCCGCCTTCGCTTCTCGACGGAGGGCGAGACGACCGGTCGTCTACGATAACCCGCGCGCCTCGCCAGCGACACGCTCCGAGGTCGAGTTTTCCACCGGCAATGGACGGCCCGGATGAGCGAAGAAGGCCCGGATCCGACCACCGGCTCCGAAGCCATCGGAGACGCAGCCGATCCGCGCGACCGCTTCGTGAGGCTCCTCGATCCCGTGCTGCCGCCCGCCTACGCCGCGGCGCGGCACCTGACGCGGGACGCCGACGACGCGGAAGACCTGGTCCAGGAGGCGTCTTTGAAGGCCTGGAACGGGTTCGACGGCTTCGAGCCGGGCACCAACTTCAAGGCCTGGTTCCTGAGGATCCTGACCCACGCCTTCTACGACTCGTATCGGCGGAGCCGCCGCGCCCCGGACACGGTCCCCATCGACGGCGAGGCCGACCACCACCTGTACCACCGGCTCGTCGCGTCCCGGACGACGGGGAGACCGGTCAACCCGGCCGAAGCCTTCCTGCGGCGCCTCGACGGGAGCCACATCGAGGCCGCGCTCGACGCGCTCCCGGACGAGTTCCGTGCCGCGGCCGTGCTGTATTTCGTGGAGGACCTCTCCTATCAGGAGATCGCGGACGCGCTGGCGTGTCCGCTCGGCACCGTGCGCTCGCGGCTGCACCGGGGCCGGCAGCGCCTGCAGGTGGCGTTATGGCGGATCGCGGAGGAGCACGGGCTCGTCGGGTCCGGGGACGGGGGTGGTGAGACCGGTACGGGCACGGACGGCTCGGGGCCCCGTGACCGGGGGTCGGGCGGCCGGAGCCTCAGCCTTCGAAACGGCTCTCCGTAGCTTCGCTCCGCTCCGCGCGGCCCCGCTCCAGGGCGTCCCGGATCCTGGATCGAAGGCCGGGGGGGACGTACGCTTCCCGGATCCTCTGCTTGAGGCCGTCGAGCAACGCTCGCTCGAACGCGAGACGCTCCGCGCAGAGCCCGCAGGCCGCCAGGTGCTCCTCGACGGCTCGCGCCTCCGCCTCCACCAGCTCGCCGTCCACATAGGAATCGAGTCGCTGGCGGATCTGTGTGCAGCTGCGACGATCCATCGGCCTCGTCCCGGTTTCGCGCCTCCGGACCCGTCGGCGGGCCCTGTCCCCACCGTGTGCGTGACACGGGCCTAAACGACGTGCCGGATACTCCGGTTCCCCTCCTGCAACGTCAAGCGCCCCCCCGGCGGATCCGGCGGCGCCGTGTCACGGGAACCCCCGGGGCTCCGCCTTCGTTCGTGGTCCTGTGAGCGGTCGGGGCACGGCCGCCGCCCGGACTGCCGCGGACGGTGGTCCTGCGGTCGGCGATGCCGGTCCGCGAGGAGAGGGTCCCGTGAGACACGGAGTGAGAGGCATGCGTTCGACCTGTTCGTGGATGTCGAGGGTCGCCCTCGCGAGCATCGTCCTCGCGGCTCCGGTGGGCGTGAAGGCCCAGCCCGTGACCGGCCGGACGCCGAACCTGGCGGGTACGTGGACGGCTTCTCCCGGGCATCTGTTCTTCGACTTCTCGCACCGCTTCCAGGTCGTCGGCCCCAACGCGGACATCACGGACATCTTCGGCGACGGCAAGATCGTCAACTATCCGACGTTCCAGCTGGACTTCGGCCTCGCTCCCGGTCTCATGGCCGGTTTCCGATACAGCACCCGGTCGTTGCTGGCCGGCGGCTCGAACGAGTGGCAGCCGTACGCCACCTGGTCTCCCGGGGGGCGGCATGCGGGGCCGGGGCCGTCGGTGGCCCTGACGGCGGCCTGGAACGGGGGGACGAGCAGCGCGGACGGCGAGATCACGGGACAGACCCGGTTCGGTCCTTTGCGCGTCCTCGGCGCCGTACGCGGCTTCTCGGACGGCTTCGACCACACCGGCGCCGACCGGCGCGCCTCTCTGGCGCTGGCCGGTGGACTCGGACTCGAGCTGAACCGCTTCGTCACCCTCGCGGGCGACGCGGCCGACCTCGTGGCCGGGATGGACGGCCCGGCCGCCTGGAGCGCCGGCCTCGAGGTCGCCATTCCGTACACGCCGCACACCCTCTCGATCATGGCCACCAACGTCTCGAGCGGGACGCTGGAGGGGACCTCGGTGGGTGTCCCGGGCACCGTATACTGGGGCTTCGAGTTCACGGTGCCGTTCAGCGGCTTCGCCCGCTGGGGCCAGCTCGTCCATCCGGAAGGGGGAGGATCGGATGAGGGGTCGGGGGGTGGCGGGGCGGCGGCGACGGGCGCCGCGCCGACGGCGTCCGGCCACGCGGTCGGCGGGCCGGGAACGGTGGTCGAGATCGAGATCAAGAGCCTGGCCTTCCATCCGGACACGCTCCGGATCCGGCCGGGCACGACCGTCCGCTGGGTGAACCACGACCCTCTGGCCCATTCGACCACCTCGAGCGCAGACATCTGGGCCTCACCGCTCATCGACCCGGGTTCGAGCTACCAGAGGAAGTTCGAGGAGCCGGGACGCTACGCGTACCACTGCACTCCACACCCCTTCATGAAGGGGATCATTCTGGTCACACGAACAGGAGGCTGACACATGAAACGAGCGTCGACAGCGAGAGGCTCGCCTGGATTCCGAACGGCCCTGGTCGCGGCGGCCGCCCTCGCCCTCGCCGCGTGCGGGGGGTCGAGCTCGGTGACCGGAAGTGGTGGTGGAGGTGGTGGAGGTGGTGGCACCGCCCCGAGCCCCTCCGCGGACGTCGTGATCGACATGCAGAGCATCGCCTACCACACGTCGAACGGGACGGACTCGATCACGGTCGACGTGGGCTCGACGGTCCAGTGGGTGAACCTGGACCAGGGGATTCAGCACACGGCCACGAGCGACTCGGTGCCGGCCGGTGCCAGCACGATCGGCACCGGACTTCTGAGCTACAACGAGATCTCCACGGTCTATACCGTCAGCCAGGCGGGACGCTACGTGTACCACTGCCAGGTGCATCCCAACCAGATGGTCCACGCCCTCATCATCGCCAGATGAGCCCGAGCACGCGGCCGGGCCGGGGGGCATTCCCCGGCCCGGGCCCGTGCTCCCGACTCTCCCGGCCCCCGCCTACGCCCGTTCCATGACCTCGCGCTGCCGCTCCAGCAGCTCCCGGATGCCGCCCAGGGCCAGGTCCAGGAGCGCGTCCAGCGCCTCGCGTCCGAACGGATGCCCCTCGGCCGTGCCCTGGACCTCCACCAGCCTGCCGTCCTCGAGCGCGACCACGTTCATGTCCACGCCCGCCGCCACGTCCAGCTCGTAGTCCAGGTCCAGACGCGGCTCGCCGTCCACGATCCCGACGCTCACCGCGGCCACGCGGGTCGTGAGCGGGTTCTCGTCCACCGCTCCCGACGCGACCAGCCCCTCGAGCGCCTGCCACAGGGCCAGGCAGCCGCCGGTGATGGAGGCCGTCCGCGTCCCGCCGTCCGCCACGAGGACGTCGCAGTCCACGATCACGGTGTGCTCGCCGAGGGCGTCCAGGTCGACCGCAGCCCGGAGCGAGCGGCCGATGAGGCGCTGGATCTCCTTCGTCCGTCCTCCGGCGCCCCTCCGCTCGCGGGGGCTCCTCTCGCTCGTGGATCGGGGCAGCATGGCGTACTCCCCGGTGACCCATCCGCCGCGGCCCTCCCGCCACGCCGGGACGCCCTCTTCCACCGTGGCGGCGCACAGGACGCGGGTGCGTCCGGCCTCGATGAGGCACGAGCCCTCGGCGAACGGGGCGGCCCCCAGCTCGAGGCTCACGGGCCGTAGCGTGCCGGCCGGTCGGGCGATCGGAGTGTCGGCGCTCATCGGGTCTCCTGTCCCGGGATGATCGATGTCGTCGGGCCTGCGCGGCTGGAGTGTAACGGCTTCGGCGGGCGAGCACCGGGCACTCGGCGCCGCCGGGGGGATCCCCGACAGGGAAGATCCGGGCCCGGCCACGCCTCTTCCAGCCCGCCCGACCTCCCCGAGGACGGCCCGAACCGCGCGCTGCACGCCCGCCCGCACGGGCGGGGTGAGGCCGCGGCCCGGGTCCACGTCACCCGCCTCGATGCCGAGGACGAGGAGCCGCTCCGGGAGCCGACCCAGGGCCCGTCCCAGCTCGATCACGTCGGCCACGGACAGCCCGTGCGTGGAGCTCCGGTCGGGGGACGGGGGGAGGGGGGCCGCGAGACCGTCCAGGCGGTGCACCGTCCCCGGGGGCGCCCCCGACACGGCCGCGTCGACGACCACCGCCAGCGGGACGCCTTCCCACAGCTCCAGCAGGTCGGTCGTCCGTCCCCCCGCCAGCGCGTGCACTCGGACGCCGCCCGGCGCGAACCATGACAGCAGGCGGGCCGCCTCGAGGCCAGCCGCGTCGTCTCCTCGGTCCTCCGCCCCGAGCCCGGCCACGACCGCGCGGAGCTCGCCGTCTCCCCGGGGCCCCCGAGCGTTCGGACCCGGCCCGTGGCCGCTTCTTCTCACCGGCCGTCGATCTCCAGCCTGAGGAAGTGCGTGGCGCACGAGATGCACGGATCGTGGGCCCGCACCACGCGCTCGCACACGTGCTCGAGCTCGGAGCGCGGAAGGTCCGGCGAGCGCTCGACGGCGGCCCTGAGGTCCTCCTCGATGGCCCGCTGGTTCTGCGAGGTGGGGGGGACGATGCGCGCCTCGCGGATCGTCCCGTCGTCCGCCAGGTCGTAGCGGTGGTAGAGGATGCCCCGCGGCGCCTCCGTGCAGCCGTGGCCCGTGGCCTCCCGGGGCTCGACCTCGACGGCCGGCCGCCCGGGGGGCTCGTACGCCTCGACGATCCGGAGCGCCTCCTCGCACGCGTGGGCGACCTCGACCGCGCGCACCACGATGCTCCGGTGCGGGTTCCGGCAGACGTCTCCCAGCCCCGCCTCGTGGGCCGCCTCCCGTGCGGCGGGCGAGAGCCGCTCGGCGTTCAGCGCGTAGCGGGCCAGGGGGCCCGTGAGGTAGGCTCCACGCCCGGCGATCCGTGCCTGGAGAGCGTGGGTGTGGGCGAACTGCTCCTCGAGGACGTGCTCCTCGAACGAAGCGGCCGGGATGTCGAGCCCGCCCGTGGAGGCCACGCGCCCCTCGCAGACCGGGTAGCGCTCCGGGTGGCGGAGCCCGACCAGCTCACAGCTCAGCTCCGCCTCGGGCGCCTCGAGCTCCCCCACCCACCGCACGGTCTCGAGGGCGGCGTCTCGGGCCCACAGGAGCCGCTCGCGCAGCGGCGCGATCTCGGTGCGCGTCGGTACGCGATAGAAGCCGCCCACCCGCACGTTGATCGGGTGGATCTCGCGGCCGCCCAGGACAGTCATGATCTCGTTCCCGACCTTCTTGAGGTCGAGGCCTCGCCGCACGGCGTCGCCGTGGTCGCGCGCCATGCTCATCGCATCGTCGTAGCCCAGGAAGTCGGGGGCGTGCAGGAGGTGGATGTGGAGCGCGTGGCTCTCGATCCACTCTCCCCAGTACAGGAGCCGGCGTAGCTCCCGCACGGCCTCTTCGACCTCCACTCCGCACGCATCCTCCATCGCCAGGCACGCGCTCATCTGGTAGGCGACGGGACAGATTCCGCATATCCGGGCGGTGATGTCGGGGGCCTCCGTGAAATGCCGCCCGCGCAGGAGGGCCTCGAACAGGCGCGGGGGCTCGAACAGCCGGAGCTCGGCCTCGACGACCCGACCACCGGCCACCCGGACGTAGACCGCCCCGTGCCCCTCCACGCGGGCCAGGGAGTCGATGCGGATCGTCCGCCTGCCGGCTCCTTTCGTCGCGGTCCGCTCAGCCACCGGAATCCTCCCCGAGACCCGCGCCCTCCCGGAAGGCGGGCGCATTGACGTTGTAGGTCGAGAGCGCGCGGCGGACCTCCCCGGGTCCGGCCCCCAGCCGCTCCCGCCACCACCGGGCCAGGGACGGGACGTTGGGGGTCTCCTTGGGGCCGAAGCAGCCGTAGCAGCCGCGGTCGTACGCGGGACACAGCGCCCCACAGCCGGCCCGGGTCACCGGGCCCAGGCACGGGACCCCGCGGGCCACCATCACGCAAACGGTCCCGCGGCGCTTGCACTCCTCGCACACCGAGTCGCGGCGGACGGCGGGCTCGCGGCCGGCCAGGTACGCGCTTATCACCTCCAGGAGCTCGGCCTTGGAGACGGGACACCCCGTGAGCTCCAGGTCCACGGGGACGTGCTCGGAGACGGGGGTCGAGGTGGCGAGCGTCTCGATGAGGTCCGGGCGGGGGTAGACGGCGTCCACGAAGGCGCCCGCCGCGGCAAAGTTTCGTAGCGCCTGGATCCCGCCCGCCGTGGCGCAGGCCCCGATGGTCACGAGCCGGCGCGAGGCCCGACGGATGCGCTTCAGCTTCGCCTCGTCTTCCCCGTTCGTGATCGAGCCCTCGACGAGCGAGAGGTCGTAGGGACCGCGGACGACGGCGCTCGTGGCCTCGGGGAAGTGGGCGACCCGAACCCGCTCGGCCAGCGCGAGGAGCTCGTCCTCGCAGTCCAGGAGAGAGAGCTGGCAGCCGTCGCACGAGGCGAACTTCCACACGGCGAGCTTCGGTCGGCGGGCGGTCATCTCAGAGCTCCCGCACGCGGAGCAGGGGCTCCGCGCGGTCCCAACGGAACACCGGGCCGTCGCGGCAGACGAGCTCGCCGCCCAGCTGGCAGTGGCCGCACAGCCCCACACCGCACTCCATGTTGCGCTCCAGCGAGACGTGGATCCGGTCGGAGGCGACGCCCCGGCGCCCCAGGTCCCGCGCCACGTGCCGCATCATGACCTCCGGCCCGCACAGCATGGCCACGCAGTCGTCCGGGTCGACGTGGGCGTAGTCCAGGAGGGGCGTCACGACGCCGACGTGCCCCCTCCATAGCCCGACCGCGTGGTCCACCGTGATCTCCACCTCCACGTCGAAGCGGGAGCGCCAGCGCCGGAGGTCCTCCTCGAACACCACGTCCCGGGGGGAGCGCGCGCCGTACAGGAGGCTCACCCGGCCGTAGCGGTCGCGCCGCGCCAGGATCCGCGCGAACGCTCCGCGGAGCGGCGCGAGCCCGATCCCGCCCGCCACGGCCAGGACGTCGCGGCCCTCGGCCTCCGCCACGGGCCACGACGTCCCGTACGGCCCCCTCACCCCCACCGGGTCCCCGCGGCGGAGGCCGCACAGCGCTCGCGTCGTGGCCCCGACGGACCGGATCGTGTGGACCAGGCGGCCGGATGCTCCGGGGTCGCCGCTCACCGAGATCGGCGCCTCCCCCACGCCGAAGGCGTAGAGCATGTTGAACTGCCCGGGAGCAGACGCCTCGACCTCCCCGTCCACGCCCGGCTCCAGCTCCAGGGTGAGGACGTCGGGCGTCTCCCGGCGCGTGCGGCGCACCGCGTAGACGCGCGTCCGCATGGGCCCGGCGGCCCCGGCGGCGGCATGGCCGGCGTCGGAAGGGCCGGCGTCGGGCGCCTCGCTCACGGCCGATCCCGGGGCGGGGGCGGTCATGAGGCAGCCGCCCCGCCGTAGACGTCCAGGAGCTGGACGCTGGCCGCCTCGAGCCTTCGCATCATCACGCCGGTCACCCGCTTGAGGAGGTCGTAGCCCAGGCGGGGATCCCCCTCGCATTTCTCCCGGAGGCACGCGCCGTCGAACACCACGGACCGGGTGAGATCCAGGGCCCGGGCATCGAACACCCAGTGGTAGGGCGGCATGAGCCACGAGAAGCCGAGCACCTCGCCCTCGCCCGCGCTCAGCACCGTGATCGTCCCCCGGGCCGGGTCGTGGACCTCCACGGAGACCATGCCGCTCCGCAGGAGGAAGAAGTGGTCGGCGGGCTCTCCCTCGCGGAACAGGTACTCCCCGGCCCCGAAGCGAGCGTTCTTCCCGCAGCCGGCGATGAGCGCCAGGTCCTCGCCGCGCATCCCCTCGAAGAAAGGGTGCTCGGCCAGGAGCTGCTCGAGTCCTCTCATGGTTCACCTCCGGAGGTGGGTGCGTCGGCGGCACGGCCGGGGGCGGCGGCGGGGACCGGGGTCCTCCGCAGCGCCGCGACCTCCTCGGTGAGGTCGATACCGACGGGACACCACGTGATGCACCGGCCACAGCCCACGCACCCGGAGGTGCCGAACTGCTCGTGCCAGGTGCCCAGCTTGTGGGTCAGCCACTGGCGGTAGCGCGAGGCGCGCGAGCCACGGACGCTCCCGCCGTGGATGTAGGAGAAGTCCGCGGCGAAGCACGAGTCCCAGCGGCGCCAGCGCTCGGCCACCTCCCCGGTCAGGTCGGTCGTGTCGTCCACGCTGGTGCAGAAGCACGTGGGGCAAACGAGCGTGCAGTTCCCGCACGCCAGGCAACGCTCCGCCGTCTCCCCCCACCGGGGATGCTCCGGGCTCGCCGCCAGGAGCTCGGGGAGTCCCTCGGCGCCGAGCGATCGGCCCATGCGGCCGGCCGCCTCCTCGACCACGGCCCGCGCCGCGTCCACCTCGCCGGAGGATGCCTCCCGGACGGGGATGCGTCCGAGCACCTCCTCGCCCCGGGCGGAGCCCGCCTCGGCCGTGAAGCGGGTCGCGCCGCCGGGATCTCCAGGGTCGGGGATCTCGGTGAGGACGAGGTCGTAGCCGTCGTCCGCCCCGGGCCCGGTCCCCATGGAGGCGCAGAAGCAGGTCCCGCCGGGCTCGCCGCAGTTCACGGCGACGAGGAACGCCTCCTCGCGCCGGGCGCGGTAACCGGGGTCGGGGTGGGCGCCTCCGGCCAGCACGTGCGCCTGGATCCGGATCGCGTGGAGCTCGCACGGCCGCACGCCCAGGAAGGCGTAGCGGGGGATGGGAGCGTCCTCGGCCTCCAGCTCGAAGGCCCCGTCCGTCCGGCGGGCGCGCCACAGCCGCATTTCGGCGGGGTGCAGCCATGCCTTCCACGAACGGGGGCCGACCGCGTACCCGAACAGGGCGCGGTCCTCGCGCCGCCGCAGACGGTAGAAGCCGCCCTCCTGCTCGTCGGTCCAGCCCTCGGGAAGGTCGCGGGCGGACCCGATCTGGCCGAGGGCGATGGCCCCGCCGTCCACGGTCGGGCCGAGCACCGTGCGGCCTTCCGCGGACAGCTGGCGGATCAGGGCGTCGAGCCCCTCACGTTGTATGACGTGCACGCTGGTCCTCCGGAGTCGGCCCTTCGGGATGGGTGACACTAGCCGGAAGCGGAGCGGCGGTCTGTAGCCGAGGGGTGGATCTCGCGCGTCCGGAGAGTCCGGCGGCGAGGCGTGGGGAAAACCCCTACCGATTCGGACTCGGCGGGCCCGCGCGATATGTTCCGAGCATGGCGCAGCGCACCGGCACCTCGTCGACGGCCGTCCACTCGGACCTGGAGCGGGACCTCGTCCGCCGCATCGAGGGCGAGGTGCGGTTCGACGCGGGGAGCCGGGCCCTGTACGCCACCGACTCGTCCAACTACCGCCAGCTCCCGGTCGGCGTGGTGGTGCCGCGCGGGCGCGAGGACATCCTGGCGGCGGTGGCCACGGCTCGCGAGTACGGGGCGCCGGTCCTGACCCGGGGCGCGGGGACGAGCCTGGCGGGCCAGTGCTGCAACGCGGCGCTGGTGCTGGACCTCTCGAGACACTGCGGCCGCATCCTGGACCTGGACCCGGGAACACGGACCGCGCGGGTCGAGCCCGGCCTCGTGCTCGACCGGCTGCAGGAGGCGGCGCGGCCGCACGGGCTCGCGTTCGGCCCCGACCCGGCCACCCACAGCCACTGCACGCTGGGCGGGATGATCGGCAACAACTCCTGCGGGATCCACTCCGTCCTGGCCGGGAAGACGGTGGACAACGTCCTCTCCATGGAGGTCCTCACCTGGGACGGGCACGTCATGGAGGTGGGGCCGACTCCGGCGGACGAGCTGCAGCGAATCCTGGTCGGAGGAGGGCGCCGGGCGGAGATCTACGGCGCCATGCGGGGGATCGCGGCCGGGAACGCGGACCGCATCCGCGCCGAGTACCCGGACATCCCGCGGCGCGTCTCGGGTTACAACCTGGACGAGCTCCTCCCCGAGCGCGGCTTCGACGTGGCCCGGGCTCTGGTGGGCTCCGAGGGGACGCTGGTCACGGTCCTCGAGGCCACGGTGCGCCTGGTCGAGTGGCCGCCCGAGCGCACCCTCCTCGTCCTGGGCTACCCGGACGTATGGGAGGCGGCCGACCACGTCCCCCTCCTCCTCGAGCACGGGCCGATCGGGCTCGAGGGAATCGACGACGCGATCGTCGGCTACCTGGAGAGCCGCGGCATGGGCGCGAAAGACGTGGATCTCCTCCCGGAGGGCCGCGGCTGGCTCCTGGTCGAGTTCGGAGGCGACACGGCCGGCGAGGCGGAGGGGAAGGCCCGCGACGCGCTCGAGGCCCTGCGGCGAGCCGGCGGCGGGGACGTGCCCGACGCGCGCCTCCTGGACGACCCGGCCCGCATGGCCAGGATGTGGTCGATCCGGGAGTCGGCCCTGGGCGCCACGAGCCGCATCACGGAGATGGGGGACACCCGGCCCGGCTGGGAGGACGCGGCCGTCCACCCCGAGCGGCTGGGGGCCTACCTCAGGGACTTCCGCGCGCTCCTCCGCGAGCACGGCCTCGACGCCACGATCTACGGCCACTTCGGAGACGGCTGCGTCCACACCCGGATCCCCTTCGACCTCGAGTCGGCCGAAGGGATCGAGGCATACCGCGCCTTCGTGGAGGAGGCCGCCGAGCTCGCGTGCGGGGCCTACGGGGGCTCCCTCTCCGGCGAGCACGGGGACGGTGTCGCGCGGGGACCGCTCCTCCATCACATGTACTCGGAGCAGATGCTGGACGCCTTCCGAGCGTTCAAAGCGGCCTGGGACCCCGACCACCGCATGAACCCGGGACGGATCGTCGAGGCGGCGTCCGTGACCGATCACCTCCGCCTCGGGGCGGACTACGCGCCCCGTCCCGTTCAGACCGTCTTCGCCTATCCCGACGACGGGGGAAGCTTTGCGAGGGCCGCGCTCCGCTGCGTCGGGGTGGGGAAGTGCCGGCGGACGACGGGGGGCACCATGTGCCCGTCCTACATGGCCACGCGCGAGGAGATGCACTCGACCCGCGGGAGGGCGCGGCTCCTGTTCGAGATGCTGAACGGTCAGGAGCTGGATGGCTGGCGCGATGAGCACGTGGCCGAGGCGCTGGACCTGTGCCTGGCGTGCAAGGGCTGCAAGACGGACTGCCCGGCCTCTGTCGACATGGCCACCTACAAGGCGGAGTTCAACCACCACCACTACCGGGGCCGCCTGCGGCCGCGACCGGCGTATGCGATGGGACTCTTCCACTGGTGGGCGCGCCTGGCATCGAAGGCGCCGCGGCTCGCCAACGCCACGGCCTCCGCCCCCCTGGTCGGCGGTCTGCTGCGGCGCGTGGGGGGGCTGACGCCCGAGCGGGAGCTCCCGCGGTTCGCGGAGGAGACCTTCCGGGCGTGGTTCGAGGCGCGCGAGGCCGGGAAGGGGAGCGAGGCGGGGAGCGCGGCGAGAGTCCCGGGCGCGAGGGCCAGCGCCTCCGACGGCCGCGAGGTCCTCCTGTGGCCCGACACCTTCACCGACCACCTCCACCCGGGACCCGCGCGGGCGGCCGTCCGGGTGCTGGAGGACGCAGGCTGCCGCGTGAGGATCCCCGGCCGTCCCCTGTGCTGCGGTCGCCCCCTGTATGATTTCGGGATGCTGGACCTGGCCCGGCGCCAGCTCCGGCAGGTCCTCGACGCCCTGCGGCCGGAGATCCGGGCAGGGGTCCCGCTCGTGGGGCTCGAGCCCTCGTGCGTGGCGGTCTTCCGCGACGAGCTCCCGAACCTCTTTCCCGACGACCCGGACGCGCTGCGGCTCGCCGGCCAGACCCGGCTCCTGAGCGAGTTCCTCGTCGAAGATATGGACGGGTGGCAACCGCCTCGACTGCAGAGAGATGCGGTGGTTCACCTCCACTGTCACCACAGGGCCGTCCTCGGCACCGACGCGGAACTGGAGGCCCTCTCACGCCTGGGCCTGGACTGCCGGGTGCTGGACAGCGGCTGCTGCGGCCTGGCCGGCTCCTTCGGCTTCGAGCGGGACAAGTACGAGGTCTCCATGGCCGCGGGGGAGCGGGTGCTCCTCCCGGCAGTGCGCGAAGCGGATCCCGGGACCCTGGTCGTGACCGACGGCTTCTCGTGCCGGACGCAGATCGAGCACGGGACGGGGCGGCGGGCGGTCCACCTGGCCGAGGTCATCGAGCTCGCGCTGGAGGCGGGCCGCTCGCCGGGAAGGGTTCCGGCGGCCTGACGGACCGGAGGGCGCCGGCCGGCGCCGCATTGACGCCGGCCCTGTCCCCTCCGATCTTACAGAGCGTTGAATGCGGCCGGCCGGGAACGACTGCGGACGGCCATCGTCGCTCGCACATTCGACGGGGCGCAGCCACCTGAGGCTATCCTTCGCGCGACGTCGGACCCCTGGCTCGCCGCGCGCCGCATCCTCCCGGGGGAAAGGCATGCGAATGCATGCGTCGTCTCCGAATCGGCATCCTCGATCTCGTCACCAAGGCTCCCACCCGCTCCCTCTACGCCCGGATCAACAACGCCAACCTGGCCAGCATCATGCCCCAGGCCCTGGGCGTGTGGTGCGAGCGTGCGGGCCACGACGTCCGCTACGTCTGCTACACGGGCTTCGAGGACCTGACCTACGAGCTCCCCGCGGACATCGACGTCCTGTTCGTGGGAGCGTTCACCCAGGCCGCCCAGCTGGCCTACGCCATCAGCGCGCTGTTCCGGTCACGCGGGGCCGTGACCATCCTCGGAGGCCCCCACGCCCGGTGCTATCCGGCCGATGCCGCCCACTATTTCGACTACGTGCTCGGATTCACGGACGAGGAGCTGGTGGACGATGTCCTGCGGGACTGTGCGCCCCACCGTCCCGTGGGCCGACGGCTGAGCGCCGACGCCCAGCCGACGCTCCTGCCGGGCGTGCGCGAGCGGTGGAAGTTCGTCCTTCCGACCCTCGAGAAGTCGCCGATCCAGGCCGTGGTGCCGATGCTGGCCAGCCTGGGGTGCCCCTATACCTGCCCGTTCTGCATCGACTCCGTGGTCGATTTCCAGCCCGTGCCCCAGGAGCAGATCCGCGAGGACCTGGTCTTCCTCGGGCGCACGAGGCCGGACGTGTGGGTAGGGTGGCACGACCCCAACTTCGGTGTCCGGTTCGACGAGCTCCTCGATTCCATCGAGGAGGGGACGTCCGAGCACCCGCTCTCCTTCGTGGCCGAGAGCAGCCTCTCCCTCCTCTCCGAGTCCCGCCTCGAGCGCCTCCGCGCGGCCGGGTTCAGAGCCATGCTCCCGGGGGTGGAGTCGTGGTTCAGCCTGGGCAACAAGGCCAAGTCGCGCGGGACGGTCGGCATGGCCAAGGTCGAGAAGATCTCCGACCAGGTGAACGGGATCCTCGAGCACATCCCCTACGTGCAGACCAACTTCGTCCTGGGCCTGGACGTCGACGACGGCGCGGAGCCCTTCGAGCTCACCAAGCGGTTCCTGGACCGCACGCCGGGCGCGTTCCCCGGTTATTCCCTCCTGTCGGCCTTCGGGAGGGCCGCCCCCCTGAACCTCGAGCTCCAGGCGGACGACCGGGTGCTGCCGTTCCCGTTCCACTTCCTGAACAACAACCACGCGATGAACGTCCGGCCCAGGAACTACGGCTGGCCGGAGTTCTACGACCGGGTGATCGACCTCACGGAATATTCGTTCTCGCCCCGCATGGTGTATCGCCGGGCCCGCGGCACGCGGCTCAACTTCGGAACGTGGTTCAACGTGGTCCGGGCCATCTCCTCGGAGGGGAGAGGGCGGATCCGCTATTTCCGGGAGCTGCGCCGCAGGCTGGACGAGGACCGGCCGCTCCGGGACTTCTTCGAGGGCGAGACCGAGCGCATTCCCGCCTTCTACACGGAGCAGGTGAAGCGGGACCTGGGGCCGTTCTGGGAGTGGCTGCCCAGGGGAGCCCTGAGCCACGATCCGAACGCGTTCCTCCGCGAGACCGAGGGGGCGCCGGCCGCGGTGGCCTGAGCCTCCCGGATGCGGCGCGGCGCGGCTCCCTCATCTCGGGAACCGCGCCGCCGCGGGACCCCGTTCGGGTCCCGGTTCTCGCGAAGGGCCGGACGGGTGTCCCCGGCCCGGATCGTCAGATCCGCGGAGCGGGACCTCCCGTCACGAGCCGCCGTCTCCGGAGCGCGTTCGCTCCTGGAGCCGCTGCCGCATCTGCTCCATGAGTTTGAGGCTCTGCTCGGTCTGATCGGCCATGTTCTGGAAGTGCTGCTGCAGCTGCTCCATGTTCCGGTTCATGGCCTGATCGCCGGCCATGCCGGGATCACCCGCCATCGTCCGGAGCTGGTCCATGCCGCGGGTCATCTGACGGACCATGTCGCCCGTCGACTGCAGCATGTCGTGGAGCTGCTGGTGCTCCATGAGCCGGTCGCGGTCACGGATCCGGTCCTGGTCCGGCATTCCGGCGCGGTCGGCCGTTCGATCCCGGTCGCGCGTGCGCAGCTGGTCCATCTGCTGCGTCATGTCCCGGTCCATCTGGTGGATCCTGTCCTGGAGCCGGTCCATGCGCTGCATCATCTGCTGCATCTGCGCCATCTGACCCTGCATCTGCCCCTGCATTTGCCCCTGCTTCATCTGACCCTGCGCGAGGACCGCCCCCGGGGCGGCCACGGCCAGGCCCACGGCCAGGGTGGCCAGTGTCTTCATCGTTCTCATCGTTCCTCCCTCGGGCGCTCCTTTCGGATGCGCCCCTCTGGATTCGAGTTCACAACCGGGTCCTCCACCCAACCGAGAGGCTCAGGTCGGGGCTGGACTCGGACAGACCGACGGAGATGCCGAAGCTCACGCTCCGGCCGTCGGCGAGCCGGTAGCTGAGGCCGCCGCCCACGTCCAGGGGCGGGTCGGTCTCGGCGAGGATGCGAGTGTAGCCGGAGAGCGAGGCGAGGACCGCGAGGTCCCCGTCCCCGATCCGCTGGCCGACACCCACGGAGTAGCTCACGGGATTCTGGAGCTGGAGCTCGGGCATGTCCCCCAGGACCCAGTAGCCCACCTCACCGAACAGGAAGGTCGAGCCCAGGCGCCGGCCCACCGACAGGAGGCCGCCCCCGTCCCACTCGCCCGTCCCGAAGCCCGATGCGGGATCGGCGATGGGAGCCTTGACCTCGCCCGAGAGCGTGACGGTCAGGTCGCCCGTCTCCGGCTCGATCAGGTCGACGGTCACCCGGAAGGTCGGGTCGCCGGCGCCGAACTGGTCGAACGAGGCCGTGTCGGGCAGGGCGATGGGTTCGCGCATGGTGGCGGTCGGCCGGACGGCCGGGCGGGGCGCGACGGCCAGGGCCGGCAGGCGTCCCGTCCCGAGCGCGGCCGCGAGGTCGGCCCTGGAGGCCATGCCCATCGGCCCGCCGCCGCCCCGCCTCTGGAGCGAATCTCCCACCTGGCCCTGCTGGGGACCGCCCGTGGGGATCCCGCCGCTGGTCGCGTAGGAGATCCAGGGGGTGCTCTGGTAGATGAGGGGAAGGCTCCCCGAGATCGTCACCCGTCCGGCCTCGACGGCCAGCGACGAGAACAGGTAGACGCTGTTCGTGCGCTCGGTGAAGAGGTAATCGCCCGTGGCGTACTGCAGCGAGCCCGAGTAGCTGACTTGCTGGGCCGACGCCGGTCCCGGGGCGGCGAGCGTGATCGCGGCCCCGAGCAGGAGGGCCGCGATCGCGTGGCGGGGTGCCCGGTCGATCCGTGGAGCGTGCTCGAGGCGCATGCGTCGTGCCTGGTCGGGGGGAGGGGCCGGTCGGGCCGCCGCGCGTTTCGCGTGGACCGCCGCGCCGCCAGTCTAATCTGGAGATCTCCCGTGCCCGGGGCTGTCGGGCAGGGGCGGACGGCCGCGTCGGGAGAAGGCCGTGAGCCCCTGTGGGAGAGTTCCGCGGCCGACCGGTCGAGCCCCGGACGGCGGGATGGATGGCGGTCCGGCCGGCCGGCGGCGGGGACGGGGTCGGACCGTTGCACCGGCCCGGACGGGCGGGATAGCGTCGGTGAGCATGGACCCTTCGAGGCCGTTCCCCGAGCCGCTCGTCCGCTTCGTGGATCTCGTGAACCGCGGCGAGTTCTGGGAGAGCCACGAGGTGCTGGAGGACGCGTGGCGAAGGGAGGGGAGCGCCTTCTACCACGGGCTCATCCTCTACGCCAGCGCCTTCGTCCACGCCCGCCGGGGCACGCCGCACGGCATCCGGGCCCAGCTGGCCAAGGCCGAGGAGATGCTCGCCGGCCATCCGTCCCCATACCTGGGCCTGGACGTGGACGCGATCCGGGAGCACGCCCGGCGGACGCGGCGGCGGGTGGAGGAGTCGAGCCGCGGCCGAGAGGCGGACCGTGAGGTCGACTGGGCGGAGGTCGTCGAGCTCCCGGCGCTGGAGCTGTCCCCCGACCGCATCCGTGGCGACGAGGCCGAGCTGGGGGGCGGCGGGCGTCCCTGAAGGCTCGCCGGCCCCGCACGGCGTGCCGAGCGGCCGGCGGCCGGCCGTTCCGACGGGGCCTGCCCGCCGCCCGAGCCCTCAGCCCTTCCGGCCCTCCCCCTCCCGGGCGGCGGCCCCGAGCGAGAGCCGGTCCAGCAGGAGCTCACCGCGGGGGATCGTCCCGCCGGCGGCGTGCTCGGGCTCGAGGACCAGCCGCGCGGCCTCGATCAGGGCCAGGGCGAGGACGAAGAGGACGGGGCCGATGAAGAGCCCGACGCCCCCGAACACCAGGATCGCGCCCAGGACGCTGAAGAAGACGATGAGCGGGTGGAGCTGCGCCCGGTCGCTCACGAGCACGGCCCGCAGGAGGTTGTCCACCGTGCTCACCACCAGCGTGCCGAACGCCAGGAGGATGACGCCCCGGCCCACGCTCCCGTGGACGAGGAGGAGGATCCCGGCGGGCGCCCACACCAGGGGCGCGCCGACCATCGGCAGGAGCGAGAGGAGTCCGACCAGCGTCCCCCAGAGCGTCGGGGCCGGAAGACCGAGGACCCAGAAGGCCGCGCCGACCAGGAGGCCCTGCACCAGGGCCACCACCACGTTGCCGAACATGGTGGCGTAGGTCACCTCACGGGCGCGGTCGACGAGGTGGTCCGTGTACTCGGGCCGGAGCGGGAGCAGCCAGCGGAGGATGTCCACCAGGGCGGGCCCGTCCCGCAGCATGAAGAACAGCGTGAACAGGGCGATGCCGCCCTGGAGGAGCGAGCCCCCGAGCCCCGACAGGAACCCCACGGCACGCTGGGTCAGCAGGGAGGGGACCTCCCGGAGCTGGCGGTCGATCTGCTCGGTGATCTGGCCGGGGGTGAGCCCCAGGGACTGGCCCACGGAGACGGCCCACTCCCGCATGTCACCGCCGGGCCCGAGCTTGCCGGCCAGGTCCCGGGCCACGCGGTCGGCGCCGAGGTGGAGCTGGTCGGCCAGGGCGAACGAGAGGCCGACCAGGGGGAGGAGGATGAGGAAGAAGAGGAGCGCCGACCCGAGGAACGCCGCGGCGTTCTCGTTCGGAATCCAGCCCCGGAGCCGCTCGTAGGCCGGATAGACCAGGATGGCCAGCGTGCCGCTCGTGATGATGGCCCCGAGGAACGGCCACAGAAAGACGCCGAGCAGGACGCACGCCGCCAGTCCCAGGAGCAGCACGACCACCTCCCGGGCGCCCAGGTGGACGGCGGCGCCGGAGGCCGGGAGGGGCCCGTCCGCGGAGGCCGGGCCAGGGCCGTCGTCGGAGGCCGAGCTTCTCGCGTCGCTCTCGGGTGCGTCGTCCATGCCGAGCTCCCTCAGTACCCTTCGCCCTCCAGGGACACCTTGCCGCGGAACCTCCTGTACAGGAAGGCCACGTAGGCCAGGGCCAGCATCATCCCCGGGATCCACCAGGCCAGGCCGATCGCCAGGCCGCTGCGCGCGGCCGCGGCGGTGTGCACGGTCAGGCCCGGCCCGGGTCCCACCGAGGGCAGGACATAGGGGTACAGGCCGATGGCCGCGCTCGCGAGCATGCCGGCCAGATAGGCGCACGAGCCCAGGAAGCCCTGCAGGTCCCTCCGCGCCCCGAGCGCCCGACGGACGAGGGCCAGGCCGAACAGCGCCAGGGCGGGGAAGACCCACGCCCACGGCCGCTCTCCCAGGTGCCGCGGCACTAGCGGCTGGACCCACCAGGTCAGTGTCGTGATGAGCAGGGTTCCCCCGACCACCGCCCACCACAGGCGGCCCGCCACGCCGCGGGCGCGCTCCTGCACGGCGGCTTCGGTCTTGTGCGAGAGCCACAGCGCGCCGTGGAGCGCCAGGGCGGCCAGGGCGGTGAGGCCCACGGACAGGGTATAGAAGTCCAGCACGCCGGGATGGGGGCCGACCAGGAAGTCGGTCCACAGCGGGACGAAGAACCAGCCCGCCTCCCCGAGCGGGACGCCCCTCACGACGTTCCCGAGCGCGGCGCCCAGGAAGAGGGCCAGGAGCAGGCTCGCGCCGGCGAACACCACGTCCCAGAACGGCGCCCACACCGGGTTCTCGATGTGGCTCCTGAACTCGATCGAGATCCCCCGCAGGACCAGGAGCCACAGCACGAGCATGAGCGGCAGGTAGAAGCCACTGAAGCTCGAGGCGTACAGGGCCGGGAAGGCGAAGTACAGCGTCCCGCCGCCGGCGATCAGCCATACCTCGTTCCCGTCCCACACCGGACCGATCGAGCGCAGGACGCTCCGCCGCTCCTCGTCGGTGCGGGCCACCACCAGGTGGAGGGCTCCGGCGCCCAGGTCGAAGCCGTCCAGGAGGACGTACACGGTGAGGAGGAACGCCACGAACCAGAACCAGATCGTCTCCATGTCCGCCCCCTCAGGCCTGCCGGCCGGCGAGCTCGTCGGACGGGGCCGGGGTCTCGCCTTCGCCTCCCGGCCCGTGGGCGATCTCCCGTCCCACCAGGAAGATGAAGAGGACGCCCAGCACGAAGTAGAGCCCCATGAAGCCCACCAGCGTGAACGTCCCGTTCCCGGAGGAGACCGTGGGAGAGGCGCCCTGCGAGGTGCGCATCAGCCCCCAGATCAGCCAGGGCTGCCGGCCGAGCTCGGCCGTGAGCCAGCCCGCCGTGTTCGCGATGTAGGGGAAGGGGAGGGCCAGCATCAGGAGCCACAGCGAGGCGCGCGATTCGAACAGGGTGCCCCTCCACAGACTGAAGGCGGACCAGGCCAGGATCGCGATGAACAGAGTGCCGAGCCCCACCATGATGTGATAGCTGTAATAGAGGAGCGGAATGTTGTCGGGCCAGTCCTGCTCGGGGAAGGCGTCCAGGCCCTTCACCTCGGCCTCCCAGCGCCGGTAGGTGAGGAAGCTGAGCGCCCGCGGGACGATGAGCTGGTTGTCGAGCTCGCCCCGGGCCACGTCGGGCTGCCCCACGATGGCCAGCGGCGCGCCCCGCCCGGTCCGGAACAGTCCCTCCATGGCGGCGAGGGTGGGGGGCTGGTGGTCGGCCACCATGCGCCCCTGGATGTCGCCGAGCGGGAAGAGCTGGACCACCGAGGCCACCACGCCGACCAGGACGCCCACGCGCACGAACATCCTGCCGTAGGCCACCTCTCGCTCGACGAGGACGTACCAGGCGCCCACGGCCGCCAGGGCGAAGCAGCCGGTGATGACCGCGCCGACCATCGTGTGGAGATACTGCCAGATCGCCCACGAGTTGGTCAGGAGTCCCCGGAAGCTCTCCAGGGTGATCGCGCCGCCCGGCCCCACGGCGTGTCCGACCGGGTGCTGCATCCAGGCGTCCGTGGCCACGATGAAATAGCCCGACAGCCACGAGCCCAGGAACATGGCCAGCGCGGTGAACCAGTGCCCCTTCTTCCCCAGCTTCTCCCGTCCGAACAGGAAGAGCCCCAGGAAGGAGGACTCGAGGAAGAAGGCGAACACGCCCTCCATGGCCAGCGTCTGGCCGATGACGCCGCCCGCGGCCTTCGAGAACACCGCCCAGTTCGTGCCGAACTGGAACTCCATGGGGATCCCGGTGACCACGCCCACGGCGAAGTTGATCCCGAAGATCTTCGCCCAGAACCGCGCGGCGCGCTCCCAGCGCTCCTCGCCCGTCCGCAGGGCCTGCGTCTCGAGGAGGAGAATGAGGAGGGCGAGCCCCATCGTGAGCTGCGGGAACAGGTAGTGGAAGGTGACGGTGAAGGCGAACTGCAGCCGGTCGACCGTGAGGGCGTCCATATCGTCAGACCTCGGAGAGATCGAGTCGCTGGAGGAGGCCGCGCCAGGCGTCGCGCTCCCGGGCCGGGTCCAGAAGCGGCCTGCGCTCCGCGACCTGTCGCCGGAGGCGCCGGACGAACCGGGGGTCGGTCTCCGCTCGCCGCAGGAGCCGGGCCAGCGCGCGGGCGTCGCCGACGCCGAACAGGCCGGGGTATCCCTCGCCGACCATGCCGACCAGGCCCCGGACGTCCGTGCACAGCAGGGGGACGCCGGCGGTGATGGCCTCCGAAGCGGCGTTTCCCGCCCCCTCGAGTGTCGAGGTGAGGAGGAGGACGTCGCTCGCGGCCAGCCGGCGGAGGGCCTGGGGACGGGAGATCTCGCCGTGCCAGCGGTACCGGGGGCTCCGCCGGGAGGCCTCCCGGGCTTGCCGCGCCAGCTCCTCCGAGTAGGCCGAGCCGTAGTGGTCGATCCTGACCTGGCTCGCTGCCGGGAGGAGCGCCGCCGCCCGGGCCGCGAGGAGAGGATCTTTGACCGGCCGCAGGTGGGCGAGCATGCACACTCGAAGGGTCTCCTCCGCCGCCGCGCCCCCCGCCTCGCGCTCCGGGCCGGCCCCGGCCGCGGCGTCCTCCCCCCACAGCTCCGGGACGGACTGGTAGATGACCCGCGTCTTCTCGCGGAGCTCCGGGGGGAGCTCGTCCATCGCGCGCTCCTGCAGGACCACCAGCCGGTCGGCCCGTCGCACCGCGTCCCAGGCCGCTGCGCCCGGGTCCGCCAGGTCGCGGTACAGGTCGGTCCCCGTGAGGGCCACCACGAGTCCGCCCGGGAAGCTCTCCCCGGACTTCCGCTCCTCGTCGTAGCGCACGACCGAGGGGAGGCTCTTCCGGGCGTGAAGGGCGACCAGCACGTCCGGCCGCGTGCCGCCGCGGATCGTCTCCGCCGTTGCTCCGCCGCCCTCCGGCGGCGGGTACGCCTCCGCGACCCGCACCTCGTGGCCGAGCTCCCGGAGGAGGCCGGCCCAGCGGTCGGCCGTGACCCGGTTCCCGGGCGTCTCGGCGTCGGCCGACGGGGTGACGAGAAGGACGTTCACGCCCCTCCCGCGCTTCCGGTATCGCGCCGGCCACCGTCGCGTCGTCTCGCCCGATCTAGAGCGCGCACGTCCTGAAGCCCGCAAACATGTCCCGTCGCTCGGGGGTGAAGTAGTTCCGGTAGGTGTTCCACACGAGCCGGGAGCGGGTGGCCCAGCTCCCACCGCGCAGCACCTTCCTGTCCCCGAACCACGGCTCGGAGTAGGCCTCGTAGGGGTCGGGCGAGAAGCCGGGGTAGGGGCCGAAGTCGCTGGACGTCCACTCCCACACCTGCCCGAGCATGTCCAGGCAGCCGTGGGGGCTCCGTCCCGCCGGCAGCCGGCCCGCCGGGATGCACCCGCCCGCCAGGCCGTCCAGGTTGGCCCGCTCCGGCGTGGCCGGCTCCTCGCCCCACGGATGGCGGAGCCTGGCCCCGGCGCGTCCGTCCAGCTCCCCGTCCGACGCCGGCGAGCCCGCGGCCGCCTCCCACTCGGCCTCCGTCGGGAGCCGGCGCCCCGCCCACCGGCACCAGGCCTCGGCCTCGAACCAGCTCACGTGGACCATTGGGAAGTCCGGCTCGAGCGGCACCCGCCGGTCGAAGGTCCGGCGGGTCCAGCCGCGGTCCTCGCGGCTCCAGTACAGCGGCGCCGACGCCCCCGTCTCCTCGCGCCACGCCAGTCCCGCCTCGCTCCACAGCTCGTCCCGCTCGTAGCCCCCGTCGTCCACGAACGCGGCGAACTCGCCCTGCGTGACCGGCCGCTTCGCGATGCGGAAGGGCTCGAGCGGGACCGGGTGCGCCCACTGCTCGTTGTCGAAGGCGAAGGGCGCGTCCCGGGGAGCACCGAGCTCGAACGCCCCCGTCCCCGGCACCTGCACATCGCCCTCCGGGGGGGTGCCGTCGGCGACCTCCGCCCCTCCGGACGCACCGAGCGCCGGGGCGGGCCATCCGCACGTCTGCCGGGTGTAGGTGAACGCCTCGGCGTGCATGTCCTCGTGGTAGACGGTGTACAGCGCGTGGTACAGGAGGTCCTGGTCCGGCGAGGATTCGAGCGCCTCCACCACGGCGTCCTCCACGGCCCTCATGTAGGCCAGGGTCTCCTCCCGGGAGGGGAGGGGGAGGTCCCAGCGCGTATCGTGCGCCACGGCCATCGAGTCCCACAGCTCGTCCGCATCGGCGCGGATCGGCTTCCGGCCCAGGGCGCCGCGCAGGGCGAACTTCTCCTGGAACCAGGCCAGGTGCCCGATCTCCCAGAGGAGGGGGTTCACGATGGAGAGGCGGGGCCCGAGGAGCTGCTCGTCGTCGAGATCGGAGACCAGGGCCCGGGTACGGTCCCGCGCGTCCCGCACCCACTCGACCAGGCGGGGCGCCTCGGCCAGCGTCTGCCTCATCTGCGCCATGGATGTCTCCTATTCCCTGAGCTGGCGGCGGGCGGCCGCGCTCACCATGTCGCCCACGAACAGGAGCCCGATGTAGAAGAGCAGGGTGGTGAGCGCCGCGTCGTAGGCGAAGCTGCTGAGCTGCTCGGTGAGGAGGACGCCGAGCCCGCCGGCCCCCACCAGGCCCACCATCACGGTCCCCGCGATGGCGACCTCCCACCGGTAGAAAGTATAGGACACGAAGCGCCGGAGCGTGGCGGGGAGGACCCCGTACAGGAAGACCTGCAGCCCCGACGCTCCCTGGGCGCGGAGGGCCCGGAGCGGTCTCCTGTCCAGGCCCTCGACCACCTCCGCCATGAGCCGTCCCAGGACGCCCAGCGTATAGAGCCCGAGCGCGAGGGCGCCGGGCACGATCCCCGGGAACAGGACGTAGAGGAGGAGGAGCGCGGAGATCGGGGCGGGGATGGCCCGGAGTAGCAGGAGAAGGAGCCTGGCGATCCCGAAGCCCGCCACGCCGAGGGCGCGCCGCACCGGGCCGCTCCCCTTCTCCCCGAGGAGGATGCCGCCGGGAAGGAGGAAGTTGTACGCCGCGGGGAAGGCCAGCAGGACCCCGCCCGCGCCGGCCACGGCGATGGCGAGGACGGAGAGGGCCAGGGTCTTCCCGGCCAGCGCGAACATGTGCCCGAGGCCGACGCCGCCCAGGGCCGGGGGCCACGCCCGGCCGGCCAGGCCGACCAGCTCGTGGCCCGTCCTGGCGCCGAGCAGACGCCCGAAGTGGGGCCCGAGGTGCCAGAAGGAGAGGACGGCGAGGAGCGCAAACAGGACGATCGAGACGCGGACCACGCCGTCGGCCCGGGCGGGCGGCCTCTCCGGCGCCACCGGCCGGACCTCCCGGTCGTCCAGGCCCAGGTCGATCCTGGTCGCGGCTCCCAGGTGGCTCCGGAACAGGCCGCTCCACAGGTCGGTGAGCCCGGCCACGAGGATGAGCGCGTACAGGAACGTCCACATCTGCTCGTAGCGCAGGGACTGCAGGCTGAGGAAGATCTGGTAGCCGAGCCCCCCGGCCCCGATGATCCCGAGCACGGCCGCCGAGCGAATCGAGCACTCGAACCGGTAGAAGGCGTAGGAGGCCAGGTCCCGCGCGGCCCGCGGGAACAGCCCGTACAGGAAGGCGGCGGCGCGCCCGGCCCCCGCGGAGCGGAGGGCGCGCATGGGCCGGTGGTCCGCCTCGTCCAGGATCTCGGAGTAGACCTTGGCGGTCATCGCGCCGTAGGGGATGGCGATCGCCGCCACGCCGACGATCGGATCCAGGCCCACCAGGTTCACGAAGATGAGCCCCCACACGATCTCGTGGATGCCCCTCGGGACCGCCAGGCAGGCGCGGACGAGGACCCAGGGGCCCCGGCTCCGGATCCCCCCCTCCTCCGGCCGGCCCGAGACCGCCAGTCTCCAGAACGTCTCCGACGCCAGGATCCCTCCCGTGAGGCCGAGGAGCAGGCTCACGATCGTGCCGCACACGGCGAAGGCGAGCGTGATGAGCGACGCGTGGAGCGCGAGGGGGACGAAGCCCCGCCCCAGCTCCGGATGGAGGGCGGCGGCGAGGAAGCGGGCGAGCTCGGTCCACCCGCGGGGGTTCACCAGCCGGCCGGCCGGCGCGACGGCCACCGCCGCGGCGACGCCCACGGCGACGAGGGCGGCGACCCCCCAGAGCGTGCGGGCGCTCCGGCGGAGCCGGGGGGGCGATGCCGGCGTCCCGACCGCTCCCGCCGCCTCCCCGGCTCCGCTCACCGTTCGATGCGGTAGAGCTCGTCCGTCATCTCGGGGGTGACCGAGGCGGCGGGCTCGTCGAACAGGACCCGGCCCGAGCGGACCCCCACCACCCGCTCGCAGTGGCTCAGCGCGAAGGAGATGTCGTGGAGGCTGATGACGGCCGTTCGCCCCCTCTCCTCGACCAGGTCCCGCAGGAGGTCCATGACCTCCCGGCTGTTCTCCCGATCCAGGCTCGCGATCGGCTCATCGGCGAGGATCACGTCGGGGTCCTGGGCCAGGACCCGGCTGAGCGCGACCCGCTGCTGCTCGCCGCCCGAGAGGTCGCCGGTGCGCTCGTACAGCTTCCCGGCCACGCCCACCCGCTCCAGGAGGCGGCGGGTGTCTTCGACGTCGCGCGGCGAGACGAGCGACAGCGCCGCGCGGGCCAGCGACCAGCGGCCCAGCCTCCCCGCGTTCACGTTGTGGATCACCCGGAGCTCGTCCACCAGGTGGAACTGCTGATAGACGGTCCCGATCCTCCCCTGGAGGCGGCGGAGCGCGCGGGCCCCCACCTGGCGGGTGTCCCGGCCGAAGATGCGGACCGAGCCCGAGGTCGGGAGCAGGGTGCCGTTGAGCAGGCCGATGAGCGTCGTCTTGCCGGCGCCGCTCGGTCCCGCCAGCGCCACCCGCTCGCCCGGGCGGACCACGAGGTCCAGCCCGGCCACGGCCTCGGTCGCTCCGAAGCTGCGGCGGACGTCCCGGAGCTCGAAGACCGGCGGCGTCACTGGATCTTGCCGATGTCCTTTCCGACGGCCTCGATCTGGTCGTAGTTCGAGTCGGCCGTGGGGACGAAGCGCCGGGCCCCGAACAGGTCCAGGATCTCCTTCTGGGCCGGGTCGTCTGGATTCAGCGCGAGCAGGGCCTGCCGCACCCGGTCGGTGAAGCCCTTCCCGAACCTGTCGTCCAGGCCCGGCCGGATGACCCAGTGGTAGTCGTGGTAGGGCGGGGTACGCCAGATGACGCGCACCCGGCTCGTGTCCACCCGCCCGGAGTCCACCCGGCTCCGCCACACCTGCTCGTTGGCGACGCCCGCGTCGTAGGTCCCCGACTCGACCAGCTTGATGGTCTTGTCGTGCGAGCCCGAGAAGCCGGGCGCCCCCTCGAAGTCGTCCAGGCCCACGCCGGCCTCGCCCAGGAAGTACTGGGGCATGAGGCGGCCGGAGGTCGAGATCTGGCTCCCGAACGTGAAGGTGTGGCCCTTCAGCTCCGCGAGGCCCGGGAGGCTGTCTATGGGCTGCAGGTCGGTCGAGGTGTTGGCCAGGAAGACGCTGTGGAAGCCCTCGTCGATCCCGCGCTGCGCCAGGGCGTGGGCCCCGGGGACCTGCAGGCGCGCCTGCACGCCCGTCAGCCCGCCGAACCACACCATGTCCAGGTCGCCGACCCGGAAGGCCGTCACCGCGGCCGCGTAGTCGGTGACCGGCCTGTACTCGACGGGCACGTCCAGCTTCCCGTGCAGGTAGTCGGCCACCTTCCCGTACAGCCGCTGGAGCTTCTCGGGGTCCTGGTCCGGGATGGCCCCGATCGTGAAGGCGCCGCTGCCGCTCCCTCCTCCTCCGCCCGAGCAGGCCGCGGCCGCTCCCGCTCCCGCCACCAGGGCCACGGCCAGGAACAGCCACCGGCCGATCCGCGTCCATCTCCTCGGCGTCGTGTTTCCGTCCGGGTCGCTCACGCTCGGGCCTCCTTCCCGTCTCATTCGTCCGATAGATCCGCGAACAGGTTGTTCAGTGACTCGGCCAGCGTCGGGTGGGCCAGGACGGCGTCGCGCAGGTCCGCCGCCCGCAGATCCCCCATCATCGCCAGCTCCAGCATCGCCGCCAGCTCGCCTCCGTCGATCCCGAGCACCGCCGCGCCGAGGATCCGGCCGCTGCCGCCGTCGACCACGGCCTTCATGAACCCGCGGGTCTCGTCGGTCTCGATCGCGCGCGCCACCCGCCGCATCGCGAGCCTCGCCACGCGGACTTCGCGAAACTCGTTCCGCGCCTCCCGCTCCGTGACACCGACGCGGCCGAGCTGGGGATCGGTGAACACGGTGTAGGTGAGGATACGGTCCGCCGTCGAGCGTTCGCCACCGTCCAGGAGGTTGGCCCTCACGATCCGATAGTCGTCGTACGAGGTGTGCGTGAACGGAGGGTGCCCCGTCACGTCCCCGAGCGCCCATATCCCCTCCACCCCGGTCTCGAGGCGCCCGTTCACCCGGATGTAGCCCCGCTCGTCGGCTGTCAGGCCGGTGGCCGCGAGGTCGAGTCGGCCCGTGTTCGGCGTGCGCCCGGCGGCGACCAGGACATGGCTCCCCTCCACGTCCTCCGGACCGTCCGGGCCGTGCACGGAGATGCGGATGCGGGCGGGCTCGTCGGCGCGATGCACGGCCCGGGCCTCCGCGTCGGTGAGGACGCGGAGACCGTCCTCCTCGAGGATCTGCCGCAGGGCGTTCGAGACGTCCTCGTCCTCGCGGGCGCCCAGCCGACTCCCGCGCTCGACCACGGTGACGTCGGCTCCGAAGCGCCGGAACATCTGCGCGAATTCGAGACCCACGAAGCCCCCGCCCAGGACCAGGAGGTGATCGGGGACCTCGGCGAGCTCCATGATCGAGGTCGAATCGAGGTACGGAACGTCCCCCAGGCCCTCCACAGGCGGAATCGCCGGGCGCGAGCCCGTGTCGAGGAAGACCCACGGCGCCGTGAGGCGCCGGGTCCCGCCGTCCCGAAGCGCCACCTCCACGGTCCGCTCCGCGACGAAGCGGGCCTCCCCGAACACCAGATCGAGGTCGTCCGTCGCCTCGAGCCTCTTCCGCTCGCTCTCGCTCCAGGCGTCGACGATGTCCCGCTTCCGGGCCCGGACCGCCTCCAGGTCCACCGAGACGGGCCCGGCGCGGACGCCGTAGTCGGCCGCCCGCCGGGCCAGGTGGGCCACCCGGGCGCTCGCGACCATGGTCTTGGTGGGGGTGCAGCCGCGGAGCACGCAGGTGCCGCCCACGCGCCCCCGCTCCACGATGGCCGTCCGCCGCCCGTCGGCGGCCAGCGCTCCAGCCAGGGGCGTACCGGCCTGGCCCGTGCCGATGACCAGGGCATCGAAGAATTCGGCGTCTCGATTCGCAGCGTCGGTCATCGGGGTCTCCTCGCAGGTCTCGGGTGAGCCAGGACGGGCAGGAGGAACAGGGCGGTGACCAGGACCAGACCCCACAGGTTGGCGCCCAGGAGGTCGGCGTAGCGGCCGGCCCCGATCCGGAGGGCGGCGGGAACGAGACCCGCCGCCTGCGCGATCCCGATCCCCACGCCGCCCCAGAAGGCCAGGTGGAAGGAGAGGGGCGGGGCCCTGAGCACGAGGCCGAGGAGGAAGATGGGGGCGAGTCCGATCACCATGGTGCCGCTCACCGTCGTGGCCTGGAGGATCCTCGCCCCGAACAGGAGGGGGAGGTTCCCGAGGACCGCGATGCCGACCATGGCCGCGCGCCCGCCCGACACCGAGCCGGCCGGCCGCAGCCCGCGCACGATCTCGGGTCCGTCCCGGTCGATCGCCTTCGCGATCGAGGAGAACGTCGAGTCGAGGGTCGAGCCGGCCGACGTGAGCATGACGACGTTCACCATGAGGAGGGCGCCGGCGCCCAGCGCCGAGGCCACCACCCGGGGCGCGTCGTCCTGGAAGGGCGTGCCGGCCAGGTACGCGGGGACCCCGACCAGGCCGAAGAGCACGATGGCCGCGAACCCGAGGACCCCCGCCAGGCCGAAGGCCCGGAGGGTCTCCCGGGGCCCCGAGACGAAGCCTCGATCGGTGAGGACGGGATCGTGGAACGGGTAGCTGAGCGACTGGAGGAGACCGACCAGGAGGAGGTCCACGCCGCCCGCAAGCGTCCAGTGCCCGGACGTGGCCGCGCGGCGGAGGCCGGCCCCCGTTCGCGGAAAAGCCAGGAGGATCACGAGCACGACGAAGGCGCCGAACAGCCCGGCCTGGACGGCGTCGGTGAAGATGGAGCTGCGCAGGCCGCCCTTGAGCGTGTACAGGAGCGTGAGGCCCGTGAACGCGCCGGCCGCGAGCAGGAAGGCGTGCGATCCGCGCGGCCCGAAATAGGCGGCCACGACCGCCGTGTTGCTCCACACCTCGTTGTAGAGCCGGATGAGGACGGCCACGAGGAAGGCCAGCGCCGCGGCCCGACCGTAGCGCGCGCGGACCCAGCCCGGCAGCGAGCGAGCCCCGAACTTCCGGCGCAGCGCGACGATCACCACGCCCGCCACGGGGATCGACAGCCACCAGGCGCCATAGGCGACGCCGCCGGGGAGGCCGTAGGTCCCCGAGAGATTCGCGGCGTTCGTGACGGACTTGGCGAAGATCCACGACACGAAGACCGTGGCGAACAGGAGCGGCGTCCCCGGCGCCCGACCCGAGCGCGAGCGTCCCTCGTAGAAGCCCCCGGGATCCGAGGCCGACGGGGAGAGGACGAAGAAGACGAGCCCGTACAGGAGGAGCAGGGCCCACGGAGTCGCGCTTCCCAAGGCTGCCGGCTCGCTCAGTCCGACCGTGGCGTCATGTGGATCCTCTCTCTCTCCGGTGTCGGCCGCCCCGCGCTCGCGCCGTGTGCAGGCTAGGGCCTCCCGGACCCGACAGGCAACGTGGCGGGGACGGTCCCGGTTCCGGCGGCGGGCGGGGGCCGCGGCGGGTGGTGCCGCCCGGGACCCTTTCCCCGCCGCGACGTCGGGCCTAGCTTCGCGGCCATGCAGATCACCACGACGTATCCCGGTCCTTCGCTCGCTCGCTCCCGAGTCCCGTCTCTCCCGGCGCTGGCCGCCCTGGCCCTCACCGCCCTCCTGGCGGTGGTCGCGCCGCCCGCGCGGGCGCAGGAGGCGCCCCAGCGGGGACTCCCGGTCGAGGGCGGGGCCGTCGAGACGGGCCTCCTCCTCCGGCAGCTCGGAGCCGTGAAGCGCGTCCTGGTCATCGGTGCGCACCCGGACGACGAGGACAGCGCTCTCCTGGCCGAGCTCGCCCGCCACCTGGGGGCGCGCGCGGCCTACCTCTCCCTGACCCGCGGGGAGGGAGGGCAGGACCTGATCGGGCCCCAGCTGGGGAAGGGGCTCGGCCTCATCCGGACGGGGGAGCTCCTGGCGGCCCGCAGGATCGACGGGGCGGAGCAGTACTTCACGCGAGCCTACGACTTCGGGTTCTCCAAGACGGCCGAGGAGTCCTTCTCCCACTGGCCGCGCGACACGCTCCTGAGCGACATCGTGTGGGTCATCCGCACGTTTCGCCCCCAGGTCATCGTCTCGATCTTCAGCGGGACGCCGGCGGACGGACACGGCCAGCACCAGGTGGCCGGCATCCTGTCCCGCGAGGCCTTCGACGCGGCGGCCGACAGCTCGCGCTTTCCGGAGCAGCTGGCCCGGGGGGCGCGGCCGTGGCGCGCCGAGAAGCTTTACCGTCGCACCTGGCGCACCCCGGAGAGCACGACGCTGAAGGTCCAGACGGGGGAGTACGATCCGCTGCTCGGCATGTCGCCGTTCCAGGTGGCCATGCTGAGCCGGAGCCAGCACCGCTCGCAGGACTTCGGGGTCGTGCGTCCCCCCGGTCCCCGCTACACGCAGCTCATGCTCCTCCGGAACCTGACCGACGCTCCCGGGGGGGCGGGGCTGTTCGCGGGCATCGACACGACCGTGGCCGGCCTGGTCGAGAGGCTTCCGGAGAGCGTTCGCGAGCGGGCCCGCTCGCGGGCGGCGACCTACGTGGCGGCGGTGGCCGGCGCGCGCGACTCGCTCCGAGTCCTCGATCCGGGGGCGGCGCGGACTCCCCTGCGGGCCGCCGTGCGGGCCATCGACGACCTCGCGGACCTGGCCCGGTCCGGAGGGGCGGCGCCGGACGTGAGGGCTGCGCTCGAGCGCCAGCGGGACCTGGCCGGACGGGCTCTCCTGTCGGCGGCGGGCGTCACCTGGCGCTTCCGAGCCCACGACGACCTGTGGGTGCCGGGAGAGACCGTCCGGGTCGACGCGGAAGTCTGGAACGGCGGGGCGTCCTCCCTCCGCGCCGGACACCCGAACCTGAATGTGCCGGAGAGCTGGTCGGCCACGCTCCTCCCGGCCGACAGCGTGGAGCTCACGCCCTCGGAGCGCTCCGGATTCTACCGGGCCGGGGCGCCGGTCAAGGGCGGGGCGGGCACGACGACCGTGCCCCCGGGCCGGCTGGCCCGCTGGAGCTTCGAGCTCACGGTGCCCGAAGGCGCGCATCCCACGGTCGAGTACTTCCTCCGCCGGGACACGGTGGGCGACCTGTACCGGTGGCCCGACGACCCGTCGGTGCGCGCCCGGCCGCTGGACCCTCCCGTCGCCACGGGCTCGCTGACCCTCTCCCTGGGAGAGGGCTCGTCCGCAGCCTCCGTGCGGACCGTGAGCCCCGTCCGCTACCGCGGCGTCGACAAGGCCAAGGGCGAGTTCTGGAAGCCGGTGTACGTGGTGCCCCGGCTCTCGGTAGCCGCCGCACCCGGCGTGCTCGTGTGGCCCTCGGGGGACACCGCCGAGCGTGACGTGACCGTCACCCTGAGGAGCCATGTCGCGGACACCGTCCACGCGGTGGCCGACCTCGAGGTCCCGGACGGCTGGGGCATCCGGCCGTCCGACGCCCGGATCGAGCTGGCCGAGCGCGGAGGGACCGAGAGCCGGGAGTTCGCGCTGCGAGACGGCGCGGCCGGGCACGCGGGTGGGGAGGCGGATTCGTCCTTCCGCACCTACCACCTGCGGGGCGTGGCCCGCGCGGCGGGGGTTCCGGGCTCCCGGGGCACGGGGGCTTCCGCCGCGGCCTCCGGCCCGTCGGCCGGCACGAGGACGTGGTCTCGCGAGCTGACCATGATCGACTATCCCCACATCGACCCGATGCCGCTGTACACGGACGCCTCGGTCCGCGTGGAGCGCTTCCCGGTGAAGGTGGACCGGACGCGGCGGGTGGGCTACGTGATGGGCTCGGGCGACGACGTGCCCGACGCCATCCGCCAGCTGGGTCTCCCCGTCACGATGATCGGGCCCGACCGGCTGAGGTCGGGGAGCTTCGACGACTTCGACGTCATCGTGCTCGGCGTCCGGGCCTACGAGGTCCGCAAGGACCTCCAGGCCGCCAACCAGCGGCTCCTGGACTGGGTGCGCGCCGGAGGCACCCTGATCGTCCAGTACAACAAGTACGAGTACGTGGACGGAGGCTATCCCCCGTTTCCGGCCACCATGGCCCACCCCCACGACCGGGTCACCGACGAGCGCGCGCCGGTGAAGCTCCTCCATCCTGACGCGCCGCCGCTGGCGAGCCCGAACCGGATCGGGGACCGGGACTTCGAGGGTTGGATCCAGGAGCGGGGGCTCTACTTCCTCCACAGCTGGGACGACCGCTACACGCCGCTCCTCTCCATGCACGATCCCGGGGAGCATGCGAAGCTGGGAAGCCTCCTGGTCGCGACCGTCGGGAAGGGGATCTACGTCTACACGGGCCTCGATTTCTTCCGCGAGCTCCCGGCCGGGGTGCCCGGCGCCTACCGTCTGTTCGCCAACCTCCTCTCCCTGACGCCGGAGGCATGGGCCCGGTGGTCCGGGAGCTGAGGGCCCGCCCGGCCGTCCGGCTTCTGCTGCCGGGCGTCCTGGCGCTCCTGGCTGCCTGCCGGGGAGGGGATGGCCGCACGCCGCTCGTCGTCTACTCTCCGCACGGGCGCGACCTCCTCGCCCACTTCGAGGAGGCGTACGAGGCCGCGCACCCGGACGTCGACGTCCAGTGGATGGACATGGGGAGCCAGGAGGTCCTGGACCGGGTGCGCTCCGAGAAGGCCAACCCCCAGGCCGACGTGTGGTGGGGTGCGCCGTCGGAGATGTTCTCGCGGGCGGCCGCGGAGGGGCTGCTCCAGCCCGACCATCCCTCGTGGGAGGACGCCGTCCCGCCGTCGGCGCGCGACTCCGCCGGGCGCTGGATCGGCACCTTCCGCACGCCCGAGGTCATCGCCTACAACTCGGACACGCTCACCCGGGAGGAGGCCCCCGGGGACTGGGACGACGTCCTGGATCCGAGGTGGAAGGACGAGGTCCTCATCCGGGACCCCCTGGCCTCGGGGACGATGCGCGCGATCTTCGGGGCCATCATGTGGCGGGAGTACCGCCGGACCGGGGACCCGGAGGCGGGCTACCGCTGGCTCCGGCGCCTGGACGCCCAGACCCGGGAGTACGTCCTCAACCCCACGCTCCTCTACCAGAAGCTCGCGCGCCGCGAGGGCCTGGTCACGCTGTGGGACATGCCCGACGTCGAGACGCTGAGGGCCACCACCAGCCTCCCGATCGACTACGTGATCCCCGCGAGCGGGACGCCCGTGGTCGTCGACGCGATCGCGGTCGTGGCTGGCGCACCGCATCCGCAGGCGGCCAGGGACTTCGTGGAGTGGGCGGGGAGCCGCGCGGAGGTGCTGGATGCGGCCCGCGGCTTCTTCCGGATCCCGGCGCGGACCGACCTCCCCGAGGATTCCCTTCCGGGGTGGCTCCGCGACGCGCTCCCCGACATCCGTCCCATGGAGGTCGACCGGAGCTACGTGCTCGAGCACACCCCGGAGTGGCTCCGCTACTGGGACCGGCACATCCGGGGGCAGGGCCTCTCCGGCGGAGACTGAGCCGATGGAGCTCGAGCTCGACGGGCTCCGCAAGCGCTTCGGGGAGACCGCGGCCCTGGACGGGCTCGACCTCGCCCTCGAGCGCGGCGAGCTCCTCACCCTCCTCGGGCCCAGCGGGTGCGGGAAGACCACCGCGCTCCGGATCGTGGCCGGCTTCGAGTCTCCCGACGAGGGCCGCGTCCGCTTCCGCGGCGAGGACGTCACCGGCCGCAGTCCGCGCCGCCGCGGATTCGGCATGGTCTTCCAGAACTACGCCCTCTTCCCGCACCTGGACGTGTTCGAGAACGTGGCCTTCGGTCTCCGCTGCCGGAAGGCGCCCGAGGACGAGGTGGGGGAGAAGGTGGGACGCGTCCTCGAGCTCGTGGACCTCCCCGGGTTCGGCGGGCGCCGGGTCCAGCAGCTCTCCGGAGGCCAGCAGCAGAGGGTGGCGCTGGCCCGCGCGCTGGCCATAGAACCCCCCCTCCTCCTCCTCGACGAGCCCCTCTCCAACCTGGACGCGGCCCTGCGCGAGAGGACGCGGGTGGAGCTCCGCCGGCTCATCAAGGAGCTCGGGATCACCGCGCTGTTCGTGACGCACGACCAGGAGGAGGCCTTCGACCTCTCCGACCGCGTGGCCGTCATGCGGGCCGGAAGGGTGCGGCAGGTCGGTACCCCGGAGGCCCTCTACGACCGGCCGGCCGACGCGTTCGTGGCGGGCTTCGTCGGGCGCGCCAACCGGATCCGGGCGCGGCTCGAGCGGGACGGGGGAGGGCGGGTGGCCGTCCTCGAGGATGGGACGCGCTGGCCGCTCCCGGACCGAGAGTGGGGAGCCGCGGACACGGGAACGGGCGAGGAGCTGGACGCCCGGCCCGCGGGCCCCGGCGTGGAGCTCTGGGTGCGGCCGGAGGACCTGGCGCTCGGTGTGGCCGGGGCCGGGCCGGGGAGAGGGGAGGGCGGCGAGGGCGCCGGCGGACCGGCCGGCGGCCGGCTGCAGGGATGTGTCGGCGACCGACGGTTCCGCGGCTCGGGGGCCCTCTACCGCGTCGAGGTCCCGGGGATCGGCGTCCTCGAGGTCGCAGGGGGTCGCGAGGAGGCGGAGGCCGGCGATCCGGTCTCGGTCGGGCTCCGCCCCGGACGCCGGGTGCACGCGTTCCCGGCGGACGCCCCGTGAGCGGACGACGCCGCCCGGAGGGCCGGGGGCTCACCTGGGTCCTGGCCGCGCCGGTCCTCCTCGTCCTCCTGTGGCTGGTCGTCTACCCCAACCTCGTGGTCCTCGGAGAGTCCTTCGGGGCGGGCGGCCGCTTCGGTCTGGACGCCTACCGCGAGTTCTTCGGGACCGGAGCCGAGCTCCGGGCGCTGTGGGCCAGCGTGTGGATCAGCGGGGCGAGCGTGGTCCTCTCCGCCCTGGTCGGCGTGCCGCTCGCCTTCCTGTTCGCCCGCTGGGAGTTTCCGGGTCGGAAGGTCTTCGGGGCGCTCGCCGCCCTCCCGGTCCTCCTCCCGCCCCTGGTCGGGGTGATCGCGTTCCTCTTCCTGTTCGGGGAGAGCGGGTTCTTCACCCGCGCCGTGCAGGCCGTCCTCGGGCTGGCCACGCCGCCGTGGAGGCTGTCGGGTGCCCCGGCCATCCTCCTCGTCCACGCTTACACGATGTACGTCTACTTCTACCTGTTCGTGCGGGCGGGCCTGGCGAGGCTGGACGAGGGGGCGCTGGAGGCGGCGCGCTCGCTCGGGGCGAGCCGGTGGACGGTCCTGCGGCGGGTCACGCTGCCGCTCCTGGCCCCCTCGCTCTCGGCGGCGGCGCTCCTGGTGTTCATGACCTCGATGGCGTCCTTCTCGGCGCCCTACGTGTTCGGGGGCGGCTTCCGGGTGCTCACCACGCAGATCTACGCGAGCAAGCTGAGCGGGGCGCTGCCGCTGGCCATGGTGGAGACCGTGATGCTGGCCGGCGTGTCGCTGGCCTTCCTCTGGGTCCTCCGGCGGCTGGAGGGGGACCGTGAGGTGACTTCGGTGGGGAAGGGGTTCGGGGCCGCCCGCCGACGGGTCGGCTCCCCCTTGCTCCGGGCGGGGCTGGCGGTCGCGGGGGTGGGGGGCGTCCTCTTCCTCCTCCTCCCGCACCTCACCCTCCTCCTGGTCTCCTTCGTGCCGCAGGGAAGCTGGACCACGCAGATCTTCCCTCACGAGTTCACCATGGCCAACTACGGGAGCCTGGCCTCCGACCCGCGCCTCCTGGAACCCATCCTGAACTCCCTGGAGATGGCGTCGCTGGCCACGGCGGCGAACCTCCTCCTGTGCTTCATCGCCGCGTGGCTCGTGGTGCGGCGACGCTTCCGGGGCCGCGGGCTCCTGCGCGTCCTCCTGGTCCTCCCGTGGGCGCTGCCCGGGACCGTGATCGCGCTCGGCCTGGCCACGACCTTCTCGGTGGACCGGCCCGCGATGGGACGGCTCCTCCTGGTCGGGACGTTCTGGATCCTCCCCCTCGCCTACTTCATCCGGAACACGCCGCTCGTGGCGCAGGCCGCCATCGCCTCCTTCCGACAGCTCGACCCCGCCCTGGAGGAGGCGGCCCATTCCCTGGGCGCGGGATGGGCCACCACCATGCGGCGGGTGGCGCTCCCCCTCGTGCTTCCCGGGCTGGCGGCGGGCGGGACCCTGGCCTTCGTGACCGCGCTCGGCGAGTTCGTCGCCTCGATCCTCCTGTACACGCACGCCACTCGGCCCATCTCGGTCGAGATCCTGGCGCAGCTCCGGGCCTTCGACTTCGGGAAGGCCACGGCGATGGGCGTGGCGCTGGCCGCGCTCGTGGCCGTGGCGTTCGCGCTCGGGGGGCGGTGGCTCGGCAGGGGGGACCTGCTGGCGGGGTGAGGCTCGCCTCCGGCCGTCGGCGACCGGGCCGGACCTCCCGATGGGACGGTCGGGCGGGGCGCGGAGGGCCCGCTCCCTTGCGCGGCCTCCAGCCGCCGGGCCAAGGTAGGCGGGCCGCGTCACCGGACCGGCGCCGAACCGACCACCCGAGGAGGGAGGACCGCCCGATGCGCACCGCGCTCTCCGCCCGTTCCGCCGCCCTCGCGGCGCTCGCAGCGGCCCTGGCCGGAGCGGCCGCCCCGGGCTCGGCCTCCGCCCAGGATCCCGACGTGCTCGTGCCTCCGCCCGCCTCCGCGCCGGCGTCCGGCGCGGACACGACGCTGTTCGGCCGGCTCGAGTGGCGGACGCTCGGGCCCGACGGGAACCGGGCCAGCGCCGTGACGGGCGAGCCGGGGAATCCCCTGGTGGCATACGTGGGGGCGGCCTCGGGGGGCGTGTGGAAGACCGAGGACGGCGGGTCCAGCTGGACGCCCGTGTTCGACGACCAGCCGGCGCAGTCGATCGGGGCGCTGGCGGTGGCGCCCTCGGCCCACAACGAGGTGTGGGCGGGGACGGGGGAGCCGTTCTACATCCGGCTCGCGACGGCGATGGGGAACGGCGTCTACAAGTCGACCGACGCGGGGAAGACCTGGAGGCACGTGGGCCTCGAGAGGACCGGCCGCATCGCCCGCATCCTGGTCCACCCGCGCGATCCGGACGTGGCGTGGGTGTGCGCGGTGGGGACCGGCTACTCGCCGCAGCCTGAGCGCGGCGTGTTCCGGACCCGGGACGGCGGGAAGACCTGGGAGAACGTCCTGTACGTGGGGCCCGGGACGGGCTGCTCGGACCTGGCGCTCGATCCGGTCGACCCGAACACGCTGTTCGCGGGCATGTGGCAGCTGGAGATCGACCCCTGGAACCTCCGCAGCGGCGGGCCCGGGAGCGGCGTGTACGTGACCCACGACGGAGGCGACACCTGGACGGAGGTCTCCGGGCACGGCTTCCCGTCCGACTCCGCCACCCTCGGGAAGGTCTCGGTGGCGGTGGCGCCCTCCGACCGCGACCGGGTGTACGCGCTGGTGCAGGAGGGGGACGCGCGGCACCCGGACCGGGCCGGGCACCCGGCCCTGTACCGCTCGGACGACGGCGGGAGGAGCTGGCGCAGGGTGAGCCGAGACCACTCGATGGCGGAGCGCGGCCCCTATTACACCCGCCTGCGCGTCTCCCCTGCGGACCCCGACCGCCTCTACTTCGCCTCGGTCCGCTTCGGGATGTCGCGCGACGGCGGCCGCACGCTCGCGGACGACCCCCCGCGCGGGGGCGGGGACAACCACGACATCTGGATCGATCCCACGGACGCCGACCGCTACATGGTGGCCCACGATGGCGGCGCCTCGATCACCCTGGACGGCGGGAAGACCTTCCGGCGGGTCGTCCTCCCGATCGGGCAGATGTACCACGTGTACGCGGACGACCGGGTCCCCTACGACGTCTACTCCAACCGGCAGGACGACGGCTCCTACCGGATGCCGAGCCGCGTGCCCGGCGGGTTCGGGATCTCCGCGGGCGCGTGGACCAACGTGGGAGGCTGCGAGAGCGGCTTCGCGGTCCCGGACACGGTCTCGAACGACGTCGTGTGGTCGGGCTGCTACGACGGCCAGCTCGGGCGCACGGTCCTCTCGACCGGGCACGAGCGGGACGTGACCGTATGGCCCGAGGCGGGCTACGGGGTGGCCCCGAAGGACAAGAAGTACCGGTGGAACTGGACGTTCCCGATCGCGATCTCGCCCTTCGATCCCTCCCGGGTCTACGTGGGGAGCCAGGTCGTGCACCGGACCACCGACGGCGGCCAGAGCTGGCAGGTCATCAGCCCCGATCTAACCCGCGACGACACGGCCCGGGAGGAGAGCTCCGGGGGCGTGAGCGTCGACAACCTGAACACCTTCAGCGCAGCCACGCTCTCCTCGATCGCCGAGTCTCCGGTCGAGGAGGGGGTCATCTGGGCGGGGAGCTACGACGGCCTAGTGCACGTGACGCGGGACGGCGGCGGGCACTGGACCGACGTGACCTCGAACGTCCCGGACCTGCCAGCGTGGGGACGCGTGAGCAACATCGAGCCGTCCCACGCCGAGGGCGGGACGGCCTACCTGGCCGTGGACCTCCAGGAGCAGGGGGAATTCGCGCCCTACATCTACCGCACCCGAGACTACGGCCGGCACTGGACCCGGATCGACGGGGGAATTCCGCGCTCGCGGCTGAGCTTCGTGCACGTGGTGCGGGAGGACCCGTCCCGGCCGGGGCTCCTGTACGCCGGCACCGAGAACGGCGTGTGGGTCAGCCTGGACGACGGCGGCTCCTGGCGCTCCCTGCAGTCGAACCTGCCGCACGCTCCGGTCTACTGGCTCACCGTCCAGCCGCACTTCCACGATTTGATCGCGGCCACGTACGGGCGCGGGATCTGGGTCCTGGACGACGTCACGCCCGTCCAGGCGCTGGCGGCGAACGGCGCGGCGGACAGGGAGCCCGACGGTCCCGAGCTGTTCTCGCCGCGGGCGGCCTACCGCTTCCGCCCGGTCCAGGGACGCCACTCCACGCCGTCTCACGTGATCGGACGCAACCCTCCCTACGGGGCTTCGCTGGACTTTCGGCTCCCGGCCGGGGCTGACAGCGCCGTGCGCATCGCGATCCTGGACGGGTCGGGGGACACCGTGCGGGTCCTCGAGCCGTCGGCGGGGGCGGGGCTGAACCGGACCTGGTGGGACCTCCGCTACGAGGACCCGAAGACGCCGCGGCTGCGGACGCCGCCCCCCGGCGCCCCGTGGGTCGAGGCGGGGAAGGACGGATGGCGGCCCATCGTGCCCTGGGACCTCGACCTCAGTCAGGAGGGCCCGCTGGTCCCGCCCGGCGAGTACGCCGTCGTCCTCACGGCCGTGGGAGCGAGCGTCCGCCGCACCCTGGAGGTCCGCAAGGACCCGCGCACGAGCGGCAGCCCGTCCGACATCGCGCGCCAGACGGAGCTCGCCCTCCGGATCCGGACGGACATGGACTCGGTGGCGGTCGTGGTCGATCGACTCGAGTGGCTCCGGAGCCAGCTCGCTGGCCTCGGCGCGCTCCTGGCCTCCGACTCGGCCGGGCTGCCGCCCGGGACGGCCGCCGGCCTCGGGAAGCGGGCGGCGGCCGCGGGCGACTCGGCGCTGGCCGTCGAGGGGCGGCTGTTCGACGTCCACCTGACGGGGGCGCGCGAGGACGCCTTCCGCCACCCCAACCGGCTGTGGAGCCGCTACGGCGCGCTCCTGAAGGACGTGGCCGAGGAGTCGGCGGACTTTCCACCCACCGGCCAGCAGGGGCGGGTGTTCGACGTGCTCCACGGCCGGCTCGAGACCGCCCGCGAGGCCTACGGACGGCTCGTCGGGATCACGGTCCCCGCCCTGCGGGCGGCCCTGCGCGAGGCGGACGTTCCGTTCGCGCTCCCGGCGGGCGAGGGGGCGGGCGCCGGCTGACGGGGGCGCGGCCTACCGGGGGGCGCGGCACCGCTTTTCGCCTTCGTCGCGCTCGGCGCGGCCGCACGCCGTCCCGACCTTCCCGGACCCGCCTCCGGGCGGGCCCGGAGCATGTCCTTCCCCACGAGCGACGTCCAGACCTTCCCGACAGCCTCGATGACTCTCGCACCCTAAAATCAGGAGTGAGGCGGGGGATCGGCGCCTCCCGTCGGCAGAAGCCTTACAGGTTCGTTACGACCCCGGAGCGGGGCGGTACACCCGCTCCCCATCCTCGGGTCGAGGAGCGGTGCAGGACCCCCGACTGCGAGGAGACGCTCGTGTACACGCTGATCCGGCACACCGACGGGCCCGTGGCGGTAGGCTGAGGCGGTGGAATGGAGGATCGACCCATGAGGCTCTCGCACCAGACGGTCGGCGAGGTCATGCGGACGGAGGTGACCACGGTCCGCGAGGAGGCCACGGTCAGGGACCTAGCACGGCTCCTCTCGCGGGAGGGCATCAGCGGCGTCCCCGTCGTGGACGACGAGCGCGGCGTGGTCGGGGTCGTGTCCGCCACGGACGTCCTGGCGCTGGCCGCCCGCGAGCCGCCGACCGGCACCCTCCACCCGCTGCGAAGCGGACCGACCCGGGAGGGGCCGCTCGAGGCGTACTACGAGGACGGAGGCGGTCCCCGCAGCGATGCGGGCCCGGTGGTCCTCTCCCTCGTCCCGCCGGCCTGGCTCGACGACCACACCGTCGGGGACATCATGTCCCGCACACGCCACGCGGTCCGCCCGAAAACCTCGCTGGACGACCTGGCCCGCCTCTTCCTGCGGACGGGGATCCACCGCGCCCTCGTCATGGACGACGGGGGGCTCGTCGGGATCGTGACGACCTTCGACGTCCTCCGCTCCCTCGTCGGCGCCTCGGAGACCTTCGAGCGGACGTTCTGAGAACGCGTCGGCGCGGGTCCGCGGGCCGCGCCGCCGGCTCGAAGACGCGGCCCGCCTTCCGGACGCCCGTCCGGGCCCTGCGGCTCCCGCCTACATCTCGTGGCCCCCGGCCGACGGCGGCAGCATCCCGTTCATCCTCAGTGCGAGCGAGATGCGGCTGTAGTGGTCGGCCAGGTCGGCCGGCAACGCCACCATGACCGCCGCGCGCGGCATCTTGCGGCCGCCGAAGAACGGGATCGACTCCGAGAGCTTCGAGTCGTCGACTCCGCCCAGGGCCTTCCGGCACAGCTCGAAGG
>Ga0102944_1000051_pt1 | contig 88576 bp, 72 predicted proteins | sample SalPonD_shore_MG_FD_78172 | JGI IMG/M metagenome (GOLD analysis project Ga0102944, IMG submission 78172) | Salt pond soil microbial communities from South San Francisco under conditions of wetland restoration - Salt Pond MetaG... | ecosystem: Environmental > Aquatic > Marine > Intertidal zone >... | reverse complement strand
GAAAAGACCTACCGGGTCAATCTCAATGTCATCGGCCTTGACGGCCGCCCGCGGGTGCGCAACCTGCGCGAGATCCTCACCGAGTGGCTGCAGTTCCGCACCGAGACGGTACGGCGCCGGCTGGAATGGCGCCTGGGCAAGGTCGAGGACCGGCTCCACCTGCTGGACGGCTACCTGATCGCCTACCTGAACATCGACGAGGTGATCGCCATCATCCGCGAGGAGGACGAGCCGAAGCCGGTGCTCATGGAGCGCTTCGGGCTCACCGACCGCCAGGCGGAGGCCGTCCTGGAGCTGCGCCTGCGGCATCTCGCCAAGCTCGAGGAGATGAAGATCCGCGGCGAGAAGGAGGAGCTGGAGCGCGAGCGCGACGAGATTCGGGGCATCCTCGGCTCCGATAGTCGCCTGCGCGGCCTGGTCCAGGAGGAACTGCGCGAAGACGCCGAGAAGTACGGCGACGAGCGCCGCTCGCCACTGGTGGCCCGGGATGCCGCCCGGGCCTTCCGCGAGACCGACCTGGTGCCCAGCGAGCCGGTCACCGTGGTGCTGTCGCAGAAGGGCTGGGCCCGGGCCGCCAAGGGCCACGACGTGGACCCGGCCGGCCTCAGCTACAAGGCCGGCGACGGCTTCCAGAGCGCGGCCGGGGGCCGCACCAACCAGCAGGCGGTGTTCCTCGATTCCACAGGACGCAGCTATTCGCTGCCGGCCCACAGTCTGCCGTCCGCCCGCGGCCAGGGCGAGCCGCTCACGGGCCGACTGACGCCGCCGGCCGGTGCGCTGTTCGAGCACGCCCTGGCCGGCGATGCCGATTCACTGTGGGTGCTGGCCTCCGACCGGGGCTACGGCTTCGTGGTACGCCTGGGCGAGCTCTATGCCAAGAATCGGGCGGGCAAGGCGGTGCTTACGCTGCCCGAAGGCGCGCGCGCCGTGGAACCCGCGTCTATCGTGACACTGGACACCGACCGCCTGGCGGCGGTGACCACGGCCGGCTATCTGCTGGTGTTCCCCACCCGGGAGCTGCCCCAGCTCAACAAGGGCAAGGGCAACAAGATCATCGGCATCCCGCCCAGGCTGGCCAAGGCCGGCGACGAGCGTCTGCTGGGCGTGCTCTCCATCCCGGAGGGGGAGGGCCTGACCCTGCAGGCGGGCAAACGCACCCTCACCCTCAAGCCCGCGGACCTGGACGCCTACATGGGCGAGCGGGCCCGGCGCGGCGGCAAGCTGCCGCGCGGGTTCCAGCGGGTCGACGGGCTGCGGCTGAGCAGCGCAAAGAACGATACCCCCTGAATCCGTACGACGGGCCGGCAGGCTGCGGAACTCACGCGAGATACGCGCGAAACGGCAGTGATCCGTTCGGCTCGCGTCGATTTCGCGTGCCTGCTTCGGTTCACGGTTGCGCGTAGGATCGTCCGCCGGTACTGCCCTCCCCCCCCGATAATCCCCCCTTGAAGCGGTATCGCGGCGGCACAATAAAACTTCCGGAACCTGTCACTGTGGGAGTTCTGGCTCGATGAAACGCGTTCTTCTGTTCCTGGGAACCAACCTGGCGGTCATCGTGGTTCTCGGTATCGTGCTGCGCCTGCTGGGTGTCGACCGCCTGCTGGACCAGCAGGGCGTTGGCCTCAACTACGAGGCACTGCTGATCTTCGCCGCGGTGTTCGGAATGGGCGGCAGCTTCATCTCGCTCGCCTTGTCCAAGTGGATGGCGAAGCGGGCCATGGGCGTACGGATCATCGAACAGCCGCGCAGCCAGAGTGAAGCCTGGCTGCTGGACACCGTACGTCGTCATGCCCAGCGAGCCGGTATCGGCATGCCCGAGGTGGGTATCTACGACGCCCCGGACGTGAATGCGTTCGCCACCGGCATGAGCCGGAACTCGTCGCTGGTGGCGGTGAGCTCCGGGCTGCTGCGCAGCATGACCGCGGACGAGGCGGAAGCGGTCCTGGGCCACGAGATCTCCCACGTGGCCAACGGCGACATGGTGACCCTGGCGCTGATCCAGGGCGTGGTGAACACGTTCGTCATCTTCTTCGCCCGGATCATCGGCCACTTCGTGGACCGGGTGGTGTTCAAGACCGAGCGCGGCTACGGCCCGGCCTACTGGATCGTGACCATCGTCGCCGAGATCGTGCTGGCCATCCTGGCCTCGATAATCGTCATGTGGTTCTCCCGCTACCGCGAGTTCCGCGCCGACGCCGGCGGGGCCAGCCTGGCCGGGCGGGAGAAGATGATCGCCGCCCTGGAGCGCCTGCGCCGCGGCCAGCCGGCCCATGACCTGCCGGACCAGATGGCGGCCTTCGGTATTTCCGGTGGCGTGGGTCAGGGGCTGAAGCGGCTGTTCATGTCCCATCCGCCCCTGGAGGAGCGCATCGCGGCCCTGCGGGGGGTGCAGGGGTAGGATCAGGGATCGCCCGGCGAAACCGGGCTCCCACGGTGGTTACACCCCGGTCTGGGGAGAATCCCGCGGTAGGAGCCCGGCTTTGCCGGGCGATCCTCCGGCCTCAGATCACCATCCCCGTGAAATCGTAGTCCATCTCCGGGGTCGGCTCCTGCAGGAAATGGCCCTGGACGAAGTCGGCGTTGCACTGCCAGAGCAGCGCCAGCACCGTGGCTTCCTCCAGATACCCGGTGATGACCTTCTTCTTCATGGAGTGGGCCGTCCCGATGATCTGGGAGACGCTCTCCTGGGCCTCGTCGCTGCTGCCCAGGTTTTCGGTCAGGGTCCGGTCCAGCTTGAGGTAGTCTGCCGGCAGGTGCTTGACCAGCTGGAACGGGTTCAGGCCGCTGCCGAAGTGATCCAGCGTGAAGCCGCAGCGCAGCTCCTTGAGGCCGCGGAAGACGGCCTTCGCCTGGTTGAGCTGGGTGACAGCGACGGGTTCATTGAGCTCGAAGACCAGCCGCTTGCCTTCCACCTTGGCCGACTTCAGGGACTTGGACAGGAACGGCAGAAAGTCGCTGTCCGCCAGGGTGGCGCCGGAGAGCTTCATGAACACATAGGCATCGTGTCCGTCGCCCAGTCGCTGGGCGAGCAGCTTGAGCGCTTGGGTGGCCACCCAGCGGTCAACCTGCGGCATGAGCCCGTGCTGATCGGCGTGGGGGACGAAATCGGCCGGCGCGATCTCCTGGCCTTCCTCGCCGCGCAGGCGGATGCGCGCCTCATAGCGCTCCGCCGCATCGCCATGGAGGCTGACGATGGGCTGGAACATGAGGTAGAAGCCGTCGCCCTCCAGCGCATCCTCGATCTGCCGTTTCCAGTCTCCGCCGCCCTCGCCGTCGCCGGTTTCCCCGGCAGCATGCAGGTGCACCCGGTTGCCGCCCTCGGCGCGGGCAACCTCACAGGCCTCGTAGGCGATGTTGACGACCTGGTGGGCGTTGCCGCTGTTCTCGCCGAGAACCGCTACGCCGATGGTGCAGGTCTTGGTGATCGTGCGCTCGCCGGCCTCGGACACGTGATCCTCCACCGCCTTGCGGATCGCCTCCGCGATGCCGATGCCGTCATGGACGCCGCCGTTGCGGACCAGCACGGTGAAGATGTCGTCGGAGAACCGTGCTGCCACGGCGTGCTCGCCAATCTGGGCCTTGATGAGCTCGGCGACGTCCCCCACCACCAGATCGATGGCGGTGATGCCCATGTTCTGCCGCACCGCTTCCAGATTGTCCACCTGGATGTACAGCAGCGTGCTGCTGCTGCCGGATTCGCCGGTCACCGCCTCGCGCATGGCGGCGTCCAGCTCGTCGAGGAAGTGCTTGCGGTTGTACAGACCGGTGAGCAGGTCGCGCTTCGACAGACTGTCCAGCTGAGCCTCCAGCTCCTGGTTGCTCGATTTGTCCCGGATGAGAATCTGAGTGCAGGGCTCGCCCTCGATGCTGGCCGGAGAAAAGGTCATCACCACCGGCGTCGACTGGCCGTCGGCGACAATGCTGATGTCGATCTCGCCGCGCTCCTCCTGTCCCTTGCTGTAGGTCCGGAAGAACTCCTTGAAGGCGGTCTGGTCCTTGCCGGCGATTATGTCGAGGATGGGGAGCCCTTCGATGTCCTCGAAGTCGTTGACCCCGAACTTCTCCATGTAGGTGTCGTTGGCATAGATGTGCATGCCCTCGTGCACATAGGCGATGGCGTCCCGCGAGCTGTCCAGCAGTGCGCTGCAGCGTTTCTCGGATTCGCGCAGGGCGGCCTCCATGCGCCGCAGCTGACGTCGCTCGTGCAGGTGCCGCAGCTCGCGCTGCACCACCATGCGCAGGTGATCCATGTCTTCTTTGTTGACCAGATCGGCGGCACCTTCGTGCATGACGCCGATGCGGGTCTCGGCGTCGTCGGCGGTTGCCAGGGCGAGCAGAGGGACGTCCTTGTGGTGTTGGTTGAGCGCGCGCAGTGCCGACGACAGCGGCAGCGCCTCGAGCTCCGTGGAGCCGATGAACAGGTCAAAGGGCTTCGCTTCCAGCGCCTCGGTGAGGTCCTCCTCGTCCTCCACGCGCGTGGCGCGGACAGCAAAGCCCGCGTTGCGGAGGACGCTGATCAGCATCTCCGCGTCATTCAGCGAATCTTCGGCAATGAGCAGCCTCAGTGTGTTATCCATCGTGCTTGCAGCCATGGTCCTTTGTCGGTTCGTGCCCGCGGGTCGGGGTCTTTCGGGGACGGTCAGATCGATGCGAAGACCGAGTCGAATGGATCTTCACCGTCCATCGGATCGCCCGTGGGGCGGAACACGAATTGAGAGAAACTGCGGGTGCTGTCCAGCTCCCGGGTGAGGTGAACGGCCTGGGCGCTGCCGTGGCTGCTCACCAGCATCCGATGGTCGACCGCGTAGCGCAACGGCGGCGTAATCAGCGTCGCCGGCTGCCCCGTGGGTCGGACCTCCGGCAGCAGCAGTCCACGGTCGATCCTCGGCCGGGTCTCGTCCTGTTCCTCGAGCTGGATCAACACCGGTTTCGGCCGGGGCGCGACGACCTGAACGCCGAGATGCAGGCCCTCCGTTGGCGTATGACGCATCCAGCGTATCACGCCGGTTTGCCAGGGCACGTCCTTGGCGTCGCGCTCTCGCAACGCGAGCACCTCTCCGACGCGCGCTCCGGCCGTCTGCTTGGGGTCCGAGAACAGACAGTAGCCGCCGGCACTGACGTTGACCAGCCGCCACCGGCCCGCCGTGACCGCAGTTTCGCGGTGCTCGTCGGTGCGGAAGGCGTTGAATGTCTGCTCCTTGGGCAGCAGCGCCGGTGCCGGGTGGTAGATGAGGTCCCAGATGTCACGGCCGTTGCCGCTGGCGCCCTCGATGTCCTTGCTGTTGAAATGGCGGCCGTCGTCGGCGGGGCTCTGCTCCAGATCCTGGCCGAGCTGCTTCACCAGCGCGCGGTGGATCTGGCTGAGCCCGAGCACGACTTGAACCTGTGAGGCGGCGGCCAGCCGCGAGTGCCGGCGGCGGGGTTCCTGGCCCAATGCCAGCGTGACCCGCTCCCGCGTGGCGTCGTCCACATCCAGGGGGTCCCGTCTGCGGCGCCAGCCGCGGGCACGCCCGTCCACGCCCTTGTCCAGCAGGGCGAGAAGATCGTCGGTCTGAAGCGCAAGATGGCGGTGCCCGCGCGGGTTTTCGTCGCGGAACGCGGGCACCGGCCCGGTGTCCGCGCTCAGGTCCACGTGAAAGATCGTGCTGGCGGCTTCCTCCGAGACCGGATCGAGGAGCTCCGCCGCCGGTGCCAGTCGTTCCATCAGGTCGTAGATCTTTGCCGCTTCGCCCTGCTGCATGCGGAAGGGCCCGGTGGCCGCGGTGAGCAGGATCTGCTTGTAGGCGTCCGCCGTGGTGGACTTCTCCACCTCTGGAGCGAGATCCGTGTCGCGGACGCCGAACTCGTCCAGGCCCTCATCCCGCGCGATGAGGTAGAGCGTGTGCAGGCGCTGCCAGATGCCGCGTGGGCTTGGCTCGTAGATGAGAAAGCCTTCCAGGAGCAGCGCGCCGAGATAGCGGATCGCCCGGTGCAGGGCGAGCCCCCGCTGCCGGCGGGAGAGTCCCCGCAGACCGCGGCCGCCGAATTCCAGCACGATCTGGTAACCGAGCGCCATTTCGTTGAGCAGGGCAATCGCGAGCTGGGCAATCCGCCGGTTCTTCTCCGGCAGGGGGAAGTCGCGGTTGAGGTAGTGCCTGCGGAGCCCTTCGTGGACGTAGTGAAGGGTCTCGCGCAGCTCTTCCAGGAATTCGGCGCGCCGCTGGGCGGGAACCTGCAAGCGGTTGACCTCGCGCAGCGCCTGGTACAGGCGGCGGCTGGTCTCGCCGAGATTGGCAACCGGCAGGGCGTGGAGCCATTCCTCCACCGCCTTGGGCCGGACGTCGAAGCTCTCGTCCGAGGGTTTCTGCTGTGGCGGGATTGCCAGCTTGTTCGTCACCGCCATAAAGTTCACTCCGAGCCCGGTTCTTATTCGTGGAGCCAACGCCGCGGTCGTACGGCGCCGCAGTTCGGGACGCACGGATCACCCACCGCCCGCAGGGCCGGTACGGTGTGTCGTCGTCCAGCGGCCGTTGCGGGGGGCAGCCGGCGGCTGCCATCAGCATATCCCCGTCACGGCAGCATTTTGCCCGAATTCCTCACAATCCTGCGACCCCGGCGCAATCAGGGTTTTGTTCGGCTCCCCCGGCTCCTCGCGAACCAGCTTGGGCGTGAGATAGCCCGGAAGCCGGGCTGCCATGTCCGCGGCCAGCGCTCGCGCCCGCGGTTCGGGAACGTCGAAGTGGGCGGCGCCACGCACTGGATCCAGCAGGTGGAGGTAATAGGGCAGCACGCCTGCCTCGAACAGGCGCTCGCTGAGGGCGCAGAGTGTCTCCGCGTCGTCGTTGATCCCCGCCAGCAGCACCGACTGGTTGAGCACCGTGATCCCGGCGCCGCGCAGGCGCAGCGCGGCCTGCCGCACGGACGCGTCGATTTCATTGGGATGGTTGGCGTGGAGCACCACCACGGTAGTCAGCCGCGATCCGGACAGCCAGCGCAGCAGGGCGTCGTTCACCCGGTCCGGAATCACGATGGGCAGCCGCGTATGCACGCGCAGCCGTTTCAGATGGGGGATATCCTGCAGGTGATCCGAGAGCTCGGACAGCCGCTGGTCGTCCAGCACCAGGGGGTCGCCGCCGCTGAGGATGATTTCGTTGACGGATTCGTCGAAGGCGAGATGGCGCAGCGCTGCGGTCCAGCGCCCGTCCTCGCCGCGCTCTTGCTGATAGGGGAAGTGCCGCCGGAAGCAGTAGCGGCAGTTGACGGCGCAGGCCCCCGTGGTCACCAGCAGCGAGCGGCCGCGGTATTTTTCGATGACGCCGGGCGTTCCGCCGCGGCCGGTCTCCTGGAGCGGGTCGTCACCGAAGCCGGCCACGTCGCAGAGCTCGGCCCCGACGGGTAGGACCTGCTTCAGCAGCGGGTCATCCGGGTCGCCGGCACGCATGCGCCTGACGAAGGCCTCCGGTACCCGCAGCCGGAACAGGCCGCCGGCGGCCACTGCCGGCGGGAGCAGCGACGCGGGCAGCCCCAGACGGTCCAGGAGCCGTTCCGGCTGCTGAATGGCTTCGCTGAGTTGCCTGCGCCAGGCGGGCGTGTCCTGCTGTGTGCTCATGGCCCGGTCGATCGTCGGCGGAGCGGCACGCTCCGCAATGGATTAAAGTACGTGTTTTCGTTAAAGTCCCGCTCCACGCATTGTACTAGTGTGCCGCCCCATTAATAACGTACCTGTCAGCGAGTTGCTAAGCGGTCGGATGTCGGGCGCAACGCGCGGCTCGGCACCGCGGGGTCCGGCGATTCGCCGCGAGGGGCGGTAAACGTATCGGCCCGGGCGGAGGCGGCCGCAGCGGCTGCACCGCAGAGCGCACTGTCAAGAGGATGATATGGCGAGCTATTCGACCAACGAGTTCAAAGGCGGCCTGAAGATCATGCTGGACGGCGATCCCTATACGATCGTCGAGAACGAGTTCGTCAAGCCCGGCAAGGGACAGGCCTTCAACCGGGTCAAGGTCCGCAACCTGAAGACCGGCCGCGTCCTGGAGAAAACCTTCAAGTCCGGCGAGAGCGTGGAGGCCGCCGACGTCGTCGAAACGGACATGCAGTATCTCTACAACGACGGTGATCACTGGTACTTCATGGACCCGCAGACCTTCGAGCAGGTGGGCGCGGCCAAGGCCGTGGTGGAGGATGCCGCCAGGTGGCTGAAGGAGCAGGACGTCTGCACCGTCGTGCTGTGGAATGGCGAGCCGATCAGCGTGGAGCCGCCGGCTCATGTCAATCTGACCGTCACCGAAACCGATCCGGGGCTGCGGGGCGATACCAGCAGCGGCGGCAGCAAGCCGGCCACCCTGGAGACGGGCGCGGTGGTACAGGTGCCGCTGTTCATCGAGGTCGGGGAGGTGCTGAAGGTCGACACCCGCCGCGGCGAGTACATCAGCCGCGCCAAGGAGTGATGCCCGGCGCGGGCTGGCGGCCCACCACCGGCCGCGACTTCCTGTTGCGCCGTGCACGGCTGCTGGCCGCGGTGCGTGGCTTTTTCGCCGAGCGCCGGGTGCTGGAGGTCGATACGCCCGTGCTGGGCTTGCACACCGTCACCGATCCGCATATCGACAGCATTGCGGTGACGCCGCCGCCGGGGAGCACGCCGGGCGCGGCTTACCTGCAGACCTCTCCGGAATACGCCATGAAGCGGCTGCTGGCCGCCGGTAGCGGAGACATTTATCAGATCGCCCATGCCTTCCGCGCCGAAGAACATGGCCGGCTGCATAACCCGGAGTTCACGCTGCTCGAGTGGTACCGTCTGGGCTATGACCACCACGGGCTGATGACCGAGGTGGCCGAGCTGGTCCGTTCCGTGCTGGGGGCGCTGCCCGTTCGCCGCTTCACCTACGCCGAGGCGTTCGGCCGGTTCGCGGATCTGGATCCCTTCGACGCCGGACCGGACGCGCTGCGCCGCTGCGCGGCGCGCGCGGTGCCCGGGGCGCCCGATCTGGGCGACGACCGGGATGCCTGGCTGGATCTCATCATGGGCCATCTGATTGCTCCGGCACTCGGCGCCGAGAGCCTGGACTTCGTCTACGACTACCCGGCGAGCCAGGCGGCCCTGGCACGCAGGTTGCCCGATACCCCCGACCGCGCCGCCCGATTCGAGCTCTTCGTGTCGGGCCTGGAGCTGGCCAACGGCTTCCACGAGCTGGCCGATCCGGCCGAGCAGCGTCGGCGGTTCGAACGGGATCAGGCGCGGCGGGCGGCTGCCGGGAAGCCGGTGCCGGCGCTGGACCGGCGCCTGCTGGCGGCCCTGCAGGCGGGGTTGCCCGACTGCGCCGGAGTGGCGCTGGGCCTCGATCGACTGCTGATGCTGCAGCTGGGTGCGGAGCGCATCGAGCAGGTCATACCGTTTCCGGCGGAGAGGAGCTGACGCGGGATCCACTCCTGGCCAGCTCGCCGATCTGGTCGCCGACAGCGGCGCCCATCCGGATGCGCTCGCCCCAGCGCAGCTCATCCGACCAGTTCACCTGTCCGGGCCCGAACAGCACGATCACCGTCGAGCCCATGTTGAACCGTCCCATCTCCACGCCCCGCGCCAGGGCTACCGGGGCGCGGTCCTGGTATTCCCAGCGCCGTACCCGGCGCCCCCGCGGCGGCGTCACCTTGCCGTGCCAGACCGTCTCGATGCCGCCCACGCCGACAGCCCCCACCAGGATCACGGCCATGGGCCCACCGCGGGTGGAGAAGTAGCTCACCACGCGCTCGTTGCGGGCAAACAGCCGGGGCACGGTACGGACCGTGTGCGGCGCGACACTGAAGAGCCTGCCCGGCACATGGGTCATTCCCAGCAGCTGGCCGGTTGCGGGCATGTGAACCCGGTGGTAGTCGGAGGGTGACAGGTAGACCGTGAGGTAGCGGCCGTTCTGGAAGGCCGCCGTCCACTGCGTATCCCCCGCCAGCAGCTCGTCCAGGCGGTAGTCGCGTCCCTTGGCCTGAATGAGTGTACCGTCGTGGATATCCCCGTAGCTGCTGAGGATGCCGTCGGCGGGCGAGATGACCTTGACCGGGCTCCCGGGCTGAGGCCGCGCGTTGCGGCGCAGGGCACGGGTGAAAAAGGCGTTGAAGGTGGGATAGGCCGCCAGGTTGGGCTCCAGCGCCTCGGTCATGTCCACGCCGTACTGGTGGATGAACCAGCGCACAGTGAGGTCCTTCACGGGACGCCAGCGCAGCCGGGTGGCGCGCTGCATGAGCCGCGACAGCGCATGCTGCGGCAGCGGGTAGAGCGGCAGGGACTTCAGCCAGTCCACCCACTTCGGGGGTAGCGGTCTTGCCGGACGATGGAAATGCTCTCGCAACGCGGGTCAGCTCCCTTCGGTCTCCATGATCTGGTACAGCTGCCGCGCCAGCGTCCTGGGCCGGTGCGGCGGACGGAAATAGGCCTGCAGCCGGGCGCGAGGATTGACCAGCACCACGAATGGGCTGTGGTTCACCGCGTACTGGCCGTCGGCGTCCGGTTCGTGACGCGTATAGCTGATCCCGATGGCCTTCACCAGCGGCGCCAGGGCCTGGTCGTCACCCGTCGCCCCAACGAAGTGCGCGTTGAAGGCGTGCACGTATTCTTTCAGCCGTTCGGGCCGATCGCGGACCGGGTCCACCGATACGAACACCACTTGCAGCGGCGGCGTTCCCGAGTACTCCCGCCGCAGGCGTTTGCGGGTGGCACTGAGCTTCGCGAGGGTGGTGGGGCAGACATCGGGGCAGTGGGTATAGCCGAAATAGAGCACGCTCCAGCGTCCGATCAGATCGCTCCGGGTGAAGGGCTTGCCTTCATCGTCGGTGAGGGTGAACGGCGGCAGCTCTTTGCCGTTGCGCAGATAGGTGCCCGCGATGTTCGGCGGCCCGTCGCTTTCCGCGTTGTTGACCCATACACCCAGGCCCAGCCCGGTTCCCAGCACCAGGACCGCGAGCACCAGAATCAGCGGATTCGGTCTTATGGCTTCGCTTCCAGAATTCATGGCGAGGGCATTATTCCACAGCAGGTGCGGTCCTGTCCGCCGGCGCGGTCGGGTTCGGTGCGCCGTCTCACCGGCCTTCGACGGCGGGACACGAGCCGCGGCGAATCCGGTATCATGCATCCCCTGCAATGCTTGCCGGGTGCGGCGCGATACGCGACCGGCGTCGCCGCGCAGCGGTAGGATGGGGAAGTGCCTGTGCAGCCGGACGACACGACATGCGAGATCTGGACCGGGTTCCGCCCGAGCTGCTGACCCTGCGGGACTGGGTACGCTGGGGGGCGAGCCGTTTTCAGGAGGCGGGGCTGAGCTTTGGCCACGGTACCGACAATGCCATCGACGAGGCCGCGGCGCTGGTGCTGCATACGCTGCACCTGCCCGTGGACCTATCGGTGGTCTACTGGGACGCGCGCCTGACGGCGGAGGAAGCCGAAGCGGTGCTGGCCCGGGTGCGGCGGCGCATACGGGAACGGATGCCGCTGCCGTACCTGACTCACGAGGCCTGGTTCAGCGGGCTGCCGTTCTACGTCGATCAGCGGGTGTTGATACCCCGCTCGCCGCTGGCCGAGCTCATCGAGCAGGGGTTTCAGCCCTGGCTGGATCCCGAGGCCGTGCAGGCCGTCCTCGACGTGGGCACCGGCAGCGGCTGTATCGCCGTAGCCTGTGCCTACGCGTTCCCGCGGGCACGGGTGGATGCGGTCGACGTCTCGCCCGACGCCCTGGAGGTGGCCCGGGTCAATGTCCGCCGTCACAACGTCGCGGAGCGGGTGGAGCTGCTGGAGTCGGATCTGTATGCGGCGCTGCCGGCCGGGCGTCGCTACGATCTGATCGTGAGCAACCCGCCGTACGTGGACCGCCGACGGATGGATGAGCTGCCGCCGGAATACCGGCATGAGCCCGCGTCCGCCCTGGCGGCCGGCGAGGATGGCCTGGACTACGCCCGGAGGTTGATCGATGGCGCGGCGGAGCTGCTGAACCCGGGCGGTCTGCTGGTGTTGGAGGTCGGTGCCAGCGACGCGGCGCTGCAGGCGGTCTATCCCCGGCTGCCCCTGACCTGGGTGGAGCTGGAGCGCGGTGGCGAAGGCGTCTTTCTCATCTCCGCCGAGGAGCTGCGTAGCCTCTGACGCGCCCGCCCGTGGCGACCACCGATGGACTGAGAGCACACTATGGCAGGCAACACGTTCGGCACACTCTTCACGATCACCACCTTCGGCGAGAGCCATGGGCCGGCACTCGGTGCCGTGGTCGACGGCTGCCCGCCGGGGCTGGCGCTGAGCGAGGCCGACCTCCAGCCGGATCTGGACCGGCGCAAGCCGGGCACCTCGCGGTACACGACCCAGCGCCGCGAGGGCGACGAGGTGCGCATCCTGTCGGGGGTCTTCGAGGGTCGGACCACCGGCACGCCCATCGGCCTGCTGATCGAGAACACGGATCAGCGCTCCCGCGATTACAGCAAGATCAAGGACACGTTCCGGCCCGGTCACGCCGACTACACCTATCGACAGAAGTACGGCGTCCGCGACTATCGCGGCGGCGGCCGGTCCTCGGCCCGGGAGACCGCCATGCGGGTGGCGGCCGGGGCCATCGCCAAGAAATACCTCCGCGAGCGCTACGGCGTCCGCGTGCGGGGCTATCTCTCCCAGATGGGCGAGCTCGAGCTGGCGCTGAAGGACTGGTCCGCCGTGGATGGCAACCCCTTCTTCTGCGGGGATCCGGAGCGGGTGCCGGAGCTGGAGCGGCGCATTACCGAGCTGCGCCGGGCGGGGGATTCAGTGGGTGCACGGGTCACGGTGGTGGCCGAGGGCTGTCCGCCGGGCTGGGGCGAGCCGGTGTTCGACCGGCTCGACGCGGATATTGCCAAGGCGCTCATGAGCATCAACGCGGTCAAGGGGGTGGAGCTCGGCGCCGGCTTCCGCAGCGTCAGCCAGCGAGGCACGGAGCACCGCGACGAGATGACGCCGGAGGGTTTCCTGAGCAACAACGCCGGGGGCGTCCTGGGCGGCATCTCCACCGGTCAGGACATCGTTGCCCATCTGGCTCTGAAGCCCACCTCCAGCATCACCACGCCGGGCCGCTCGGTGGACCTCCGCGGAGAGCCTGGCGAGGTGGTCACGACGGGCCGCCACGATCCCTGCGTCGGCGTGCGCGCGACGCCCATCGCCGAGGCGATGCTGGCGCTGGCGCTCATGGACCACGCCCTGCGCCACCGGGGACAGAATGCGGACGTGCGGTCGGAGACGCCGGTAATCCCGGCGGCGCCGTCACGCTGAGCGTCGGGCCGCAGTGGGTCCACCGCGGCGGCGACGCCCCGGGGTGGATGCCGAACCGTTCAGTTGCTCCCATTCAGCGCGCATTCCGCGAATCGCCATGGCAAGCCATCGACAACGTGTCGCGAGTGCAGGGCTCGGCCGGGGCATGACGGAGACGCTGCCCTACTGGCGATTGTCCGCCTTCTACTTCTTCTTCTTTGCGGTGCTGGGGGCGCTGGTTCCCTACTGGGGCCCCTATCTGCGCAGCCTCGGCTACCAGGCGGAGGCGATCGGCTCCCTGGTGGCCGTCCTTCACATCACCAAGGTCATCGCACCCAATGTCTGGGGTTGGATCGCCGACCACACCGAACGGCGCATGGCCGTGGTCCGCCTGGCCACCCTGGCTGCGCTGGTCTGCTTCGGCGGCGTCTATCTGGGCGACGGTTTCTGGCTGCTCGCGGCGGTGACGGCCGCGTTCAGCTTCTTCTGGAACGCGGCGCTACCCCAGTTCGAGGCCAACACCATGAATCACCTGGGCCCGGCGGTGCATCGCTATAGCCGCGTGCGCCTGTGGGGCTCCATCGGCTTCATCTTCGTGGTGTCCCTGCTGGGCGAGGCCATCGACCTGCGCGGGGCCGCGATCCTGCCGCCGGTCCTGGTGGTGCTGTTCGCCGGCCTCGTGGTGGCCAGCCTGCTGGCACCGGAGAGCCGCTTCGGCCCCGAGGAGCGCGCCACGGTACCGTTCATGGGCGTGCTGCGGCAGCCGCACGTGGCCGGTTTCCTGATCGCCTGCTTTCTTATCCAGGCCAGCCATGGCCCCTATTACGCGTTCTTCAGCATCTATCTCGACGACCATGGCTACAGCGGGGGCAGCATCGGGCTGCTCTGGGCGCTGGGGGTGGTGGCCGAGATTCTGGTGTTCCTGCTCATGGACCGCTGGCTGCCCAGGCACGGGCCGCGGCGGCTGATGACCGCGGCGCTGCTGCTTGCCGCCCTGCGCTGGGTTCTGATAGGCCGCTACGTGGACGTGCTGCCGGTCGTCGTCTTCGCGCAGACGCTTCACGCCGCAAGCTTCGGCGTATATCACGCCGTGGCCATCAGCATGATCAACCGCTTCTTCGTGGGCCGTAACCAGGGTCGGGGCCAGGCACTCTACAGCAGCATGACATTCGGCGCCGGCGTAGGCCTCGGCACTTTCGCCAGCGGCTTTCTGTGGACCCAGGCGGGTCCCGAGGCGACGTTCTATGTGGCGGCCTTCACCGCCGTCGCGGCTGCGGTGTTCGCCGCCCGCAGCATGCCCCGGCATCTGGAGAGTGCCGGCTGACGTGGGCCGGGCCGCTCGTGGCGGTACAGTGCCGGATTTCGTTATAATTATGCGTTTGCCCGAATGGGGAAGCACCGAACCCTTCGCGCTGTCGCCGGGGCGTTCGGTGCGTCCCGAGGGTCAGGAGAGAGGTACAGATGACAGTAAAGATAGCCGTGCTGCCGGGTGACGGCATCGGTCCGGAAATCGTGGCCGAGGCCACCAAGGTCCTCGACTGCCTGCGGCGGGATTTCGGGTTCGACTGCGAGCTGGAGCAGGCCGACGTGGGCGGCGCCGGCGTGGATGCCAGCGGCGAGCCGCTGCCCAAGGGCACGCTGCTGATGGCGCGGCAGGCGGACGCGATCCTGCTCGGCGCGGTGGGCGGCCCGAAATGGGATTCCCTGGACCGGCCGCTGCGCCCCGAGCGCGGCCTGCTGGCCCTGCGCTCGGAGCTGGCGCTGTTCGGCAACCTGCGGCCGGCCATCCTCTATCCTCAGCTGGCCGAGGCGTCCAGCCTGCGCTACGACGTGGTAGCCGGGCTGGACATCATGATCGTCCGCGAGCTGACCGGCGGCATCTATTTCGGCGAGCCCCGGGGTATCCGGGCCTCGGAGAACGGCCGCCGGGAAGGCTTCAACACGCTGGTCTACAACGAGGCCGAGATCGAGCGCATCGGCCGCCTGGCCTTCGACATCGCCGGCAAGCGCGGCGGGCGGCTGTGCTCGGTGGACAAGGCCAACGTCCTCGAAGTCAGCGAGCTTTGGCGCGAGGTGATGGGAGAAGTGGCGCGGGACTATCCCCAGGTGGAGCTCAGCCACATGTACGTGGACAACGCGGCCATGCAGCTGGTGCGCGACCCGAAACAGTTCGACGTCATGGTGACCACCAACATGTTCGGCGACATCCTGTCCGACTGTGCGGCCATGCTGACGGGCTCCATCGGCATGCTGCCGTCGGCCTCCCTGGACGCCCGGTCCAAGGGCATGTACGAGCCCGTGCACGGCTCCGCGCCGGACATCGCCGGTCGGGACATGGCCAACCCCCTGGCCACCATCCTTTCCGTCGCCATGATGCTGCGCTATAGCTTCGGGGAAGGTGGGCTGGCCGAGCGCTTGGAACGGGCCGTGGGCTCGGTGCTCGACCAGGGGCTGCGCACGGCGGACATACACACCGAGGGCGCCGAGCGCGTCGGCACCCGGGCGATGGGTGACGCCGTCGTAGCGGCGCTGCGCGCAGGGACCTGAACGTACAGAGGATCGACGAGGTAGCTATGAAACGAATCGGATTTGTCGGCTGGCGCGGCATGGTGGGCTCCGTGCTCATGGACCGCATGCGCCAGGAGAACGACTTCGCGGACATCGAGCCGGTATTCTTCTCCACTTCCCAGGCGGGTCAGCCCGGACCGGACGTGGGCAAGGAGATTGCGCCGCTTCAGGATGCCTTCGACATCGAGACGCTGCGGGGCCTGGACGCCGTGGTGACCTGCCAGGGCGGCGACTACACCGGCGACGTCTACGCACGCCTGCGCGCCGCCGGCTGGCAGGGCTACTGGATCGACGCGGCTTCCACGCTGCGCATGGCCGACGACAGCATCATCGTGCTGGACCCGGTCAACCTCGACGTGATCCGCGAGGGCCTGCACCGCGGCGTGAAGACCTACGTGGGCGGCAACTGCACCGTCAGCCTCATGCTCATGGGCGTCGGTGGACTGTTCCACCACGGGGTGGTGGACTGGATCAGCCCCATGACCTATCAGGCCGCCTCCGGTGCCGGCGCGCAGAACATGCGCGAGCTGGTGGCGCAGATGGGTCATCTGCACGAGGCGGCTGCGCAGCTGCTGGACGACCCGGCCTCGGCCATCCTGGAGATCGACCGGGCGGTGGGCGACGCGCTCCGCGGCGAGGCCTATCCCAAGGAGCACTTCGGGGCGCCGCTGGCCGGCAGCCTTATCCCCTGGATCGACCGCAAGATGGACAGCGGCCAGAGCAGAGAGGAGTGGAAGGCCTCGGCCGAGACCAACAAGATCCTCGGCCGCAGCGACAACCCGATTCCCATCGACGGGCTGTGCGTGCGGGTGGGCGCCATGCGCTCCCATGCCCAGGCGCTGACCGTCAAGCTCAACCGTGACGTGCCGCTGGACGAGGTCGCCGGCATGCTGGCCGAGGCCAATGACTGGGTGAAGGTCGTGCCCAACGATCCGGAGCCGAGCAAGCGCGAGCTCACCCCGGCGGCCGTGACCGGTACGCTGTCCGTCCCGGTGGGGCGGCTGCGCAAGCTGCAGATGGGGCCGCAGTATCTGTCGGCCTTCACGGTCGGCGACCAGCTGCTGTGGGGGGCCGCGGAGCCGCTGCGCCGGGTCCTGCGCATCGTGCTGGAAGCCTAGGGAGACCCTCGCCGGCGCCGCATCCCGGCAACGCCCCCGAGGTGCGGTTGCCGCCGGTACCTCTGGCCGTTCCGGGCGCGGCGAGTGCGAAGTGTGCCGCGGAATTGCCCAGCGATTCCGGATATCTGCCGACAACCGGTGACACATCACATTATTTTTCGCCCGATTGCGTTTACCCTGTGCCCGTTCGCGTGTCCGGCAAACCCTTATGCGGGTGCCGGGCACATGGAACCGGGAACCGCTGGGGTTCATTGCTGATGACGCATAATGCGCTGTTTGCACGGAAGATTCCCTTCAACGCGGGGCCCGTCGGCTTGCGTCCGCAAGCCGCGCCTTGTGGCGCCGGTGGCGGACGGTAAAAGCCCTTTCGGGGAAAGTAGTAGCAAAGGGGTTGTGAGAAACTACTTTAACAAGCTACTTTAATAGGTGGGGGCGTGCCGACTAAGAAAGCGCTGGTCCAGATGCGTCGGGAACGGGGCAGCACTTCCTTGCAGCGCGCGATTCACGGAAAAGAACCAATTGGGTTGGCTGTCAGGGTCCGGGTGCGTAAGCACAAGAGCGCGGCCAAAGCACATGAGCCAAGCCAAACGATAAAGGCTTACGGCCATACCGTCCTCAGGCACGGGGCCGTTGATAGCGGATAGGGAGCGCCATGGCACGAAAACTGGCCTTTATTTCAGCGTTGATCGGCCTATGCCTTGCATCGTCGGCCTACGCGTTGGGGCTGGGCTCCATTGAATCGCGTTCCTCACTGAACCAGCCGCTGAGCGCCCGCGTTCCACTGATTGGCGTGGATGCGGACGAGGCGTCCGCCGTTTCGGTGAGTCTGGCCTCGGAGCAGGCCTTCAAACGCGCCGGAGTGGAGCGGCCGTTCTTCCTCTCCCGTCTCCATTTCGACGTCAAGACGGGTTCTAACGGCACCTACATCGAGGTAACGACCAAGGACGCCATCAAGGAGCCGTTTCTGGACTTCCTCGTGGAGGTCAGCTGGCCGAAGGGGCGGCTGGTGCGCGAATACACGGTGCTTCTCAATCCGCCCACCTACGCGCCTGATGAGCAGGCACCCGCGACTCAAGCGCCAGCGGTAGCCGCCGGGAACGCGGCGCCGGCCGACGCCGGCAAGGCCGGGAGTGCATCCCCGACTGCTGGCGGCGCCCGTGCCAGCGGCGCGCCCCAGCGCGGACAGGTGAGCGAGATGCAGGGGGGCGCTCGCGCCACCCGGTACGGTCCGGTCAAGCGCGACGAGACCCTCTGGGAAATCGCCCAAAGCGTGCGTCACGACCGCTCCGTGAGCGTCAACCAGACCATGCTCGCGATCCTGCGCGCCAATCCCGACGCATTCATCAACGGCAACATGAACCGCCTGAAGCGCGGATCGATCCTGCGGGTACCCGCCGCGGACGACATGGGCGCGATTCCCGTGGCCGAAGCCAATGCCGAGGTGCGGCGGCAAATCGCCCAGTGGCAGCGCAGCCGGGGCGTGGCCGGCGGCTCCGGCGAGGTGGCGCAGTCCGGAGAAGCGGAGTCCGGAGAAGCGGAGTCCGGAGAAGCGGAGTCCGGAGAGGCTCAGCAGGCGGCTGCCGGGGGTGAGCAGCAGAAGGGCGGCAAGCTGACGGTGGTCGCGCCGGAGAAGGGCACCGGCGAGGAGCCTGCCACCTCCGCCCAGGGCGAGGGTGAGGCAGGCCAGAACGTCGAACATCAGATGACGCTCCTCAAGGAATCCAACGCCAGCCTCAAGGCCGAGAACGAGGACCTCAAGGCCCAGGTGGAAGCCTTGAAGAAGGAAGTCGCCTCCATGGAGAGCGACGTCAACGTCGAGACCGGCCAGGCGCTGCCCGGCGGTCCCGAGCAGACCGCCGAGGCCGACCAGGCTGATCAGGCCGAGGAGCAGCCCGCCAAGCAGACCGAGCCCGGGAACGGCGGGGAAGAGGCCAAGACGGAGGCGCAGTCGGCGGAGCAGAAGGCGCAGGGTGAACAGAAGCAGGCCGAAGAAAAGCCGGCCGCCGAGGACCGGGCCGCCGCCGGGAACGAGCCCGAGAAGGCGGAGTCGCCCGAGCAGGCGACCGAGACGGCGGTGCAGCCGAAGCCGGCGTCCGAGCCCGAGCCGAAGCCGACGGCCAAGGCGCAGCCGAAGCCCGCGCCGGTCACTCCGTTCTGGCAGGATCCCATGGTCATGGGGCTGCTCGGCGCGGTGGCGCTGGTCCTCCTGCTGCTGGTCTACCTGGTGATGCGCCGTCGGGGCGGCGGCGATGACGTGCAGGATCTCTCGGATCAGATCGCTCAGGCGCAGACCGTGGACGACGATATCGGCGAAGAGCCGGAGGCCCCGGCAGGAGGCGCCGCAGGCGGCGGCGGTCTCGCCGAGTCCGCCGACGAGGCGATGGAGACCGAGCTCCCTCCCGAGAGCGATGTCCTGAGCGAGGCGGACGTCTATCTCGCCTACGGCCGGTACGACCAGGCCCAGGAGGCGGTGGACAAGGCGCTTCAGCACGACCCTGCCAACAAGGAGCTGCGGCTGAAAATGCTGGAGATCCTGGCTCTGACTCAGGATCGGGCGGCTTTCGAGGACCAGGCGCAGCAGCTGCACGAGCTGGTGGAGGACGACAGCGATCCCGCGTGGCGCCGGGCGTGTGAGATGGGTCGGGAGATCGCCCCCGAGCATCCGCTGTTCGGTGACGAGGGTTCGGCGAACCAGGGCAGCCCGGCCGCCGCGGGTGGGGTCAGCGAGACGGACTTCGAGCTGCCCGAGGCGGACCAGCCCGCCGCCGGCGAAACGGCCGAAACGCTGGACACGGCGGTCGACCAGCCGGCCCAGGCGGCCGAGTCATCGGTGACGGACGACTTCTCGGACCTGGACTTCAGCTTCGAGGACGAGGAACAGCCGGCGTCGAAGGCCGGCGAGCCGAACGGCGACGACATGAGCCTGGACTTCGACCTTGACGATGTCTCGGGCGGGGATGAAGCGACGGCTGCTACCGATGAGCCGGACCGCGACCCGGGCGCGAGAGAGACGTCGGTGCTGGAGGGGCTCGATTTCGACGAGGAGCCCAGCCAGGAGAGCTCCGCCGACAGCGGCTCCGGCGGCGCGGAGGACGAGGTCGCGCTCGACCTGGACTTCAATCTTGACGAGGAAACGGGCGAGGAAACGGACCCGCCCGCCTCGGTCGGGGAGGATAGCGAAGCCACGGACGCCTATGCGCTGGACGAAAGCGACTCCGGCAGTCTCGAGGACTTCGACTTCGGGTTCGAGGAGCCGGCCGGCAGCGGGTCGACCGACGGCGAGGACGATTCCCAAGCGACCACGAAGGACGTGGAGATGCAGTCGACTGCCGCACAGCCGGAAGCGGACTATCCGCTCGATGCGGACACCGAAGCGGGCGGCGGCTATGACGACGACGCCGACATGCTCGACGAGGTGGGCACCAAGCTGGACCTGGCACGCGCCTATATGGACATGGGTGACAACGACGGTGCCCGCTCGCTCCTTGACGAGGTTGTTGAAGAGGGCGACGCTGCGCAGATTCAGGAAGCGCGTGAGCTGCTCGACAAGGTCGGCTGACACACTCCGGAAAATGGGGTGAGCCGCGGCCGCAACGGGCATTCTCCGGTTACCCGGGGACCGGTTGCGGCCGCTCGGGTTTCTGGGACTTCCGTGAATCTCTTGCCATGACCGAGGCATCCGGCGATGCCGGTACCAGGCTGACGACCGACCCCGTGGGGAAAGCCCGCCTGATTCATCCCGTGGTGGCGCTGGCCTGGGTGGTCTTGGTCGCGGGCTTCCTGGCGCGGGGCGAGTGGCGGGACATCGCCGTCGTCGCCAGCGGTTGCGGCGGGCTGCTGGCGGTGTCGCGGTCCCTGTCGGTGGGGGCCCTGCTGCGCACCCTGCGGCGCCTGCGCTTCTTCTACCTGTCGCTGGGCATACTGTATCTCTGGTTTTCGCCCGGTGAGCCGGTTTGGCCGGCGCTGGGCGGGCTTTCGCCGTCATACTACGGGGTAGCCGAAGCCCTCCGTCACGTGGCCATCCTGGCCCTCATTGTCACCACGGTTCAGCTTTTCGTGATGGCGACGCCGCGGGACGTCCTGGTCGCGGCACTGCATTGGTGGCTGCGCCCCGTGGATCGGCTCGGCGGAGACGCTTTGCGTATTGCCATGCGCATCAATCTCGTCATTGATATCGTTCCCCGGCTGCGGGATCTGGCGCGGCGACACGGCGGCCGCGCGGACCACGACGGGCGGCGCTCGCTGCGGCGGCTGGCGTCCCGGGCGGCGGGGGTGTTCGTGGCGACGGTGCACGAGGCGGAGCACGCCGCGCTGCCGCTGATCGAGGTCGCGCGGCTGCCCTCGCCATCGGCCGCGCAGTGGTTGCCCGTGGCACTGACGGTCACTGCGCTCACTCTCCTCTGACCGACGGTGCGCCGGGTTGGAGTCGACCGAGAGCTGCACCATGAACAGGTTTGCGGCGGGTATCGCTTACGACGGCAGGCAGTACATGGGCTGGCAGCGCCAGCATCACGGCGCCAGCGTCCAGGCGGCGGTGGAGGCCGCTGTGTCCAGCGTCGCCGCGTCGCGGGTGGAAGTGGTCTGCGCCGGCCGCACCGACGCCGGCGTTCACGCCAGCCAGCAGATCGTGCACTTCGATACGCCCGCGCAGCGGCCGCTCCACGGCTGGCTGCGCGGCGTGAACTCGAATCTGCCCCGTGACGTGGCGCTGCAGTGGATCATGCCGGTGCCTCCCGGTTTCCACGCCCGTTTCTCGGCCACCGCGCGCAGCTACCGCTACGTGATATACAGTCACCCGGTGCGGCCGGCGCTGCACCGCGGCCGGGTTGCCTGGACGTACCGGTCGCTGGAGGTGGAGCGGATGCGGGCGGCGGCGCATTTCCTGATCGGGGAACACGACTTCAGCTCGTTCCGCGCGGTGGCGTGCCAGGCGCGGCACCCGATCCGCCGTGTGGAGGATCTGACGGTAACGCGCGCCGGCGACTATCTGTATCTGGACGTGACCGCCAACGCCTTCCTACACCACATGGTGCGCAACATCGCTGGCGTCCTGATGAGCATCGGCGCCGGCGACCACGACCCGGAATGGGCGGGGGCCGTCCTGGAGGCCCGGGACCGGACCGCCGGCGGGGTCACCGCCCCCGGAGAGGGCCTGTACCTGGTGGGCGTCCGCTATCCGGACGCCTTCGGCGTCCCGGAACGCGGCGAGCTGCCGGCTTTTGCGTGCTGAGGCGGGCCGGGTTAGCATAGTTGCCCGCTGAAACGGGTGCGTGCGGCTCCCAAAAGGTTCGGCGGTCAGTCTTTCCGGCCTGGGACGGGGCGGCAGATCCCCGCTGCGCGGGGCCTTCCAGAATGAAGCACTGGGATCGAGACTTCTTGCGCACGCGTGTGAAGATTTGCGGGATCACCCGCGAAGAGGACCTGGCGGCAGCCGTCGACGCGGGCGCCGACGCCATCGGCCTGGTGTTCCACGCCGCCAGCCGCCGTGCGGTGACCCTGCGGGAGGCGGAGACGCTGTGCCGCCGGGTGCCGGCCTTCGTAACCATTGTGGGCCTGTTCCTGGACGACGAGGCCGAATGGGTCAGGCGCGTCCTGGATGCCGTCCCGCTGGACCTGCTGCAGTTCCACGGCACCGAGTCCCCCGATTACTGCCGGAGCTTCGGCCGGCGCTACATCAAGACGCTGGCCATGGGCGGCAACGGCTCGCCCGCGGCTGCGGCCGATTACCCGGACGCGGCCGGTTTCCTGCTTGACGGGCACGCGCCGGGGGAGCTGGGAGGCTCGGGCCGTGGCTTCGACTGGACCCGGATGCCCCGGGAGCCCGGCCGGGCGTGGATACTCGCCGGCGGGCTGCGGCCGGACAATGTGGCGGCGGCGGTCGCCGCCGCCAGGCCTTACGGCGTGGACGTCTCCAGCGGCGTGGAACAGTCGCCGGGTGTCAAAGACCCGGAACGGATCATTGCATTCATCAGCGAGGTCAGCCGTGTCCAAGAGCGCTGAAGTGGACTTTGCCGGTTTCCCGGATGCCAGGGGCCATTTCGGTCCCTATGGCGGGCAGTTCGTGCCCGAGCTGCTCATGGCGCCACTCCAAGAGCTGTGGGACGCCTATCGGCAGCTCAAGGACGATCCGGACTTCAAAGGCGAGCTGGCCCGGGATCTGGCGCACTACGTGGGACGGCCCAGCCCTCTCTACCTGGCCGAGCGCTGGAGCAACCGGGTCGGCGGGGCACGGCTGTTCCTCAAGCGCGAGGACCTCAACCATACCGGCGCCCACAAGATCAACAACACCATGGGCCAGGCCCTGCTCGCCCGTCACATGGGCAAGGGCCGCGTGGTGGCCGAGACCGGTGCCGGCCAGCACGGCGTGGCGACGGCAACCGTGGCGGCCCGGCTGGGTCTGCAGTGCACGGTCTACATGGGCTCCGAGGATGTGCGGCGGCAGTCGGTGAACGTCTACCGCATGCGTCTGCTGGGCGCGGAGGTGATCCCCGTGGATTCGGGCTCCAGGACGCTCAAGGACGCCCTGAACGAGGCGTTCCGGGACTGGGCGGCCAGTGTGGACGACACCTTCTACATCATCGGCACGGTGGCGGGGCCCCATCCCTACCCCCTGCTGGTGCGGGACTTCCAGTCCGTGATCGGCCACGAGGCGCGCCGTCAGATCCTGGAGCAGACCGGGCGGCTGCCGGATGCCCTGGTGGCCTGCGTCGGCGGCGGGTCCAACGCCATCGGGCTCTTCCACCCCTTCCTGGGCGACGCGGAGGTGGCCATGTACGGCGTGGAGGCAGGCGGCGAGGGCATTCAGAGCGGCCGTCACGCCGCGCCGCTGACGGCCGGCCGGCCGGGCGTGCTGCACGGCAACCGCACCTATCTCATGGAGACCGACAGCGGCCAGATCATCGGTACGCACTCCGTGTCCGCCGGCCTGGACTATCCAGGGGTCGGCCCAGAGCATGCCTGGCTCAAGGACATCGAACGGGTGCGCTATACCAGCGTTACCGATCAGGAAGCCCTGCAGGCTTTCCATGGCCTGACCCGCTGCGAAGGCATCATGCCGGCACTGGAGAGCGCGCACGCCGTGGCTTATGCCGAAACGCTCGCCGCGGAGATGCGTCCGGAGCAGAGCATCATCGTCAACCTGTCCGGGCGCGGCGACAAGGATATCAACACCGTGGCGGCCCTGGAGGGCATCGAGGTATGAACCGTATCGAGCAGCGTTTCGCCCAGTGCCGGGGCGCCGGCCGCAAGGCGCTGATCCCCTACCTGGTGGCGGGTGACCCGAATCCGCGGCGGACCGTGGCGCTGATGCACGCCCTCGTCGAGGCCGGCGCCGACGTACTGGAGCTGGGTGTTCCATTCTCGGACCCCATGGCCGACGGCCCGGTGATCCAGGCGGCTTGCGAGCGTGCCCTGGTGCACGATGTCACCCTGCGCGACGTGATGGCCATGGTCCGCGAGTTCCGGGCGACGGACGCCGACACGCCCGTGGTCCTGATGGGCTATCTCAATCCCATCGAGATCCTGGGCTACGAGACCGTTGCCCGGGAGGCCGCGGCGGCGGGAATCGACGGCCTGCTGACGGTGGACCTGCCGCCGGAGGAGGGCGAGCTGCTGGTGCCCGCGCTGGAGAAGGCCGGTCTCGACGCGATCTGGCTCATTGCCCCAACCACGCACCCCGAGCGCATTCGCCGGATCTGCGAGCTGGCCCATGGCTTCGTTTACTACGTCTCCCTGAAGGGGGTGACCGGTGCCGGTACGCTGGACGTGGCCGACGTGGCGCAGCACGTGGAGGCCATTCGTCGGGTAACTGCGCTGCCGGTGGGTGTCGGATTCGGTATCAGCGACGGCGAATCGGCAGCGCGCGTGGCCGAGATCGCCGACGCCGTAGTGGTCGGCAGCGCCCTGGTGAGACAGGTGGCGGCCCACGTAGACGATCCGGACGCCATGACCCGCGCGGTCACCGATCTGCTCGGCGGCATGCGCCGGGCCATTGACGCCGTGCCCGCCGAAAGCGCCTGAGAGCGGTTTCGGCGGGGAATCGAGGAGGTTGGAGCGATGAGCTGGTTTCAGAAACTGATGCCCTCGCGGATACGCACGGAGGGCGGCAACCGCGGCCGCAGCGTGCCGGAGGGGCTCTGGACCAAGTGCGAGAGCTGCAGCGGCGTGCTGTACCGTCCCGAGCTCGAACGCAACATGGAAGTGTGTCCGAAGTGCGGCCATCACATGCGCGTGGGCGCCCGGCAGCGGCTGGAATGGTTTCTCGACCAGAACAGCGGCAAGGAGATCGGCGCCGAGGTGGAGCCCCAGGATCTACTGAAATTCCGCGATACGAAGAAGTACAAGGACCGCCTCGGCCAAGCGGCGAAGACCACGGGCGAGAAAGACGCCCTGGTAGTCATGCGCGGCGCCCTCAAGGGCATGCCGCTGGTGGCGGCGGCCTTCGAGTACCGTTTTATCGGCGGCTCCATGGGCTCCGTGGTGGGCGAACGCTTCGTCCGCGGCGTCAATGCCGCCCTGGAGGAGCGCACGCCCCTGGTCTGCTTCGCCGCCAGCGGCGGCGCCCGCATGCAGGAGGCGCTGATGTCGCTGATGCAGATGGCCAAGACCAGCGCGGCCCTGGCCCGTCTGGCCGACGCCGGACTCCCCTATGCAGCGGTGCTCACCGATCCCACCACCGGCGGTGTGTCGGCCAGTCTCGGCATGCTCGGGGACGTCAACGTGGCCGAGCCGGGCGCACTGATCGGTTTTGCCGGGCCGCGGGTCATCGAGCAGACCGTGCGGGAAACCCTGCCGGAGGGCTTCCAGCGCTCCGAGTTTCTGCTCGAGCACGGCGCCGTGGACATGATCATCGACCGCCGCGAGATGCGCGACCGGCTGGCGACCATGCTGGCCATGTTCACCCATCGGCCGTCGCCGGACGTCAAGCGCCTCGCCGCCCGCTAGGGGCGCCGCACGCCCACATGCCCGACCGCGACCTGGAGCAGTGGCTGCAGTGGCAGCAGGGCCTGAACGCGGCCGGCATCGAGCTGGGCCTGGACCGGGTGCGGGCCGTCGGCAGCCGGCTCGGCGTGCTTGACCCCGGCGTGCCGGTCATCACGGTGGCCGGCACCAACGGCAAGGGCTCCGTGGTGGCCTACCTGGAAGCGATGCTCCGGGCCGAGGGCTACCGGACCGGCGCCTACACCTCTCCCCATCTGCTGCGCTACAACGAACGCGTGAAGGTCGCCGGGCGGGACGCCACGGACGGCATGCTGGTCGATGCCTTCGAGCGTGTCGAGGCGGCACGCCGCGACGTTCCCCTGACCCACTTCGAATTCGGTACGCTGGCGGCGCTACACGTGTTCCGGGAGGCCGGCGCCGAGGTGCTGATACTGGAGGTCGGTCTCGGCGGCCGGCTGGACGCCGTCAATGCCGTGGAGCCGTCGGTAGCCGTCATTACCTCCATCGGCCTGGACCACGCCGAGTGGCTGGGCGGGACGCTGGAGGCGGTGGCCGGCGAGAAGGCGGGCATCCTGCGGCCGGGGCGGCCGGTGGTCTTCGGCGGGCGCAACATGCCCGCGCCGATCGGCGCGCGGGCTGCCGCGCTGGGATCGCCGCTGTACCGGCTGCATCGGGAATTCGACTGGCGGCGGGACGGTACGGCATGGGCCTGGCGGCTGGGCGAGAGCGGGCTGGAGGGATTGCCCGCGCCGGGCATTCCGGGCACGCGGCAGCTCGACAACGCCGCCACCGCCGTGAGCGCGCTGCAGCTGCTGTCATCGACGCTGGCCGTGAACCGGGCGGCGGTCTGTGCGGGATTGTCCTCGGCGGCGCTGGCCGGCCGCTGCCAGCACCTGCCGGGACCCGTGGAGTGGGTCCTGGATGTCGCCCACAACGCCGATGCCGCTCAGGCGCTGGCCGAGCACCTGCGCGGACACGCCCCGCCGGGCCGGCGCTGGGCTGTGTTCGGCGCCATGGCGCGCAAGGACCTGACGGCACTGCTCAAGCCATTGAGAGGACTGTTCGACGGCTGGTATCTGATGGCGCCTCCGGTGGAAGACGCCTGGCCACCGGAGGCCATACGCAAAGCGCTGGTGGCCGTCGATCCGGACGCGCCGATCCGCTTCACGGGAGCGGCGGAAGGCGCCCTGAGCCGGGTGGCGGCGGAGGCTCGTCCGGGCGACTGCGTGGTGGCGTTCGGCTCGTTCCGTGTGGTGGAGACGGTCCTCGCGGGGGCCGAGGCGGGTGCCCGGGCATCGGGGTAGCATGGTGGCGGCAATCTGGCACAATACGCCGAGAAACCCGTTCGGAGCAGGCCGGGAAGAGGCGCGGCGGACGCGCGCCATTACCGGTATGCCGGTGAAGGAGTCATTGTGGAGCAGCCGCTGAAACAGCGTTTGGTCGGTGCCGTGGTGCTGGTGGCACTGGCCGTCATTTTCGTGCCCATGCTACTCAATGGCCCCGTGCAGCGCGGACAGGTCAGCGTACCGGTCGAGATCCCGCCCAAACCCGAGGTCAAGCCCTCCTCCCAGCTCCCGCAGCCCGACAGCGAAACGGCGCGCCAGCCCCCGCCCGAGCGCGTTACCCAGTCCCCGGAGCCGGTGGACAGCGAAACCGCCGAGCCGCCGGCGCCGGATGCCTCTCAGGCCGCGGCGCAGGACGAGAGCAGCGGTGCTCAGCCGTCTCAGAGCGCGGCGTCGGACGAGTCCGCCCCCGTCGAGGAGTCGGGCGGGACCGAGGCGGAGGCCGATAACAAGGCTGCGGGGAAGGCCGAGGAGGAGCCCCAGGACCAGAGCGCCGGCGCGGAGAACCCGCCGGAGGCCGCCAAGCAGGGCAACTGGGCCGTGCAGGTCGGCGGCTTCCGCAACCGGGACAACGCGCTCAGTCTGCGCGACAAGCTCCGCGGCAAGGGCTATGACGTGTACGTGGACGACACGGACTGGAAGGGCAAGCCGCTGTACCGCGTCCGTCTGGGGCCGGTGATGAGCGAGGACGACGCGAAGACGTTGCTCGGCCGGGTGCAGAAGCAGGAGGACATCAAGGGCATTGTCGTTTCCCGTTAGCTTTGCCCGCCCCCCGGGCTCTGATACTATTCGCGCGGCCGAGGTCGGCGGAGCCTCATGAACTGGGTCGACTACGTATTCCTCGCGGTGATTGTCGTCTCCGCCCTGATCAGCGTGATCCGGGGGTTCGTGCGCGAGGTCATATCCATCGTCGTCTGGGTGGGCGCGTTCTGGATCGGCGTGCGCTTCGCGGCGGAGCTGGCGGACTACCTGCGGCCGTTCATCGCGTCGCCGACTCTCCGGCTGGGCAGCGCGTTCGCCATACTGTTCATCCTGACCCTGCTGATCGGGGCGCTGATCAACTACCTGGCCACGACACTGGTGGGTCGCACCGGCCTGACCGGCACGGACCGCGCGCTGGGCATGGTGTTCGGTGCCTTGCGGGGCGTGCTGATCGTAGCCATCTTGATCCTGCTGGCGGGACTGACGGCGGTACCCAGAGAAGGCTGGTGGCAGCGCTCGCTGCTGGTCGACCAGATCCAGCCCTGGGTCTGCCTGGTGGGGGTCGATCACTGGATGGATGGGATGATGGTCTACCAGCCGCTGGCGGACCGATCGGAACGCGTCTCCGGGGAGCCTGCCACCGCTTACTGGCGCGATTTCTGCTCCGGCGGCGACAGGTGACGGGGTCGCTTCGGGCCCAGGTTGACGCGCCGCCATGGCGCATTGCTAGTAAACTGTGTGTTACGCCGTCGAGGTGAGAGGTTAGCGGTATGTGCGGTGTTATCGGCATGGTCGCGAAGGGTCCGGTGAACCAGGCCCTCTACGACGGGCTCACTGTCCTTCAGCATCGCGGCCAGGACGCGGCGGGCATCGTCACCTACGACCATGGAAGGCTGCACCTGCGCAAGAGTAACGGCATGGTGCGGGACGTTTTCCGTGCCGAGCACATGCTGCAGCTGCAGGGCAACGTGGGCATCGGCCACGTGCGCTACCCGACAGCGGGCTGCTCCAGCTCCGCCGAGGCACAGCCCTTCTACGTCAACTCCCCCTACGGCATCAGCCTGGCTCACAACGGCAATCTCACCAATGCCGAAGAGATCAAGCGCGACCTCTTCCTGGAGGACCTGCGCCACATCAACACCGACTCGGATTCCGAGATCCTGCTCAACGTGTTCGCCCATGAGCTGAGCGCCCAGGGCAAGCTGAAGATGAGCGAGCACGACGTCTTCGGCGCCGTGGCAGGCGTGCACCGCCGTTGCCGGGGCGCTTATGCGGTGGTGGCCATGATCAACGGCTACGGCGTCCTGGGCTTCCGCGACCCCAACGGCATCCGGCCGATCTGCTTCGGCAAGCGCGAGACAGATCAGGGCACCGAGTACATGATCGCCTCCGAGAGCGTGGCACTGGACGTGCTCGGCTTCCAGCTCGTCCGGGACGTCGAGCCGGGCGAGGCGGTGTTCATCGACCTCGACGGCAACCTGCATACGCGCCAGTGCGCCGAGAACCCGCAGCACTCCCCCTGCATCTTCGAATACGTCTATCTGGCGCGGCCGGACTCGATGATCGACAACATCTCCGTGTACAAGTCGCGGCTGCGGATGGGCCGGATGCTGGCGCGGAAGATCAACCGGGAATGGCCCGACCACGACATCGACGTGGTGATTCCGATCCCCGACACCAGCCGCACGGTGGCGCTGGATCTCTCCTATGATCTGGGCGTGACCTACCGGGAAGGATTCATCAAGAACCGTTACATCGGCCGGACCTTCATCATGCCGGGCCAGGGCGAGCGCAAGAAGTCCGTTCGCCAGAAGCTCAACCCCATCGAGCTGGAGTTCCGCGGCAAGAACGTGCTGCTGGTGGACGACTCCGTGGTACGCGGTACCACCTCCCAGCAGATCATCCAGATGACCCGTGAGGTCGGCGCCCGCAACGTGTACTTCGCTTCCGCCGCGCCGCCCGTGCGCTACCCCAATGTCTACGGCATCGATATGCCGGCCGCCCAGGAATTCATCGCCCATCAGCGCAGCGAGGACGAGATCGCCCGCGTGATCGGTGCCGACCGGCTGATCTACCAGGAGCTGGACGACCTGATCGAAGCGGTGCGCGGCGGCAACGACCAGCTGCACCGCTTCGACTGCTCCTGCTTCAACGGCGAGTACGTCACGGGGGATGTCAGCACCGCGTACCTGGCGGAGCTGGAGCAGGTCCGTTCCGACGAGGCCAAGCAGAAGCGCAGTGCCAACGACGCGGCCATGATCATGGGGCTGCACAACCACGGCTGAGGTGTTGGAATCGCCCGGCGGAGCCGGGCTCCTACGGAGGGGGATTGAACCACGGTGGGAGCCCGGCTCGGCCGGGCGATTCAACAATGTCCGCGAGCCTTGCCCCGAACGCGCGGATGCCGGCGAGGGCCGCTGCCACGGCCCCGGGAATTGACACGACATCCCGGGTGGCTTAACGTCATATCCCTTCGGCGCCGATTTGAACTCAGCTTGCGGGCGCCTAACAAATACGGCTAAAGCGAGAGCAGCCCGCTTTCGTTTTGGCACGAAGCGGGCTTTCGCGTTTCTGGTCCCGCGCCCCGCAAGCTGCATTCCGCCGTACGGCCGACGGCCGCCGACGGCGCGTGCGCCGGTCGCTCAGACCGAATGATCGCGAGGACAGGCATGTCGGATCGAAATCCAGCCAGTGACAGGCTCGCCACCCGGGCGGTGAGGGCCGGGCAGCACCGAACCCAGGAGCAGGAGCAGAGCGAGCCCATCTTCACCTCTTCCAGCTTCACGTTCGAGAGCGCGGAGCAGGCGGCGGCGCGCTTCGCCGGCGAGGAGCCGGGCAACATCTACTCACGGTTCACCAACCCCACCGTGCGCATGTTCCAGGAGCGGCTCGCCGCGCTGGAGGGCGGCGAGGCCTGTGTAGCCACCGCCTCGGGTATGTCCGCCATACTCTCGACGTGCATGGCGCTGCTCAATGCCGGCGATCATATCGTGTGCTCGGGCGGGGTTTTCGGTGCCACGGCCTCCCTGTTCAGCAATCACCTGTCCCGGTTCGGCCTGGAGACGACCTTCGTGCCGCTCACCGACTACCACGCCTGGGAGGACGCCATCGGGCCCCAGACGCGGATGCTGTTTCTGGAGACCCCCTCCAATCCCCAGATCGCGGTGGCCGATATCCGCGCGGTGGCGGACATTGCCGAGCGCCGCGGCTGCATCCTGGTGGTGGACAACTGTCTCTGCAGCCCGGCACTGCAGCGGCCGCTGGAGCTCGGAGCGCATGTGGTGGTGCACTCGGCCACCAAGTACCTCGATGGGCAGGGGCGCTGCGTGGGCGGTGCCGTGGTGGGTGACGCGGAACGCGTCGGCCGCTCGGTTTTTTCCTTCCTGCGCACGGCCGGTCCGGCCATGAGCCCGTTCAACGCCTGGGTGTTCCTCAAGGGGCTGGAGACGCTGCAGCTGCGCATGCGGGCCCACAGTGAGAACGCTCAGCAGGTGGCCGAGTGGCTGGCGGCCCAGCGGGGCATTGCCGGGGTCAATTACCCGGGACTCCCCGACCACCCGCAGCATGAGCTGGCCGCCCGCCAGCAGAGCGGCTTCGGCGGCGTCGTCTCCTTCTGCGTGGACGGGGAGCGGACGGAGGCCTGGCGCCTCGTCAACGGCACGCGGATGATCTCCATTACGGCGAATCTGGGTGATGCAAAGTCCACCCTGACTCACCCCGCAAGCACCACCCATGGCCGCAACACGCCCGAGCAGCGAGCCGCCGCGGGCGTTACCGAGGGGCTGCTGCGCCTGTCGGTGGGGCTGGAAGACGCCCGCGACATCATCGATGACCTGGAGCGGGGGCTGCAGGCCATGCGGGGGCGATGAGCGTCCGCACGGACCTGCTGGATGCCTACCGGGCCGGCGTGGCCGCCGTGGACGGCCGCCGTGCGGTTGCCGAGCATCTTGCCGGCAGGCCGTTGGAGGCCTCGGCCGTCTCCGTGGTCGCGCTCGGCAAGGCCGCCGCCGGCATGCTCCAGGGCGCCCTGGATGCACTCGGTCCGCGGCTGGAGCGTGCTCTGGCCGTGACCCGCGTGGGTTACGCGGGGGAGATCCCGTCCGACCACAGGATCCAGCTGCTCGAGTCAGCGCATCCGCTGCCCGATGGGCGCAGTATCGACGCGGGCTGGGCGGTGTTGCGCTTTCTCGAGGCCATGCCGCCCCGGCAGCCGCTGCTGGTGCTGATCTCCGGCGGCACTTCCAGCTTGGTGGAGGTGCCCGTTCCGGGAGTGGACGCGGAGACGCTCGCCGAGGTCAACCGCCGCCTGCTGGCGGAAGGATACGACATCGCCACCATCAACTCGGTGCGCAAGGCGCTGTCGCGCATCAAGGGCGGGCGTCTGGCGCGCTGGACACGGGGCCGCCCGACCCGGGTGCTTGCCATCTCCGACGTACCGGACAACGATCCCGCCACCATCGGCTCGGGGCTGCTGTCGCCGGATACGGGCCGGCGGCCGCTCCCGGCAGGGCTGCGGCCGCTTCTGACGCGTTTCGAGGCGGCGATCGAGCCGGCGCCGGCGCCGGGCGATCCCGTCTTCGTCCGGATTGAAACCGTGATCGTCGCCGACAACGCGAGGGCGAGACAGGCGGCAGCGGATTGCCTGCGTGGGCGCGGCTACGAAGTGGAGCTGCCCGAGGTCTTCCTTGACGGGGACGTGGAGCTCGCAGCCCAGGCGGTGGCGCAGCGGCTCGGCGGCCTGTCCGACGGCAAGGCCGTGATCTGGGGCGGCGAGCCCACCGTGCGGCTGCCCGAGCACCCGGGGCGGGGCGGTCGGATGCAGGCGCTCGCCGCCGGGGTGGCCTGGCGGCTGCGGGCCGTGGACGGCTGGGCGCTGTGCGCCGCCGGCACCGACGGCTCCGACGGCAGCACCGAGCACGCCGGCGCCCTCGTGGACGGCGGCACCGCCCAGCGAGCGAAGCCCCATGCGCTGGATGCGTGCTGCGCCGCGGCCGACGCGGCACGCTGCCTGGAGCAGGCCGGGGACGTGGTGGATACGGGACCGACCGGCACCAACGTGATGGACCTGGTGATCGGCCGCGCGGCGGCCGCCGGAGGCTGAAGCCGTGGATCTGCCGCGGGCCATTGAACGGTGTTTCGACTGTCCCGATCCGGGGCGCAAGGTGGCGCTCGTGCACGCTCTTTATCGCGACTGGTCCGAGCGCCGCCTGGATACGGATGCGCTGACGGGCGGCGAACCACGGCCCGTAACCGCACCGGGACGGCCGCCGCGACCGCGGCTGGTGTCGCCGCGCGAGCTGCCCCGCCGCCGGCTCGGCAGCATCGAGGGCCGCGCCGCGCTGCTCCATGCCGTGGCCCACATCGAGTTCAATGCGATCCATCTGGCCCTCGATGCGGCTTACCGGTTCCGCGGGCTGCCGGGCGAGTATTACGCCGATTGGCTGCGCGTGGCCGACGACGAGGCCCGTCATTTCAGCATGGTGGTCGAGAGGCTTGCCGGCCTCGGGTTCGGCTACGGCGACTTCCCGGCCCACAACGGGCTGTGGGAGATGGCGGAAGAGACCGCCCACGATGTCATGGTGCGCATGGCCCTGGTGCCGCGTGTGCTGGAGGCCCGCGGGCTGGACGTAACACCCGGGATGATGGAGCGACTGCGCAGTGCCGGCGACGAGCCCAGTGCCGAAGTCCTCGCCCGGATTCTCCGCGAGGAGATTCCGCACGTTGCGATTGGCTCGAGATGGTACCGCCATTTCTGCGGCCTCAGGGGGCTTCCGCCCGAGTCCACTTTCCGCGGCCTGCTCCAGGCCTACATGCGGGGCCGGCTCAAAGGTCCGTTCAACGTCGACGCCCGGATGGCGGCCGGATTCTCGGCCGCCGAGCTGAAGGCGCTGGCGGCCCTGACGCCCGATTCGGCCGGACAGTAGCCGCCCCCCGGCACAGGGCGGGCAGCCGGAACCCATTTGCGGCCCGGCCCACCAGACTGTATGTTGTGTAGCTGTTTTGTATCGCTTGTGTGAAAGAGCGTGGCGTCCCGAGACCGCGTTACCCGGGCACCGATCGTTGTGGTAACCTCTCGGGCGCAGCAAAAGCTGGAGGGAGCGGGTGCAACGTATCCTTGAGCCGGAGCTGATGGGGGACCCTCAACAGGCTCGGGCCTACGCGGAGGCGGACTTCGAGTCGCCGAACAGTCAGTTCCTGTCGCTGTTCGAGACGCATTTCCCCGCATTCTCCGGAGACGGCTACATCCTCGATCTCGGCTGTGGGCCGGCCGATATCGATCTCCGGTTCGCCGAGCGCTACCCGGAGGCGATTGTCCACGGCGTGGACGGCGCCGAGGCGATGCTGAACGAGGCGCGGCACACGTTGGCGAGACGGGCCGATCTGGCAGGGCGGATCGAGCTGATCCTTGCCCGTCTGCCTGATCTCGACCTCCCGCAGGCCCGCTACGCCGCGGTCATCAGCAACAGTCTCCTGCATCATCTGCACCGTCCCGAAGGGCTATGGAAGAGCGTTCGGGACTACGCCCGGCCCGGGGCGCCCGTGCTTGTAATGGATCTGATGCGCCCCAATACGCCGGAAGAGGCGCGGGCCATCGTCGACACCTACGCTGCCGACGAGCCCGAAGTGCTGCGTCGGGACTTCTTCAATTCCCTGCTGGCCGCCTTCGAGCCGAGGGAAGTCAGCGAACAGCTTGAGAACGCCGGGTTGTCGCAGCTTCGGGCAGAGCCCTGCAGCGACCGGCACCTGCTCGTCCATGGACACGCGTAACCCGGGGCAAGGATTGCGGACGTCTCGGCACGTTCTGTAGTCTCGCCGCTCGCGCGGATGAAGGAAGGTCGGCCGGCTGCCGGTGAACCGCCCCAACTACTACAAAGGAAGGGCACATGGCAGAGAAAATCGTCATAGAGAACCTCTACAAGATCTTCGGACCTCACCCGGACGAGGCCTTCGAGCTGCTTGAGAAGGGACTCAGCAAAGACGAGATCTTCGAAAAGACGGGCACCACCATCGGCGTGCGGGACGCCTCCTGCACGATCAACGAGGGTGAGATCTTCGTGGTCATGGGGCTGTCCGGCTCCGGCAAATCCACCCTGGTGCGCATGCTCAACCGGCTGATTGAGCCGACCCGGGGCAAGGTCATCATCGACGGCAATGACGTGACGGCCATGGATCGCAAGGATCTGATTCAGCTGCGCCGGCACGATATGGCCATGGTCTTCCAGTCGTTCGCGCTCATGCCCCACAAGACCGTGGTGGACAACGCCGCCTTCGGCCTGGAGGTGGCCGGCGTGGAGAAGGCCAAGCGTGACGAGCGGGCCATGGCGGCTCTGGACCAGGTGGGGCTCAAGGCCAACGCCAAGAGCTATCCCTCCGAGCTCTCCGGTGGCATGCAGCAGCGTGTCGGGCTGGCGCGGGCACTGGCCAGCGATCCTTCCATACTGCTGATGGACGAGGCGTTCTCGGCGCTCGATCCGCTGATCCGAACCGAGATGCAGGACGAGCTGCTGGCACTGCAGGAGAAAGAGCAGCGCACCATTGTGTTCATTTCCCACGATCTCGACGAGGCCATGCGCATCGGCGACCGCATTGCCATCATGCAGGGTGGGGCGGTGGTACAGGTGGGCACGCCCGAGGAGATTGTCACCAATCCGGCCAACGACTATGTGCGCTCGTTCTTCTACGGCGTGGACGTCAGCCAGGTGTTCTCGGCCGGCGACATCGCCGACCGCAAGCAGGTCACGGTCGTGGAGCGGCCCGGCGTCAGCGTCCGCGCGGCGCTGGAGCGGCTGCGCGAGTATGGCCGCGATTACGCCATCGTGACCGATCGCGGACGCCGCTACATGGGCATGGTCAGCTCGGAGACGCTGACCCAGCAGCTGCGCGGCGATGGAGAGCCGAAGTACGCCGAGGCGTTCCTCGAGGACGTTGAGTCGGTGCCGGCGGACATGCCGCTGGCGGAGGTGCTGAGCCGCGTGGCCGAGAGCCGTTATCCGGTACCGGTGGTCGACGCGGACGGCCGATACATGGGCTCGATCACCAAGACGGTGCTTCTGCAAACGCTGGACAAGACGGGGTAAGCCATGGCTGTCGAACAGATCAACATTCCCATCGGTCCGTACGTCGAGTACGCGGTGGACTGGGTGCAGAACAACCTCACGGGTTTGCTGGACGGCATCTCCGCCACGATCGGGTTCATCGTCAACAACCTGGAGGACTTCCTGCTCTGGGTACCCGGCTGGCTGCTGGCCCTCGTCATCATCGGATTCGGAATCTGGCGGGTCAACTGGCGCTTCGGGATATTTGCCGCTGTCGCCATGTTTTTGATTTTCGGAATGAATCTTTGGGAGGAAACGGTCTCGACCCTGGCCCTGGTGGTGGCGTCGAGCATCGTCGCCCTGGCGGTCGGGGTGCCGCTGGGCATCTCCATGGCCCGCAACGATCTGGTGGAGATGATCATCAGGCCGGTGCTGGACTTCATGCAGACCATGCCGCCTTTCGTCTATCTCATCCCGGCAGCCATCTTCTTCGGCCTGGGCAAGGTGCCGGGCACCATCGCCACGGTCATCTTCGCCATGCCGCCGGCGGTCCGTCTCACCAACCTGGGCATCCGGCAAGTCAGCAAGGAGCAGGTCGAGGCGGGCCTCGCATTCGGCTGCACGGCCCGGCAGCTGCTCTTCAAGGTCCAGCTGCCCCTTGCCATGCCGTCGATCATGGCGGGGGTCAACCAGACCATCATGCTGGCCCTGTCCATGGTGGTTATCGCCTCCATGATCGGTGCCGGCGGTCTGGGCAACACCGTGCTGACGGGCATCCAGCGTCTCAATGTGGGGCTCGGCTTCGAGGGCGGGCTCGGCGTGGTGCTGTTGGCGATCCTGCTGGATCGCATCACCCAGAGCTTTGGCCAGGCCCGGAAGGGCAAACGCTGACGGCGGGCGCTGCGCCGGCCGGTTGAATGGCTCGCGGGGCGTCCCAATGTAGTCCCATTGGGCCTGTCGCCCCGCGGCGCCTAGGGCACATGGGGATACTCAGCCTTCGTGAGCCTGAAGGCCGCGACTGTCCGGAGCGTGATTGGACGGTCGGCTTTTGGTCGACGCGGTTTCGCTTCGGCTATTGAAGTAGACATCCCGAAAAATAAAAAATTCACTCATTTTCGAGCCGCGCCGTTAAGGTTCGGCGTGGGACCGAGAGGGCAACAGGGAGAAGAAAGCATGTTAAAGACGATAACCCGCGCGATACTGGGCACAGCGCTGGCCCTGGGCATTGCTGGCAACGTCCAGGCGAAGGAGACGGTCAAGATCGGCTGGACCGCATGGTCCGACGCCGAGTTCGTCACCAAGCTGGCCGCCCGTGTCATCGAGGATCGCCTCGGCTACGACGTCAAGCTCATCCAGACCGACATCGCGCCCCAGTACCAGGGACTCGCCACCGGCAGCATCGATGCCATGCTGATGGCCTGGCTGCCCAACACTCATGCTGACTACTACGCGAAGGTGGCGGACAAGGTCGCCAATCTGGGCGTTCTGTATACCCACGCCCGCCTCGGCTGGGTAGTCCCCAACTACATTCCCAAGGACCAGCTCGACTCCATCGAGGACCTCAAGAAGGACAGCGTCAAGGAGAAGCTCGACGACACTATCACCGGCATCGATCCCGGCGCGGGCCTGACCCGGCTGTCCAAGAAGGCCATCAAGGACTACGGGCTGGACTACGATCTGCAGGTCTCCAGCGGCGCCGGCATGACGGCGGCCCTGGACCGCGCCGTCAAGCGCAAGAACTGGATCGTGGTGACGGGCTGGAGCCCGCACTGGATGTTCGGCAAGTACGATCTGCGCTATCTCAAGGACCCCAAGGGCACCCTGGGCAGCTTCGAGCGTATCCACGTCCTGGCCCGGAAGGGGTTCTACCAGGACAACATCAAGGTCGCTTCCTTCCTCTCGCGCATGCAGCTGCCCCTCGATCAGCTGCAGTCCGCCATGTATGACGCCCAGGAGACGTCCTACGAGAAAGCGGTGACCAAGTACATCAAGAATCACAAGGCCCGCATCGACTACTGGGTCACGGGCAAGATCGAGTAACCGTACTTGCCATTCTTTGCCATGGGCCCCGCGGGACGCGGGGCCGGCTTTATAGAGGGACGGATTCGACGACTCCAACAAATCACGGCACTACGCATTAAAGGAGGCGCCATTCTCATGAAGACGAGAGCACTGGCAACGGCGGCAGCAGCTGCCGCAGCGATCGCGATCCCGTCGCTGGCCGCGGCATCGACGAGCTTGTCCGGGGGTGTGTGGGCGAGCTACCGGTACGTGACCAATTCCGACTTCGCCTCACCCGCTTTCAATCAGTACCTGGACGAGGAGACCGGCGGCGACATCGGCCGCGAAGCGCTGATTCTGTATGCCGATCACACCCAGGATGACGGCCCCTGGAGCCTGTCCGCCGAGACCCGCTTCGGGCCCGGCAGCTTCACCGACGTCGCCAACAACTCCACCGGCGACAACTTCGTCATCCACAAGCTCTGGGTCGGCTACGACTTCAGCCCGGACTGGAAGGCCTATATCGGCAAGAGCCAGGTGCCCTTCGGCTGGAAGACGGTGAACTTCTGGCCCGGCGACCTGTTGATGGGTGGCTACGGGGACCAGATGGATGTGGGCGGCAAGGTGTCCGGCGGGTTCGGCAACTTCGGGCTGTCGGTCGCCTATTACCATCAGGACGACTGGGGCGAGACCAGTACCGACACGGTCGACGACAATCGTCACTGGGGCTCTTCCACCACTTACCGGAAGATCCAGACCGGCGTGGTGGACTTCAACTACACGTTGCAGCACGGCGAGAACTCCAGCTCCCAGTTCGGCATCTCCGCCCAGGCCGGCAGGCTGGAGGACCTCTCCAATCTGCAGGGCGACTGCAGCGATGCCTCGGGCAATCCTGCCAGCTGCAGCGGCATGGACAATGGCTCCCACAACGCCGTCGCCCTGTACTATCAGGGGCAATACGGGCCGGCCACGGCCAAGGCCGAGGTGATCCGCGTCAACCGGGACGTTCCGAACATGACGAACGACGTGAAGAACACCCGGTATGCACTTGAGGGTGGCTACGCCTTCGGCAACTGGTTCGCCTACCTGGACGCCACCGCAGCCACGACGGACACGGACGGCAACAACGCCGATACCGTGCATGCCTACGCCCCGGGTGTCCGCTATGACTACGGTCCCGGCTGGTTTTACGTGGAGTACCTGAAGTCCGACGGCGACATCGGGCGGAACGGTGACATCTACGAGGCGGATTTCGACGCCCTGTACGTCACCATGGACTACTACTTCTGAGCCAACCGTAGGCGTTGGATCGAGCTCGAAACACCCCGCAAAGCGGGGTGTTTCTCTTTGCGTGCCCGCCTGGAATGCCGGCGGCGGCCGTTTCGGCCCTCATTCCCGCCTCCGCCTCATTCTTCATATACCATCTTCCGCGTCATTCCCCCGTCGACCACGAGATTCGTGCCGCTGACGAAACCGGCCCGCGCCAGGTAGAGCACCGCCTCCGCCACGTCCTCGGGTCGGCCTCCGCGTCGCGTTCGGCAATGATGAGGTGATAGCCGTGCACGATCAGGTGCGCCGCGGTGGCGCGTCCTATGCCGCGGCCGGCGCCGGTCACCACCGCAACCGCGGCTCGTTCGCTCCTGGACACATCTCACCTCCATGAGTAGCTGGGTAAGCCGCCGTATGACGTCGACGGCGGATTCCAGGGTCGTCGCAATGGGTCATACGACCTAAATGATCGGCCGCCGCGCTCCACGCAGCGATGCTGGGATTTCTCGGCAGGCCTCAATACATGAGGGTCCGGTCTCTATTCGAGGTGTAACCGCAGCTGCGGGCCGTGGCAGTGATGGTCGTTAGAGTTGTGTAAGGGAACGACTGCCAGACTGTGTCCACAAAAGAGACACCCGGGCCATGCACCCGGGCCCGAGCCAATAAGAACACGGGGCATCGACTGCGACGCAACATGATCCGACATACGAATAAGCTGGTCCTTCAAATCCACCAGGCAGCCAAAGCCCGCGAAGTCGAAACGTTCAAGGACTGGGCGCTGGAACGTCTGGCCTCCCTGGTGCCCTTCCGTCATGCCATCTGGGTTTCCGTGCCAGTGGACTTCGACGGCGAAATCGCTTTCTACAGCGTGAGCGAAGGCAATCGTGTAACACAAGCGGCGGTCCGCTTCAGCGGGCCGATCCTGCCCATGATCGCCGCCCAGGCCGAGCGCTATGGCGGAGAGACCGTCCCCGTTTCCTGGGAGCACGAGGACGCCGAGCAGGGGCTGCCGGACAACGAGCCCCGGCTGCGCGAGGCCCTGGCCACCCACGTCCACGATCACGGCGTCATTGCCGCTTCGCTGCTGGTGGTGTTCCGTACCGAAGGCGATCCCCCTTTCGGCGACGAGGAACGCACCATCGTGGAGATGGTGGCTCCCCACATGATGGAGGCCTTCCGCACCGTGTTGCTCAAGCATCTGGTCGCCCGCGGCATCAACGCGCGCGGTGACCGGCACGCCTCGGTGGTGACCGACGCGCGGGGAACGATACACGAGGGCAATCCCCAGTTCGTGGAGCTGCTCCAGACCCAGTGGGCCGGCTGGAACGGTCCGATCCTGCCGGAGGAGCTGCGCGATTTCGGCGCCGCGAGCCGGGTGGGTTGCCGCGGCACCATCTGCTACCAGAGCAGCCCCATCAACGACGAGCTGTGGCTGGTGGAGGCCTGGGAGCGGGGGCTGGTGGACGTGCTGACCCCTTCGGAGCGGCGTGTCGCGGAGTTGCTCGCGGCAGGCCACACCTACAAGGAAGCGGCCGACAAGCTCGGCATCGCCGTATCGACGATCACCAACCACGCCAATCGCATCTACGACAAGCTCAATATCCGCAACAAGGCGCAGCTGGCCCAGGTCGTTGCGCAGAGCCGGGAGAGCTGAGCGCCGCCGGCGCGTTCAGCGTCGGCCCCGGGCGGCGTGTATGATCCGCTCGATCTCCTCGCCGTTGAAGTGCTCCGCTTCCAGGTGCCGTCGATACTGGTGCAGGGTTCTCTCCGCCGCCGAGAGAGCGTTGGCGGACAGCCGCAGCATGTACAGCCGCCGCACGACCTCATCGTTGATCGGATCGCCGCGGAGATACTGCTCGAGCACCATCTCCGCTTCCTGGACGGCGCCGCGGTTGCCGAGCAGGCTGGACCACACCAGCGTCTTCTGCTCGGTGAGGCGCTGCAGGTCCATGCGATAGTCGCGGATGAGGTCGTTCTCCTGGGCCGTTGGGGCGAAATGACCGCGCCACAGCACGTCGGCCTCCTGGAAAGCGCATTCAGCCTGCCAGTGCTCGCCCCGTACCCAGTGGCTGAGGCCGGCTTCCACGCATTGGCGATAGGCCTCGGCGTCGACCCACGTGTTCTCCAGACGGACGACGCTGGCCGTCATCGTGAAGTAGTGATTCGCTTCCACTTCCGGCGCTTCGCGCTGCACGCTCTTCTTCAGCCGGTTGCGTACCACGTAGATGTTGGCGCTGGTGTGCTCTCCCCCGGGCCAGATGGCCTCGATCAGCCGCTCCCGGTCGATCTGCTGGTGGGGAGAGGCGGCCAGGGTGGCGATATAGGTCCGTTCCTTCCGGCTCAGGTGGTTTCCGCTGAGGGCGCGGCCGTTGCAGCGCAGCCGCAGCCGGCCCAGGATCTCCAGGCGCATCTGGGGAATGGCGGTGTTCTCGCTTGCGAACGTCAGGCCCAGATGGCGCCGGGACAGGTGCTCGACCAGCTCCGGGTGAAGGCCGGTCTCGGCCGCGAAAGCCAGCAGCCTGCGGGCGGAACGCGGTTCCAGCAGGAACCAGGTGTCGTAGCGGTGCTGGACCATGATGCCGAGGCAGTCGCGAAGATGCTCGGCCGCCTTCCCCCGGGCGCCCGTCTCCAGCGCAAGATAGGCGGCAAAGGCATGAGCGCCCGCCCGTACCTGCCTGGCGCCCAGCCTCCAGGCGATGTCGATCGCCTCCCGGAGCCATTTGTCCGCCTGTTGCCAGTCACCCAGAAAGCAGTACGACGCGCCTAGCAGCACGGCGCGCTGCGCCTCGAACGGTCCGGCGCCGTGGCGGGCGAAGAAGCGCTGTGCCTCCTCGATGGGCTGCCGCGCTTTTTCCGGGGCACCGTCCAGCGCCAGCAGCAGCGCGCGGTAGAGCAGGAACTGACTCCGCAGGTTCGGATTGGACGCCGCATAGCCAAGGGACAGTCCGCTTTCGACTTCGGTCCGTGCGTCCTCGCTGCGCCCGCTGCGCAGCGCGTTCTCTGCCGCCCAGCGATTGAGCAGGGGGGCTGCGACGCTGTGCCGGAACAGCGCCTGGTCCATGGCGCGCTGGAACCGGTGATGATGGCAGTCGAAGTTCACCGGCAGGTCCGCCAGCGCGAGATAGTGGCACTGCAGGGCCTGGATCAGCGCCTTGCCCATATCGCCGATGTCGCCGCGCTCCGCGAGCGGCGCCAGCCGCTCGAGCTCGCCGACGGCATTCCTGAGCTCGCCGCGCTGCAGCTGGTCGTGACAGAGGATGATCCGTGCCCGGACTTCCAGGTTGGGCGAGCCGAGGGACTGCGCCGTGCTCAACGCCCGTTCCAGCACCGGGGACGTCCGGTCCGGTCGCAGACGGAACAGGCTGTAGCAGCCCGCCAGCGCCAGATCCGCCAGGGCCCCCGGGAAGCCGTCCAGTTTTTCCCGGTTGCGGTCGTACAGGCGTTCGAGTCGTTTGAGCAGCGGCTCGACACGGACGTACGCACCGTCGACGCCGATGTGGTGGGTCACCTGCTGGGACATGGCCAGCAGCTCACCGTCGGCCGTGCGCGACTTCTGGAAGGCGGTCCGGGCCTGTTCCAGCGGCGCCAGGGCATGGAGCGGGTTCAGTTCCATCAGCGTGATGCCTTCCAGCAGGAGCAGCCACGGATTGCGGGCTACGCGGTTGATGGGCAGCTGCTCCAGGCGGGAGAGCACCGTCGCGTAGCGGCCCCGGCTGAGCAGGTGCATGCCGACGCTTTGCAGCAGCTTCTCGGCGCCGTCGTAGTCTTCCGCCGCGATTCGGTAGCCAAGCGCCGGGTCGTATTCACCACATTCCACCATGTACCGTGCCGCCCGGCACAGGATCTCCGCCGGGCGCCCGGGGGGCAGTGCCCGCTTGGCCCGGCGTTGCAGGAAGTCTGCGAAGATGGGGTGGAAACGGTAGCTTGGGGGGGCGTCTGCGGAGGTGTTCAGGAACAGGTTGTCACCGGCCAGCTCGCCGAGCAGTTCCTCCGGCCTTGCCGCATCCAGCGCGTGGCGAGCGAGCTCCGCGCTGATCTCCCCAAGCCAGACGAGCTCGCACAGGCGCGTTCGTACTGCCGGCGAGAGCGTGCGCAGCACGTGGTGCTCGAAGAACATGTCCAGGCCCAGCTGTTTGGCGCTGACCGGCCCGGTCAGAGGATCGGGGGTGGCGGCCGCAGGTTGGGACAGAAGCTGGCGCTCCAGTATTCCCGCATAGGCGATGACGCCCTGGACCCAGCCCTGGGTCCGGCTGTGGACTTCCAGTGTCACGTGGTCGGGTACGGCGGTGTGGAGCAGCATCCGGCAGAGCTCCTGGGTCTCTTCCATTGTCAGGCGTACGGCGCCGCCGCCCAGGTCGCTGACGCGTTCGGGCCGCAGGTGCGCGTAGAGTGCCATCGCCGGATGGCGGGTGAGCACCAGACACTTGAGGCGCGGCGGCAGCGTGGCGAGAGCATGCAGGAGGACCTTGCCGCCGTCCGTGGTGGGAGCCAGGAGGTGAAAGTCGTCCACCGCGATATACGTCAGTTCGTCGATGCAGGCGGAGATCTCGTGAAGCAGCATGTTGACGGCGCCGACCAGCCGTTTGGGCTTCAGCGGCTCGGAGTCGTGCTCGAGCAGCTGTTCCACCGGATCGCAACGGAACCCGGGTACCGCGGTTTCGAAGACGTGAAGCAGGCCGGCCAGCACCACCCGCGCGTCGCTGTCCTCGGACCCGAGACGGTACCAGAGGCCGCGTGCGCCCTGGATGTCGATGAACTGGGCGGCTGCCACCGACTTGCCGTAGCCGGGACCGGCCGACAGGACCACTACGCCGTGTCGGTGAAACGATCGATCGATCAGCTCGTTGACCCGCGGACGGCTCAGCCAGTGCCCGTGGCTGCCACCCTCGTCCGGGCGGCAAAACTTGTCCGCCGGCGTCGCCGCTGCCAGGGTCCGGCGCCAGTGGGGCGTAACTCCATCGAGCGCAGTGATCCGGCGCGTTGTCTTGTCAGGACTCGGCAATGGGGCACCCTCTTGGGTAGCGCTGTTTTGTCGGGCTCCCGCTTCCACCCGGCCACGCCCGGGTCCGCCGTACGGGTGTGACTCCCTCCGCCTGAGCCGCTTTCCTCCTCCACCCCGACCCCGCCAATGGGCCTCGGGCAAGACGCGAACCCCTCTCCATAGACTCCCGGACCGGCTATGACCCGTCAAGAGCGGCACGCGACGTACTGCTTACGGTCTCCGTGCGCTTCTCGGCCTCCGGCGCGGAACCGCGGGGGTGTTTGATACACTGCCTTGAGAAGCGCTGAGCAATTCCCGCGTGCCTCTGGCGTGCCCACTGACGATTTGAGCGCGGTACTCGGTCCGATCGTAGGCGGTTCGGGTCGGAAGGCGTACCGGTCTGATGCCGCCAGATACTCGCGCGGATTATTCAGTGCTTCCCTTGCGCGGCGAACGGGGTGCCGGGGCCGGTTGCGCTACCGGCGACGAGCTGCGGCGGGAATGCCCGTAACGCAGTCACCGCGCTCCCTGTGCGCCAACCGTGTTGGCAACGGAGCCGATCCACCAGAGCCCATGTTGAACCGACTCAGACGACCCAGATGGCAGCATGCCAGGGCCGATATCCGGCGCCAGGCCCTGGAGCAGCTTTCCGTGCAGGACGATGAAGAGCGGCGCATCGTGGAGCGGTTGGCGGAGAGCGATCCGGATCCCGCCGTGCGCAAGTCGGCCGTCAAAAGGCTCGACGGCTTCGATCTGCTGCGGCGCTGCCTGGAGACGGAGACGGACAGCGGCGTCCGCGAGGCGGCGTCGGTCCGCTATCGGCAGCTGCTGGCGGGCGGTCGCGGCGACGACGACGTCCAGGAGCGGATTACCGAGCTGGGACGCTGCGGCAACGCCCGGATCATCGCCCATGTAACCCGCGGCGGCCGCGAGGAGACGCTGCGGCTCGCTGCCCTCGAGCTATGCGTCGACCCGGTGGTGCTGGCAGACGCGGCGATCAACGATCCGGTTGCGCGGGTGCGTCAGGCCGCCGTCAAGGCGCTGGATGACGGCGATGCCTTGAAGCGGGTCGCCGAACGCACCCGCCACGGAGATCACAAGGTCTCGCGGCTGGCGCGGGAACGGCTGGAGGCGCAGCAGGCGGCGGCCCAGGAGGCCGAAGCGCGGGGACGCGAGCGCGACAACTTGCTGCGTGCGCTGGACGCCATGCTGGCCGGGGCACAGCCCGCGCGCGCGGCGGAGGTCGCCCGTCTGGAGAACCGTTGGCGGGCGGTGGAGGGGGACGCGCCGTCGGAAACCGCCCGGCGGTTCGCCGACCTGGCCGCACGCGCCCGCCGCCGGGCCGAGGAACAGGCCGCCTCGGAAGAGTTCGCCCGGCAGAGCCGGGAGCGTGAGTCCAACACCGCCGATCCTGCGCAGATTCTGGCGGAGTTGCAGGCTGCCGATGAGCCGGAGACGGTGCAGCTCGATCGTCTTCGGGATGCACTGGAAGATGCTGGAGAGGCCGCATCGAGCCTCGCCGCCACAAGGGAGTACCTGGCCGCCGCGCGCCGCTATCTGGAACGGCGGGACACGCTGGCGGAGTTGGCGGAACAGGCCGGCGGGCGAGCGCCGTCCCAGGACGGCGGAGAGTCCCTGGATACGCGCCTGCGCGAGCTGCTGGAGGCGGTGGACTGGCCGGAGCGGTTCCGGGCGCCGGGGACCCTGCGGCGCGCCCGGCGCGCGCAGGTCGGCGTGCGCGCCGCGGAAGAGCGGGACCAGTCCGTCTCGGAGACCAGGCTGGGAGAGCTTCACGCCCTGCTGAGAGAGGTGGACGAAGCCCTGGGACGCGGCAACCTGCGCTCGGCACAGCGCGCCCTGAAGCGTGCCCGCAGCGTGGTGGACAGCATTCCGGGGCGCGCCTCCGGCGACGCTGAACGGAAGCTGCGGCAAGCCACTGCGCGGGTGGCGGAGCTGCGTGACTGGCGCCGCTTCGCTACCGTGCCCAAGCAGCAACAGCTCTGCGAGCGTATGGAGGCGCTGATCGGTGCCGACATGCCGCCGCAGGAGCTGGCGACGGCCGTTAAAGCGCTCCAGGACGAGTGGAAAGCAACCGGCGGCTCCGATTCGCCGGAGTCGCGCCGGCTGTGGGAGCGCTTCCACGCCGCCGGCGAGCGCGCATTCGAACCCTGCCGGGAACACTTCGAGGCGCTGGCGGAGGAGCGCAACCGCAACCTGGCGGAGCGCCAGCGGATAACGGAGCAGCTCCAGGAATTCATGGAGAGGACGGACTGGGAGAGCCTGGATGCGGCCAAGCTCCACTCCATCCGATCCAAGGCGCGCGAGGAGTGGAACGGTTTCGCGCCGGTGGACCGAAAGGCCGCCAAGCCGGTCACCCGTCGGTTCGAATCGCTCATGGAGCGCCTTACCGGGGGGGTCCGGGACAAGCAGGAGGAGAACCGCCGCCGCAAGCGGGAGCTGCTGAATCAGGCGCTGGGGCTCGACGAGAGCGTGGACATCGGCCAGCGTATCGAGGCGGCCAAGCGCCTGCAGCGCGAATGGCAGCAGCTTGGGCCGGCGCAGCCGGCCCAGGAGCGCAAGCTCTATCGCGAGTTCAAGCGAGCCTGCGATGCCGTATTCGCCGAGCGCGACGCCCGGCGCGACGCCGAGCGGGAGGAACACAACAAGCATCAGGCCGCGGCGCAGGCGCTGTGCGAGCGCCTGGAAACGCTGCTTGCCGAGCCTCACGACGACGCCGACACGCTGAAAGCGTCGATCACTGCGGCGGAGGCCGAGTTCGCCGGCGTGGGCACGTTGCCGCAGCGTACCGCGGATGGCGTGCGCCGCCGGTTCGATCAGGCCGTTCGCGGCCTGCGCACCCGTATTGCCGAGGTCAAGCGGGCGCAGGCACGCGCCGATCTCGATGAGCTGCGCCGGCGGGCCGCGCTGTGCGGCCGCCTGGAGGCCGCCGTTCAGCGGGGAGAGACACCCGCCGTGGAGGCGCTGCAGGCGGAATGGGACGCGGGTGCGCCGATGAACGGCCGGGCGGCACAGGTGCTGGCGGCGCGGTGGCGCCAGGCCGTCGCGGCCGCCGAGGCCGGCGGCTTCGAGGAGGGCGCGGCGGATTGGGCGGAGGAGGCCTGCCGCCGCCTGTGCGTGCGCGCGGAGATTCTGGGCGGCTTGAGCTCGCCGGAGGAGGACGCCGAGCTGAGGATGAGCCTGCAGGTGGAGCGTCTGTCGGATGGGCTGGCGGGAGGGGGCCGTGAGGCCGCCGAAGACACCGCGTGGGGGCTGGAACTGGAATGGCTGAGTACCGGCCCGGCGACGGATCGGGTCTCCCAGGATTTCGAGCCGCGTTTCCGGGACGCCCTGCAGGCCGCGATGCCGCGCTGAGCGATGCGGGAATACTTCAGTGTTTCCCTAAGCGCCCGGCTCCAGCCCTTCCAGCTCACAGGCTCCGTCTCGGCACACCAGCACGCTGCCCTGGTCGTACCAGTCCCCGAGCACGATTCGCCGTGCCTGCGCACCGTCCAGAGTCATCTCGTGAACGGCGGGGCGGTGAGTGTGACCGTGAATGAGCTGCCGGACGCCGTGGCGCCGCATGATCTCCTCCACGGCTCCCTGGTTGACGTCCATCAGATGCTCGTCGATGGACTGGTTACGCCCCTGGCTTTCGGTGCGAGCCTGCTGCGCGTAGGCCTTGCGTTCCTCGATGGACTTGCCGAGGAAGGCCTCCTGCCACGCGGGGTCACGCACCATGGCCCGGAACCGCTGGTATTCCAGGTCGTCGATACAGAGGCTGTCGCCGTGCATCAGGAGAGTGGGTTCGCCATGGAGCTGGATCAGCGTCGGGTCAGTAAGCAGCGCGGCACCGGTCATCGCCGCGAAGTCTTCCCCCAGCAGGAAGTCCCGGTTGCCCCGCATCACGTACAGCGGAACGCCGCGCTCGGTGAGCCCGCGCATGGCGGCTATGACCGGATGCCCGGCATCGACGGCGTCGTCCCCGATCCAGGCCTCGAACAGGTCTCCGAGGATGTAGAGGGCTTCGGCCTGGGGTGCCCGCTGGACCAGGAAGCCCATGAACAGCTCCACGATGGCCGGCCGGGCCGGGTCCAGATGCAGGTCGGAGATGAACAGGACGAGGCCCTCGTCGTAGCGTTGATCCATAGTCGTCGACTCACCGTTCGGGGTTCCGCGAGACTGCGATTCTACTAACCTTCGCAGAGGCATTGCCATGTTCCGCCGCCGGGACGGCGCCTGTTGGGCCTGCGGCGCCGGCGCCGCGCGCGTGACTACTGCTGAGAAGGTTAGTAACATCCGGCCGCTATGAACCAGCCCCTCGTCAAAACCCGGTTCGCACCGAGCCCCACCGGACTGATGCACCTGGGCAATCTGCGTACGGCGCTTTTCAATGCGCTCTGGGCGCGCAAGAACGGGGGGGCGTTTGTGCTGCGTATCGAGGATACCGACCGCGAGCGCTCGCGGGCTGGGCACGTCGACGCCCTGGCCGAGGATCTGCGCTGGCTCGGGCTGATCTGGCAGGAAGGCCCCGGGGCCGGCGGCGACGCGGGCCCGTACTTTCAGTCCCAGCGCTCCGATGTCTACGAAACCCACTACCGGAAGCTCCGGGAGCGCGGTCTGGCCTATCCATGCTTCTGCACGGAACGGGAGCTGGCCATGATCCGCAAGTCCCAGTTGGCGGCAGGGCAGCCGCCGCGGTACCCGGGCACCTGCGCCCACCTCGGTGCCGGGGAGGTCAAGGCGCGGCTGGACCGGGGGCTCAAGCCCACACTGCGCTTCCGGGTCGAACCCGGACGCCGGGTGACGTTCGACGACGCGGTCAAGGGTCCGCAGAGCTTCCGCAGCGGCGAGATCGGCGATTTCATCATTCGCCGCGCCGACGGCACGGCCGCGTTCTTCTTCTGCAATGCTGTGGACGACGCCATGATGGGGGTGACCCACGTGCTGCGCGGGGAGGACCATCTGACCAACACCCCCCGGCAGTTGCTGCTGCTGGAGGCAATGGGGTTGCCCGCGCCCGTTTACGGACATATCGCCATGATCGTCGGCGACGACGCCAGTCCGCTGTCGAAGCGCCACGGCAGCCGGTCCGTGCGAGAGCTGCGCGAGGCCGGCTATCTGCCCGAGGCGCTGACCAACTACCTCGCACGGCTCGGCCACTACTATGCGGATAACGCGCTGCTGGACCTGGACGGGCTGGCTGCGGGTTTCGATCTCGAACAACTGGGCACGGCGCCGGCCCGATTCGACCCGCAGCAGCTGCGCCACTGGCAGCGGGAAGCGGTCGCCGCGGCAGGGCCGGAGCGCCTTGCCGCCTGGTTGCCGCGGCGTTTTGAAGACCAGCTGGACGCGCCGCGGCGCAGGCGCTTCCTGGAAGCGGTGCATGCCAACGTCACGTTCCCCGAAGACCTGGCCGAGTGGGCACAGCGCCTGCTCGGCGATCTGCCGCCGCTCGAGGCTCCGGCCCTCGCGGCGGTCCAGGAGGCGGGCGCGGCGTTCTTCGCTGGGGCGGTCGAGGCATTCGACACCGCCGGCGCCGATTATTCGGCATTCATCGCCGCGGTGAAGGAGCGCACTGGTCGCAAGGGCAGGCAGCTGTTCATGCCCGTGCGCGTCGCGCTTACCGGGCTGCAGCACGGGCCGGAGCTGGCGGCCGTCCTGCCCCTGATCGACCCGGACCGCGTGCGACGGCGGCTGCTTGCCTGCCGCGATGCCGCCGGCGAGGTGCAGCGCTCCCACTGACCGGAATCGAATGGACATCCCATGCTCAAGATCTACAACAGCCTGACCAACGCCAAGGAAACCTTCGAACCACGCGTGCCCGGCCGCGTGGGGATCTATGTCTGCGGCATGACCGTCTACGACTACTGCCATCTTGGTCATGCGCGGGCCATGGTGGTGTTCGACATGGTGGTGCGCTATCTCCGCGCGGTGGGCTACCAGGTGACCTACGTGCGCAATATCACCGACGTCGACGACAAGATCATCCGCCGTGCCAGTGAGACAGGCGAAACCACTACGGCGGTAGTGGAGCGATTCATTCAGGCGATGCACGAGGACGCGGCTGCGCTGGGCGTGCTGCCCCCGGACTACGAGCCGCGGGCCACCGAGTCGCTGGAGGCGATCGTCGCCCTGGTCCGGCGTCTGGAGGAGGCCGGCTACACGTACACCACGGACAATGGCGACGTCTATTACGACGTCAGCCGCTTCCCGCGCTACGGCAAGCTCTCCGGCCAGCGTCTGGAGGCCCAGCAGGCCGGTGCGCGCATCGCGGTCTCGGAGGACAAGCAGGAGGCGGAGGATTTCGTGCTCTGGAAACGGGCCAAACCCGGCGAGCCCAGCTGGCCGTCGCCCTGGGGCGAAGGCCGTCCCGGCTGGCACATCGAGTGCTCGGCCATGTCCATGACCTGCCTCGGCGAGCACTTCGATATCCACGGCGGGGGGCTCGACCTCAAGTTCCCGCACCACGAGAACGAGATCGCCCAGAGCGAGGCGGCCACGGGTCACCGGTTCGTGAATTACTGGATGCACAACGGCCACGTGCGCATCGACGACGAGAAGATGTCCAAGTCCCTGGGCAACTTCTTCACGGTTCGGGACGTCCTCGCCGTCCATCATCCCGAGGCGGTGCGCTACCTGCTGCTGTCGAGTCACTACCGCAGTCCGCTCAACTACAGCGCGGACGCCCTGGGCAACGCCCGCAGCGCGGTGGGGCGGCTCTATACCGCGCTGCGCGGGCTGGCCGCGAGCCGGGGCCCCGAGCCCGCCGAAGCCCGGGAGTTCCGCGAACGCTTCTACGAGGCCATGGACGACGACTTCAACACGCCGGAGGCCCTGGCGGTGCTGTTCGACCTGGCACGGGAGGTCAACCGCGCCCGGGGCGAGAACCCGGAGCTGGCGGCCGCCTTGGGCGCGGCCCTCAGAGACGTCGGCGGCGTGCTCGGTCTGCTGCAGCTGGCGCCGGAGGACTATCTGCAGGCGGGCGGCGGCGAGGACCTGGGCGCGGAGCGCATCGAGGCGCTGATCGCGCAGCGTGCCGAGGCGCGCCGGAACAGGGATTTTGCCGCGGCCGACCGTATTCGCGACCAGCTTCAGGATGCCGGCATCCAGCTGGAGGACACGCCCGACGGGACAATCTGGCGGCGGGAGTAGCGCGGTCGGGTCAAGCGGCATTGCGCGCCGGCCACGGCGCGCCCCAGCTGGCTGACTGCTCCCGTAGGAGCCCGGCTTTGCCGGGCGATTGGAACAGCGGAATCGCCCGGCAAAGCCGGGCTCCTACGGGTTCGAACAGGATATCCCGCAGGTCGGTATATTCTGCGCCTGCGGCCTCAGTCCTCCGACTGCCGCACACGCCGCCGCCGCGGCTGCACTCTGGCCATCTTCACGCGGTTTTCCTGGACTTGCACGATGGTGACCGGCAGCCCTTCCAGGATCAGGCTGGTGCCCGGCTCGGGGATGGTTTCCAGATGCTCCAGGATCAAGCCGTTCAGGGTCTTGGGGCCGGCGGTGGGCAGCTGCCAGTTGAGGATGCGGTTGAGCTCGCGGACGCTGGCGCCGCCCTCGACCAGGTAGGTGCCGTCGTCCTGGGCATAGACATCCTGGATGGCGGCCGACGGGTCCGTGGTGAACTCGCCGACGATCTCTTCCAGGATGTCTTCCAGGGTGATCAGCCCCATGATGTCGCCGTACTCGTCGACCACCAGGCCGATGCGCCGGCGCCGGGCCTGAAAATTCAGCAGCTGGGTGTGCAGCGGCGTGCCCTCCGGGACGAAGTAGGGCTCACGCATGTTCGCGATGAGCTCGTCCCGGCTCAGCGTGCCCTTCAGGAGGCTGGTCATCAGGCGGCGGACGTGGATGATGCCCTCCACGTCGTCGATGCTCTGTCGGAACACCGGCATGCGCGTGTACTGGGTGTTGGTGAGCTGGTCGAGGATGGTGGCCCAGTCGTCTTCCAGGTCGATGCCGAAGATCTCGTTGCGTGGCACCATGATGTCCTCGACCTCGGCGCGCTCGAGGTCGAGGATGTTGAGCAGCATGCGCTGATGGCGGCGGGGGATCATGGCGCCCGCCTCGTTGACCACCGTGCGCAGCTCCTCCTGGGTGATCTGCTGCCCCGCGGCCGCGTCCACGTTGATGCCGAGCAGCCGCAGCAGGCCATTGGCCAGCATGTTGACTGCCCACACCGCCGGATAGAGGACCCGCAGCAGCGGCGCCAGCGCGAACGATGCGGGGTACGCGACCCGTTCGGGATGGATGGCGGCCACCGTCTTCGGAGCGACCTCCGAGAAGATCAGAATGGCCACGGTGAGCATCAGCGTGGCCCAGCCGATGGCCCCTTCGCCGCCCAGGCGCAGTGCGATGATCGTGGTCAGGGAGGCCGCGCTGAGGTTGACGAGGTTATTGCCCAGCAGGATGACCCCGATCAGCCGGTCCGGCCGCTGCAGCAGCCGGTCGGCAATCCGCGCGCCGCGGTGGCCGCTTCGGGCCAGGTGGCGCATCCGGTAACGGTTGAGGGTCATCAGGCCCGTCTCCGAACCGGAGAAGCACGCGGACAGGACGATCAGCACGCCGAGTATCGCGAACAGTACGCTTAAGGGGACCTCGTTCACGCTCCGCATTCCCCCCGGGCAGCGCGCTGCCCCTGCGGCTCCTTCGATCTCCGGCGTCCGGCCGTGACGCCTCCGGACGCTGGCCTCATCGATGGACTATGAATTCGAGAACCAGCTTGCTGCCGAAATACGCCAGCATCAGGGCGAAGAAACCGCCGAGGGTCCAGCGGATAGCTTTCGGTCCGCGCCAGCCGAACTGCCAGCGGCCCCACAGCAGCGTGCCGAACACCAGCCAGGCGACGATGGACAGCACGGTCTTGTGGACCAGATGCTGAGCGAATATGTCCTCCAGATAGAACATGCCCGTGGCCAGGGCCAGCGTCAGCATCGCGAAGCCGATGGTCAGCATCTGGAACAGCAGATCCTCCATGGTCTGCAAGGGCGGCAGCATGCGAATGAAGCCGTGGGGATGCTTGTGCCGGAGCTGGTAGTCCTGAGCGGCCAGGACCATCGACTGCAGCGCCGCGATGGCGAGAATGCTGTAGGCGACCACCGAGAAGAAGATGTGCGCGTCGACGCCGGGCGGGAAAGGCGTGGTGCGGACGATGTCCGGGCTAACGAGATGGTTGATGGTCAGGGTGACGGCCGCCAGCGGCATGATGACGATGCCCAGATCCTCGGTGGGCCGCCGCAGCGCTGCCAGCAGTATCAGCGCGGCCATCAGCCAGGCGATCAGCGAGGCGGCATTGAAGAAGTCCAGGTTCAGGACGTCGCCGTGCCAGATGGTGTGATAGAGCAGCACCGCATGGGCGGCCACGCCGAGCACACCGGCGCCGAGAAAAGCCGGGCGCGCCCGCGCGACGGTTTCGAAGCCCGCCAGGCGCAGCGCCAGTCCTGTGCCGGCCGTCAGGTAAAGGACTACGGCGGCGACGGTAAGGATCAGTTCGATCATCGGGTGTGCGACAGGTCCTGAAGGTTGCCTGGATCATCGCATACACTGCATTCCGGTTCGAGTCCCGGGCAAGCCGGCGACGGCACCGCTTACCGGTCGGTCGGCTACTGCGTTAAGCTGTGCGGCCTGGGACGTCCATGCGCCGACACGGCTCGCGCCGTCGCCGGCGGCGCCAACCGCACGATCAACCAGTGACAGGCCGAACATGTTCGACAATCTCAACGACCGTCTTCAGGGTATCGCCAAGCGGCTGCGGGGCCAGGGCCGCCTGACCGAGGACAACATCCGCGACACGCTGCGTGAAGTCCGCATGGCCCTGCTCGAGGCCGACGTGGCTCTGCCGGTCGTCAAGGCGTTCATCGAGGATGTCAAGCAGCGTGCCATGGGCGAGGAGGTGACCAAGAGCCTCACCCCGGGCCAGGCGTTCGTGAAGATCGTCAAGGAAGAGCTCGTCCGCACCATGGGCGAGCACAACGATGCGCTCAACCTCAAGTCCCGGCCGCCGGCCATCGTCATGGTTGCCGGCCTGCAGGGCTCCGGCAAGACCACCAGCGTGGCCAAGCTCGGCCGCTGGCTGCGCGAGCGCGACAAGCGCAAGGTGCTGGTGGTGAGCTGCGACGTCTACCGCCCCGCGGCCATCGACCAGCTGGAGCGTCTCGCCGGCGAAGTGGACGTCGGGTTCTTCCCCAGCCGCTCCGGCGAGGATCCGGTGGACATCGCCCGGCGCGCGGTGGACCACGCCCGCACCCATCACTACGACGTGTTGCTCATCGACACGGCCGGCCGCCTGCACGTGGACGAGGCCATGATGGACGAGGTGAGCCGCCTGCATCGGGCCGTGGAGCCGTTGGAGACCCTCTTCGTGGTCGACAGCATGACCGGCCAGGACGCGGCCAACACCGCCCGCGCGTTCAGTGAAGCGCTGCCGCTCACCGGCGTGATCCTCACCAAGACCGACGGTGACGCCCGCGGCGGTGCGGCTCTGTCCATCCGGCATATCACCGGCAAGCCCATCAAGTTCCTGGGTGTGGGCGAGAAGACCGACGCCCTGGAGCCGTTCCATCCCGACCGGGTCGCCTCCCGGATCCTGGGCATGGGTGACGTGCTCAGCCTGGTGGAAGAGGTGGAACGCTCCGTCGACAAGGACAAGGCCGAGAAGCTCGCCGGCAAGCTCAAGAAGGGCAAGGGCTTCGACCTGGAGGATCTGCGGGAGCAGATGCAGCAGATCAACAAGATGGGCGGCATGGGCGGGCTAATGGACAAGCTGCCGGGGATGGGGCAGATGGCGGGGCAGCTCAAGGGCCAGGTGGACGAGAAGTCGATCCGCCGACAGATCGCCGTCATCGACTCCATGACCCCCGCAGAACGCCGCAAGCCCGACGTCATCAACGGTTCCCGCAAGCGGCGCATCGCCCAGGGTTCGGGCATGCAGGTCCAGGACGTGAACCGTCTGCTGAAGCAGCACAAGCAGATGCAGAAGATGATGAAGCAGTTCAAGAAGGGCGGAATGAAGCAGCTCATGCGCCAGTTCGGCGGCCAGATGCCCCCGGGCGGCGGTTTGCCCCCGGGCATGGGAATGTAACCCGGGCCAGGCTCAATCACATGCTAGCCACAGATGAACACAGATGGACACAGATTAACCGAATATTGGGGCAGGGGCCTCGAGCCACCATGTCAGGCCACACGCTCCTGGACGTCGCCGTGTTAGGGAAACACTGAAGTATCCGTGTTTATCTGTGTTCATCTGTGGCTGAATTCGGGCCTCCGGCATATTCCCGATAAATGCGCCCGTGGTCTTCACTTGCGCGCGAATTCAGGTACAATGCCGCGTTTCATATCAGGCAGTGCCTAAGACAAGGGGTTGAAAGACGCAATGGTAACCATTCGTCTGGCAAGAGGTGGCGCCAAGAAGCGCCCGTTCTACCATCTGGTCGTGAGCAACCGGACGAGCCCGCGCGATGGCCGCTTCATCGAACGTCTGGGTTTCTACAACCCGGTGGCCCGCGGGCAGGAAGTGTCCATGAAGCTGGACCTGGACCGGGTCAGCTACTGGATCGAGCAGGGCGCGCAGCCCTCAGAGCGCGCAGCCAAGCTGATCAAGAAGGCCCGCAAGGCCGCCGAGCAGGGCACCGCCGAGGCCTGAGCGCGTCCGCCGCGATGCCGCCCGTGCCATGACGGCCGCCCCGGATGATCTGATCACGGTCGGGGCGATCGTCGGCGTTTACGGCGTTCGCGGTTGGGTTCGGGTGCGTTCGTACACGGACCCCATGGAGAACATTCTCACTTACCCCGAATGGCTGATTGGCCGTGAGGGGGCATGGCAGCCGATCAGGCTGCTGGAAGGCCGCCGGCAGGGCAAGGGCCTGGTAGCGGCCCTGGAAGGGATCGGGGACCGCGAGCAGGCGAAGGGCCTGATGCACGCGGAGGTCGCCGTCAGGCGCGCCGAGCTGCCCGCCCTTCCGGAAGGTGAGTACTACTGGTGCGACCTGGAAGGGCTGCGGGTCGAGACCATCGACGGTCAAACGCTCGGCGTGGTGGACCATCTGATGGCAACCGGCGCCAACGATGTGCTGGTGGTGCGAGGTGACCGTGAGCGGCTGATTCCGTTCCTGCCCGACCGGGTCGTCGCGTCGGTGGATTGGGATGCGGGACTGATCCGGGTTGAGTGGGATCCGTCGTTCTGAGGCGGTGGGCCATGCGATTCGACGTGGTGACGCTGTTTCCGGAGCTCGTCGGAGCGGTCATGGGCTACGGCGTCACCGGCAGGGCACGGGATGCCGGGCTGGTGGAGATGGTGACCTGGAACCCCAGGGCGTACACCCACGACCGCCACCAGAGCGTCGACGACCGGCCCTATGGAGGCGGCCCGGGAATGGTCATGAAGGTGCAGCCGGTGCGCGACGCCATACAGGCGGCGCGGGCGGCGCATCGGGCTCCGGCGCCGGTGGTGTATCTGAGCCCGCAGGGCCGTCGTCTGGACCAGGCGGGCGTGGAGAGACTGGCGGGGCACGATCGGCTGATCCTGCTGTGCGGCCGCTATGAAGGCATTGACGAACGCCTCGTCGATCTGGAGGTCGATGAAGAGTGGTCGATCGGCGATTACGTGCTGAGCGGCGGCGAGCTGCCGGCCATGGTCGTCATTGACGCGGTAACGCGGCTGGTACCGGGAGCCCTGGGGCACGCCGATTCGGCGGCCTGCGACTCGTTCGCCGAGGGGCTGATGGACTGCCCGCACTACACGCGGCCGGAGCATTACGAGGGCCTTGCGGTGCCCGAGGTGCTGCTCGGCGGCAACCACCAGGCGGTGGCGGCGTGGCGGCGCAAGCAGGCTCTGGGACGCACTTGGCTGCGTCGGCCGGAGCTGCTGGAAGCGCGGTCGCTCTCGGAGTCGGACCGCCGTCTGTTGGACGAATTCATCCGGGAGCACCGAGGCGAACCGGAAGCTTAGGGGATTGGGTCATGAGCAACATCATCGACGAAATCGAGAAAGAGCAGATGGAGGCTGTCAACCGCAGCCCCAGCGACTTCGGTCCCGGCGACACGGTCACCGTGAACGTCTGGGTCAAGGAGGGCGGCCGCGAGCGCGTGCAGGCCTTCGAGGGCGTGGTGATCGGCAAGCGCAACCGGGGGCTCAACAGCTCCTTCACGGTGCGCAAGGTTTCCCACGGTGAGGGCGTGGAGCGGGTGTTTCAGTTCTATAGCCCGCTGATCGAGAGCATCAAGGTCAAGCGCCGAGGCGACGTGCGCCGCGCCAAGCTGTACTTCCTGCGCGAGCGCCAGGGCAAGGCCGCGCGCATCAAGGAGAAGGTGAGCAACAAGGGCGCCGGCGCCAAGGCCGAAAAGGCCGGCTGAGACGCCCGCCGGCGTCGAGTTCCGGGCGGCAGGCGCCGTCCGGGCCGGGCCGTCTTCCCGCCTCCGCCGTGGACGCACCTGCCGGGCCGCGTCATGATCCCCACAAAAATCTTCGGTGCCCAACGGCCGCCACGGCTGGCAGGCGGCTGCAAACCCGTCGTCAACGGTGGCGCGGCGCGATAATCCGATCGGCGAAGTCCGGCCAGGCCAACAGGGGGCTACATGACCGTCGAAACCAGGGTGATCAACGGACTGTCGGTGGATCACGCGCCCGGCGGCGGCCAGCCGCTGCTTATGGTCCATGGCGCCAGCGGCGGTTCGTGGTCCTGGGAGAACTGGATGCCGCGCTTTGCGGCGGCGGGCTTCGACTGTTACGCGCTCAACCTCCGCGGCCACCCCCCGAGCCCGCCCCATCCCGCTCTCGGCAGCGTCACGCTGCAGGACTATGCTGCCGACGTCGAGGGCGTCATGGCGGCACTGGATCGGCCGCCGGTGCTGATGGGCCACTCCATGGGCGGCGCCATCGCCCAGATGGTTGCCGCCGAACGTGACGTTCCCGGCCTGATACTGGTCAGCTCCGCGCCCCTGGCCGGTGTCAAATTCCGCTCCGCGGGCTTCAACATCTGGGTACTGCTGAACGCTCTGAAGACCATCCCCGCCGCCTTGCGGCACCACCCGTTCATGCCGGGCTACCGCGTCATGCGCGACGCGGTGATGAACCACATGGAGCCGGGGCGCCGGCGCGCGACCTACGCCCGCTGCGTGCCGGAATCGTCAACAGTGGGTATGCAGATCCTCCGCGGCAGCGTCGCCGCGGACCTGTCCCGGGTCCGGGTTCCGAAACTGGTCATCGGCGGCGCCGACGACCTCACCTCGCCCATCGACATGCAGCGGGAAATCGCCCAGGCCCAGGGCGCCGAGTTCGTGCAGCTCTCCGGCCACGGCCATCTGCCCATGCTGGAGCCGGGATGGGAGCAGGCGGCTGACCGGGTGCTGGAATGGTTGCAGGCCAACGGCCTGAAGGCGGACGCCGCCGGCTGAGGAATCTCCCGGCCTTTGCCAGGCCCCCGCGGGAGCCCCGTTCCCGGGGCGATAGTCGACAGCCGGCACGGCCTACTCCACTGCATCGCGAGTGCCGCTCCCACGATCTTCGCGACTTAGACGATAGATCGAAGGGCTGTTGGAGCCCCACCCCCGGCGCAAGAGTGGGACCGACCCCATCGCGCCGGGGACGGCGCTCCCACGCGGGCTTCGTAAAGCGCAGGGGGCGCGGCGACCGCGAACGGTACGCTCGCCTCAATGCGGCGTCTCGGTATCCTTCAGCCCCATTAGGTAGAGAATCCCGTCCAGGCCCACCGTTGAGATCGCCTGGCGGGCACTCTGCTGGACCACCGGTTTGGCGTGAAAGGCGATGCCGAGCCCGGCTTCCCGGAGCATGGGCAGGTCGTTGGCACCGTCGCCCACGGCGATCACCTGATCGAGTGTGATCTGCTCCTCCTCGGCGATGCGGCGGAGCAGCTCGGCCTTCTTCTGACCGTCGACGATTTCGCCCACCAGCCGTCCCGTCACGCGGCCGTCCAGAATCTCCAGCTCGTTGGCGAAGACGTAGTCCAGGTCGAGCTTCTGCTGCACGTAGCGGCCGAAATAAGTGAAGCCGCCGGAGAGCACGGCGGTTTTGTAACCGAGCAGCTTCAGGGTGCGCAGCAGGCGCTCGGCGCCCTCGGTGAGGGTCAGCTCGCCGGCGATCCGGTCCAGCACCGAGGCGTCGAGCCCCTCCAGGGCCGCGACGCGCCGCTGCAGGCTTTCGCTGAAGTCGAGCTCGCCCCGCATGGCCGCCTCGGTGATCCGGCTTACCTCTTCGCCGGCACCGGCGGCCTTGGCCATCTCGTCGATGACCTCCTGCTGAATGAGTGTGGAATCCATGTCGAAGACCACCAGACGCCGGTTGCGCCGGAACAGGTTCTCTTCCTGGAAGCTGATGTCGATGCCCAGCTCCTGGGCGATGTCCAGGAAAGATTTCTTCATGGCGTCCAGGTCGATGGGCTGGCCGCGAAGGGTCAGCTCGAGACAGGAGCGGTTGTGCTCACCGCCGTCATGCAGCGGGGCGCGGCCGGACAGGCGGACGATATCCTCGATATTGAGATCGTTGTCCGTGATCACCCGCGTGATCCGGGAGATGTGGGTCGCGGTGAGGCTGCGTCCCACCAGGGTCACCACGTAGCGGGGCTGTTCCTCGCCCTGGACCCAGGCTTCGTAGTCGGCCTCGTCGATGGGCGTGAAGCGTACTTTCATGTCCAGCTGGTGGACGTGGAAGAGCACGTCCTTGAGCACGGGCGCGGTCTTTTCCTGATCGGGCAGCTTGGCCAGGATGGCCAGGGAGAGGGTTTCCTGGACCATGGCCTGGCCGATGTCCAGAACCAGGACGTCGTATTCCGCCAGCATGCCCATGATCGAAGACGTGAGCCCCGGCTTGTCCTGTCCGGAAACGGTGATGAGGATGATCTCGCTCATGTCGAATGCGGGCCTTCCCGTTCCTTTCTGCGGATTCGTGGCGGCGCCATGGCGGCGCGCCGGTATTGTATGTCATTGTCCGACAGAATGCTGACGCAGTGCAGCAACCAGGCAATGCTACGCTGTCAGGCACCCGCAAGCCAAAGTTTACCCAGCCATGCCCGAAGGCAAGATCCCCGCCCCGCTTCTGGACGCCGCCGCCGAGGCCCGGCGGGTGGTGGTGCTGACCGGTGCCGGCATCTCCGCCGAGAGCGGCGTGCCCACCTTCCGCGACGCGCAGACCGGGTTGTGGGCGCGCTACGATCCGCAGCAGCTTGCCACGCCGGAGGCCTTCGAGCGCGACCCGGGGCTGGTCTGGGCGTGGTACCGCTGGCGCCGTGAGCTCACGGCGAGGGTCGAGCCCAACGCCGCCCACCATGCGCTGACCCGATGGCAGCGCCGCCGGCCGGGGCTTTGCGTGGTGACCCAGAACGTGGACGGGCTGCACCAGCGGGCCGGCACCGAGGGCGTCGTGGAGCTGCACGGCAGCCTGAGCCGCACCCTGTGCTCCGCGGAACGGTGCATGGTCGAGGACTGGGCGGAGCCGGACGACGGCGCCCCGAGGTGCCCGTGCTGTGGTGCGTACCTGCGGCCCGGCGTGGTGTGGTTCGGCGAGTCCCTTCCGGAGCAGGCGGTGGCCGCGGCGCTGCAGGCCGTCGGCAGCGCGGAGCTGGTACTGAGCGTGGGTACGTCCTCGCTGGTCCAGCCGGCGGCGTCGCTCCCCGGGGAAGCGCTGCGGCGTGGCGTGCCGGTGGTGGAGATCAATCCCGCGGAGACGCCGCTGTCCCCAGAGGCGTCATGGAGCATTCGCGGAGCAGCCGCCGAGGTGCTGCCGATGCTGGTGGACTCGCTGAACCTGGGCTGAGGACGTCCCGCCGGGCGTCATCCTTGTGCCGGGCGGCCCTCGCGCATTATGATCGACGGTTGTCGTTGGTATGCGCGATCATGGCGCGGCCCGGCAACGATTTCTTTCCACACGGCAGGATCCCAAGAGAGACGATGAGCGCGAAGCTGAAGCCCCAGAAACACTCCTTGGCCGGCGAGCAGATGAGCGGCGCCGACATGGTGGTCCAGGTGCTGGCGGACGAGGGCGTGGATGTCGTATTCGGCTACAGCGGCGGCGCCATCCTGCCCACTTACGACGCCATCTTCCGCTACAACGAGCAGCACCGGAGCGCGGACGGCAAGGATCCCATGCCGCTGGTGGTGCCCGCCAACGAGCAGGGGGCTGGCTTCATGGCGGCGGGCTACGCCCGCAGCGGCGGACGCGTCGGCGTGTTCCTGGTGACGTCGGGGCCCGGTGCCACCAACACCGTGACTCCCATCCGCGACTGCATGGCGGATTCGGTGCCGGTGGTGCTGATCACGGGCCAGGTGGCCACCGGCGCCATGGGCACCGACGCCTTTCAGGAGGCGCCCATCGTCAACATCATGGGCAACTGCGCCAAGCACGTGTTCCTGGTAACCCGGCCGGAGAAGCTGGAGGCCACCATCCGCACGGCGTTCGAGGTGGCGCGCTCGGGCCGCCCGGGGCCGGTGGTGGTGGACTTGCCCAAGGACGTTCAGAACTGGGTCGGCGAGTACAAGGGCGAGGGCCTGCTGGATATCCGCGGCTACCGGCAGCGGATGGAATCCCTGCGTGCAGCCAAGCTTTCCAAGCGAAAGTGCAAGCAGTTCTTCGAGATGCTGGAGCGCTCCAGCCGGCCGCTGATCTACGCCGGCGGCGGGGTGATCAACAGCAACGGCGCCGAGGAGCTGCGGGAGTTCGCCCACGCATTCCAGATTCCGGTGGTGACCACGGTCATGGGCCTCGGCGCGATGGACACGCAGGATGACCTGTCGCTGCACATGCTGGGTATGCACGGCACCGCTTATGCGAACTACGCCGTGGAGGACTGCGATTTCCTCATCGCGGTGGGCTCCCGGTTCGACGACCGCGTCGCGGCCAAGGCCGAGCTGTTCGCGCCGCTCGCCGAGCACGTGGCCCATATCGACATCGACGCCGCGGAGATCGGCAAGGTCAAGATGGTCGACTGGGCCCACGTGGGCGAAGCCGGCAAGTGCCTGCGCCAGCTCATCGATCACGGCAAGTCCATGGGGCTCGCCAAGGACCACGGCCCCTGGCTGGAGCATGTGAGCGCGCTGAAGGAGAAGTACGCGCTGAACTACGAGCGCAACGCCAAGCTCATCCAGCCCCAGTACGTGATGGAGTGCCTGAACGAGTTCACCGATGGCCGGGCCGTGGTGAGCACCGGCGTTGGGCAGCACCAGATGTGGGCGGCTCAGTACCTGCATTTCCGGGAGCCGCGCCTGTGGATGACCTCGGGCAGCATGGGGACCATGGGGTTCGGCCTGCCCGCCGCGGTGGGCGCTCAGCTGGCGAACCCCGACCGGCTGGTGATCGACGTGGACGGCGACGGCAGCATCCGCATGAACCTGGGCGAGATGGAAACGGTCACCACCTACAATCTGCCCGTCAAGGTGCTGCTGCTGAACAACAACGGCGACGGCATGGTCCGCCAGTGGCAGCGGCTGTACTTCGAGGATCGCTTCTCCGGCTCGGACAAGTCGCTGCACCGGAAGGACTTCATCAAGGCGGCGGAATCCGACGGCTTCGAGTTCGCCCAGCGCATTACCGACCCGGCCGAGGTCCCCGCGGCGCTCAAGGCGTTCATCGAGTTCGACGGCCCGGCGTTCCTGGAAGTGATGATCGACCCGGATGCGGGTGTGTACCCCATGGTGGGTCCCGGGCTCGGCTACCGGCAGATGGTCACCGGGGACCACATCCCCAGCCGGGACTACGACAAACCGGGCGACAGCGCGCTGGACCCGTCGGAGATGTTCTGAGCCCGCTGCTGCGGCGACGTGAAAAGCCCCGGCAAGCGGGGCTTTTTCATGTTGCGCCTGGCTTCATGAGTACACCGGAAACGGGGCTGCCAGCCCTCATTCCGGCTCATGACCTTCAGCGGGACGGCAAGACCGGGACAAGTGAGGGGTTCCCGGCCTGCCGCGGGCACCAGCCTATCCGGTGCCGCCGGCGTGGAAGCGCCGCTCCCAACGCTCGTGCTGCTTCAAGCCGTGGCGGATCGCGGGGATGAGCGTGGTGACCTTGAGCAGGAACCGGTTCAGCAGGTCCACCGGCTGACGGGTGGGTCGCACGAAGTCCACGAACAGCACCGTGCGATACTCGTCGGTGTCGTTGTGCACCTCGTGATTGAACGAATCGTCGAACACCAGACCTTGGCCTTCGCCCCACAGGCAGATCCGGTCGCCGACCCGAATCCAGCAGCTCTCCCGGTCCTGGGGAACTTTCAGGCCCAGGTGCAAACGCAGCACGCCGTTGTAGGGGCCGCGGTGTACGGGGATGCGTTTGCCCGGGGAGAGTATGGAGAAGAAGGCCGTCTTCAGGCCCGGGATCCTGCGCAGGATGCGCGCCGTCTCCGGGCACATGTCGCAGTTGCGGCGGCTGGGGATTCCGAAGGCGTAGAGGAAAAAGGTCTTCCAGTTGTCGTCCTGGGTGATGGCCTCTACGTCGCTGACCACGTCCTGGAAGTTCGGCAGCTCGGCGTGCCGTCGCAGCACCGCGTCCAGCTCGTCGCGGATGAGCGTCCACTCGCTCTCCACCTCCGCGACCCAGGGGAAGCGTTCGTTCTCGAACACCGGCTCGTCGCCCACCAGCGAATTGCGGGCAATCAGCGCTTCCAGGTGTTCCATCCACCAGGCGCCGATGCGCTCGAGCAAGCCATCCGGGCGTTTCAGAGTGCTTTCACGGCTTACTTCGGCCATGCCAGTCCTTCTCCCGTTCGTCGATGTCTGCAGGATACGTACCCGGGACCCGCCAGACAATTTTCCAGGCATCCGACCCAATTTGGACCGGCCGGGCTGCCGGTCGTTCCGGCATATGCTTCACCGGATAGTGGCGGCGACGGCAGGTTTCAACGGGGCGCCGGGCGGCTTCCGGGGTTGAAACAGACCGGCGGCGCTCCTATTGAGCTATCGGCCAAGGTTGACCGGCCACCGGCGGCGATCGGCGGTCTCGTCGACGGGACGCGGGTTCGATAACATGCTGCGGGCCCGACCGTATCGGCAGACGCAACCGAAGAACGCATTCACAGAACGTATTCCATTGCCCCTGGGAACTTTTCGTTGAGGTAACCACTATGGCGGTCAACGCGGAGAAGGAGACGCTGAGCTTTCAGACCGAGGTTCAGCAGCTGCTGAACCTCATGATCCATTCGCTCTACAGCAACAAGGAGATCTTCCTGCGCGAGCTGATCTCCAATGCCTCGGATGCCGCCGACAAGCTGCGCTTCGAGGCCCTCAAGAACGAGTCTCTGCTCGAGGACGATCCGGAGCTGCGAATCCGGGTCGATTTCGACCCGGAAGCACGCACCATCACCGTCACCGACAACGGCATCGGCATGAGCCGCGACGACGCCGTGGACAACCTGGGCACGATCGCCAAGTCCGGCACCCGGCAGTTCCTGGACGCCCTCACCGGGGATCAGGCCAAGGACGCCCGGCTGATCGGTCAGTTCGGCGTGGGCTTCTACTCCGCGTTCATCGTCGCCGAGAAGGTGGTGGTCCGTTCGCGCCGCGCCGGCGATCCCGCGGAGCGCGGCATCCGCTGGGAGTCGGACGGCCAGGGCGCCTACGACATCGCCTACGAAGCGCGCGAAGCCCGGGGCACGGAGGTGACGCTGCGTCTGCCCAAGGGCGACACCGAGTTCCTGGACGGGCACCGGCTGCGCCAGATCATCCGCCGTTACTCCGATCACATCTCCATCCCCATTCTCATGCCCAGAACGGGTGAAGACGAGAGCGGGGACGAGACGGTCAACCGGGCTTCCGCCCTGTGGATGCGGCGCAAGTCCGAGATCAGCGACGAGGAATACCAGGAGTTCTACAAGCATGTCGGCCACGACTTCGAGCCGCCGCAGACCTGGCTCCACAACAAGGTCGAGGGTAAGCAGGCCTATACCTCGCTGCTGTTCATCCCCAAGCGCCGCCCATTCGATCTCTTCGACCGCGAGTCGGCCCATGGCGTCAAGCTCTACGTGCGCCGGGTGTTCATCATGGACGATACCGATCACCATCTGGTGCCTCGCTATCTGCGCTTCGTACGGGGGGTGATCGACTCGGACGACCTCCCTCTCAACGTGTCCCGCGAGCTGCTCCAGCACAACCAGCTGGTGGACAAGATCCGTGGGGCCAGCGTCAAGCGGCTGCTGGAGCACCTGGAGCGCATGGCCAAGAAGGACCCGGAGCAATACGCGGCTTTCTACGAGCAGTTCGGCACCGTGCTCAAGGAAGGGCCCGCAGAAGACCCGACCAACCGCGAGCGCATCGCCGGGCTCCTGCGCTTCTCCAGCACCCACGACGAGAGCGAGCGGCCGGCGGTCAGCCTGAACGACTACGTGGGCCGCATGAAGCCGGAACAGCAGCACATCTACTACGTCCATGCCGACAGTTTCAACGCGGCGCGTCACAGCCCTCATCTGGAGGTCTTCCGAAAGCAGGGCGTCGAGGTGCTGCTGCTGCATGAGCCGGTGGACGAGTGGCTGGTGGCCCATCTGGGTGAGTACGACGGCAAGACCCTGCAGTCGGTGGCCAAGGGCGAGCTGGATCTGGGCGAGCTGGAGGACGAGGCGGACAAGCAGCAGCGCGAGGAGGCTGAGAAGACGGTCAAGCCGCTGCTGGAGCGCCTCGGCAAGAGCCTCGAGGACCGCGCCGGCGAGGTCCGGGTGAGCCACCGGCTGACGGATTCGCCGGCCTGCCTGGTGGTCGGGGAGCTCGAGTTCGGCATGAGCATGCAGCGGATGCTGCGTGCCGCGGGCCACCCGGCGCCCCAGAGCAAGCCGGCCATGGAGATCAATCCGGATCACCCGATCATCAAGCGGCTGGCCAGCGGAGACGAGGACGAACGATTCGACGACTGGGCCCAGGTACTGTTCGACCAGGCGCTGCTGACGGAAGGCGGCCAGCTGGACGACCCGGCCGAGTTCGCCAGACGGCTCAACGGCCTGCTCACGCGCTAGCCGCACGGCCGCCAGCCCTTGATAGCAGCGGTCTGGCGCGATATAAAGGGCGCAATGTACGGGGTCCCCATCGGTCGCGGTGTCCGATGGGGACTCGTCATATATGATCCGGGCCGCTCGGGCCCACGCGCAGAAGGATGGGAATGGCGTCTACCGTCGGCTCCATGGAGCGAAGCGCGGCCTTTGAGCTCAAGGGCCGGATGGCAACCCTGACTGTCCTGCGCCTACTGTCTCCCGATTCCGAAGCACTCTCCGCCCAGCTCGACGCCAAGGTGGTCGAGGCGCCCGCCATGCTGCGGGGGCTGCCCATCGTGCTCGACCTCGGCGGCATGGACGAGGTCGACGCCGGGCAGCTGCGCCGCTGGCTGGACATCGTTCGAGGCAGCGGGCTCGTGCCGGTCGGTGTTTGCGGCGTCGCCGGCGCCTTGGCCGAGGAGGCGCGGGCCCAGGGAGTCGGGGTGTTCCCCGACATGGTGGGCGGAAGCCGCGGCGGGGCGCGGGAGCGCACCGAGGAGAAGCCGGTCGAGCCGGATACGACCCTGGGCCGCATCGTCGAGCAGCCGGTGCGTTCCGGGCAGCAGATCTACGCCCGCGGCGGCGACCTGGTGGTGCTGGCATCCGTCAGCCCGGGTGCCGAGGTCCTGGCCGACGGCAACATCCATGTCTACGGCACTCTGCGCGGGCGCGCGCTCGCGGGTATGCGCGGTCAGCGGGAGGCGCGCATTTTCTGTCGCAGCCTTCGTGCCGAGCTGATATCCATCGCCGGGCAGTACCAGCTCAGCGAACAGATGGGCGGCTCGGAATCTGCGGGCCCGGTCCAGATCTATCTGGAAGACGACGCGCTGTGCATCGCGCCGCTGGAGTGACCGCAAGGCGATCCGACAAGTTCCGGCTCAAGGGTGGGAGGAGTCGATAGTGTCAAAGATAGTAGTCATTACCTCCGGGAAGGGAGGGGTCGGCAAGACGACTACCAGCGCGGCCTTCGCCGCCGGGCTGGCAAAACGCGGTTTCAAGACTGCGGTGGTGGACTTCGACGTGGGCCTGCGCAACCTGGACCTGATCATGGGCTGCGAGCGCCGCGTGGTTTATGACTTCGTCAATGTCATCAATGGCGATGCCAACCTGAATCAGGCGATGATCAAGGACAAGCGGCTGGAGGGGCTGCACATCCTGCCGGCGTCGCAGACCCGGGACAAGGACGCGCTGACCCAGGAGGGCGTGGAGAATGTGCTCGACGAGCTGCGCGAGACTTTCGACTACATCATCTGCGATTCGCCGGCGGGTATCGAGCGCGGGGCCATGCTGGCCGCGTACTACTGCGACGAGGCCATTGTGGTGACCAATCCCGAGGTTTCCTCGGTCCGTGACTCCGACCGCATGCTGGGCTTGCTGGCAAGCAAGACCCGCCGCGCGGAGCAGGGCTCCGAGCCCATACGCGAGCATCTGCTGCTCACCCGCTACTCGCCGCAGCGGGTGCAGAAGGGCGAGATGCTCAGTGTCGACGACGTCCGCGACATACTGGCCATCGAGCTGCTGGGTGTCATTCCCGAGTCCCAGGCGGTACTGCAGGCCTCCAACGCCGGCATACCCGTGGTGCTCGAGGAGAACACCGATGCCGGACAGGCGTACGACGACGCTGTTGCCCGGTTCCTTGGCGAGGAGCGCGAGCACCGGTTCCTGGTCGAGAAACGCGGCATTCTCGGGCGACTGTTCGGGGGCTGAGCCTATGAGCTTTTTGAGCTATTTCCGGTCGCAGAGGCGCAACAGCGCCTCCGTCGCCAAGGAGCGGCTGCAGATCATCGTCGCCCGCGAGCGGGCTCAACGGGACGGTCCGGACTACCTTCCGGCCCTGCGTGAGGAGATCCTGGAGGTGATCCGCAAGTACGTACCCGTCGACAAGGACGCCGTGCGCATGGAGGTCGACTCCGAGGGGGACTGCGAGGTCCTGGAGCTGAACGTCACACTGCCTGACCGGGGCGTATCCGAGCAGGCGGCCGGCCGCTCTTCGTGAGCGGCCAACCCGCCTGCGGTTAATCGAAGGGATGCGGGAGCGGCGTTGCCGCCTCGATGGGAAGAATCAACCCGTCGCCCCGAGGTCGGGCCTCCCACAGCGCTCCGACCCGCTCTCCAGGAAACTGGCGAAGCCCCTGCGCCCGTGAGAGCGGCGGCTTGTGGGAGCGGCGACCTCGCCGCGATTTCCGGGACCCTCGGCTAGGAGTCTGGGCGGCAGAAATCCAGAGCCCCTGGATTTCTGCCGCCCAGACTCCTAGATCCCCGCCTGCTCGGTTACGTCCACTTCCATGTGCAGTCGCTGTCCGGGCTGCAGGTAGCGGCCCTTGGTGAGATCGTTCCAGCGCCGCAGGGATTCAACCGAGACGTTGAACCGCTGAGCGATACGGTACAGGGAGTCTCCCTGGCGCACCGTGTAGTGGACGGACTGCTTGCGGTTGGCCGGCCCCGTGTAGCTGGCGGCGGCCACCGTGCCGCCCCGCGTCCAGACCACCAGCTTCTGGCCGGGCCGGAGTATGTCCCCCGGGGCCATGCCGTTCCACTTCGTGAGCTTGGCGACGCTCACGTCGAAGCGGCGCGCGATATCCCAGAAGCTGTCTCCCGGGCGTACGCGGTAGATATGCTTCTGGCCGTGGCGGTTGCGGCTGCGCAGCGCCGCCTTGCGCTGCCCCTGACTCAGAGCGTAATGGCTCAGGGGTTCGCTGGCGATGGGGATGATCAGGTGCTGCCCGGCACGGATCATGCTGCCGTGCATGCCGTTCACATCCTTGAGCATGGACACGGTGGTCCGGTACTTTTTGGCGATGGAGATCAGCGATTCACCACTGCTTACGCGATGCCGACGCCACTGGATGCGTTTGTCCTTGGGCAGCTCCTCGAGCCCGGAGCGCAGGTGCTCGGCATTGGCCAGCGGCAGAATGAGGCGATGGGGGCCGTTGGGCGCCGTCGCCCAGCGGTTGTACCCGGGGTTGAACTGGTAGATCTCCTGCATGCTCATGTCGGCCAGCTTCGCCGCCAGTGCGAGGTCGATCTGGCTGCCCACGTCCACCACGTCGAGATAGGGCTTGTCGGGTACGTCCGGCAGGGCTACGCCGTAGTGATCGGGGCGCTCGAACAGGTCCCGGACGGCCAGCAGGCGCGGTACGTAGCCGCGGGTCTCCGCCGGGAGGTCGAGATGCCAGAAATCGGTGGGTTCACCGCGGCGCTCGTTGCGGCGAACGGCCGCCTGGACGGTGCCTTCCCCGGCGTTGTAGGCCGCCAGGGCGAGCAGCCAGTCCCCGAACATGCCGTGCAGCCGGTCCAGGTAGGTGAGTGCGGCCTTGGTGGAAGCCACCACGTCGCGCCGCCCGTCGTACCACCAGTTCTGCTTGAGGCCGAAGTGCCGCGCGGTACCGGGGACGAACTGCCACAGGCCGGCCGCCCGGCCGGGTGAGTAGGCGAACGGCCGATAGGCGCTCTCCACGACGGGCAGCAGGGCGATCTCAGCCGGCATGCCCCGCGATTGCACGGCTTCCAGGATGTAATGAAGGTACGGAGCCGCGCGCTGGGCCACCCGCTGAACGTAGGCGGGATGCCCGGCGAAATAGCGGACGCTCTGTTCCACCCGCTGATGGTTGGAATGAGGCAGAGCGTAGCCGGCGCGCAGGCGTTGCCAGATATCCTCCGGCGGCGGCGGCAGGGCAGCCGCGGTCAGCGCGTCCTCCGCCGTGGGCGCAGGGCCGGCGTTCGCCTCGTCGGGGGGCGGCGTCTGCGCGGGGTTGCGCGGCAGGTCGATGCTCGCCGACTGCGCATCGGCCGGGGCGTCGCCGGAGCGGACCAGCTGAAAGGGAACGCAGCCGGTCAAGGTGGTCAATGCTGTAACGAGAACTGCCGCCGGGACGACCCGCACGTCGCCTGCCTCCGTTTGCTCTTGTTGGTTCTACGCGGTGCGCAGCCGGCGCAGGAACAGGTTCCTCCCTCAGGAGGCCGTCCCGGCCGTGGAATGGGAGGGGGCTATCGCCCGTCCTTCCAGGCGCGAACCGCGGCGAATACGGCCACGGGCGAGTCTAAGCGCTTCCCCGTGTGGGATTCTGCGCCGTGTTTCACGGAATCGTATTCGCCGCGCAGAAACACGTTGGTGGCGAGCTCCTGCTCGATGGTGCTCGGCAGTGTCACCTCGTCGCGGGCGCGCTGCGCGTTCACCCGTTCCAGCCGTTCCTGGATCGTCGTGTTGTCGGGCTCCACCTGGACGGCGAAGCGCAGGTTTGCCTGCGTGTACTCGTGGCCGCAGTACACGCGGGTGTCGCCGGGCAGGGCAGCAAGCTTGCCGAGCGAGGTGTGCATCTGCTCAGCCGTGCCCTCGAACAGCTTGCCGCAACCGGCGGCGAAAAGGGTATCACCGCTGAACACCAGCCCGTGCCCCACATAGGCGATGTGTCCGGCCGTGTGGCCCGGGATGTCGAGCACATTGAAGCGCAGGCCCGGATCGTCGATGACTGCCTGGTCACCTTCCGAAAGTGGATCGCTCATTCCGGGGATGCGTTCGGTGGCCGGGCCGAAGACGGGGGCCGCCTGGTGCTCCAGGAGCTTCGGCACGCCGCCGGCGTGGTCCGGATGGTGATGCGTAATGAGAATGGCCGCGAGGGTCAGGCCCTCGGACTTCAGATACTTCAGCACCGGTGCCGCGTCACCGGGGTCCACGACAACCACCCGATCGCCGCTGCCACGGATGACCCAGATGTAGTTGTCGCTGAACGCGCGTAGCGGTATGACATCCATCATGCCCGGAATGCTAACCCCATCGCCGGCTCTGTTGCCAGTACCGCCTGCGGCGCGGGATGTCCGCCACCGACGGCTCGATTTGGGGCCCGTCGCCCGGGCTACCCTCACACCCGGGGGCTCCATCGCGGTATCCTGAACGCCTGAAGGACGGCACGGCCGGCACCGGCGATGCACACCATGTACGACAACACGATTGGGGGGAGCTTTGGGCGTGATGCGTGACCTGCGCGACTGGTTCCAAACGCCCCTGGGGCAGCGGCTGGCGGACGCCGAGCGCGCGGCACTGGCGCTGCAGCTGCGCAATTGCACGGCGCAGACATTGCTGCAGCTGGGCGCCTTCGGCGACGATCGCCGCATCGCCCTGTTCGGCAGTGTCCGCCAGTACCTGGCGGACAATTGGACGGACGGCCCCGTGGATCTGGCCACCGCGGCCGAGGATCTGCCTTTCCAGGCGGACAGCTTCGACGTGGTGGTGCTGGTGCATTGCCTGGAGTTCAGCGCGGAGCCGCATCAGGTGCTCCGCGAGGCGGAGCGCGTGCTCGTCCCGGAAGGGCAGCTGCTTGTCCTGGGCTTCAACCCGTTCAGCATGTGGGGACTGCGTCACGTCTGGAGCGGCCCGCGGGCGGCTGCGCCCTGGTCGGGCCGGTATTTCACCCAGACCCGCGTCGAGGACTGGTGCCGGCTGCTTGGCCTGCGTACGGTGGCCAAGCGGCGGCTGTTTCACCGCCTGCCATGGAGCGGGCGGTGGCTGCAGGGCGCGGAGCCGGCATTCGCACAAGCCCTGCCCTGGCCGGGCGCCGTCCATCTTACGGTGGCCCGCAAGCACGTGCTGAAGCCGCTGCAGATGCGGCCGGCATGGCGGCCGCGCCGCGTGGAGATGCCGAACGGGCTGGCTCAGCCCACGTCAAGGAGTCGAGTCAATGCCGGTCGTTGAGGTATTCACTGACGGTGCATGCCGGGGCAACCCGGGGCCCGGCGGATGGGGGGCAGTGCTGCGCTACAAGGGCAGGGAGCGCGACATCCACGGCGGCGAGCGGTTGACCACCAACAACCGCATGGAGCTGACCGCGGCCATCAAGGCCCTGGAGAGCCTGAACCGGCCCTGTCGGGTGGTGCTGACCACGGACTCCGAGTACCTGCGCAAGGGCATTACCGAGTGGATGCCCAACTGGAAGCGCCGCGGCTGGCGGACCGCCGCCAGGAAGCCGGTCAAGAACGAAGAGCTGTGGAAGCGCCTGGACGAGCTGGCCGGGCAGCACGAGATCGAGTGGAAATGGGTGCGCGGCCACTCGGGGCATCCCGGCAACGAGCGGGCAGACGAGCTCGCGAACCGCGGTATCGACGACCTGAACGGGAGCTGAGCGGGCAATGAGGCAGATCGTCCTCGACACCGAGACCACGGGCCTGGAGCCCGAGCAGGGCCATCGCATCATCGAGATCGGTTGCCTGGAGCTGGCCCACCGGCGACCGACCGGGCGCACCTTCCACTATTACCTGCAGCCGGACAGGGAAGTGGAGGCGGGCGCCATGGAAGTGCACGGGATCACCAACGAGTTTCTCGCCGACAAGCCGCGCTTTGCCGACGTTGCTCAGGATTTCGTCGAATTCGTGCGGGATGCCGAGCTGATCATCCACAACGCGCCGTTCGACGTGGGGTTCATCAACGCGGAGCTGGCGCGGCTGGGCGAGGCCTGGGGCCGCGTTGGCGATTACTGCGGCGTCGTGGATACGCTGGCCATGGCCCGCAGCATGCATCCGGGCCAGCGCAACAGCCTGGACGCCCTGTGCAAGCGCTACAGCATCGACAACACGCAGCGTGAGCTTCACGGGGCGCTGCTGGACTCCCAGATCCTGGCCGACGTCTATCTGGCAATGACCGGTGGCCAGGCCGCGCTCTCGCTGGACCGCGAAGGCGAGGACGCGGAAACCCTGGTGCGGCGCACGGCGCGCGCCGTGCGCAGCGATCGGGCAGAGCTGCCCGTTGTTCGCGCCACGGAACAGGAGCTCGGCGCCCATGAGGCGTTCCTGGAGCGCCTTGACGGTGCCGGACGCGACGGTTGCCTGTGGCGGAAGCTGCCGGATCCCGGCTGATGGCGGAGCTGGTGCTGGCGCCGGGCTGCATCCGGGCGGTCTCCTTCGACCTCGATTTCACGCTCTGGGACCTGACCGAGGTCATACCTGCGGCCGAGCGTGAGGTCATGGCCTTCTTCGCCGATCGGGCCCCGGCGGTGACCGAGCGATATACGGCGGAGTCCCTGCGCGCACTGCGTGACTCGGTGTTGAAGGAACAGCCCGGCCTGCGGCACAACCTGACGGAGCTGCGCAAGGCCTGCATGCGGCGTGCCCTGGCGAGCGTCGGCGAGGAGGACGAATCGCTGGTGGAGGACGCCTTTGGCGTGTTCCTGGACGCCCGGCACCGGGTCCACATGTACGACGACGCCCTGCCAATGCTGGAGCGGCTTCACGGCGTGCTGCCCCTCGGCGCGGTGACCAACGGCAACGCGGACATCAGGCGGATCGGGCTGGAAGGGTATTTCGACTTTCAGGTTTCCGCCATCGACGTGGGCGCGGCCAAGCCGGACCGGCTGATCTTCGAGGCCGCATGCGCGCGGGCCGGTTTCGAGCCCCACCAGATGCTGCATGTCGGAGACGAGCCGGAGAGCGACATCATCGGCGCGGCTCGCCACGGCATGATCGCGGTTTGGCTCAACCGTGATGGCCGGCCTTGGCCGGAGGGCGTGGAACCCGTGCCCCACGTGCAGATCGGGTCGCTGGCCGAGGTCGTGGAGCTGGTTCAGGGGTGAGAGCCCGGACCGGCCCGGGGCCATGCCTGTCAGTTCCGCTTCTGATTGCCGTACCAGTACCAGCGGTCGCCTTCCCGGATGATCATGGCGCCGTCGGGGAAGGGCAGGGTGCCCAGGTCGGATTTGATGCCGCCGCTGATGATGCCCTTGTCCTCGCCCACCGGCTTGAATGTGTCGATGATCACCTCGTAGGTCTCGGTCATGCCGAGGAACTGCTTCATGACGTCGCGCTGGGCCTGCCTGTCCCGGCCCGAGTCCAGGTAATCCGGGTGGTAGTTGGCCATGATGGCATCCAGATCGCCGCCGGCGAAGGCGGCCTCGTCGCGCCGGGCGAACGCCTTCACAGCATCGGGCACCGCGGCCGCGCCGTAGCCCATGGGATTCTCCGCCGGGCTGGCTATGGTGCCCTCGTCCGTGAACTGGATGACGTCGCGGGCAAAACGCTCGGGATAGTCGGTGTGGACGAAATGGCCGGCACCCGCATAGACGGCGACCACCGGTTTTGCGCCATGTCGTGCCAGCTTCTCGTAGGCCGGCTGGATGATCTGGGTCCGCAGGTCGGTGAGGCCGCTCAACACGCTGGTCGGGATGAACGGGTCCCGGTCGCCGAAGACGATCAGCACCGGCGCGGTGATCTCGTCCAGACGCTTGTACAGGCTGTTCGGATCTTCCTTGCGGACCTCTATGCCGAGACTGTAGACGTCGCGGATGTAGGTGATCACGTACCGCTCGTATTCCTTGGGGCTGCCCTTGATCATCTGCACGCGCGTTTCGGTGAGGAAACGGGCGTCGGGGCTGTCGTTGACGAAGTAACCGACCTTGGACGGCTTCAGCTCGCCGGTCTTGGGGTCCACCTGCTTGAAGTAGTAGAAGGCGCGGATGTCGCGCTCGGTCTTGGCGAACTCGCTGCGCAGATGTCCCAGCGGCCCCCATATCTTCTCCCAGCCGGCGTAATCGTACTTGTAGCCGGGATCGAAGATCGGCCAGTCGACGCCGCTCGGCAGACGGATGGCCGTGGGGTACTCTTCCAGGCCCGAGGGCGACTCCAGGATCAGCTTGGAGACCGCCTCCGGATAGTCCAGGGCGTAGCCGACCACCCACTGCCCGCCGAGGGAGTGGCCCAGATACGCGGCCTTGTCGATACCGAGCTGCTCGACCAGCAGGTGGTGAGCGGCGACCCGCGTGTCCTCCAGGGTGCGCGTCAGGGGCTTGTCCAGGTTGCCGGGAATGGACTTGCCGTAGTTGGGCAGGTCGAAGGCCACCACCCGCAGTCCGGCCTCCAGGGCCGCTTTCATCAGCTCCGAGAAGTAGCCGGCGTTGGCGCCCTTGCCGTGCACCAGCACCAGCGCCGGGGCCTGCTCGCGCGCGCCGGAACCGGCATACTCGTCCATGTAGGCGATCTGCCACTCGACGCCGCGGGTATCGGCCGCGGTCGCATAATGGACCGGAAACGGATAGGTGACCTGGTCGCGCCAGAAGCTCTTCTGGGGGTTGCCCGTCTCGACGCTGGGTGTGCGCATGGTCACGTCCAGCTTCTGCGGAGCGGCCGCGCAGCCGGCGAGCAGGGCGGCGGCCAGCAGCGCCATGGCGGCGCGGGTGTGACGGCGTGCCGTATTGATCATTCTGTCTTCTCCGATGGATCGAGGGCGGCCGGCAGCTGAATGCCGGCGGTCTGCACCGAGATTAGTGCGTCCCCGCGGGGGCCGGATTGAGCCAGGTCAATGGACGGCAGCGCTGGCTGGAGGCCTGGCAATGTTTCTCACAAGGTTAGTAACGTAGGATTTCGTTCGGACGGCTCGTCCGGGCCCAGGGTGATCACGGGAGGTTGCGTGACGGAAGTGCAGCAGAAGGCGTCCCCGGCCAGTACCGGGCCGCCCTCGGGCGCCGACGGCTCGGGGATCAGGATCGGCGTCAGCTCATGTCTGCTCGGTGAGCAGGTGCGCTATGACAGCGGTCACAAGCGCGATCGGTTCGTGGCCGACACGCTGCGCGGCTATTTCGAGCTGTTGCCGGTCTGCCCAGAAGTGGCCATCGGTCTGGGTGTGCCGCGCGAGCCCATTCGACTGCAAGGCGACCCGGAGCGGCCGCGTGCCGTCGGCACCCGTGACGGCACCAAGGACGTCACCGACGCTCTGGCGGCATTCGGCCGGCGCCAGGTGCGGGCCCTCGGGGATATCAGCGGCTACATCTTCAAGAGCAAGTCGCCGAGCTGCGGCATGGAACGGGTCAGGCTCTATGGCGCGCGCGGCGGTGTCCCCAGCAAGCGCGGTGTCGGCATCTATGCGCGGGAAATCATGCACGGCAAACCGTTGTTGCCGGTGGAGGAAGAGGGCAGGCTGAACGACCCGGTGCTGCGCGAGAACTTCATCGAACGCGTGTACTGCTTTCGGCGCTGGCAGGACCTGCTGGCCGAGGGCGTGACCCCCGAGGGTCTGGTCGACTTCCATACCCGCCACAAGCTTATCCTCATGGCTCACGGCAAGAGCCGGCTCACCGCCCTGGGCCGGCTGGTGGCCCAGGCAGGCCAGCGGCCCATCGACGACCTGGTCCGCGACTACGGCGTGCTGTTCATGCAGGCGTTGAGCTACCGCGCCACTCGCCGGCGACATACCGACGTGCTCTTCCACCTCATGGGTTATCTCAAACGCAGCCTGGACAGCGCGGACAAGGCTGAGCTCGTGGAGTTGATCCACGACTACCGCCGCGGCCTGCTGCCGCTGATCGTGCCGGTGACTTTGCTGCGCCATCACTTCCGACGTCATCCGCAGCCGTACGTGGACAGGCAGCTCTATCTCACCTGGCAGCCGGCGGGGCTGAGCCTGTGGAACGACATTTGAGCCCATGAACGGACAGAGGGCCAACCCGTGGATCAAATGGCTGCTGCCGCCGGCCATACTGCTCCTGGTCGCCGGCCTGGTGGCGCTGCTCTGGCTGAGCCGCCCGGAAGTGCCGTCGCAGCCGGCGCAGGAGCCGGTCTGGCCGGTGGCCATGGTGACGGTTCACCCCGGGCCGAAACGGCCCGTTCTGACCCTGTACGGCATGCTGGAGTCCCCTTCCACCACCACACTGAACGCGGCGGTCGCAGCGGACGTGGCGGCCGTACCCGTCAGCGAGGGGCAGCAGGTGAAGGCCGGCGGACTGCTGGTCCGGCTGGACGACGCATCGCTGCGGCTGAGCGCCCGCCGGCGGCGTGCCCAGGTCGACGAGCTGCAGGCGAAGCTGGCGCTGGAACGGCGGCAGCACGAATCCGACCGGCAGGCACTCGACACCGAGCGCAAGCTGCTTTCGCTGGCGCAGGACAACCTGGACCGGATTCGGCGGCTGGCGCGCGACGGCTCGGCCTCCGACTCCCAGGTTGACGCGGCCGAGCAGCGGCTGCAGCAGCGTCAGCTGACCGTCAACCAGCGCGAGCTGGCGGTGAACTCTCACGCGCTTCAGGTGCGTCAGCTGCGGGCGCGGATCGAGCAGGCCCGGGCCGCCCTCGGCCAGGCGGAGCAGGACCTTGCCCATACCCGAATCGAGTCCCCCTTCGACGGCCGCGTGGCGGCCGTGTCCGTCGCGCCCGGCACACGGGTGAGCCCGGGGCAGCCGCTGCTGCGCCTCTACGACACATCGGCGCTGAGGGTGCGCGCTTCCCTGCCCGCCGATCACGTGGGACGGGTGCGCCGGGCGCTGGAGGCCGGCGAAACGCTGGACGCGACGGCACGCGTTGACGGCCGCCACATGACGCTGCGGCTGATGCGCCTCGCCGGCCAGGCACAACGGGGGCAGGCCGGGGTCGGGGTACTGTTCGACGTGAAGGACGGTCTGCCGGACACGGTGCTCGGCCGTTTCGTCACCGTTGAGCTGCGGCTGCCGCCGGCAGACGGCCTGATCGCCGTGCCCTATGAGGCGTTGTACGGCAACGGGCGGCTGTACAAGGTCGTCGACGGCCGCATGCGGCGCGTGTCGGCGACGCGGATTGGCGATGCTGTGCTCGACGACGGCTCCCACGTGGCGCTGGTCCGCAGCCCGGACGTCGCCGCGGGTGATCGGATCGTGGCCACCCAGATCCCCCGGGCCATGAACGGCCTGCGGGTGCGGGCCGCGGACACCGCGGAGCAGGGCGGCTGAGCCGTGGCGGCCGAGCCGCGGCGCGATCTGCTGGGGCTGTTCGTCCGTCACGACGTGGCGAGCAACCTGTTGATGCTGATCATGTTCCTGATCGGTGCCTATGCCCTGGTCCAGCTGAACGTGCAGTTCTTCCCGAGCTTCGACGTGCGCACCATTACGGTCACCGTGCCCTGGGCCGGTGCCAGCGCCGAGGATCTCGAGGAGAGCGTCACGACGCCCCTGGAGCAGGAGCTGCGGGACGTGGAGGGGCTGAAAAAGATGCACTCCTCGTCCCGGGAAGGTATCGCCACCATCACCCTGGAGTTCAACGACGCGGCGGACATGGGCGCCGCTCTGAACGACGTCAAGGAAGCCGTCTCGCAGGTGCGCAACCTGCCGGACAACGCCGAGGATCCCCGGGTGCGGAGGCTGGTGGACTATACGCCGGTGGCCAGGGTGCTCATCACCGGCGAGCTGTCCCGGCGCGAGCTCCGCGGCCTGGCCCACCGCCTGAAGACGGAGCTGCTCCAGCGCGGCGCCTCCAAGGTGGACCTCATCGGCATGCCCCAGCAGGTCATGCAGATGGCGGTGCCCAACGCCCGGCTCAACGAGCTGGGTGTCTCGCTGCAGACCCTCGGCCGGCGCATTGCCTCCCAGAGCGTGGATGTGCCGGCCGGCGAGCTGGGCGCCAGCGACGTGGAACGTCAGCTGCGTGGCCTGGGCCAGCGGCGCGACGCCGAAGCGCTCGGGCGGCTGCGGATTGCCGGCGATGCCCGGGGCGGCATCGTCCGGTTGTCCGATATTGCCGAGGTGAGCCTGAAGCCGGCCGACAACGATGCCCTCGTGAAGTCCGGCGGCCGCCCGGCGGTGGAGCTGCTGCTCCAGCGGGGTAGCGACGAGAGCGCCCTGGCGGCGGCGAACCTGCTCCATCGCTGGGTGCGTGACGCCCGGGCCGAGCTGCCGTCCAGCGTGAAGCTCAAGGTCTTCGACGAGCGCTGGGTGTACATTCAGGACCGCATCCAGCTGCTGCTGAAGAACGGCGCCGGTGGGCTGCTGCTCGTGATCGGCGTGCTGTTCCTGTTCCTCAGCGGCCGCGTGGCGTTCTGGGTGGCCATGGGGATACCCGCCTCGTTCCTGGCGGCGGTGGCCGTGCTCTACCTGCTGGGCGGCAGCATCAACATGATCAGCCTGTTCGCGCTGATCATGACCATCGGGATCATCGTCGACGACGCGATCGTGGTGGGTGAGGACGCCCTGGCTCACTTCGACGCCGGTGAACGGGCCACCGAGGCGGCGGAGGGCGGCGCGCGGCGCATGCTGGCGCCCGTGATGTCCGCTTCGCTGACCACCGTAGCCGCCTTCCTGCCCCTGATGCTGATCGGTGGCGTGTTCGGTCAGATCCTGTTCGATATTCCGTTCGTGGTGATCTGCGTCATCCTGGCCTCGCTGTTCGAGGCCTTCCTGGTGCTGCCGGGGCACCTGCGCGGCTCGTTCCTGCACATGGGCCACGGCCGCGCCGGACGCCTTCGGCGGACTTTGGACAGGCGCTTCAACGCCTTCCGCGACGGGCCGTTCGTGCGGGCGGTGGAGTGGTCCCTGACTTATCGCTGGGTAACCCTGGCCGGCGCCTTCGGGCTGCTGGCGTTTGCCGTCGCGCTGCTCGCCACCGGGCGCCTGCCCTTCACCTTTTTCGAGGGTGCGGAGGGGCCGCTGCTCGTGGCCAACGTGCAGTTCGTGGCGGGCACGCCCCGCTCGCGGGTGGAGGATTATCTGCGGCAGGTGGATCAGGCACTGCTGGCGACCGAGGCTCACTTCGGCGGTCACCTGATCGTGGCCCGCTCCAGCCGCATCGGCCGCACGTACGCTGCCGACCCGCGACTGGCCCAGTTCGGCGAGCACTACGGGTCGATCTTCGTCGAGCTGACTTCTCCCGACCAGCGCGACGTTCGCAACGAGGATTTCCTGAAGGCGTGGCGGTCCCGCGTCAAGCACCCGCCGGGGCTCGCCAGCCTGGTGTTCAAGGAGCCCCAGCAGGGACCGCCCGGCAGACCCATCGAAGTGGAGATGACCGGTGCGTCCGTCGACCGCCTCAAGGCGGCGGCGGAAGACCTGAAGAGCGCCCTGCACCGCTATCCGGGGGTGTCGGCGGTGGAAGATGACCTGCCCTACGGCCAGGAGCAGTGGATCTACCAGCTGACGCCGGAAGGCCGCCAGCTGGGCCTGACCACCGAAGGGCTCGGCCAGCAGCTGAGGGCCGCATTCAGCGGCTACCTGGCACAGATCTTCCAGCGGGGTCAGGACGACGTTGAGCTGCGGGTGCGTCTGCCGGAGCGCGAGACCCGTTTCCTCGACACGCTGTACGACTACCGGATCGAGCTGCCGTCCGGCGACAAAGCGCCGCTGTCCAGCGTGGCGACCCTGAGCAGCCGGCGCGGCTTCGAAGCGCTGCGGCACATCAACGGCCAGCTCGCGGTGAAGGTGTCCGCCGATGTGAATTCGCGGGTCAACAACGCCAACGCCATACTGGATGCGCTGCAGGGCGGGGCCATTCCGCGCCTGCAGCGCCGCTACGGCATTACGGCGCACTACGCGGGGCGCTCGGCGGACCAGGCCGATACCCTGAGCGACATGGAGCGCGGACTGGTGCTGGCGATGGGTCTGATCTACCTGATCCTGACCTGGGTGTTCGGGTCCTACGGCTGGCCGCTGATCGTCATGTCCGTGATTCCGTTCGGGCTGATCGGGGCATTCCTCGGCCACTGGCTGATGGGGCTGGATCTGACCGTTCTGTCTCTGTTCGGCCTGTTCGGTCTGACCGGTATCGTGGTCAACGACTCGATTATCCTGGTAACGTTTTACAAGCACGCCAGGGAGGCCGGACAGGGTGTTCGCGAGTCCCTGGTGGAAGCGGCCCGGCTGCGCCTGAGGGCGGTGCTGCTGACCTCGCTGACCACCATTGGCGGGTTGCTGCCGCTGCTGTTCGAGACCTCCCTGCAGGCGCAGTTCCTCATTCCCATGGCCGTGTCCATCACCTGCGGCCTGGCGGTGGTGACCCTGCTGGTGCTATTCCTGGTGCCCGTGCTGCTGTCGATACACGACGACCTCGCGGCCTGGCTGGGACGGCGCACCGGCCTGCGGCATCGCACCCTGCACGAGCTGGAAGCGGAGGAAGACTCATCGTGACCACGACGGCCAAAGGCACGCCCCGGATCGGTCTGATCATCATCGGCGACGAGCTGCTTTCCGGGAAGCGGCGCGACAAGCACTTCGCCGCAGTGATCGACATGCTGGACGCCCGGGGTCTGGAACTGGCCTGGGCTCGCATCCTGGGCGACGATGCCGCCGTGCTGACTGAGAACCTGCGCCAGACCTTCCAGTCTGGGGCCATCGTGCTGAGCTGTGGCGGCATCGGCGCCACGCCCGACGACCGTACCCGTCAGTGCGCGGCCGACGCCCTGGGATTGCCCTTGGAGCGGCATCCGGACGGCGTGGCCGAACTGCGCGCGCGCTTCGGCGAGCGAGAGCTGAGCGACCGGCGCTATCGCCTGGTGGACTTCCCGAAGGGCGCCGAGATCATTCCCAACCCGGTCAATCGCGTGCCCGGGTTCTCCCTCCGCGACCATCACTTCGTGCCGGGCTTCCCCAACATGGCCTGGCCGATGCTGGAATGGGTACTCGACCGCCGCTATGCACACCTGCATGCCCCCGGCACGCGCACGGAGCTGGCCATTACCGTGCCGGATGCGCGGGAGAGCGACGTGATTCCGATGATGGAGGCGTTCGTGGAGCGTCACCCGGATCTCCGGCTCTCCTGCCTGCCCGCCACCCACGTGGACCGATTCCAGCTGGAGCTCGGCCTGCGCGGCCCGTCGGCGGGAGTGGCCGAGGGCATGGAGGAGCTTCGTGCCGAGGTGGAACGTCTGGGTTTCGGCTGGAAGCCCTCGGTAAAGGACGGAGACTGATCGCGGCCGCACGCGGTTTCGGCGGTTGGCGCCGCGGGCAGGTTGAATGTCCGTGTCGGCGCTATGTGTGGCGCCGATGTGTCGCTATCTTTATGATTATGAAACAGGGTGACGACGAGCGAGGATGGCGCCGAGAGGTCGTGGTCCGCCTCGAAGCCGCGGCGTCACTACAATAACGAGAAGACGACGCGTCGAGCTCGGCGATCCGCGACCGCGATGGGAACGGTCCGGGCCGACAGCGCCGTAGAGCGCATCAGGAGGAGTTATGTACGACTACGTCATCGTGGGCGGCGGCTCGGCGGGCTGCGTGCTGGCCAACCGGCTCTCCGCCGATCCCGATGTTCGGGTCTGCCTGCTGGAAGCGGGCAAGCCGGACAAAAGCCTCTTTATCCACATGCCGGCGGGCGTCGCGGCGATATTGCCGACGAAGCACGTCAACTGGGCCTTCGACACCGAGCCGCAGCCGGGGCTGAACAACCGCCTGGGCTACCAGCCTCGCGGCAAGACCCTGGGCGGCAGCAGCTCCATCAATGCCATGATCTACATGCGCGGCCATCGGGTCGACTACGACCACTGGGCGGCGCTGGGCAATCCGGGCTGGTCGTACGACGACGTGCTGCCGTACTTCAAGCGCTCGGAGAACCAGGAACGGGGTGGCGATGACTATCACGGCGTCGGCGGACCGCTGAACGTGGCGGATCTGCGATCTCCGAACCCCATCGACGAGACGTTTCTCGAGGCGGGGCAGTCCGCGGGATATCCGCACAACCCGGACTTCAACGGCCGCGACCAGGAAGGCGTGGGTCTCTACCAGGTGACCCAGAAGGACGGGCGCCGCTGGAGTGCCGCGAAGGCTTTTCTCGAGCCCGTCATGGACCGGCCCAATCTGACCGTGTTTACCGAGGCCCAGGTGACCCGGGTGCTGTTCGAGGGGCGGCGTGCCGTCGGCGTGGCGTACAGCCAGAACGGCCGGGAGTTCGAGGCCCGGGCGGAGCGGGAAGTGGTGCTCTGCGCGGGGGCGCTGCAGACCCCGCAGGTGCTGAAGCTCTCCGGGGTGGGGCCCGCCGGGGAGCTGGAACGGCACGGCATCCCGGTGGTGCACGATTTGCCCGGGGTGGGCGAGAACCTGCACGATCATATCGACTACGTGGCGTGCTACAAGTCGAAGTCCACTGACCTGTTCGGTCTGTCTCTGACCGGCGGGATCCGGCTGATGAAGGCCATTGGCGAGTACCGGCGTCAGCACACCGGCATGCTCACCACGAACTTCGCGGAGGCCGGCGGCTTCCTGAAGGCGGATGCCTCCAGCGAAGCACCGGACTTCCAGCTCCACTTCGTGGTCGGCATCGTCGACGATCACAGCCGCAAGATGCACCTGGGTCACGGCTACAGCTGCCACGTGTGCCTGCTGCGACCCCGCAGCCGGGGCTCCGTGCGGCTGCGCGATGCGGACTGGCGCAGCCATCCCCGCATCGACCCCAACTTCCTGGGCGACGACCAGGACGCGCAGGACATGGTGCACGGCTTCAAGCTGATGCGGGAGATTCTGGAAGCGCCGGCATTCGCGAAATATGCCGGGCGCGACATGTATACGGCCGGCGTGCGCACGGACCGGGAGATCGCCGAAGCGATCCGCCAGCGCGCGGACACCGTCTACCATCCGGTGGGCAGCTGCAAGATGGGCCAGGACGAGATGGCGGTGGTGGACGGCGAGCTGCGCGTTCGTGGCCTGGAAGGGCTGCGGGTGGTGGATGCGTCGATCATGCCCACCGTGATGGGCGGCAACACCAACGCCCCGACCATCATGATCGGGGAAAAGGCGGCCGACATGATGCTCGGCCGCAGCGCCGTGGCGGAGACTGCCGGGGCGGCAGCGGCGGTGACCGAAACGGCATAGATATCGGCGGCGGCTGGGTGGTCGGCGCGCCCCGGCCGCCGCGTCCCCGGGAAGCCGGGACCACGCTGGGAGCCTGCCGCCGGAACAGGCGGGGTCATAGGGAGGGCGCGCAATCCCGGCTCCCGGGCGCGCATGTGCGTATTGCAGGCGGAAGCGGTGACCTCTATTATATTAGTTGTGCTAATTAACTTGTTTGGAGGAGAACGTCCATGTCCGCCTATGAAGCCCGTTGGAGCACGGTCGCGGTGACGGTGGAGAGGGGGATTGCCTGGGTGGCCCTGAACCGGCCCGACAAGCGCAACGCCATGAATCCCACGCTCAACCGGGAGATGATCGACGTCCTCGAGACACTGGAGCAGGACGACCAGGCCCAGGTGCTGGTGCTGACCGGCGCGGGCGACTCGTTCTCCGCCGGCATGGATCTGAAGGAATACTTCCGCGAGACCGATGCCGGCCCCGAGATCCTGGAGGTCAAGGTTCGGCGGGAAGCGTCCACCTGGCAGTGGAAGCTGCTGCGAAACTACGCCAAGCCCACCATCGCCATGGTCAACGGCTGGTGCTTCGGCGGCGCGTTCAGTCCGCTGGTGGCCTGCGATCTCGCCATTGCGGCCGACGACGCCACGTTCGGCCTGTCCGAGGTCAACTGGGGCATTCCCCCGGGCAATCTGGTCAGCAAGGCACTGTCGGACACGATAGGCCAGCGCGAGGCGCTCTACTACATCATGACCGGCGAGACCTTCGACGGAAGACGGGCCACGGAAATGGGGCTGGTCAACAAGAGTGTACCCGCCGAGCGTCTGCGCGAGGAGGTGACGGTGCTGGCCGGGAAGCTGCTGGAGAAGAACCCGGTGGTGCTCCGCGGCGCGAAAATCGGCTTCAAGCTGATCCGGGATCTGAGCTGGGATCAGGCCGAGGATTACCTCTACGCCAAGCTGGACCAGGCTATCTTCCGGGATCCGGAACAGGGTCGCCAGGAAGGCCTGAAGCAGTTCCTGGACGACAAGGCCATCCGGCCGGGCCTGGACACCTACAAGCGCTGACAGTAACCAGGCGAACCGTTCAGCGTTGCCCCAGGCCCGGTTCAGCCTCCGGCCCGGAGCGCCCGTTCGACGAACCGGTTGGCCATGCCCAGGTAGTTGGCGGGATCCAGCGCCGCGTTGATCTCCTCCTCCGAGACGCGGCCGCTGACCCGCCGATCCTTTTTCAGCACCTCGCCCAAGGACGTGTCCGTTTCGAGGGCATGGGTACAGGCTTCCCCGAGGGCGTGGTGAGCGGCATCCCGGCCGATGTGGCGGGCAAGAACCATCATCACGGCCTCCGCCATCACCACGCCTCGAGTCCGCTCCAGGTTGTGCCGCATGCGCTGGACGTCCACGGTCGCCCCGTCGATGGCATGGCGCACGTGATCGACGGCCGCGGCGGTCAGGCGCAGCATGTCGAACAGGGTTTGCCACTCCGCGTGCCAGGGACCCGCCGCCCGCTCGTGCTGCTGGGCCAGACCCGCAAAGGCGCCGGACATCATCCCGCTGACGCGCTGCGCGGCGGCCAGGGCCAAGGTCGAGCGGACGGGATTGCGCTTGTGCGGCATGGTCGAGGAGCCGCCGGCGGCAGGCTCGGTGAATTCCCCCACCTCCGTCTGCATCATCAGCACGGTATCCGTAGCCACGCGCGCCATGGCGCCAGCGGTCAGGCCCAATGCCGCCTGAACGCGGACGACGCGGTCCCGCGACGTATGCCACGGCATCTCGGGCTCCCGGAGCTCGAGCGCCTCCGCCAAGTAGCGAAGCACCGCCTCGCCCTGATCGCCGAGCGAAGCGAGCGTCCCCACGGCGCCGCCGAGCTGCGCCGCCAGGCAGGCATCGCGGACCGTCTCCAGCTCCCGGCGCGCGCGGACGATCTGGCCGTGCCAGCCGGCCGCCTTCAGGCCGAAGGTGATTGGCAGGGCCTGCTGGAGCAGGGTTCGCCCGATCATGAGCGTATCGTCGTGCTCCCGCGCCATCCGTGCGCAGACCGCTTCCACCGCGCGCAGCTCGTCGATCAGGAGCGCCAGCGCCCGCTGCAGCACGCGCATGGTACCGGTGTCGATGACGTCCTGGCTGGTGGCCCCCCAGTGCACGAACGCCGCGGCCGAGGGGGATACGGCGGCGGTGAGCTGCTTGACCAGCGGGATGGCCGGATTGCCGCCGCCGGTCACGGCCTGACCGAGGGTGTCAGGGTCGAACCGCTCGGCCCGGCAGGCGGCGCCAATTTCGTCCGCTGCTTCCTGGGGCACGACCCCGGCGCGGGCGAGGGCGCCGGCCAGCGCCGCTTCGAAGTCGAGCATGCCCTGCAGCCAGGCGCGGTCTCCCGCTGCCTCTTCCATCCCGGGGGTGGTGAACGCAGCGCTCAGCAGGCTGGATGTCATGGGCCTGAGCTCCCTGGTGGGTGGATCGTTTGCAAGTAGGTATGTTCGACTAGCGCACAAACGTCACAAATGCGAACATTGAAACGGTATTCGAACGGTGTAAGAGCGTCAATTGTGCTCACGCGGGCGCGACCATACGCAACCGGGCAAGCAGGCCATGAACGAGACCAAACCGCAGAACCGAGACTTCGTCACATCATTGGCCAAGGGGCTGTCCGTGATCCAGGCGTTCGGCGCGGACACGCCGCGGATGACTCTGTCGGAGGTGGCGGCCAAGACCGGCCTCACCCGGGCGGGCGCCAGGCGCCTGCTGCTTACGTTACACGAGCTGGGCTTCGTTCAGAACAACGGTCGCTATTTCGAGCTCGCGCCGCGGGTGCTGTCGCTGGGGTATTCCTTTCTGGCGGCCCACAACTTCACCAACGTCATCCAGAGCTTTCTCGAGGAAGTCACGCGGCAGCTCCATGAATCCTGCTCGGTGGGCATGCTGGACGGCGAGGATATCGTCTACGTCGCTCGCTCGGCCGCTGACCACCGGCTCATGTCCATCGGCCTGTCCGTGGGCTCGCGGTTGCCCGCGCTGGCCACCTCCATGGGACGGGTGATCGTTGCGCACATGCCGGACGAGGACGTGGAGGCGCTGCTGGGCAGGGTGTCCCTCAGGCCCTACACGGACCGGACCGTGACCGACGCGGACGCGCTCCGCGGCATCCTGCAGCGGGTGCGCAAGCAGGGTTACTGCGTGGTGGACCAGGAGCTGGAGCACTCCCTGCGATCGCTGGCAGTGCCGGTGTATTCGGCCACCGGCAAGGTCGTCGCCGCCGTGAACGTCAGCACCAACGCCGGCCGGGTCAGGAAGCGGGAGCTGCTGACCACGTTCCTGAAAGTGCTGCGGCGGTGTGCCGAGGACATCAGGCCGTATATCTGAATGCCTTGCGGCGCTCCTGGAAGACCTTTAGCCGCAGATGGACGCGAATGAACACGGATTGTTGAAAAGGAGGTCGTGGGTCGACGGCGCTGCAATGGCGTATGCCGTGCCGGAGTCGGGCAATCGCGCCGGGGTCGGCGCTCCCACGCGGGCTTCGTGCATGAATCGCCCGGCCCAGCCGGGCGCCTACGCAGCGGCAGCTCGGCCGTGGCGGTATCAGGGGGCGCCATCCCCCGTGGGAGCCCGGCTGCGCCGGGCGATTCCTCAACCCTCTTCCGGCGGCGGCTCCACTCCGCCCTAGCGCTCCGGCGTCGCCCCGCTGTCGCGGATGTCGGGCCCGCAGTGGGGGAAGTGCACGTCGTCTCCGCCGTGCTCGCGCACCAGGGTGGTCAGCCCGGTGATGAACACCTGCATCAGCGCGTCGACGAGCTGGCGCTGGGCGCGCTCGTCCTCGAGCCCCTGGAGCTTGTGGTCGATGAGCAGGTTGGCGATACCGTGGACCACCACCCAGGAGCCGATGGCGCCGAGGTTGACGTCACAGCCCTCCAGATCCGGCCGCGCCAGCCGCGCCGCCACCACCTCCTGCAGCGCCCGGTAGGAGGCCCGGGCGGTCTCCTGCAGCTCGGGGTAGCGGGACTTGTCCTGGATGACGTCGCCGAACATCAGCTGAAAGCGCGCCGGATGGTCGCGGGCGAAGCCGACGTAGTTCCAGGCCATGCGCCGCAGCCGATCGTCGGCGTCGCGCGCCTGCGCCGCCGAGCGCCGCCCCGAGTCGATCAGCCAGCGATAGCCCTCCGCGGCCAGCGCCGCCAGCAGCGCCTCCTTGTCCGGAAAGTGGCGGTAGGGGGCCGTGCGCGAGACCCCCGACAGCCGCGCCGCCTCGCGCAGGCTCAGCGCCCCCGCCCCGCCGTCCTCCAGCAACCGTCCGGCGGCGGCGAGCAGCGCCCGGCGCAGATCGCCGTGGTGGTAGCCCTCGCGCTCGGGCGCCTCGGTGGCCGACATGGTGCGCCTCCCCTCCTGAATCGTCGTCATGGCGTAACCGTGTGAAACGCCTCTTATTAAGTTGACATAGTAAACATAGGGCCGGTTCCCGGCCAGGGGCTGATGGGGTAAGGCGTGTCCGCCGCGGCTCTTTGCGCGTCAGCGCGCTGCGCGTCTCGACGCTGGCCGGTGCGCAGCCCGCCGACTCTGCCGGGTCCGGCGTCACGCCGACATCACTTCGAATCCAATGTTGACAACGCCTACATTAGGCGCTAATGTAATCAACGTCAACATTCACTCCCCGGCAGGGAGCCCTTGGCAGCAAGAGTTCAGACATCACTCTTCAACCGTTATCGGAGGTTCGACCCATGAAACGCACTGCACTGCTCATCGCGCTCGCCGCCGCCGGCCTCGCCGGCACCGCCCAGGCCGCCGACGGCAGCGCCCACGACTACCTCGTGCGCAGCGGCCTCGCCGACAACCCGGTGCAGGCCACCAACGTGCGCGAGGCCGTGCCCGCCGAGCCCACCGCCGCCCGCGCGGTGCTGGTCGACGCCGGGCTGGCCGAGGCGCCGGTGGCCCGCTACACCGCCAACCGCCCGGTCGCCGAGGTCGAG